>RCMY010000073.1_pt1 | contig 114134 bp, 108 predicted proteins | sample 2041341 | NCBI WGS metagenome assembly RCMY01 (sample SAMN09708234, study PRJNA481090) | Marine sediment metagenome, whole genome shotgun sequencing project. | reverse complement strand
GTAAACGGGGAAAAAGTTCTTGTACCAAAAGTATATTTAAGTCAGGCTACACTTGCTACAATAGATACAGACGGAAGAAACAAAGTAGGCGGACTTGAACTAACAGTAATAAATGCAGATGAATTAAGAAACAACGGACAGGTAATAGGAAACGGCGGAGTAACTTATGTAAATGCAGGAAGAGTTTATAATGTAACGAATACAAATGAACTTGCAGAAATAAAGGGAAATGATGTAACAGTAATAGCAACAGTAGGAAATATAGAGAATATAGGCGGAAGAATAAAAGGAATAGATTCTGTAACATTATCAGCTGAGAATGGTGATATAATAAACAGCTCGAGCATAAGAACGGCTTCACAATATGCAGACAGCAGAAACAGTGTACAGTATGACAGCATATTAAGTGCAGGAAGTATAGAATCAGAAGGAACAACATATATAGAAGGAAAAAATTATATATCAGAAGCAGGAATTGTAAGTGGAGCAACAACAGTAATAAAAACAGAGGAAAGTATACAAATAGGAAGCACGACTTTAAATGCATCAGACAGAACAGGAATAAACAGCGGGAATTATAGAAATTATGATTCAGTACAGAAAATAGGATCAGAAATAACAGGAACAGACAATGTAATACTGGAGGCAGGAAGAAATATAACAGTAAGTGGGAGTACAGTAGCTTCTGACGGTTTAGTACAAATGACAGCAGAGAATATAAATATATTGAATGAGAAGGAATCAGTGACAAGAGATAAGAAATCAACAGATAACGGATTTATGTCGAGTCATTCAATAGAAGAGAAAAGTTATCAGGAATATGCAGCAGGAAGTACAATAATAGGAAATAATATAATACTGGATGCAAGTAATGATATAAATGTGAGAGCATCAAATATAATAGCAGTAAAAGACAGCTTTGAAAATACTGGCGGAAATATATCAATGACAGCAGGAAATAATGTAAATACATTGGTAGATACATTAGATAACAGCTATTATTACAAAGAAAAAAGCAGTGGATTCAGTACAAGTTTTACAAGCGGAGGGGGAAGTTTTACAGCAGGAGTGAGCTACAATAGAAGTAGTCTAGAACAGCAGAGAAACGGAACAACAGTAGCGGTATCAACAATAGTATCAGAAGGAAATACAGTAATAGATGCAGGAAACAGGGTAAGAATAGAAGCAATGCAGGCTAATATAGGAGAAAACCTTGTAATAAGGGGAGTAAACGGGGTAGAACTTCTGGATGCAAAGGAAGTTTATGAGGAGAAAGTAAAGCAGAAAAGTACAAGTATTGGTTTATCGGTGAGTGTAGGTTCTACAGTAACAAGCTTCATAGATCAGGCAAATAATATGTACAATGAGAAGGATAAATACGGAACTACAAATACATCAGAACTTATAAATTCAGCAGGAGACGGCTTTACTTTATTTAGAAGCGGAGTAAGTGCTTTTAATGATGCGCAGTCTATTTACGATAAACTGGTAACTGGAATACATCCTGCAAATGCTTTGGCAGGAATAACAGCAAATGTATCGTTAAATTTTAGTCAGAGCAGTTATGAATCAAATACAAACAGTACAACATCAGTAGCAGGAAATATAAATGTAGGGAAAAATTTTGTAATAGAATCAGAGGGTGATGTAAGACTTATAAATCAGAAGGTGAATGTAGGAGAAAATTTTATTGTTGATGCTAAAAATTTTGAAGCGAGAGCAGGAGAAAATACATACAGCAATAACACAAAGTCAAGTTCATCAGGAGGAAGCGTAGGATACGATGTAGCTCAAAGAACTATGACAGGTGGAGTAAATGTATCAGGCGGAAAATCAAATACAGATTCTAAATATTATGATAATACAGTAATAAATGTAGGGGGTATATTCCAGCTTACAACAAAAGAAGATGCTTTATTTGCAGGAGTGAATGTAACAGCAGATAAAATAAACTTTGATATTGGAAGAGATTTGAGTATAATATCCTTACAGGATGAATATAAATCGGATGGAAAAAACTATGGTGCAGGAATAGGCTATAGTGAGAAAAATCCTACAACAAATGAAGTAATGGTAGGGAGTTTTACAGGAAATGTAAGTTACAGTCAGAATAATGCAGAAAGTAAATGGGTAAGTAATCAGGCGAGTATAATAGCCAATAATGGAGGAACAATATCGGTAGATGGAACATTAACAAATGTGGCATCAGTAATAGGAAGTCTTAACACTGATAGTAAATTAAGTATAGATGCAAACAAAGTGGTGGTATCTAATCTAGAAGACTATAACAGAGGAGAGAATTCTGGAGTAAATGTAGGTGGGATAGGGCTAAATAGTAAGGCACCTATAGGACAGACAGGAGTACAGTATGGAAGTCATGACAAAGAACAGAGCAGTAATGCCACTTTTGTAAATACCGAGGTAACAGAAGCAGGAAAAAAACTGAATCTTGAAGAAATGGGAATAAATACGGATATAAATAAGGCACAGGTAGTAACTAAAGATGAAGTGATAGAGCAGATTGACACAAACTTACATACTGACTTATTAAATACAACAACAAGACAACAGTTTACAGAGGATGTAAGAAAAGCAGGTCATGGAATACTTGATGTAATAGATTCTGTGGGTAGAGACAATTTAAACTACGAAGAAGCAAGAACAGATAGATATGCACAATATTATATAGAGAAAAATCCTCAAATGATGGAATTTATGAAAGACCCAGATAGTAAAAGTGCTTCGGAAATAGAGCAGATGACAAAAGATTATATAAAGTATATGACAGGAAAAGATGTTGAGGTAGTCATCATTGCAACAGGAGATGGTTCAGGTTATATACGAGGGGATCAACTTGGGGAAGGGAAAAAAGATGTATTGTTACTGGATGTGATGGATTTAGCCAGTGGCATAAATGTATCTGATTTATATGGACATGAACCTAATCATATAGATGATCATAGAAGAGGAAGAGAGGCAGGAGATGAGGTAACTTCTGGAGCGGCAGGAGACAGATTAACAGAAATATTGGGAGAAGATGGGCAAAGCAACAAATTTAATCTATCAAAATGGCTAGAGGATGATGGAAATTTACAAGCATTATCATCTGGAAGAGATCATCTAGCATCAGAGTATGATGGATATGAGATTGAAGGATATCCGAAAGTAGATAATACAAAGTGTGTACAAGTAGCGAATCCATCATGTTATAAACAATATATACCAGAAAGTCAGTATAATGAGATAATGAAGAATGCAGGAGATACATTCGCCCCATTAAAAGGTGTGGGAGATTCTTTGAATAATATTGTAATTGTTAAGGAAGAAAAGAATTCTGGTAAAAATGATACTAAACCGAAACAGCCGACTACACCAAAGCCAGCAACTACAGTAAATAACACAACCACAAAATTACCAACAAAGCCAAGAGACCTTGAGACAATCCATTTAATAATTTTACAGGCAGCAATAGATGAAGGAAAAGTCCCAGAAATGTTTTCATATGAAGTGGCTGAAAATTGGGGTAAATACATAGAAGGAAATTCGGGAGAGTATTTAGATACAAAAAGTTTGATAGGAACTAAAATAACTCAGGCAGAATACGATGCTTATAAAGTTCAATCAAATGTAGTAAGATATACAGAAGAGATTGGAAATGCATTAACTCCAGCTATAGTAGCTGGAATGACGTTAAAAATTAATTCTGGTAAAGCTGCAAATGAACATTCTAAAAATAATGAACTAGTAGAAGAGCTTAATAAAAATTCTAAAGAAATTTTATATGAGAATCGTGGCAAGTTGCAAGAGCCTTACAGTGGTCCGCGACAAAAACCCGCTTTAATAGATGGAAAATATAAAGATGCGAAAACAGGGTATACAATTAAAGGAAAATATACTTACGTTATAGATGCAGAAGGAAATTTACAAATGGCAAAAATGTCAAAACTAGGAATGGATGGTGGACATACTAGCTTAAGTGGAGGAAAACCTGTAAAATATGCTGGGACTATGGAATTTAGTAATGGTAAATTAATTAACTGGGGTAATGGATCAGGGCATTATCGGCCAAGTGCAAGTCAGGCACCAGAAATTTCTGGAATACTTAACTCTTTAGGACTTCCTGATGCCACTATGAGTAATTTTACACCAGCTACTATTGATAATAATATTCCTATAAAACCTCCAGGGTATGAAGGATACTAATGAATGCAAAAAAGTAAGAAATTTTTTTAGAATAAAATATTATTTTTTTATTCTAATGAAAGTAGATTGAGAATATTTTGATATTTTATCTTATGTAATAATAATTGAGAGGATGGTGATAATCATTGTGGATGTGATATTAAAATTAAAAGTACTATTAAGTACTGATGTAGCTTTAGTGGATGATGAAAAATATTCAGAATTAGTAGATGAACTAGGTACTTCTAGTAGAAGTCAAACAGAATTTATTAATTATGTATTATCACATGAAATTTTAAGTGCTGAAGATGAATATAAAATTTTTATGTTGTTAAGCGAAATCTATACATTAGCAGAGTATGAAAAAAATTATAATGTGGATAAATTAAAAATATTATATGAATGGGTGTTAAAAGTAATGTTTAAAAAAGAATTTTATAACTATTCATTATGTTATGTATTTAGCGATTTGCTCATTAAAATGTCTAAGAATATAAAACAAGTTTTTCAAGATATTATTGAAAAAATTGATGTTTATAATTCTGTATCAGTTCAAATTGCAATATGTAGTATGTATGGTTATTATAATTTTTTTGAATATAAAGAATTAACCGAGAAATTTTTGAACAAAATATTAATAGCTATTGAAAAAAATGTTGATAATCAAGGAATAATAGATGATTTTAATTATTTTGTAATGGAACGAATAAATATTGGAGAATACAAACAATTAGAAAATATCTCTAAACTAGATAATTTGAATCCAAATAAATAATTATATAAAATAAATTTTAAAATGCTGACATAAACTCGGCATTTTTTAGTAAACAAACCATATAAATGTTAAATAATTTATTTTCAACAGTAATCTCAGATATAAACATGTTTAAATCATTATATGGAGTAAGAGTGATGAAATTTTTCGGCATTCAAAAAAATTTCCTTTAATTTCAAGGAGATTTTTTGTAGCCTCTCGAAATAATGATAAGAAGAATGAAATATAGTTTAATTTATGATATAAGAGCGATAGAGGAGGTTTTATGAAAAGTATTTTCTTTTTTCTAATTTTTAGTTCATATTTTTCTTGTTCATTATTGAATGATACTGATTTTTATATAAGAAAAGCGTTTGAAACAACTAGAGAAATTCACTTAGAGGATAAATTGTATTGTGATAGAAATGATAAGTATATGATTTATTATTATAAAGATAGTAAGTATCTTCAGAAATAATATATGATGTTTTCAAATAAAAAACCATAGTGTCAAACCGTGCCAGTAATTTTAATGGAATTGAGTTTCGCCATTATTTAGATATAGATAATACAATTTTTATGTTGAATAAATTAGTAGTTGATCCTGACGGAGAAGTACAAATATTAATTAACAGTCAATTGCGTGAGAGTTTTAACAATTCAAATATGTTTTATTATACTGATGATGTAAAATATTGATAAAAAAGTCAAGAGATTCAATTAACTCTTGACTTTTTATTATGAAAATACGGAATTATATCACTTAATTGTAGATATTATGTTTGAAAATATAAACAATTGATGATATAATTTAAGAAGCATAGTCTGGAGTGTGTTTTAATGAAAAAAATCTTGATATGGTTGTTGCTATTCAATATTATTGTATTTTCAGAAGAAATAGACCTGTTAAAACAGATGGATGACAGTAAATACGAAGAAAATGCAGTTAATTTTTTGTTGGACACCATTCGTAAAAAAAATAATTTGTTAGTTATAAATATTCTGGATGTAGAGAAAAACAGGCAGCAAAGACAGCAGAATGCTGTAGAAGGAGCTTACGGGCCGGTAATAGAACGAAGACAGATGAGAGTTCAGCTTACAGTTAATTCCCGTAACAGACAAGGGTATACACCTATAATAGTTGCTATAGAATCCGGGAATAACGAAATGTTATCAGAGCTTTTGAAAAGAGGGGCAAGTGTATATGAAAAGCATCCCGTTTTTGGGCGTCTGGCATTACATACAGCATGTTATTACGGAAATACAGAGGCAGTGAAAATACTGCTTGAGCATAATAAAAATATTGTAAATTATCAAAGTGACAATGACGGCTGGACACCTCTTGATGATGCAGTTCTGAAGGGTCATATCCAGATAGTAAAAATATTGCTTGAATATGGAGCGGATCCCAGAGTTCCTAATTTTAAGGATGAAACTCCTATAGATATGGCAACAAAATTCGGAAAAGGTGAAATAGTAAAATTATTGAGAGATCAGGATAAAAAACTGCATTGGAATTAGTATTTTGTCGTTCATAGTCATTAATTATTTTAAATAAAAATACCGGATTTGATACTATTTTTTTTCAAATTACCGGTATCTGAAAAAATCTTGTGATTAAAAGTTCAAATAATGCGCTATAGTTTAAGGAGGAAAACAAAAATGTTACACTGCGTACAAAAAGTTAGTGAAAAAATATACTGGGTCGGGGGTAACGACAGAAGATTAGAACGTTTTGAGAATATGTTCCCAGTACCAAAAGGAGTATCATATAATTCATACCTGATTCTTGATGAAAAGACGGCTTTGATAGATACTGTTGATTCAGCTATAAGAGATCAGTTTTTAGATAATATCAGATATGTTCTGGACGGGAGAAATCTTGACTATCTGATAATAAATCATATGGAGCCCGATCATTGCGGCAACATAGAGGAACTGTTAAAAATTTATCCTGATATGAAAATAGTAGGAAATGCAAAAACTTTTCAGTTTTTTGAGCAGTTTTATGATACGAGAAAACCTGAAAATTATCATAAAATAGCAGAAGGAGAAAGCCTTTCTCTGGGGGAACATACGCTTAATTTTTATATGATGCCGATGGTACACTGGCCTGAAGTAATGGCAACATATGAATCAAGTCAGAAAATATTATTTTCTGCAGATGCTTTTGGGACATTCGGGGCAATAAACGGTAATCTGTTCAGTGATCAGACAGATTTCGAAGGTTATTATTTATCTGAAGCCAGAAGATACTATGCAAATATAGTAGGAAAATACGGTATGCAGGTACAAAACGCCATAAAAAAGCTTACAAAAAATGAGATAAAAATGATATGTCCGCTTCACGGACCGTCATGGAGAACTAACCTTGACTACTTTCTTGATAAGTACGACAAGTGGAGTTCTTATACTCCAGAGAAAAACGGAGTAGTATTATTTTATGCATCTATGTACGGAAACACTGAAAATGTAGTAAATGCAGTAGCTAACAGGCTTGCTGAAAAGGGTGTTGAAGATATGAGGGTTTTTGATGTTTCAAAGACACATCCTTCATATATTATTGCCGAAGTATGGAAATACAGCCACATGGTAGTGGCATCACCATCTTATAACAGCGGACTGTATCATGTAATGGATGCTTTGCTGCATGAATTGACAGCATTGAATATGCAGAAGAGAAAAGTCGGTATAATAGGAAATTACACATGGGCTTCAAGTGCAATAAAGGTAATTACCGAACATGTATCTAAAATGAAAGATACAGAAATAATAGGGGATCCTTTGGAGGTAAATTCATCAATGAAAGAACAGGAAGAAGAAAAACTAAATCAATTTGTGGATGCAATTTATAATTCATTAAATAATTAAAATTTTTATCAAAGGAGAGAAGTATGAAAGAATTTAAAGGAATTGGAGCTTCAGAAGGGATTTCTATCGGGAAGGTTATGTTATTCATCGAAGAAGAAATGAACATACCTCAGGAAAAAATATCAGAGGTACAGGTAGGAACAGAAATTGAAAAGTTGTTAGATGCACAGAAAAAATCTAAGTTACAGTTGATTTCTATCAGAGACAAAGTTAAGGAAAAAATGGGAGAAGATAAGGCTGCTATTTTTGACGGGCATATTATGCTTCTTGAAGATGATGATCTTATGGATGAGGTTAAGGATAAAATAAAAGCTGAAAAAATGGCTGCTTCAAAAGCACTTGACGAAGGTGTCAATGAATACTGCGAAATGATTTCACAGCTTGATGATGCTTATTTGAGAGAAAGAGAAGCAGATTTGAAAGATGTCGGAAAAAGATGGCTTAAAAATATACTTGGTATAAGAATGAAGGATCTTAGTAATCTTGATCCTGAAACAGTAGTAGTAGCTTATGATCTTACACCATCTGACACAGCACAGCTTGACCTTAAAAATGCAGTAGGATTCATCACTGAAATAGGAGGGAAAACATCACACTCTGCTATTATGGCAAGATCTTTGGAATTACCGGCAGTAGTAGGTGTAAAAGATGCGCTAAAAGAAATGGCTGACGGAGCTTCGATAGTAATGAACGGTGAAGTAGGAGAAATAATTATAGAACCTGATGCAGAAATTTTAAAAGATTATACAGAAAAAAGAGAAGCCTACCTGAAAGAAAAAGAAGAACTAAAAAAATTAATAGATGAAGAGGCTGTGACAGCAGACGGACACAAGGTAGAATTATGGGGGAATATAGGAAGTCCGGAAGATATAGACGCAGTTCTTGAAGCAGGAGCAACAGGAGTAGGATTATACAGAACAGAATTCTTATTTATGAATTCAGATCATCTGCCTACAGAAGAAGAACAGTATAAAGCATACAGAGTAGTTGCTGAAAAGCTTCAGGGGAAACCTGTAACTATAAGAACAATGGATATAGGAGGAGATAAAGAGCTTCCGTATATGGATCTTCCAAAAGAATTAAATCCGTTTCTTGGATGGAGAGCGATAAGAATTTCCCTTGTAAAACAAGATATATTCAAAACCCAGCTAAGAGCAATATTAAGAGCAAGTGCTTATGGTCAGGTAAAAATCATGTATCCAATGGTAACTTCAATAAATGAAGTAAGAAAAGCAAATGAAATACTTGATGAATGTAAAAGAGAACTTGATGAAATAGGTAAAAAGTATGATAAAGATATCAAAGTAGGAATCATGGTGGAAACTCCTTCTGTTGCTATTATTTCTTATAAATTTGCAAAAGAAGTAGATTTCTTCTCAATAGGAACTAATGATTTAACACAGTATTTCCTTGCAGTAGACAGAGGAAACGAACTGGTTGCTTCATTATATGATTCATTTAACCCTGCTGTATTAGAAGCAATACAAAAGGTAATAGATGCAGGTCATGACAGAAATATATCTGTTAGTATGTGCGGAGAATTTGCAGGAGACAGAAGAGCAACAGAATTATTGCTTGGAATGGGACTTGACGCTTTCAGTATGAGTGCATCATCAGTATTACAGGTTAAGAAAAAAATCAGAAACAGCAGTTATGAAAAAGCACAAAAGTACAGAGATGAAATTTTGGCTCTGAACACACCGGAAGAAGTTTTGGAAAATTTAAGATAATTATATAAAGGAAAAACTGTCTGTATTTAGGCAGTTTTTTCATTATAGATAGATTTTAAAATAGAGAAAAAACACTGTCTGTTGTTATTTTTTTATTTTAGTGTTATATTAAAAACAGAGAATTTATATATAAATATTATTTATAAAATAAAAAGACGAGGTGAAGATTATGAAAGTTGCAGAATTTATAGTAGAGGGATTTGAACAGATAGAAGCTATGACACCGGTAGATCTCCTGAGACGTGCGGGAATAACAGTGGATACTATTTCTGTGTTCGATGAGAAAAAAGTGAAAAGCAGCCATGATGTAGTAATTGAAACTGATAAAAATATGAAAGATATTAATTTTGATGATTATGAGATGCTGATACTTCCGGGAGGACCGGGAACAGGAAATTATGAAAAGTCGGATTTTTTAATGGAAAGATTACAAAATTTTGGTAAAAATGAAAAAAAATATATAGCTGCTATTTGTGCTGCTCCGGGAGTTCTGGCACGCCTTGGTATGCTTAAAAATAAAAAAGCAGTTTCTTTTCCAAGTGTAGAATCTGATCTTGAAAAAAACGGAGCAGTTTTGTTAAGGGAAAATGTAATAACAGACGGAAATATAACTACCTCAAGAGGAGCAGGAACAGCTGTGGATTTCTCTTTGAAGCTGATAGAAATACTGAAAGGAAAAGAGGAGGCAGAAAGAATTGCGAAACAGATAGTTTATAAATAAAAAAAGAACAGATATACTATAATTAGGTATGTCTGTTTATTTTTTCCTGAAAATTAGTCTTTAAAAATCATGTGTTATATAGTATAATTATCTTAACTACAGGAAAAACAAGCTGAATAGCGTAAAACTATCTTTTGAAAATAAAAAAACAGAATGGATAATTTATGGAGAAAAAACACAAATATCTGGAAATAAAAGAAGAAATAAAAAATGATATATTAAATAAAAAATATGAAGTGGGTGAAAAAATACCCTCTGAGAGGGAACTTGCCTCTTTTTACAGTGTGACAAGAGTGACTGTCCAAAAAGCTATGAACAGTCTTGAGCAGGAAGGCTTTATAGAGAGAGTTCACGGTAAAGGTATGTTTGTACTGAAAAATACTGAGGGAAACATATATATTTTTAATAATGAAAAAAGTGACAGTGTTCTCGGTTTTTCGAGAGAGTTTAAAAATAAAGTGAAAATCAGCAGTGAGCTTATAGAATTTGAAATAATAAAGGCCGGAAAAGAACTGGCAAAGCTTCTTGAAATAAATGTGTGTGATAAGGTTTATTTTATAAGAAGGGTAAGACTCATAAATAATATGCCGGTTACAGTGGAGGATACCAATATCCCCGTAGGCATTATTAATGAAATTCCCAAAGAGGTATTAATAAAGGGCTCTCTTTATGAATATATAGAAAAAATCACAGGGAAAAAAATAAAGGATTCTGATACTATAATTGAGGCATCATTGTTTACTGATGAACTGGCAAAGCTTTTGAAAATAAAGGCGGGGCTTCCTATGCTGAAAATGACTGAGGTTACAAGGCTTGAAGATAAAACAGTGTTTAACTACTCATACAGCTATAACAGGGGTGATGTATTTAAAGTAAAAAATATGAAAATAGAAAAATAAAAAAGGCACCGGATTTTTAAAGTGCCTTTTTATAATTTAGAAGGGTTTGCATATATATTGAAATGTATATTTGAAAAAGCTACAGTAATTTTCCTGCTGCTTCGTCAATAAAGAAATAAACTTTTTGAGCATCTTTTACCATAGTAGAAGGAATTTCCGGAGTTTTTTCCGAATGAACTGTTTTATAAACAATATCAGCCTTTCTTTCAGAATCAGCCATTAAAATAATAGTATCAGCTTCAAGTATTGTTTTCATTCCCAAAGATAATCCCTGCTTTACATCAAGTGCAGTATCAAAATATTTTACGGAAACCTCTTTTGTAATAGGGTCCAGATCTACAATGTGACAGTAAGTATCTGCAGGTACATTAGGTTCATTAAAGCCGATATGCCCGTTCATTCCGATGCCAAGAACAATGAGGTCAAGATTACCATTATCAGATATAAAAGAATCTACTCTTTCGCATTCCTCATTCAGATCTTTAGCCAGTCCGTCAAAAAAGCATACTTGTTCTTTTGGAACAGGAATGAGATCATAGAAATTATTATACAGCATTTCCTGACAGCTTCCCTTTACATCTCTTCCCAATCCCACCCATTCATCAAGCCCTACAAATCTGCATTTACTAAGGTCAACCTTATTTTCATTTACAGCTTCCACGAGATATTTCAAAAGCCCGAGAGGGGTATCCCCGCCGGCGAAACAGATCAGACTGTCAGGCTTTTTACCTACATAATCAATTACAAAATCTCCCACGGCTTTAGACAGCTCATCGTAGTTCTTTTTTGTTATAAGTTCCATATTTTATCTCCTTGTATAATAAATATTTAGGTTATTATGGGAAACCTATGACCCTTTAGTATTTATTTTATCTACTCTTACAGTTTATTTAAAATATTGAGGCAGGTATTTTTTATTAACCTCAAGAAGCTCATTTAGTATACTTTCTGCTACACTTGCAGACGGAACAAGAGGATTAATGCTCAGGGCAAGGAGAGCTGTATCATAGCTGCCTGTTACAGCAGCTTCCACTGTAAGCTCTTCGTATGCTTTCACACTCTGGATAAGTCCTCTTATTTTTACAGGCAGTTTTCCATATGTGACAGGATGTGCACCATCCCTATCTATTACCGCATTTGTTTCAATTACCACATTGTCGGGAAGATCAGAAGTGGTACCGTTATTAAGAGTATTTACCACATGTATTTCTTTTTTATTATTATAAATAGAGCTTATTATAGAGCATGCTGTTTCAGAGTAATATGCTCCTCCGCGTTTTTCCAATTCTTTAGGTTTGGTGTCCAGATTTTTATCTTTATAAAGCTCAAATAGATTATGTTCTATTGCCTTTGTCTGTTCACCTCTTGTACCTTTTTCAGCTTCATCTTTTTTTGCAATTTCAACCATTTCTCTGTTCAGGAAAAAATATTTCAGATATGAAATAGGATACATATGCAGTGCTTCTGTGAATTTAGCGGAAAAGCCTATATCCGGAATATTTTTCAAACTGTTATCCGCTTTTCCAGCAGATAATTTTTTTATAAAATCATCAGTAATATCTTCGCCTTTTAGAAATATTTTATCTGCAAAAATCAGATGATTCAGCCCGATTATTCTAGTGTAGATGTCGTCTTTCGATACATCGTAAGCTTTTGCAATATCCATAAGCATGCTGTTTGCTCCGCTGCAAATACCTATAGTTTTTATACTGCTGTATTTTTTTATTGCTTCTGTTACTATACCTGCAGGATTGGTAAAATTAATAAGCCATGCATCAGGACAAAGTCTTTTCATATCTTCGCATATATCCAAAAGAACAGGAATAGTTCTCTGGGCTTTCATAAATCCGCCGGGGCCTGTAGTTTCCTGACCAAGCACATTATATTTTAAAGGAATTTTTTCATCATTGATTCTGGCATCAAGAAGTCCCACTCTTAACTGAGTTGTCACAAAATCCGCATCTTTCAGGGCTTCTTCTCTGTCCAGAGTAAGATGAATATTTATGGGAACTCCGGCTTTTTTGACCATTCTTCTGGCAAATTCGCCAACGATCTCAAGCTTTTCTTTCCCTTCCTCGATATCAAGCAGATAGTAATCAGTAACCGGCAGTTCGTCATATCTTCTGATAAATCCTTCTATTAATTCAGGAGTATAACTGGAACCTCCGCCGATAGTAGTAATTTTTAGTCCTTTCATTTTTTATCACCTCATAAAGTATTATATTTCGCTGTTTAAAACAGGTTCTAAATTTTCCCGGTTTTCTGCTTCTTCTTTTTCAAGCTGCTTTTTCTCCGCCATTTTGAAAAAAGGCAGAAAAACAAAAACAGAAATTACAATAGTACATACAGACCATATGACTGCAGGTATATTTCCGCCGGTTACAAAGTATGCCGCAAATATGGGCGGCATCGTCCACGGTATCTGAAGTACGGGACGTCCTATTATATTAAAGTACATCAGGGCATATGTAAGGGTACACAGTATCATAGGCGTAATAGTAAACGGTATCATCATGATAGGGTTAAATACTATAGGAAAACCAAAGATAACAGGCTCGTTTATACAGAAAATGGCAGATGGCAATGACAGCTCTCCCACGGATTTGTACAGCTTGCTTTTGGAACGCAGCATGGAAATAACAAGACCAAGTGTTGCACCGGTTCCCCCGAGACACATAAAGACAATGTAAAATCCGTCAGCAGTTATGTGGGGTATAGGCTGATGATTCAGATATGCCTGTGTATTTTCTGCAATATATTTCAGGAAGATCGGACTTGTAATACCGGAAAGCACATTGTCTCCGTGGATGCCGCAGCACCAGAGTATAGAAATAAGAAATATAAGTATAAGCATACCAGGCAGTGTACCAAGTCCCATTACCAGAGGACTTAAAAGCCATGTGAAAAATGCATTTATATCAAAATTCAGAAGAACTCTGATAAACCATATTAATACAATAGCAACCGCTGCAGGAACAAGACCGGCAAATGACTGAGCCACTGCAGGCGGAACTCCCTCAGGCAGTTTTATCACAATATTTCTTGAAATAAAGAATTTTATTATATGTACAGTAATTATAGATAATATGATAGCCGAAAACAGACCTGCAGCTCCCAGATTATCTACATTCAGAGTATATTCCTGATCTAACTGTGCAAGAAGAAAGACTACCATGGTAATGGCAGAACATGTTATGGCATCGAGCTTATACTGCTTTGCCAGATTATAACTGATACCTATAGCCGATATTATACCAATAGCACCAAAAGTAACTGCTACAGGGGCACTGAGTTTATCAGCAAACGGTCCTAAAAAGTCTGACCATCCCGGAATAGGCAGATTGGCCAGAATAAGAAACAGACTTCCTGAAATAGTAAATGGAAGCGTAAGTGTTATTCCGTTTCTTACAGCAACTAAAATTTTGTTCTCTCCAATTTTGATCAGAATTGGAACTAGTTTGTTTTCAATAAATTTGATCATATTTTTCCTCCATAATAAATAAGGTAAAGGTTTAAAATCGTAGCTACTTATTGTACAAACCTAACTGGTATATACCAGTTAATGTAAGTATACCATATTTTTTTTTAAAGTCAATAAGCAAAAAAAACTTTATTACGAAGTACTTGAAATTTCAGCGGTTTGATATAATATTCTAAATTATATACAGTGAAAGAAAGAGAAAAATCTTCTATGTGGTTTTAAGATAATTATGTTATACTTTTATATAGGGTGTTACAGAAAAATAGAAGGCGAGGAGAAGATTGGAAATATACAGTCTGCAAATATTTTTAGTATCCGTCATAGCAGGAGTACTGGGTTCTATACTTGGTCTGGGCGGAGGAATAATTATAATTCCCGCACTGACGCTTATGTTTCAGGTGGATATAAAGCATGCAATAGGAGCCAGTATAATAGCCGTCATAGCAACTTCAAGCGGAGCAGCAGTGGCATATATAAAAGATAAGGTAACAAATATAAGAATAGGAATGTTTCTTGAGATTGCGACAACTGTGGGAGCTATTACAGGAGCCTTTATAGGCGGTTTTCTGAATCCAAAATATCTGTTTATGATATTCAGTATTCTGATGTTTTACTCCACATTTATGATGATAAAAAAAGCAGGAGCCGAGCTTCCTCAAAATGTAATTCAGGATCCTCTGGCAGATAAGCTGAATCTTCACGGAGAATATTACGATAAAGCTTTGAAGAAAAATGTCAAATATAATGTCAGCGGTGTAAAGAGCGGTTTTGGCGTAATGTACGTGGCAGGTATAATGTCAGGACTTCTTGGTATAGGAAGCGGTTCATTTAAGGTTATGGCAATGGATGTATTTATGAAGCTTCCGATGAAGGTTTCCAGCAGTACGAGTAATTTTATGATAGGGGTTACTGCAGCAGCAAGTGCAGGCGTCTATCTTGAACGGGGAGATATAAGACCGGAAATAGCAGGGCCTGTGGCTTTGGGTGTACTTGTAGGTGCCACATTAGGTGCGAAAATTATGCAGCATCTGAAAAGTAAAACAATAAGAATGATATTTATTCCGGTCTTGCTCTATGTAGCAATACAGATGTTCATGAAAGGAATAGGTGGGTAAAATGAGAGAAGACGAAAAAGAACTGCATGAAGTAGAACTTGCCATAAGTAAGGCTCTCAGAATAGGAGTAATAATAAGCGGGGCAGTCACATTTGCCGGTCTTGTGATGTATTTTAGCACTGGGGACAGCGGATATCCCGGAGCATCATACCCTGCCACTTTTACGGAAATCATAAAAGGCCTTCTGGCTCTAAAGCCGTACGGGGTTATTATGACAGGACTCATTATACTTATAGCTACTCCGATTTTCCGTGTGGGAATATCAATAGTAATATTTCTTGTGGAAAAAGACTATCTGTATGTGAAAATAACATTGCTTGTGTTTGTAATACTGATGCTGAGCCTTTTAATGGGAAAAGCAGGATAAAAAAAAACGGGACTTAATCCCGCTATTTTTCAAAAATGTAAATAAAGCTGTCATAGTTTTTATTATATTCTATAAATATTATAAATTTTTCATCTTCGTATTTAAATTCATTAAATGATTTTAAGTTTAGAAGTTCTTTATAAAACGGGGCAATCTTAGGTTGCTCCTTTTGATTTATGTAGCCTGATTCCATGAGATTATATGCTTCTCTGAATATAGGAGCCATTTGTGTAAGGTGAAATAAATTAGTCCCGCTCATTATTTCAAAAAGATTTTCATATAATTCAGGAAAAGAATCAAATCTTTTTTCAAGAGAAAAAATCAGCTTATATTTTTCTTTAAAAGGAAGAATTATTTTAAAAAATCTGTTTTTGAAATAATCATATTTTACTGCCTCAATAAGAAAAATTTCAAAGTTTCCTTTATAATGGAGCTTTGCATAGTCGATATTCTTTTTCATATAATTATACCCTCTGTTGGCAAGTGAAAGAGTAATAAAATTACGTATTTTCCCGGCATTTTTAATAAGCGGTCTGATACCTTCAATAAGTGTATCAGTATTTTTCTCAAGAGCATTTTTATTTTCATCGGCAAGATAAAATTTTAGACCTATTATTTTCCCGCTGGAAGTATTGTGAAGTTTTATCTTTCTGTATTGAATTTTTAGTGTAGTGTATTTTTCTATTTCCTGAATGCATACAGTCAGTATATTTTTTTCAAAGTCATAAAATCTGGAATATGAAGTATTATTTAAATCCAGATAATTTTTCAGGGTATCAAGCGATACCTCAAGAAAGTCATTTATTCCGGTATTATTAGTCAGGAATAAAAATAATTTTTTAGTAATCGGATTGCTGAATTGTAAAAGTATATCAAAATTATATGCTCTGAAATCTTTTTTATTTTTTTGAAAGATATTAAAGAAATCTGACGATATTGAAAATGCATAATTGATTCCTGAAAATTTATATGAGGAAAGCGGATTTATAATTCCTTCTATATCAGAAATATTCAGCTTACTGCATTGATAACTTATTCTTTTTTCAAAAAACTTATCCAGAAAATTATCAAGCTCCTGTTTATTGGTCAGATTCAAAAGATTCAGAAGGACTTTCTGTCCCAGCACTATTTTTGGATCATTATCGGAAGTTATTTTTTTTATCAGATATTCCAAAAAAATCTTATCTTTTTTATTAAGTTTTTTTTGAAAGTCGATAAAAATATCATGTTCCTGAAAGAAAAACTCATTTTTTTTCATATTTTTTTCCATTTTTTTTCTCCATTCCATAGAAAAAGTCAATTTTTAAATCAGAGACCAACGATAATTATTTTGTAAAATTATCGTTATACTATCTTGTTATATTTATATATCTAGCATAATAATAAGAAAAAGTCAAAGAATATTTTGATGTCCGACGACGAAAATGAAAAATTTGACTTTCGTAGATAATATGGTATGTTAGTAGTGAAAGAAAAACGAAGAAAAATTTATTGGAGGTGAAAAAGTGAATATATATGAAAAAATAGGTCTTCAGAAAGTAATAAACGCGAGCGGGAGAATGACAATACTAGGAGTATCGGTATTATCAGATAAGAGTACAGACGGCTTCAAGGAAGGAAGTCAGAATTTCGTGGTAATGGAAGATCTTATGAATAAAGCAGGAGAAATAGTTTCTGCTTATACAAAGGCTGAGGCAAGCTGTGTTACATCATCGGCATCAGCAGGAATAGCAATAGCTGCAGCTTCTCTTATTACAAAGGATAATCAGACAATGGCTGAGAATCTTCATATACTGAATACAGATAAAAGAGAAATAATTATACAAAAAGGTCATGTAGTAAACTATGGTGCACCTATAAAGACTATGATAGAGCTCGGCGGAGGTAAGCTGGTGGAAGTAGGCCAGTCAAATCTTACAAGCGAAGAAAACATAACAGGAAATATAAATGAAAATACTGTGGGAATATTTTACGTAAAATCACATCATAGTGTACAGAAGGGTATGCTTAGTCTGGAAAAGACAATAGAGATAGGAAAGAAATATAATATTCCAGTAGTAGTGGATGCAGCAGCAGAAGAGGATCTGGAAAAATATGTGTTAATAGGAACAGATATGGTGATATACAGCGGTTCTAAAGCAATAGAAGGACCAGCATCGGGATTTATAACAGGAAAAAAGGAGCTTATCAAGAATTGTAAGCTGCAGTATAAGGGAATAGGAAGAGCAATGAAGGTGGACAAAGGAGTAATAATGAGTCTTTTGAGCGCTTTGGAACAGTACAGTCAAAAGGATGAAGCAAGAATAGAGCAGGAAAACAAGAAGAAAGCAGAGCTTCTTGCAGAGGAATTAAAGGGGATAAAGGGTACTGCAATATCAGTGGTAAAGGATGAAGCAGGAAGAGAGATATATAGAACAGAGATGAAGCTTCTGGATACTAAGCTGAATGCAGAAGAGCTGATAAAGGAGCTGGAAGGCGGGAATCCTGCCATCTATACAAGAAACTATTATAAGAATCAGGGGAAAATACACTTTGACATGAGGTCAGTAGATGAAAAGGAAATAGGAAATATATTTAAGAGAATAAAAGAAATATTGGGTTAAGTCTATAAAAAAATAAAAGCTTTTGTCCATTCAAAAGAAAAATATACAGAATGGAATGCTTATTCAAATAAATACAGGAGGAATATGAAATGCTTGATACAAAAATAAAGTTTTATAAAGGGAGAGTAGCATTAAACGTACTTGCGAAAGATCTGGCGAATGCAAAGGAAATATATGAAGCAGCGGAAGGTCATGTAGTAGTAGGGCTTTTATCGAAAAATTATGATAAGATAGAAGATGGAGTTGCAGAAGTAAAGGAGTATCTGAAAGAGCTGGGAGTGGTATCTGTAGGTCTTGGAGCGGGCGATCCGAGTCAGTTTGAGAAGGCGGCACTGATATCATGTGAAACAGATCCGGGACATGTAAATCAGGTATTTACAGGAGCAGGATATGCAGCAGGGGCATTAAGAGCAAAGGGTCATGACAGAACATATATAAATGTATTAATGAGTCCTACAGGAGAGCCTGGAAAGGTAAAGATAAGCACGGGAGAGCTGAGTGAAAAGGAGAAAGCGGCAATAGTCGATGTAGATACAGCAGTGGCGATGCTTAAGGATATGAGAGCACATTCAGTGAAATTCTTTCCTATGGGAGGTCTGAAATCACTGGAGGAGCTGAAGGAAGTGGCAAAGGCGAGTGAAAGAGGGAATCTGGAGCTGATAGAGCCCACAGGGGGAATAGATCTGGAGAATTTTGAAGAGATACTAAAGGTGTGTGTGGATGTGTGTGGAAAGCAGTATACCAAGAATAATGCCGCATATATACGGATCAATAATAGATAAGGAAACAGGACTTACAAGAGTGGAAGATATAAAAAAACTTTATGAGATCATAAAAAAGCTTGTAAAATAATCTGATACGGTAATGGAAATTTTGGTACATAAAAAATTATCATAAATAAAGGAAAAAATGTAAGGAGGAGAAAATGGGAAAAGAACTGGAAATTTTGCTGCTGACACATGGAGACTGGGGAAAATACATTATTGATGCAGGAAAAATGATAGTAGGAAATGTAGATCGTGTATCACAGATATCGTTGAACCCCGCAGATACTTTTGAAGAATTTTATGAAAAAGTAGAGAATAAAGTTTCTGAAATGAAAGAGGGATCTTTGATAATAACAGATATATTCGGCGGAACAACTACAAATGTGGCTGCAAAGCTGAGCCTGAGCTACAAAATAAACATAATTTCGGGATTAAACGCACCGCTTTTATTCGAGGCTCTCTTAAATATAGATTCTATTAATGAGGACAGTGTATTGGACAGTATAGTAGAAGAAGGAAGAGACAGCTGTAAAAACATACTAAAAGAATTAAGAAAAATGACAAAATAATATCAGGGAGGAAAGACAATGGCAGAATTAGTTTTAACAAGAATAGACAGCAGACTTATACACGGACAGGTAGTTACAAAATGGGTCGGGCAGTCAGGAGCAAACAGAATAATAGTAGTAAGCGATGAACTGGTAAACGACGAATTTATGAAGAATATCTATCTGATGGCTGCACCGCCGAGTGTAAAAGTAGATGTATACGGCACTGAAGAGGCAGGTAAGCTCTGGAAGGAAGATCAGTTCGGAACAGGAAAAGTGCTTTTGCTCTTCCCGAGTCTGGCCGTATTAAGACAAACACTGGATGCCGGACTTGAAGTAGGAAAATTGCAGGTAGGAGGTCTCGGAGGAGGACCAAGCAGAAAAGTAGTATTCCAGAATATTACTCTTGACGACAAAGATGTGGAGATACTGAAGGAACTTGCCGGAAAAGGAGTAGATATTATATTCCAGACTATTCCGGAGGATAAGCCGCAAAAATTTGAAGAAATTTTAAAAAAATATTGATTAGGTTGGTGAAGGAAAATGAATAATTTAGTAATTGCGATTTGTATGGGGTTGATTTATTGGTTCACAAGATTAAGACTCGGATATACTTTTTCGTCTATTTTGTTTCAGCCTGTGAGTGTAGGTCTTGCAGTAGGACTGCTTTATGGTGATGTGTCTAAGGGAATGATGATAGGGGCTGCGGTACAGTTAGTTTATCTTGGGGTAACATCTACTCCCGGAGGAAATGTACCTTCGGATCCGGCACTTGCCTCATGTGTAGCAATACCTATAGCACTTCAGACAGGTATGGATCCTAAGCTTGCAGTAGCATTAGCAGTACCGTTCGGAGTACTTGGAATCTTTTTGGATCAAATAAGAAGAACAACTAACTCATTTTGGGTTCATATGGCTGATAAATATGCTGAAGATGCTAATACACAGGGAATAATGAGATGTGCATTTTTATATCCTGCATTAATGGGATTTTTATTAAGATTTCCGCTGGTTTTCGTAGCTACTTACTACGGGGAATCTGTAGTTCAGAGATTCTTAAGCATAATGCCGGGATGGCTGCTTCACTCGTTTGAAATAGTAGGAGGAATACTTCCTGCACTTGGATTTGCGATAACAATAATGGTTATAGGAAAAAAACATCTGATACCATTTTTCATACTTGGATATTTCGGGGTAAAATATCTGAATATAGATGTAATGGCTGCAGCCATATTCGGAGCATGTTTCGCATTGTTATTTACATATCTTAACGCTCAGAGAAAGGCACAGGAGGGATAAAAATGGAAGAAAAAAACTATGAAATCAAAGTAGACAAAAAGGATATAAGAAAGTCATGGTGGATATGGTATCTGGGAGCAGAAGTATCAAACTCTTATGAAAGACTACAAAGCTTAATATTCTGTGCTTCAATGACACCGGTATTAAAAAAATTATATAAGGATAAAGCAGAGCTGTCAGAAGCTTTGAAAAGACACCTGAACTTTTATAATACAGAGGGAATAGCAGGAAGTATAGTAAATGGTATAACTATAGCTATGGAGGAACAAAAAGCGAATAATGAACAGGGAAGTACAGATGCAGCAATAACAGGGATAAAAACTGGATTGATGGGACCTATTGCTGGAATAGGAGATTCGATAATATGGGCAGCAGTTATGCCGATAATAATAGCTTTATTCCTTCCGTTTGCAATAAACGGTAATGCACTTGGCGCTATAATGCCTATAATCCTCTATACAGGAGTAACTGTACTTATAGGTTATTATCTGTGCATAAAAGGTTATGTAATAGGTAAAAACTCTATTCTGCAGTTATTACAGGACGGAAAGGTGAAAGATCTTATAGATGGTGCAAGCGTGCTGGGTCTTTTCATGATGGGATCACTTTCAGCAAGTTATATAAAGATAGAAACTCCTTTTAAAATAGCAATAGCAAACTCACAGCCGATAATGATACAGGAAATATTGAATTCAATAGCACCGGGATTGCTGGAACTAGCAGCAGTATTTGGAATTTACTGGTTCTTGAAAACAAAAGGACCTAGATACAATATAATAATGATAGCTATAATAATATTCAGTATTGTTTGTTCGGTTTTGGGATTGTTATAAAAAAAAGGGCTTCGGCCCTTTTTTACATTTCTGTATTATGACAATTTTTAATTTTATTTTCAATAGGCAGAGATGTTATAAAGTCAACTGCATTTTCAAGAATTTCTTTCAGGGAGTAGTAACCGGCATAATTTTTTTTTATCGGTGTCTCCCAGTTCTTGTTCTTTATAATGTGGATTATGTAACCATTGGAAGAACCATACCATCCTAAATCAAGTATATAGCCGCCGGGGTATTCGATCTGAAGCATATCCTCGGAAAGATGCTTGAAATCACAGGCAATATGGCTGATTTTTCCTGTCTTATAATCAATGTCTGTCAGTAAAAAGCCCGCTGGCTGGTATTTGAGAGGGTTAACGGACGCATCACATTGATCATGCCATTTTAAGATTTTGCTAACAGTTTTTGGTGTTATAATTTCATCGGAAAGAGGCGGGAAAAAGGAATAAAGTCCGGTTTTCAGCCTGCTGCTTTTTTCAATAAAAACTTTAGGATGTATGAATTCATCACTGATTTGGCTAACACGGTAAAAAATAACGAGTGAACGGTCTTCCTTTATTATATTCAGATGATCTGTGCCGTAATCCTCATCTCTTTTTACAAACCAATAAAAGATTTCCTCATTATAAATAATTTTTCTTTTTCCTTTTTTGTTGAATCCCATATATATCACCTGTATTTTTAATATTAATTTATTTTATAAATTATATCATATAAAGTCTGGATATTTTAAAATTTTTAAAAATATAAATGGATATATTATTTTATAGAAGTATAATAAAAATATGGTATAATAGACTTTTTACAGAGAATTAGATTTTTATAAAATATTATGCAGAAATATTTGCATGAATTACTGACAGATCGGGGATAGAAAAAAGAATGAGAAAATATCTGATATTATTTTTGGTGTTAATAACTGTTTTATATACGGTATTTGAGAGATATCTGATACTTACTGCCTGTGAGACATACTCACTGAAAATTTATAAAGGGAGCTTATATTTACGCTATGATATTTTAGTAAATGAACTGTCAGATCCAAAATCACTTGGGAAAATCTATGCATGCAGAAGATATAAAACAATTGAGCCTGATATTTTTGTGAAGAGTATGCTGGAAGAATACACATATTATAAAAAAATAAATAATAATTACTATATTAAAATATCAATTGCCGAATTATTTGATAGCAGAACACTTGGCGGAATACCACAGGTATTAAAGAAAACAACGCGAAAAATAACAGGTGATGAATATGGATATTAAGAAGCTGGAAAAAATAACTTCAATGTTTTTTATTATAGGAATTTACTTGATTCTAATGTCAATTTTTTCAGAAAATTTTAATTGGTTGATATTTAAATCATATTTTATAGGCACATTATTCTGGGGGTTTTTATTTATACAAATATTAGGAGCGCTGTTAAATTTTTGTCTCTTATTGTTATTTTTCAAAAAAGAATTATTTCAGACTTTTAGAAAGATAGAAGTTGAACAGATAATTTTATTTTTATGTGTGTCAATGCTGTTGTTACCTTTCAACGGTGTATATAAAATTATTATTTTGTACTCAGTTTATCCATTGCTGGAGATTTTGAAATTTTTTATAAAAAGAAAAAATAGTATTTCGACAGTAATTATTTTGTTGAATATAATAATAAGTATTTTTTTATTATTTACAATATATACATTTTAATTTAAGATATTATTTCAACAGGAATGGAAATATAAAAAATAAAGTTTAGTATATTTGGTTAAAACAAAAGAAATTGTAATATAAATAGCAATGTGATACTATTAATTATATAAGGTAATATAAATATTTTTTTAGTTTGGAAATTTGTATAAACAAACTTTTTCAGGGAGAGATATTATGAAAAAATATGCAGGTATTATATTATATATTATTCTTATTCAGTTTACATGCGGTCAGAGTATAGCTGATGCAGATAAAAAAAATTATGAAAATAGATATAAATTAGTGGAACAGCTGCTGAAAGAAAAACAGAAGGAACTTGAGGATCTCTACAAACAGGGAGATTTTATAGTAAAGCCTGAGTATCTTTCATATCAGGTGTTTTTTTCTGCGTTCTATGGAAACAGCAAAAGTGGGAAATCCTCTTACGGGAAAGATTATGAAAATCCGGCAGTACCTATACCGGTTAATTTTGGCATACTTATACCCATGAAAGAGATAAAACCTGAAATTCAGGAAGTTATACCAAATAATTATAATTATGCTTTTACAGATCCCGAATCGATAAAGATCGGATCTCTTGAACTGCTTACGGTGAAAACTGTGGATATACCCAATTTTGACGTAGAAATACCAAATATACAATATCCTGTGTCTTTTGGAACTATAGACCCTATAACTGTTAATGTAAGTGCCAATACAAACGGATATACTAATTCAGCTAATAGCCAGAATCTGAACACAAATACCCAGACACCGGCAAATACATTTTTGGCAAACGGAGGCTCGCAGACCGGAATTATCCAGATAATAGGAGTAGAAGGGACAAATGTAACAGATCCCTTAGGCGGAACAGGAAGTGTTACTTATGTAATAGCTGCTGATATGGAAAGTCAGAGAACAGGCGGAAGAATTATTACAATGGAGTCTCATAGAGGCTATTCAGGAACTACAGGTGCTACTTCTGCAACCGGCGATCTTAATGAAGCATTATTTTTAACAACAACTGGAAATTTATATATTAATTCAGAAAATTCAATAGGAATAGAACTGGAAAGAGGTTATTCTGACGCTAGGAATGATGCCATCTACATAAATAAGGGTCTGATAGAGTCAGGAGCAGCATACAGCAAGGTCATAGGGATTGATTTTCAGGGGGAAACATTAGGATCCGAAGAAGGACCGATAATAGCTGAAAACAGAGGAATAATAAGAATGAACGGAGATGACAGTATAGGAATAAATTCTGTAAGAACTCCTAATGCTACCGGGACTGATTTGGATATAGGGATAAAAAATACAGGTCTGATAGAAATAAATGGCGATAACAGCTACGGTATATTTATAGGAGGGAAGGATCTCAGGGGAAACTGCAACAAGGATAACGGCTGCCCTGCCAGACCGGCAAATATTACATCTGATGTAATGTACGAAAATCTTCTGGTGCAGAACGGGACTATAAACATTAACGGAGAAAACGGAGTGGGAGTGGTTTTAAAAGATACTGACAGCCTTTATAATGTAAAGATATTAAATAATGCAGTATTAAATGAGGCTGCCGGAGTAATAAACATAAATAACAAAAATTCTGTGGGAATATATGCAGATGGAATATATGATAACTCCAATGTTTTCCACGGAGAAGAAACAAACTATTATAATAACGGGACAATCAGTCTAAACTCGCTGGACGGGATAGGAATACGGGTTGATTACAGCGGTATAGAGAATGCCGGGACAGTAAGGCTGCTTTCCGGAGCAGTGAATTCTATAGGAATGGCGGGAACCGATCAGACTACCATTCCGAAAAACAGCGGACTTATAGAAATATTAAACGGCGGAAGTGAAAACATAGGAATCTTTGTAAATGAAGGAAATGCAGTAAATCTTGAGAATGGTATAATAAAAGTGGAAGCAGGCAATTCTTCAGGGATTCTTGCCTATAACGGAGCAGGTGAAAATAAAGGCAGTATTTTTGTAAGCAGTAATGATTCTGCCGGAATAATAGCTGATAATTCTACAATTAATATAAACGGAGGTCTTATAGAAAACAGCGGTAATAATATGGCAATATTCGGAACAGACAGTTCGGTTATAAATTTGAATGCCGGACTTATTAATACACTCGGACAGGGAGTTTCACTGTATCTGAATAAAGGAACAGCCGTAAATCTGAAAAACGGATTCACGATTAATGTAAATAATGAAAGCTTTATGCTGTACAGTAAGGATTCTTCCGGATCGTACTCATCTGTGTTAAACACTGACGGTATTTCTGCGGCAAATATAAAAAACGGCGGATTCGGCTTTTATTATGACAAAAATACAGGTACAGATGCGGAGAATTTTTTGAGAAATACAGTGTCAGGTACTGGTATATTAAATTTAAATATGGAAAAGGAAGCAGTGCTGATATTTCTTGATGAAACAACAGTAAGTCCGCAGTTTCTGAGTAATTTGGATATTAATTTATCAAATATAGGAAGTGCTTTAAAAATAAACGGTTCTGGTTATTATAACTACGGCTTTAATAAAGTGGGTCTTATAGTAGATAAAAATATAAATCTGGATAATCCTGATGATACTTATCTGAAAAATATATATTCGTCATCTGACATAGATGTAAATACAGGAATTGACATAACAGGAAGCAAAAGCGGGCAGATTTTTATAATACAGGCTAACTATGACGGAAGTCCGGGAAGAAATGCAGTAACAATAAATAATAACGGGAATATAACACTTTCCGGAAATAATTCGGCAGGTATTCTGGCAGATTTCGGGGAAATCTATAATAATGCCGGCGGAGCGGTAAATATTCTCGGAAGTAATTCAAAAGCGCTGGTGTCATTAAACGGGACAGCTGTTTTTAATGATGGTGTTATAAATATCGGCGGTGCAGATTCAGCGGGAATATACGGATCAAATAATTTTGTCGGAGTATCGGCGGTGTATGGGAATGAAAAAATAGAAATACATAACAGCGGTGTAATACAAAGTGTAAGCGATCAGGATAATATTTACGGGATATATTCTATAAATGAAAAGGTACCTGTCACTGATGCAAGAGTCATTTTAACAGGAAGCTCCCGCATTTTGCTGGAAAATTCAGAAAATTCTGTGGGAATATTCTTGGAAAACAGTACATTGAACGGAAGCGGAATAGTAGAGGTCGGTAATGAGGGAATAGGGCTGTACGGGCATAATTCCGTTATCAATCTTAACAATTTTACAATGAATCTTTCCGGAAATAATGCACTGGGTTTTTATTTGCGGGGAAATACAGTATTTAATGCAGCAGGCGGACTTAATACAATAAATATAAACGGAACAAATAATATACTTTATTATTTTACAAGTGATTTCAATGGTTCATTCAATCAGGATTTTATTGTAAACTCAACCCCCGGTTCCACATATATGCTGGGTGTAATAAAAGACATGTCTTATTTGTATAATGGAACAGCGAATTTGGGAGAAGGAGGGATATTTGTCTACGGGACAGATTCTTCGGTGACACTGGGAGTGAACGGACATTTGGAATCACAGTATGACAATGTGATCGGGATTTATTTGGACGGAGTATATACAACAGCACCTTATGAAGCTTTGAATACTGGGAGTATAAATCTGGAAGGGAATAATTCGGCAGGAATCTATCTGGAAGGGGGAGCAAGGGCATTAAATGATTCGGGCGGAGTAATAAGTATGGGAACAGGTTCTGCGGCAATATACGGCAATTTTGCAGGGGATATTAAGAATTCGGGAGAAATATATATAAAGGATAATTCTTCGGGAATTTATACCGAAAACAGCGGTTTTACAGAAAATAACAAATTGATAAGCGGAAACGGAAATAAAGAAACAGGGATATATTCGGTAAATTCCGCAGGAGTGCTAAATTCATCAAGCGGAGAAATAAGACTTACAGGAGACGGGAATGTGGGAATATACAATATTTCCAGTACAAATACCCAAAATGACAAATATGATTTTCCTTGTGAGCGGCGGAAACAGTAAAACCCCCGGAATAGGAATATATTCAGACGGAAGTATATCCAATACAGGAAATATAAATGTATATGACGGATCAGTCGGAATATATGCATTTAACGGAAATCTGGTTCACAGCGGTATTATTTCTTCTGGGGATGGAGGAATAGGAATATATGCTGACAATGAAACTGTTTCATTAAATATATACTCTTATATAAAAATCGGAAATAATGCAGTCGGAGTATACGGGAAGAATAATACGGCAATCACAGCCAACGGAAGTCTGAATATCGGGACAGACAGCTTTGGATATGTTTTGGAATCCGGTACGAAGCTATATAACAGCAGTAATATGACACTGAGCGACAGAAGTGTCTTTGCATATTCAGATAGTGCAGCAGAAATAATTAATAATATCGGTGCGGATATATTTATGGACGGGCAGGACAATACAGCTTTTTATATGGTGAACGGCGGTAAAATTACAAATAATGCCGATATTACAGGTATTTTTGGTACATCAAATGTGGGGATATATAATAACGGCGGGAGTATAGAAAATAACGGCAATATAAAAACAGGAGATTCTGCTCTGAAATACAATGCTGACGGTCAGACGGACTATAACGGCGCAAAATTTGTCTCAGATTCAGTAAAATTCAAAGCACCTTACTTTGACGGCGACAAAAATAATCCGGTATTGATAACGCCGGATTTTGCCGTGGGAACAAATGCATTGGTATATAAGCTGAAAGATGTATTTAACCCGTCTACAAAGGACGGAGGGCCTAATTACGGTATAGTTCCTATAGCAAGTGAGTCATTGACTTGGAGGGCGGTTCCGGTGATAAATAATTCCGGAAATCTTGATATATGGATGGAAAAAATTGCCTATGCACAATTTACCGCAAAGAAATGGTATGCCCCGCTGGGTGGAGTGCTGGATAAAAAATATGAATTTTCAACAGGGGAATCGCTAAAAATTTTTGACAGTCTGGATATTATAAAAACCGAAGATAAATTTCAAAAAATTATGGAAAATCTGTCAGGAAACATATATGCAAATATGAATAAAAGAGAAAAAAATACGGCTGATATATTTCAGGATTCGCTGGAATTACTTCAGGCATCTGAAAATAACACAAAAGAAAATATAAAAGTAAACATAATAGCTGGAAAAACTGAAAATACAGAGAGGCAGAAGGGGATCACGGGATATGACAGTACTGTTTTCGGCGGAATTATACTGAGGGAAATAGAAAGAACATATTATAATACAGTGGGATATTCGGCGGGATATCTTCATACAGCCACTAATTATGCCGATTCTGATAACAGTACGGAAGATACTGATACGCTGCAGGCAGGGGTACACAGCAGATATAATGTCTCGCAATGGACATTTGAAAATGATTTTACAGGAAGAATAAGTTTTCATAATGTCAAAAGAAATATAGAATGGGAAGACAGAAAATCAGTGATGAACGGAGAATATCAGTCATATAGTTTCAGCAGTATAAACAGGGCAGGTTATAAAATAAACAATGCAGTAATGCCGTATGCAGGCTTCAGGGTAATGTATGTTACAAGACCGGGATTCGGAGAAACGGGGACAGAAAGACTGCAGATAGAAGGTAATGATGCATGGAGCGTAAAGCCCGGAGCAGGAATAGAGCTAAAGGGCGGAACTAAACCCGGTAAAAACGGCTGGGTGCTAAAAGGGCTGCTTGATATAGCATATGAATATGAACTGGCTGATCTGAATGTCCGGGAAAGAGCTAAACTAACAGTTATAGAAGATAATTATCGTGATCTTGTAAAGCCTGACAAGGAAAAAGGAGTTTTTAAATCAAAAATAACTGTCGGAGCAGAAACAGGGGACAAGTTCGGTATTTTTCTTACAGGTTCATATGAGGCGGGGGCAGGTAATAATGAAAATTACAGAATAGGAATAAATTTGAAGGCAGCATTTTGAAAATATAAAAAGTCTTTTTTACTGGAATAATGTATTTTGTGTAAGAAATTTCTAATAAAAAAGAGAATTAGGCAAAATAGTCAGAATGCTTTGTTTTTAAGGGTTAGATTAGTGTGGTGGTATTTTCTGGGAGAATTATTTATATTTTTTTTCAATTTAATCAATAAAAGTATTGACAAAAAAATGAAAAAGTGATAATATAGTTTTTGTCAAGTAAAAAACGGTGCATAGCGCAGCTCGGTAGCGTACCTGCCTTGGGAGCAGGGGGTCGCAGGTTCAAATCCTGCTGCACCGACCAGAATATGCGGGAGTAGCTCAGTTGGTAGAGCGTCAGCCTTCCAAGCTGAATGTCGCGAGTTCGACCCTCGTCTCCCGCTCCACTAATTTATGGTGACCGTAGTTCAGTTGGTAGAGCGCCAGTTTGTGGTACTGGTTGTCGCGGGTTCGAGCCCCGTCGGTCACCCCAGTTATTTCAATGACAACAAAATAGTATGAGCCATTAGCTCAGTCGGTAGAGCACATGACTTTTAATCATGGTGTCACTGGTTCGATTCCAGTATGGCTCACCATCTTTTATGCGAGAGTGGTGAAATTGGTAGACGCACTAGACTTAGGATCTAGCGCCTTTGGTGTGTGGGTTCGAGTCCCACCTCTCGCACCATTAAAAAATTAAAATACTTAGATAAATAAAAAGAGATACTATCTCTTTTTTTTATTTTAAAAAAAGAACATATGATAGCAAATGCCGTTAATTCAAGGTGTTTAATTTTAATTATATATATTATATATGAAATATGTTGATTTTAAAATACTTGAATAAGCTTTAAAATTGTAATATAATATAGTATCATGCCAAAAAATGATTAAAATAAATATTTCTAATAAAGGAGTTAGTAATGAAAAATTTACTTCGTTTTTTAACAACAAGAATATGCAGCGGGGTCATTACATTATGGCTTGTTATAACAATAACTTTTTTTCTTCTGCATATGCTGCCAGGAGATCCTTTTGAAAGTGAAAAGGCAATACCGCCTCATATAAAAGCAAATATGATGAAACAATATCATTTGGATAAACCACTTCATATTCAGTATTTTTACTACTTAAAGGCTATTGCCAGAGGTGATCTGGGTGAATCTATGAAGAACAGAGGAAGAAGAGTAAATACAGTTATAGAGGAAAGCTTCCCGGTATCGGCAGATCTTGGAGCAAGAGCAATAATATTTTCTCTTGTAGTAGGAATACCTATCGGTATAATAGCAGCATTAAAAAGAGGGAAAGCATCCGACAGCGGAGTCATGATGATTGCTGTCGTGGGAATATCAGTACCGAGTTTTGTCCTTGCAGGTCTTCTGCAGAGGTTTTTTATAGGAGTATACAATCAGGTCTGGATAGATAAGTGGCATCTGCCTCTTATGAAGATAAAGATGGCTGGTTGGGACGGTCCTGAATACAGAATACTTCCCGTAATCGCACTTGGCTTGTATACTGTAGCAGTAATAGCGAGATTAATGAGAAATAAAATGATAGAAGTAATGGGACAGGATTATATAAAGCTTGCCATAGCAAAAGGAGTGTCATCTAAGACTCTTATATTCAAACATGCATTCAGAAATGCTATTCTGCCTGTAGTAACTATAATGGGACCGACAATAGCAGCAATACTTACAGGATCATTTGTAATAGAGAATATGTTTTCTATTCCCGGCCTTGGAAAATACTACATAGACAGTATATATCAGAGAGACTATACAATGGTATTGGGAATTACGGTATTTTATGCCGCTTTTCTGATCTTTATGATAATTGTAGTAGATTTATTATATGTATTAATTGATCCTAGAATAAAGTTAGGGAAAGGAACGAATGATTGATGGAGTATTTACAGGATAAATTCAAGATTATAGGAAGAGACACAAAAGAGAGCGAAAAAATTTATAAGCCGAGTCTTACTTTCTGGCAGGACGCATGGAGAAGATTTAAACAAAATAAAATAGCAATGTTTTTTCTATTTTTAATAATATTTTTTATGATAGTAGCAATTGTGGGAACCCACATAAGCGGATATAAATATATGGAACAGCATCTGGACAAGAGTTTTCTTTCACCGGGTCAGGGAATAAAAGACAGATTTTATCTGGGAACAGATAATTTCGGACGTGACCAGCTGACAAGAATATCACAGGGAATCAGAGTATCATTGATGTTATCTTTAATTGTGGTATCGATTTGTATCGTTTTTGGAACAATCTACGGTTCTATATCTGCATATTTCGGCGGAAAAGTAGATTTTATCATGACAAGAATAATAGAAATAGTTATGGCAATTCCGTCATTAATATATATTATCTTATTGATGGTAGTAATGGGGAACAGTCTCTGGACAATTATAATAGCAATGTCTCTTACAAGATGGCTGAATTATGCCCTGCTGGTAAGAGGAGAAGTACTGAAGCTGAAACAGAGTGAATATGTAATGGCTTCTCAGTCACTGGGAGCGAACTTCTGGTGGATCATAAAAAAACATCTGATACCAAATGCCTTAGGGGTTATTATAGTATCACTGACTACTGACATACCGCAGATTATTTTTACAGAAGCTTTTCTAAGCTTTATAGGTCTTGGGGTACCAATTCCTCAGGCTTCTCTGGGAAATCTGGTAAAAGAGGGATTCAGCTATGCAGATTCTTATCCGTATTTGTTTTTTATCCCTGCAGTGGTTATATCACTGATAACACTTTCATTTAACATAGTTGGGGATGCACTGAATGATGCATTAAATCCAAAACTGAGAAATAGTTAGGCGGGGAGATTATGGACGACAAAATACTGGAAGTAAAAAATTTACATGTTTCATTTGATACTTATGCCGGAGAAGTAAAGGCAATAAGAGATTTAAGCTTTGAAGTAAGAAGAGGGGAAACACTGGCAATAGTCGGAGAATCAGGATCAGGAAAATCTGTTACCGTACAGACTATAATGAAATTAATACCCATGCCTCCGGGAAGAATCAAGAGCGGGGAAATATGGTTTGAAGGACAGGATCTGGTGAAGGTTTCTGATAAAGTCATGAGACAGCTCAGAGGCGGAAAGATAGGAATGATATTTCAGGATCCGATGACTTCGCTGAACCCAACAATAAAAATCGGAAAACAAATAATGGAAGTTATAAAATTACATAAAAAAGTTTCAAATGCCGAAGCAAAAAAGCTGGCAATTGAAATGCTGGATAAAGTGGGAATTCCAAAGCCAAAAGACAGATTTAAGCAGTATCCGCATGAATTTTCAGGCGGAATGAGACAAAGAGTGGTAATAGCAATAGCGCTTGCAGCAGAGCCGGATCTTCTAATCTGTGACGAGCCTACGACAGCACTGGATGTTACGATTCAGGCTCAGATACTGGAACTTATCAACCAGCTGAAAAATGAAATGAATATAGGAGTAATTTTGATTACGCATGACTTGGGAGTCGTAGCAGAAACAGCCGACAGAGTTATAGTTATGTATGCGGGAGAAAAGCTTGAGGAAGCCAATGTGGTGGATCTTTTCTATGATCCGAAGCATCCGTATACATGGGGACTTTTGGAGTCACTGCCAAGACTGGATATGGACAGCAATGAAAGACTGAAAGCAATACCGGGAACTCCTCCGGATCTGCTGAATCCTCCTAAGGGAGACCCCTTTGCAGCGAGATCTGATTATGCAATGGTAATAGATTATGAAGAAGAACCGCCTTTGGTGGATCTTGGGAATAATCACTTTGTGAAATCATGGCTCTATGTGGAAGGAGCCCCAAAAATAGATCCTCCTTTCAGATTAAAGAGGAAAGATAAGACAGACGGGGAGGATTTATAATGGAAAAGATAATGGAAATAAATAATCTGAAAAAATATTTTGCCATGAAAAGTAAAAAAGTACTAAAAGCTGTAGATAATATAACGATAGATATATATAAAGGAGAGGTCTTAAGTCTTGTGGGTGAATCAGGAAGCGGAAAAACAACAATGGGACGTACAGTATCAAGACTGTATAACAAGACTGCCGGAGAAGTAAAGTATAAAGGTAAGTTTATAGAAGAATACTCTATTATGGAATTTTCAAAAAAAGTACAGATGATATTTCAGGATCCTCAGGCTTCATTAAATCCGAGAATGACAATCGGAGATATAATCGCAGAGGGACTGGACATACATAAGCTTTGTGCTACTAAAGAAGAAAGAACAGCAAAGATTTATGATCTTCTTGAGACAGTAGGACTTAATAAGGAGCATGCAAACAGATTTCCGCATGAGTTTTCCGGAGGGCAGAGACAGAGAATCGGGATAGCAAGAGCACTTGCAGTAGACCCTGAAATGATAGTATGTGATGAGCCTATATCTGCACTTGATGTTTCCATTCAGGCACAGGTAGTAAATCTTTTAAAAGATCTGCAGCAGGAAAAAGGACTGACACTGTTATTTATAGCTCATGATCTGTCAATGGTTAAATATATTTCTGACAGAGTAGCCGTGATGTACAGAGGGAAAATAGTGGAGCTGGGAACACCGGAAGCAGTATACGACAATCCGGTTCATACATATACAAAATCGCTGATTTCAGCAGTGCCTATAGCAGATCCGCTGAATACCAGAGACAGAATTATTGAAGGGATAGAGGAATCTTATCTTCGAAGTCCTGTAGGCGATGCTTCCGAGATACATGAAATTCCTGAAATACCGGAATTAACCGAATACAAACCAAATCATTTTGTAGAAACAGAATTTTTGAAAAATCATAATCTAATATAAAAAATTATAGGAGGAATTTGTATATGAGGAAACTTTTGTTAGTAATTTTGAGTTTAGTTATTATTGTTTCGTTAGTTTCTTGCGGAGGAGGTAAGTCTGGAGGAAATGCAGGGGATAAAGGTACTGTCAGCTTCAATATAGAAGTAGAGCCTACATCACTGGATCCACAGGTACTTACTGATGAAGCAGGTCTTAACGTTGCACAGTTTTTATATGAAAGTCTTGTAAGACTAAACGAAAAGAGTGAAATAGTTCCTGCGGGAGCTGAAAAATGGGATATAAGTGAAGACGGGCTGAAGTGGACTTTTTATATCAGAAAAGACATGAAGTGGTCAAACGGAGATCCTGTTACAGCGAAAGATTATTACAACGGTGTAAAAAGAGGACTTGATCCTGAGCTTGCAGCAGAATATGCTTATTTAACATATTACATAAAAAATGCGCAGAGTTACAGTGAAAAGAAAATAACAGATTTTGAACAGGTAGGAGTAAAAGTTATTGATGATTACACACTGGAGTTTGAATTACAGGATCCTACTGCTTATTTCGGGAAACTGCTTGTAATGCCTATATTCTATCCTGTAAATGAAAAAGCTCTTGCAGAATTCGGGGATCAGTATGCACTTGATCCTAAAAAATCTGTTTATTCAGGACCGTATATAATGACAGAATGGAGTCACGGAAGTAAAGTAGTTCTGGAGAGAAACCCTAATTACTGGACTAAGGATAAGTTTAAAATCGAAAAGCTTATTGCGGTAATAACTGCAGATTTAGATTCAGCAGCAAATTCTTATGAAAACGGCGAGCTTACTATTACTAAAATTTCTCCTGAAAAGCTAAAGGCTTATAAAGACAAACCTGAATTAGTAAGTTATTCAGACGGAAGAGTTTACTATTTTTCATTTAACCTGAAAAATGATATACTTAAAAATCAAAAAGTAAGACAGGCTTTATCACTTGCAATAGACAGAGACAAGCTGGCAAATGAAGTGCTGGCAAACGGTTCTGAAAAAGGAAGCGGAATAGTAGCCTCGGGAATGCCTGGAATAAAGGATGATTTTAGAAAAGAAAACGGTGACTTATACGCACAGTATAAAGATGAAGATATAAAGAAACTTTTTGAAGAAGGACTTCAGGAATTGGGAAAAACTCCTGCTGATGTAAAACTGTCACTTCTTATAGACGAACAGGGAACTGCAAAGAAAGAAGCAGAATTCTATCAGGCACAGTGGAGAGAAAAATTAGGGCTTGATGTTTCTGTTGACCAAACTACTAAAAAAGACAGAATAGCAAGATCAAGATCAGGAGACTATGATATAGTAAGATACTCATGGGGACCTGACTTCGCAGATGCTATGACTTATCTGGAATTGTTCTTCTCGAATACTGAAATGAATATTCCTAGATATGTAAATCCTGAGTACGACGAGCTTTTATCAATCGGAAGAAAAAGCAATAATCATGATGAAAGAACTGAAGCTATGGAAAAAGCCGAAAAGATAGTTACTGAGTCATTTGCTTATTCAGGGCTTTATTACCAGACTGTTAATATACTGGTAAATTCAAAAGTTAAAAATGTTCATTTCAGATCTGTTGGTGCACCGATAGATCTTATAGATGCTACACTGGATTAATAAAATTCTTAAGTATTTTAGGAGGAAAAATGAAAAAACTATTTTTAATACTGACATTATTTGTTCTGGTATTATCTTGTGGCGGGGACAAAGGCGGAGAAGCCGGTAAAGCCGGAGGAGGAACAGTTACATTAAACTTTGAACAGGAGCCGAAAACAATTGACCCTCAATTAACTACAGATACAACAGCTACTAAAATTAATGCACTGATAGTAGAAGGACTTACAAGACAGGATGAAACAGGAGCTCCGGTTCCGGGAATTGCTGAAAAGTGGGATGTAAGCGAAGACGGACTTGTATGGACTTTTCACCTGAGAGATGCTAAATGGGAAAATGGAGATCCTGTAACAGCAAATGATTTTAAATTCGCATGGCTGAGAGCACTTGAAAGTAAAAATGCAGCAGAATATGCTTACATGCTGTTCCCTATAAAAGGAGCGCAGGCATTTAACGAAGATAAAGGAAGTGCAGAAGATGTTGGAATCAAAGTTATAGACGATAAAACACTGGAAGTAACACTTACTAACCCGACTGCTTATTTCGCAGCATTAATAAGCTACCAGACATTTACACCGTTAAATGAAAAGTATTATAACGAGCAGGGAGACCAGTATGCACTTGATGCAGGAAAAATAATGGCAAATGGTCCTTATAAGCTGGTAAAATGGACACATAATGAAAGCTTTGAGCTTACAAGAAATGAAAATTACTGGAATAATGCAGAAACTAAAATTGATAATGTAAGAGCAAAATTAATAAGTGATGCTTCAGCATCATTATCGGCATTCAAAAATGACGAGCTTGATCTTACTTTGATTACAGTAGAGCAGTATCCTGAATTCAAGGAAGATAAAAGATTAACTCCTTATGATGACGGATCTACATGGTATTTAGAGTATAATCTGAAAAATGATTTTCTTGCTAACAAGAAAATAAGACAGGCATTGACAATGGCGATAGATAAAGAAGAGCTGGGATCAATCTTACAGGCAATGGGTAAACCGGCATACGGATATGTTCCGGGATTCGTACAGGGAGTAGATAAATCATTCAGAGATGAAGCAGGAGATACATTCCCGCACTATAATCCAGAAGAAGCTAAAAGATTATTTGCTGAAGGTCTGAAAGAGCTCGGACTGGAAAAAGCACCAAAATTAACTTTGATATTTAATGATCAGGGAAATAACAAAAAAATAGCTGAGTATGTACAGGAAAAAATCAGAAAAGAGCTTGGGTATGATTTAGCAGTAGAATCTTTACCATTCAAAGAAAGACTTGAAAGAATGACACAAAAAACTTTTGAAGTAGTTCTTGCAGGATGGAGCGGAGATTATAACGATGCATTAAGCTATATGGATTTATGGGTAACAAACGGCGGAAATAACCATACATCATACTCTAATCCTAAATATGATGAATTAATACAGATAGCACAAACAAGTCCTGACCAAAAAGCAAGAATACAGGCTATGATAGAAGCAGAAAAGCTTCTTGGCGATGATATGCCTATAGGAATGCTTTATTACAGACAAAGAATGGCTCTGGTAAATCCAAGACTTAAAGATATGAAATTTAAGCCGGTTGGATCTGAATATTATTTAACAGATGCTCACGTAGAATAAATAACAGTATAAAAAATAGTAACTGCCCTGACAGATTTCAGGGCAGTTTTTAAGTAAAAATTTTGTGGATAAATATAAAATATATTATGATGCTGTTGTTTTTAATGATTCTCTGTCAATAAACGGGTCAAATATTATTACTGCTTTTATTCAAATAATAAACAGATAAAAGAAAGCTTAATATACATAATACCAGCATGATTCCGGCGGAATTAATAAAAATCCCCCAGTCTGTCGTATTTTCCAGAATAATATTACGGACACTGTTAATTACATGTGTAAAAGGATTTAGAAGAACTACAGTTTTATAGCCGCTGGAAATACTTTCATAAGGTATCAGTGCTGTACTGACAAAAAATATAGGAAGAACAAAAGTATTTATTATAACAAAAAATATATTTTCATCAGGTAATATAAGACTCAGCGTATAGGAAAAAGATGATATAAAAAATATTACAAGGAAAAACAGAATAATCAAAGGAATAAAGTCAGATATTTCCAAAGATAATTTTGCTGATAAAAAAAATGAGATAATAAATAATACTGCTATTTCCAGATATGATAATACTGCGGAATCCAAAATATGTCCGAGTATAATAGAGCTTCTTTTTACAGGTGAAATCTGTATGCGGTAAAAACTGCCCTTAGTTTTCATTATATAATTAATAACACCGCTGCTTCCTGAACTGGCAAAAATAACAAGAACAAGAATACCGGGAAGTATGAAGCCGGTATAGCTGCCGGAAGAAATACCGGTAAAATCAGCATTAAAAACTGTGCTGTACAGCAAAAGCCAAATTAACGGCTGGAGTAATGTCATAATAACAGTTAGAGGATTTTGGAGTCTCCATTTTATATTACGCCAGAATATATTCGCGATTTCCACGCAGAATTCCCCCTTCCTTATCATTTATAAGCGAGATGAATACATCTTCAAGGCTGGGTTTTGAAACCTCTATACCGCTGTAATTTATGCTGTTTTCCATCAAAATTTTATTAACCGTATAAAAATTCTGTTCATTATTTTGTGTATCTAATATGAGAAAATTATTTTCTCTGCGTATATTAAAGATAAAATCAGCATTTTTTAGTTTTTCTTCAATAAAGTATGATTCTTTCGGACTTTTCAGAGTAACTTTTATTATATTTTTGTCAGTATAATATCTGAGATTATCCGGAGTATCCTGAACCAAAGCTCTTCCGTTTTTAATTATGCATATCTGATCGCTTAGCATATCTGCTTCTTCAAGATAATGGGTAGTTAGAAAAATAGTGGTTTTAAAATTTCGTTTTATATCATTGATCAGTTTCCACATAGTTCGTCGGGATTCTACATCCATACCCACTGTGGGTTCGTCGAGAAAAAGTATTTTTGGAGAAGAAACCATGCTCATTGCAATATCCAGACGGCGCTTTATCCCGCCGGAATAAGCAGAGATTTTATATTTTTCATATTCCTGCAGCTCGAAGGCTTCGATAAGATACTGTATTCTTTTTCTAGCTTCAGCAGAATCAATTTTATAAAGCCGGCTTTGAAAAAGCATATTTTCACGCAGTGAAAGATGTTCATCAATGGAAATCTGTTGTGCCACACATGAAATATTTCTTCTTACAAAATTCTTTTCTTTTTTGATATCCTTTCCGAGAATACAGGCTTTTCCGGAAGTGGAATTAATAAATGTAGTAAGAATATTAATAAGTGTTGATTTTCCGGCACCATTCACTCCTAAAAGGGAGAAAATATCTCCGGATTCTACTGTGAGATTAAGATTATTCAGGACTTTATTCCCTGTTTTATATGTTTTTGTGAGATTTTCTATTTTTATTACTTCCATTTTCAGACTCCTTTTTTAATACAGTTTATATACTGAAATACTGTCATTTCAGGGGAATTATAATTTCAGTAATATATTTATCAGGATTTCCTTTAAAAAACATACCTGGTCCTTTTATATAAACTTCCCTTACAGGAAGCGCCGTTTCAAGTTTTTTTTCAATAATATATTCGGCTAAAGCCTGATATGCAGATCTGATAGTTTCATAGCTGCCAGTATGAACAGCAGTAACAGCTTTTATCCGCGGAAGTTCTTTGATAATTATTCCCCTTAATTCCTTTTTTTCAGAAATCGGCACACATAATTCTATATCGGCAGTTTCTTTATACTCTTTATCATAGTAACAGAAGAACGGCGGACCGCTGCTCTGCCCCTTAAGTGCCTTGTAAATATCAGGAAAATGCTTTCCTGCCTCTTTGTGTTTCCCGTTAAAACGCAGTGTCGCTGCAAGTATAGGTTCAATATCCATGATTTTTATTTCATAGTTCATAAAATAACCGCCTTTCAATTATTTTCTTCTTTTTTTAATGGAAACCAAAGTTCTGATCTGTAAGTATGAGACTTTATATCATCGTCAGTATACACTTCTATTTCAGGAGCTTTTCCATATTCATAACCAGAAGTAGGGAGCCACTCTGTATAAAACTGTCTGTAAATTTTTTGAATACTTTCAGGTGCTGTACCGGTGGAATCGAAGATAACCCATGTAGCTGCGGGAACTGTATATTCAAAGGTATTTTCCAATGTTTCATTACTTTTTACCGCAATATAATAATAAAAGTTTTCTTTGTTTTCATAAACAGTAACTCCGAGAATTTTTGGGAAATCAGGAGTAATTAACCTGCATAATTCAGGAAAAATTTTAGATTTTTTTGTATCTGTCCAAAATACTGGAACATTCTTAAAATTATTTTCCATATCCGTTTCTAAATTCATTCTTAAGCCTCTGATTCTGAAAGCTTCTTTTTTTTCAATTCTGTAGTTTATTACAGAATTGCCTTTTATAGTGACAGAAAAGCTCATTCGGGGGTAGGCTTTCAGCATAGTTCCTTTTAGACGGGCATTTACCGGTGAAATGCCGTGTATACTCTGAAAAGCTCTGTTAAATGAAGTAGGTGATTCATATCCGTATTTAAAAGCTATGTCGATAATTTTTATATTACTGCTCTGTATCTCAAATGCCGCAGCAGTCATACGTCTTCGGCGAATATACTCCGCAAGGGGAACCTCTGAAATATATGAGAACATTCTTTGAAAGTGATAGACGGAACAGCAGGCAATTCTCGCTGCCTCTTCTATGCTCACAGTTCCGCACAGGTTATCTTCGATATAGTCAATAGCTTTATTAAGCCGTTTCAGCCACTCCATAAAAACCTCCAGAAAAATAATAAGATATATCTTTTTTGCATGCATCTGATATAAGTGTAACATTATAAAAAATATATGTCCTCTCTTTTTATGCACAAAAATGTAAAAATAAAAATTTTAACTGTCCGAATACAGAAGAATATATTTATAGATATAGAAAAGAGATATAAAAGACATATATTGGATACATAAATATTTTATAGTATAAATATAAAGTTTTTAGGAGGTTGCTATGAGAAAAAATATAAAAAAAGCTGTGCTTTTATTTTTACTGCTGAATCTTATAAATTGTTCAAGCAGCGGAGGCGGAGGTTCTTCCGGATCTTCAGGTTCGTCTTCCACATCACCGGGCGGAGGAAATGTATCAGCGGTAAAGATAGACAATAATATTATTTATAAAAATAGAAATGAGGTTTTGGAATATTCTGTCGGTAATAATACTGCTGCTGCCAATAAACCTGCTTTGAAGATGGAAGATAACAACACAAAGGTATTCAATGATAAAATACTGGAGTCAAATTATACAAGATTAAATCTTGATAATGATACTTTTGTAGTAGAAGTAGATGACAGGGCATATTTTACCAATGCAGGTGTTATACAGGGAAATTCATACGGTGTTTCGCTGGAAGACGGCGGGACAATGATAAACAGCAATATTGTAAAAAATAACGGAGATTACGGTGTCTATCTTGATGATGATACATCTTTGTATAATTATGGTGAAATCATCAATTCCGGAAATTACGGAGTATTCGCCGAAGACAGGTCAAAAGTAGTGAATGAAGGAAAAATACAAAACAGGGGTGCATATGGTATTCTTGTTTCGGAAAACGGGACGACAGCAACAAATAACAGTACCGGAAGAATTATGAATGCCGGAGATTTCGGAATGTATTCAGTAAACGGTGCAAAGTCGGTAAATGCCGGAATTGTCAGCAATACCGGGAATAAGGGAATGGCAGCTCATAATAATGCAAGTATAATAAATAACGGAACTATAAGTAACAGCGGAACATACGGAATGTATATAAGCAGAAATTCCACAGGAGTCAATAACGGTACCATAGAATTAACGGGAAATAATCTTACGGGAGTGTATGTAGGTGACAGAAGTACTTTTACAAATAACGGGACTATAAAAATAAACGGTACATCAGGAGTGGGTATAGAGGCAGTAAATTACAGTACAATAAAAATTGCACAGAATTCTAAAATAATTCTGGATGGTAATGCTACAATAACACAGGGAAATACGAACTATACTTCTCCAAACAGTAATGTCAATTCAGGAGGAACAGCATATAAGCTGGATTCTACATCTCAGTTAATAAATGCCGGTGTAATTTCGGCATCGGGGACTTTATCGGTAAATACTGCGGGAAGAGTTATTCTGGACAGCAGTACCGGAAGTATAGAAGCCAAAACTCTGAATCTGGAAAAGGATATTTATCTAAATGTGAGTAAGACAATGAATTCATCTTTAGATACATATAATTATGACAATTTGAAAGTAGAAAATATAACAGGAAGCGGGGAAATTAAGTCAGACTCATCTTTATTTACCGCAAAAACTATACAGACTGCTGACGGTACATACTCAGTTTCACTGGAAAGAAAAAAGTTTGATGCTGTATTTGACGGTAGATTTGGTGAAATACTGGAAAAAAATTATGCTGGTTCAGAAAATAACAATGAAAGCAAAGAATTGTATAATTCAATGAAAAGTATAAGCAGTGCCAAAGTACTCGGTCTTGCTGAGGAAGAAATAACAGGACGGGCAATAATAAGTAATTCATTGTATAATCAGTTTTATCAGGATAAGGTAATAAATAACGGGATTGATTCTTTATTATCAAGAAGGAATATTGACAGCACAGGTACAGAGTATTATTTTGAAGCATTGGGAAGCTTTTTGGATCAAAAAAATCTTAATGAAAGCAGCGGTTTCGACAGCAGTTCATATGGTATAACGGCTGGAATGATGACATCCGTGAATAACTCTATCTCGTTGGGCGGTTTTATTTCTTATCTGAATACAGACATAGATTATAAAGATGCAGGAGATTCAAGTCAGGATACAGATACTTTTTCTGTCACAGGTGTTATGGAAAACAGGTTTGCAGATAATTTTAAATTAATAACAAAATTAGGCTATAATTATGGAAATAATGATACTACAAGAAGAATAACCTATGATAATACATACAGAGAAGTAAACGGAGAATATGATGCATGGTCGTTGAACGGGGCTGCAGGTCTGGAATACAGCAAAGAAATTACGAAAAATATTATATTAAAACCATCTTTAAATCTTATTCTCAGCTATGCTTCACAGGAGGATTACACAGAAACAGGTTCTGTTACAGACATAAAGGTAGATTCGGTCGATGCTTTTTCAGCTAAAGCAGGAGTAGGAATAAAAGCTGATATAAATTTATTTGATAACGGAGCTTCGAGTTTTAAAGTTATTCCTAAAATAAATTATTATTATGAAATGGCTGATCCTTATAAAAATAAGAATATTAGTATGGCTTCATTCACAGATACAGTAGATATATGGAGCAGAGAGGCAGAAAAAAATGATTTGAATCTGGGTCTGGATTTAGAATACAGCTTTGATACTTTTTCAGTTTCTGGAGGGTACAGTGCAGGAGTTTTAGATGATGCAAATGAACAGTTCTTAAATCTGGGATTCAAATTTTTCTTTTAAGATATTTTGAACATCCACTTTTAGAAAAATAGTGAATCAATAAAAAAAATGAGCTTTTGGCTCATTTTTTTATATTTGGAATAATCAAACTTAGTTAAGATTTATTCTTGCTCCCACTGAGAATACATTATTCATTACTTTTGATCTTTCTATCTGCATGTCATAGTTAGCATACCATGACCATACAGGACTCACTTCTGTAAGAATTCCCACACCTGTCCATGCAGTATCATCTGCAAGACCGATACCTTTTACCTTGAATTTCTCATCCGGAAGTCCTACATAAGATGCATCATAGCTTAAATCCTCATCATTAAATGCTGCCTGCCATGAGAGATAACCAAGAACTGTTGATCTTCCGGCTGCCCAGTCGAATCCGACCTCGGCACGCAATCCTAATAATCCTGAAGTTTGTGAATATGTTTTACTGTCAGCTTTCAGACCGAAAAGACTGTTATCTTCAGAAAAGCTTCCTCTGTTTACACTGTCATATAAAAGACCGGCAAATGGAGTTACACTTACATTCGGAGAAGTTTTGAACTTGTACCCTACTTCCCCGTATCCTGAGAATACATAATCATCATGGTCTACAGAAAGATTTTCTGTATATGATCCTATAATTACATCTCTTTCCACATCGCTCGAAACATATGCTCCACCAATACGTCCAAGTACATAGAAGCTGTCATTTTCAAATCCGTATCTTCCGTATAATGAGAAGCCCAGATTTTGACTCTTTGATTCTCCGGCATATCTGTCAAAGTCAGCCTTGGAATCAGAGAATGCAAGTGCAGCTCCGAGAATAAATTTACTGTTAAAGGCTTTGTCAATACCTATCTGTCCGCCGTAAAGGTAAGTGTCTGCTTCGGCATATCCTGATTCGTAAAGTCTTCCTACTGAACCGATTGCGTTAAACCAGACACCTGTGCTGTTACCCGGTTCATTCATGCTTCCAAGCCATGTCAGTCTGTTAGACAGATCCTTATTTATAGTCTGTGACTGCTGGAAGGTAAGAGCCTGAGCCGAAGCATAAATCTGTCCTGATAAGCTGTCAAGAGATGCAGCCAGTGTTTTTGAAGAAGCAGTCTGCTGTAAATACGCAGCCTGTGTTCTGAATGCTTCACTTCCTGTACCGCTGTCGAGTATCTTGAAGACCTGTTCTAGATTCGAAGCCGAGTTGTCTCTTGTAGCATCAGAGTTATAAGTATCTGCAGAGTAAGCAGAAACATCTTTTCTAGTCATTTCCAGTTCTATATTATCTGAATTATACTGAAGTTCTGTACTTAAAAGTACCGGAGTTTCCACAGAGCCAAAACCGTTTTCTATTCCCTGATCAGCAACAAGAACTTTTCCCTGTATGCTGTCAGAAGAACTTACATAAACAGGATTGTTATTTTCATCTTTAGGAGTTGCTACCCTTAGGACAGAGCCTGAAAGAGATGCTTTTCCTTTTACGTTAATTGTGGAACCGGCAGTGCTTTCAGTTACAGAATCTGAAGAAGCAGTGTAGTTTCCTGATATTGTTGTTCCGTTTGATTCATTTACAAAAGTACCTCCGTTGTTTATAACATTATTATCAACATATCCCCCGTTACTTGAGAAAGTACCGTTTGTCTGTATCTGAACCTGTGATATTACTTTTCCGTTAACTGTAAGAGTACCGCCTCTGACAATATTGTCACCTGTGTAAGTATTGCTTCCTGTAAGAATAAGCTTTCCCGTACCTTCTTTTATGACACCGGCATCACCGCTTATATCATTTCCAAAATAAGAAGTAACAGTATCAAAGTTAATGTAAACATAGTTTCCCAGAGCCAGCTTCTTATCAAACAGAGCAGGACCTTTTACGGCTTTCTCCACATTCAGAAGACCCCATCCGTAAACATCGTCTACACCAAGTTTCCCCATATCAGTTGCAGTGGATAAAAGTGTCTGTCTCAGAAGGTCTCCGTTCATCCATGGATATTTCTGCTGTACAAGGGCTGCTGCACCTGTGACTGCCGGAGTTGCAAATGAAGTTCCCATACCGGTAACACTTTTTACATAAAAGTTATAATCACCAACTGCTGCTATACACCAGTTTTGTGCAAGACCGCATTTATTGGCATAATCAGCAGTAAGACCTGTATTGGAATCAATGGCAGTAACTGCAAGCCATCCTTTTTCCAAAACCGGATATAAGTAAGGAAGTCCTGCTTCAGCACCAGGCTGTGAAGATTTTCCGTTTCCTGTGGCCCAAATAAATAATGAGTCGGTAGTTGCCCTTTTATAGAAAAAATCTATAACCGGATCAGATAAAGGAAACTCTGATTTTTTGGCAGTACCAGTGGCTTTGTCAGCACCGAAAGACTGGTTGAATATTCTGACACCGTCATTATATAGTGACTGGTACATGGGCAAAGTAGTATCAACACATGTATCTGTCCCGTCATCACATGTTACTCCTGCGGAAATTGCTTTTATTTTAACATTAGGCGCCATACCAATTGTCTTACCACCTGCTATTTCAGCAACAAGACTTCCATGTGCGTTAGTGTTCCCGGGAAATGAAGGATCCGTACTTATACGCGGATTATTCAAGCTGTCCTTGAATTCTGCATTTGCAGTGTCAAAGCCTGTATCAATAATACCGATAGTAACTCCGGTTCCGTTAATACCGCTGCTTTTGACTGTGCTTGCTTTATGCGGGTCACTTTTGTTAAAAGGAACATAAGGTGCGTCTGGAGTAGTAACAGTACCGGGATCAGGGTCAGGTGTAGATGGAATTGGCGTCGCCGGGGTTCCTCCTCCACCGCCGCCACCGCCGGAACTTCCGCATGCAGTAAGAGCAATAAGAAGAGCGGTAACCAATAAAAATTTCTTTTTCATAAAATATCTCCTTTTATTTAAGATAGCTGTATTCTCAATAAAAAAATTAATGCTTTGATAAATAAAAAACAAAAAATGTCAGACCATAAACTTATAATTTATATTAAAAAAAAATAAGATATATTAAAAATTTATTTTTTATTAAAGCACAGAGAAGTACAGGAATATTAATAAACTCGTAATAATTATACATGTCTGAATAGCAAAAGTCAAGATTAAAATCATAAAATAAAGTTAATCATAAATTTAAAAATAAAATTGACTTTCAGATAAATTCAAAATAAAAGCATAGAAAAAATATGAAAAATTTAGTAGAATATATATACAAAAATAATTGTTGAAAGGAGAAAAATGAAAAAAATATTTTTATTATTTATAATGATGATTCTTATTTCCTGCGGAGGTGCAGGTAAAGAAAGCAGCTCTTCTGGAAACACTAAGATTATAGTAAATGAAACAGCAGAACCAAAATCTATAGATCCGGGACTTTTGACCGATCAAAGCGGAATAGCAGTTAACTCACTGGTAAGTGAGGGATTAACAAGACAGGGAAAAGACGGGACTCCTGAGCCGGGGCTGGCTGAAAAATGGGATGTAAGCGAAGACGGGCTGACATGGACTTTTCATCTGAGAGAAAATATAAAGTGGTCAAGCGGAGAACCTGTTACTGCAGATGATTTCAAATTTGCATGGCTGAGGGTACTGGAGCCGGCTACAGCTTCGGAATATGCTTACATGCTTCATTATATAAAAGGCGGTCAGGCATATAATGAAGGTAAAGGAAAAAAAGAAGATGTAGGAATAAATGTAATAGACAGCAGGACACTGGAAGTAAAACTGGAAAGACCCACTGCTTACTTTGCTTCACTGGCGGCATCTCCTACATATGCTCCGATCAGGGAGAAGTTTTTTGATGAGAAAGGAAAGAATTTTGCTTTGGAAGCTGATGCCATGGAGTACAGCGGACCATATAAAATAAAAAGCTGGAAACATGATTCTAACTTTATTATGGTAAAAAATGAAAACTACTGGAATAAGGATCATATAAAGATAGATGAAGTAGAAATGGTTCTTGTAGCTGATTCCACAGCTGAGCTGAATGCATTTAACAATGGTGAAATAGAGCTGATAAGATTAACGGCCGAGCAGTATAAAAGATATGAAAAAGATCCGAGAGTAAATGTATTCAGAAATAATTCGGTATGGTATCTGGAATATAATATAGAGAATAAATTTCTGGCAAATAAGAAAATCAGACAGGCGCTTACTCTTGCAGTAGATAAAGAGGAAATGGCAAATACCATAGTGAAAGGAACGGGAGAAGCAGCTTACGGTATAGTACCTACGGGATTTCCGGGTGAAAGTAAGACTTTCAGGGAAGAAAACGGAGATTCATATCCGAAGTATAACCCGGAAGAAGCAAAAAGACTTTATAAAGAAGGTCTTGCAGAGCTTGGTGTAACTGAACTTCCTGAACTGTCACTGATTATAAATGAAGCCGGAAATAATAAAAAAATAGCGGAGTATGTGCAGGAAAAAATCAGAACTAATCTGGGGGCAAATATAAGAATAGAGCCTATTCCTTTTAAGGAAAGAATGGCAAGACTTCAGCAGAAAGACTTTGAGATAGTTCTTTCAGGGTGGGGTTCTGATTATGCAGATCCTATGACATATATAGATTTATTCGTGACAAACGGAGGAAATAATCATTCGTCATATTCTAATCCAAAATATGACGAGCTTATAAAGACAGCAAATAACAGCAGTGATAATAAAGTAAGAATGCAGGCTATGAGAGATGCGGAGAAAATATTGGGTGATGATATGCCTGTGGGAGTTATGCTTTATTCTACAAGGGTTATTATGCTTAATCCAAAAATAAAAAATGTATATTTTAAAGGAATCGGAGCAGAATATTATTTGTATGATGCTTACGTGGAATAATAAAGTAAAGGCGGACTTTTCCAATACGGAAAGGAACCGCCTTTTATAATACAGCACTGTTATTTCTTGATATTATGCAGCTGAAATTTATAAAAATTACAGAGGATTTATGAATATTTTTCTATTTAAAAATATTATGGAATATTAAGGGGTTTTTTCGGAGAATACTTGCAATTACAACTGAAAGAATGATAAAATAAGAATAAACTATTGAGGAAGGTGCTGTGAATGAAAAAAATATTTTTAACAATGTTACTATTACTGATTTTTATAGTATCATGCGGCAGTAAAAACGCCGAAGGAACAAAAAAAAGCGGTGATATAATAAAAATTGCAGTTAATCTGCAGTCAGAACCGAAATCACTGGATCCGCAGTTAGCATCAGATGCTTCCGGAATAACAATAGATTCCCTTATCTATGAAGGATTGACAAGACTGGATCAGGAAGGAAAAGTGGTTCCTGCTGCAGCTGAAAGCTGGGAGATAAGTGAAGACGGTCTTAAATGGATATTTCATTTGAGAAAAGATATGAAGTGGGCAAATGGTGATCCTGTAACAGCAAAAGATTTTGCATTCGGATGGCTGCGGGCACTTGATCCTCAAACTGCTTCAGAATATGCATATGAGCTCTATTATATAAAGGGAGCAAAAGAATATAACGAAGGAAAAGGAAAAAGAGAAGATGTGGCAATAAAAACTCCTGATGACAATACATTGGAGATAGAGCTGAATCAGCCTACACCATATCTGCTTTCATTATTTTCATTTCCTACATATTATCCGGTAAATGAAAAATTTTATAATGAAGCCGGAAAGGATTTTTCGCTGTCAGCTGACAAAATAATGGGGAACGGACCTTATGCAGTGAAAAAATGGACTCCTGAAACAAGTATTCTGCTTGCTAAAAATGAAAATTACTGGAATAAGGGTAATATTCATCTTGATGAACTGGAGATAAAAATGATTTCTGACCAGCTTGCTGCACTGAATGCATTTAAAAACGGAGAGCTGGATATTACGGAGCTGTCAGGCGAGCAGCTGATAGAATACAGAGATGATAAAAGATTATATTCATATAATAAGGGTTCTATAAAGTTTTTAAAATTCAATGTTAAGAATAAGCTTCTTGCTAATCAGAAAATAAGAGAAGCTGTTTCTATGGCAATTGACAGAGATGAAATGACAGAAAATGTATCTAAAGGAAGCTTTATGCCTGCTTATGGATTCGTCCCTGAAGGATACGGCGGGTCAGCCGGCGGAGATTTCAGAAAAGAAAACGGAGATATATTTGAAAAATATAATCCTGAAAAAGCAAAACAGTTATTTCAGGAAGGATTGAAAGAAGTAGGAGAAACCGGGACTCCTACACTGACTTTGATGATTTATGAAGCACCTGATAATCAGAAACTGGCTGAGTATATTCAGGAAAAATTAAGAACAGTTCTCGGACTTGATGTAAAAATAGAGACTAATACTTTCAAAATATTCTCGCAAAATGAAACACAGGGCAACTATGATATGGATCTGTCTCAATGGGGGCCTGATTATCTGGATCCTATGACATATATGGATATGTGGGTAACAAACGGCGGAAATAATAAAACAAACTGGACAAATCCCGAATATGACAGATTAATGGACACTGCTAAAAACAGCGTGGATAATTCCGTAAGAATGAAGAGCATGATGGAAGCAGAAAAAATATTAGGTAAGGAACTTCCTATTGCTATGCTTACATATAATATAAAAAATATGCTTGTAAACGAAAGAATAAAAGACATGAATTTTACTAAAATTGCATCAGGATATGACTTTTATTATGTAAGAGTAGAATAAAATAAAGAAATATATGAGAAAAAGTGGACATTTATTATGTTCACTTTTTTTCTGATGAGGAAAGTATTTTTCCTTTTTTCAGGGATATTTGCTATAATGCTCTTATATACCAATATTGGAAACGGGGAAATAATATGAGCTTGATTATCAAATTAAGAGAAGCTAAGAATTTTACGCCCAATGAAATAGGGGCGGCAAAATATATAATTTCACATTCTGATGAAGTAATAAGGCTTTCCTGTACTGAACTGGCAAAGAAAACATATACGAGTCCGGCTACGATAATCAGATTATGTAAAAAGATAGGGATCGGCGGATATCAGGAATTCAAGGTAATATTAGCCACAGAAATAAATTTTTTCATAAAAAACAGTATGGAAATAAATAAAAATAATGAAATAGACAAAAAAGACTCTATAAGTGATATTATAGATAAAATCAGCTCTTTGAGTATAGATTCCCTGAAAGAAACTAAAATTCTCACAGATAAAAACGTGGTAAAATCAGTGATAGATATGATTAATAATGCTGAAATTCTGGATTTGTACGGTTCAGGGGCATCACATTTCGTAGCCTTGGATGCAAATTACAAATTTATGAGAATAGGAAAAGTGACAGCAACATATGCACTTTATGACCAGCAGTATGTACAGGCAAAAAATTCCAATGAAAACCATGCTGCTATTATATTTTCCTATTCCGGTGAAACTGCTGAAATGATAGAAATAGCAAAAATTCTTACTGAAAATAAAGCTAAAATTATAACAATCACTAAAAATTCAGATAATACCCTTGAAAAATTTGCTGATAAGTCGCTTTATGTAACCGCAAAAGAAAATTTATACAGAAGTGCTGCTATATATTCAAGAATATCCATGCTGAATGTTATTGATATATTGTATACAGCATATTTTAACCTGATTTATGAAAAAGCACTGGAAGCATTGGGAAAAACAAGGATATCTAAAACGGAAGTAAAATTATAAAAAAATTCGTTTTTGATAAACTGATGTAAAAGCATAAGGAAAATAATGAGAATAAATATAAAGAAGAAATATCTATTTTTAGAGCAGGAGGTAAGACTGTGAAGGGAATTTCCATTTTTCCGGGACTGGATTATTCAGTCAGAGAGAATGTTAATTATATGGAAAGAGCATTTAGAAACGGAATAGAATACATCTTTACTTCAGTGCATATTCCGGAAGCTGACAGAAAAAGAGTAAAAGATGAATTTGATATAATACTGACAGAAGCTGAAAAGCGAAAAATGAAAGTAATCGTGGATATTTCAAAGGGCTTTTTTGATGAATTCTGCTGGGAAGACCGCAGAATTTATGCTTTAAGGCTGGATTTCGGATTTAATGATAATGAAATAGTACAGTTAAGTCATAAATATAATATTCAGCTGAATGCTTCGACTGTTACCGAAGACTGGATGAAAAGGCTGATGGAATCCGGATTGAATGTAAGTAATTTAACAGTATGTCATAATTATTATCCCAGAAATAATACAGGAATATCACTGGAGCTTTTAACGGAAAGAAATAGGTTTTTCAAAGAAGCCGGACTAAAGATAACAGCTTTTGTCCCGGGAGGGGAGTTTCGACGCGGACCTTTATATGAAGGACTTCCTACAGTGGAATCACATAGAAATGTCCATATTCTTGCCTGTGCACAGGAGCTTCTGTATGCCGGGACTGATATAATAATAATCGGAGACAGCATGGCAAGTGAAAAAGAACTGGAAGCTTTAGGAAAACTGGAAAATGGAAAGTGGCTTCTTCCGGTATTGTTGTTTGAGAAAGCAAAGGAGATATATAAAGACTTTTTGATACAGGAGCATACACAAAGGACTGATGTTTCAGAGGATACATTGCGTTCGGAAAAAATATATAAAGACAAAACTGTGGAGGTTTTTAATACAGGAATAAGGGCAGCAGGTACTGTTACAATTGACAATAAGCATTACGGCAGATATGCCGGAAGCTTTCAGATCGTAAAGAAAGAGCTTTCGGCTGATTACAGAGTAAATGTGCTTGGTTTTGTATGCGACGGCGGACTGCTTATAGAAAAAATAAAGGCCGGAGAAAAATTTACTTTTTATCCTGTATAAAACAAGTATTTTTAAAAATAAAATGATCAGATAAATAGAATACGGGAGGTTAGGAAATGTTAGTAGATTTAAGTGTAAAGGTAAGCAAAACAGCTTCGGGAAATGCACTGGATAATGAAAAAATGGCATCCTTCGGGCATCTCGGAACTCATTTTGATGTAATGAACAAGGAGTTTCCGCTGGAATTCGTAAAAAGGGAAGGGCTTGTATTTAATGTAAGAGATATCAGGGAAAGGGAAGTACTTTCGGGGGATATTGATGTATCTTTGGTAAAGGAAAATATGTTTGTAGCATTTTATACCGGCTTTATTGATGATGAGGGATATGGTACAAAGAAATATTTTACAAAGCATCCGGAATTATCAAATGAGCTTATAGATAAGCTTTTGGACAAAAAGGTTTCCATAATAGGTGTGGATTTTGCCGGTGTAAGACGGGGTGCGGAGCATACTCCGAAAGATCAGTACTGTGCAGACAGGGGAATGTTTATAATAGAAAATCTTTGTAATCTTGATAAAATTTTACGAGGGAAAAATCATGAAATATTTACTGTAAATACTTATCCGGTGAATTTTGAAGGTATGAGCGGGCTTCCATGCAGAGTTGTGGGGGAGATCTAAAAAAGCAGTATGATAAAAGCTCTTTAAAGAACATTTTGGCTATCACATAGAATACAAATTTTAATAAAGAACCAAATATTATATAAAACGGGAGATTTTACTTCTCCCGTTTTTTCATTATCTTAAAAGTATTCGTTCCAACTTATTATCATCAAGATTAATAGTATATGAGTAATTTTTATCATGTGCTGTATTATTCTCCTGAGTATCAATATAAAAGGTTTCCGGATCTGCTTCGTCAAGTATAAGATTTTCAAAGTAGATATTATTTTTATCCCTTGAAAACCAGTAGGAAATGACTTCAAATGTTTTTACATCAGCATTTTTCAGTAAGGAACCCTGATAATAAACTGATTTATTATCTTTAGAATACAGATCATCGATAATTTCAAAGGAATTCATATCAGCTCCTTCAAGTTTCAAATTCCAGCGGTAGATAAAATTTTTGTCTTTGGCATAATATCTGTTTAAAACAATAAAGCTGCATAGATCTGCATTTTCAATTTTATAATTCATATAAAAAATAAAAAAATTATCTTTAGAATAATTTTTACCAATAATTTCAAAAGCTTCAGGAGAAGCTTCGGGAATTTTTCTGCCGTTTAGAAATACAGATTTATTATCTTTAATATAATGATTTTGCAGTATATCATTCCCATTAAAAGGATTTTTCAAAAAAGTCAGGGAATGAGGATTTATATTTTTTACAATATTATTGTTGAAATAGACTTTATTATCTTTTTTTAAATATCTTTTCAAAGTTTTACTCCTTTATAAAAGAACAGCTAAGTAATTATAATTTATTTTCCGGATAAATTCAATTATTAATAAATAGAAAAAGAAATATTGTGATATTGAAATAAATAAAAAAATTAAATATGCAGGCAGCCCAGGATAATATCGGAAACAAGAAAAATAAAAGCAAAAAATACTTATCATAACAAATTTATGCATTCTTATGCCTATAATTATCGTTTTTATGCATGTATTTTCGGTGGAAGTAAGGTTTGGGCTTTGAATATAGGGGCTTTAGAATTATTTTGAGAAAAATCTTTATGAAAAATATTGTACAGGCATAATATCCAGATTTAAGAATAAAAATCAGGATATTTTCTTAGAAATTTACATTTTTTTCTAAATCTGAATTTTTTTTATTTATAGAAAAAATATTTTTATAAAGACTAAAACAGCATTTTTTGCATGTATTTGAATTTATTTATGCATATTTTTATTTTATTTTGCATGTTTATGCTTGACAAAAAATAAAAACAGGATATAATAAGTGTATCGAAGCAAAGGAGGAACAAAATGAAAAAAATAGCAATATCACCATCTGTAATGTGTGCAGACCTTGTTAATCTGGAAAACAGTATAAAAGAACTCGAAGCAATAGGTGTAGATTCGCTACATATAGACCTTATTGACGGTTTATTCAGCCCGAGTATGCCTCTTGGAATTGATACTGTAAAAAAACTGAGAAAAATAACAAACATGGAATTTGATGTACATATTATGTCAATGAATAATGAACTGTTTATAAATGAAATGCTGGACATAGGTGCAGAAAGTATAACTTTTCACTATGAAAGCAGTTTTCACACAGACCGTCTGATAAATTTAGTAAAACGAAGCGGTGCTAAAGTAGGAGTAGCCTTAAATCCTGCTACTTCCCTTTCAGTTTTGGATTATATTCTTCCGCAGTGTGACAGCATATTATTAATGCTTATTAATCCCGGTTTCGCGACGGATAAAGGTGAAAAACAGGTAAGCTATGCTGATAAGAAAGTAAAGGATCTCTCTGAATTAATAAGAAAAAATAATTTAGATGTAAAGATTCAGGTAGACGGACGTGTTTCTCTGGAGACTATTCCAAAGCTTGTAAGTGCAGGAGCTGACAGTCTTGTAGTAGGAAGTACAAGTCTTTTCATTCCGGGAAATACGATAAGTGAAAACAAAAAGCTTTTAGATATAAGTATAAGTGAAGGACTGAAAGGAGGTAATTTTAATGGTTAAGCCGGATTATAAGGATGTACAGAAATTAATAACAGAAGAGCTTGCAGTAACTCTGGGACAGATAGAAGAAGCCGAAGTGGAAAAGCTTCTGGATGCTATTCAGAAAGCAGAGAAAGTGTTCTTTGTAGGTGTAGGAAGGGTGCTTTTGTCACTGGAAGCTACAGCCAAGAGGCTTGCACATCTCGGGATTAAAACATACGTGGTAGGACAGATAACGGAACCGGCAATAACAGAAAAAGATCTTTTAATAGTAGGTTCCGGAAGCGGAGAAAGTGCTTTCCCGCTGATTATAGCCAAAAAGGCTAAAAGCCTTAATGCAGCAGTAGCTCATATAGGGTCTAATCCGAATAGTTCAATGAAGGAGAATACAGATATATTCGTGAGAATCCCGGTGAGTACAAAGCTGAATCTGCCGAATGAAGTACCGTCTGTGCAGCCTATGACAAGTCTTTTTGAACAGAGTCTGCTTCTTTTGGGAGATACACTTGCCCTGATGATTATCAGAGAGAAAAACATAGATATGAAATCACTGTGGCAGTATCATGCAAATCTGGAATAAAAAAGCAAAATCTGTAGAATAAGGAGTATGATATGAAAGCAGTACATTTTGGAGCCGGGAATATAGGAAGAGGCTTTATAGGGAGCTTATTAAGTGAATCAGGTTTTGAGGTTTGTTTTGTGGATATAAACAGTGAAATGGTGAACAGACTTAATAATGATAAATTTTATATAATGAGAATACTGGAAGGAACAGAAAATTTCAAAAAAATATCACCTGTTAAGGCATTAAACAGTCTTACACAGGAAGATGAAATTATTCGTGAGATAGCAGAGGCAGATATTATTACTACATCAACAGGAGTGAACAATCTGCCGCGTATAGCACCGATTCTTGCAAAAGGTCTGCTGAAAAGATTTGATGGAAAAACAGATAAAATAGATGTTATAGCTAATGAAAATGCCATAAATGCATCATCAACATTAAAACAGGAAGTATTAAAGCTGGTTTCCGAAGAAGAAGCAGATATAATAGAAAAAAATACAGGTTTTCCAAATTCGGCAATAGACAGACAGGCATTGTCAGAAAGTAAAGATGGTATGGATATAGCTGTAGTGGAACCTTATTATGAATGGGTTATAAATAAACCGGAAGTATTAAATACAAAAACAATGGGAATAAAAGGTGCAGTATATGTAGAGGATATGAAGCCATATATAGAAAGAAAGCTTTATTGTGTAAATGCCGGACATGCAACAGCAGCATACGCGGGATTTCTGGCTGGATGCAGTACTGTACAGGAAGCGCTGGCAAAAGATCAGATCAGAGATTTTGTAAGGAATACCATGAGGGAAAATGCACAATATCTTATAAAAGAGTACGGCATACCGGAAGATGAAATGAATGAATATATTGAGAAAACATTAAAACGGCATGGGAATACAAGCATCAGTGACAGTGTATTCAGAGTGGGAAGATCACCTGTAAGAAAAGTCGGATATGACGAGCGGTTGACAGCACCTGCAAGAAAACTTCATAATATGGGACTGCCTGTTGATTTTATCAGCAAAGCAATAGCTTCAGCTTTTTGTTTTTATAATCCTGAGGATGAAGAAGCTGTAGAAATACAAAATTATATAAAACAGCATGGAATAAAAGAAGCGGTAAAACATTTTACCAAACTGGAAGACGAAGAACTGACAGATATAATTGTAAAAAAATATGAGACAGTCATATCTGCAAAATAAGCAACAGCAAGATAATTATACTGCATGACAAAAAAGCAGTTTATTATAAAGTATTATAGAGAAATAATGTTTATTTTAATACTGAAAAATAAATTTCATAAAGTCTTGAAGATATAAAATTTACGGGAATAAATAAGCAAAAGTATCAGATAGATTAATAAAGAGAAGCAAAAAAGATAACAGGAACAGGTTATGATGAAAAACATAAAAATTATGAAATAAATACTTTTAAGTGGTATTTTAGTGGCGGAACTTATTTATATCAAGTCACGGCACTAGAACATTGAAATATCATTTCTCTTAATTTATCTGTCAGGGATGAATTACCTGCAGAAAGAAAATTAAATGTAAGAATAAGGAGGAATAAAATGAATATTGATACTGGTTTTTCTGGTCAAAATGCTTCGGCACGTGCGAAAGTTCAAGCTTTTGGCGGATTTTTAACTAATATGGTTCTGCCTAATATAGGGGCTTTTATAGCCTGGGGAATATTAACTGCCCTGTTTATACCTACAGGATGGTTTCCAAGTGAAAAGTTTGCAGTTCTGGTCGGGCCTGTCATAAAATATCTGCTTCCTGTACTTTTAGCCTATACCGGAGGAAAAATGGTAGCGGGACAGAGAGGGGCGGTAATGGGAACTCTTGGCGCCGTGGGACTTATTATAGGTGCAGAAATTCCTATGTTTCTTGGAGCAATGATAGTAGGACCTCTCGGAGGATGGATAATCAAGAAATTTGACAAGGCTATAGACGGCAAAATACCAAGTGGTTTTGAAATGATAGTAAATAACTTTTCAATAGGGATTCTTGGTTTTATACTAATGATGTTTTCTTTTATAGTAATAGGACCGGCTATAGAGGGTGCCAATAATTTTGTTACTATTGCCATAAAAGCACTGGTGGCGACAGGATTTTTACCTTTGCTGTCATTAATCAATGAACCGGCAAAAGTATTATTTCTGAATAATGTAATAGACCAGGGTATTTATTATCCTTTGGGAATGCAGGATACTCTTGATGCAGGAAAATCTATTTATTTTATGGTAGCTTCTAATCCGGGACCGGGGCTTGGTCTTCTGCTGGCATATTCTGTATTTGGTAAAAAATCTGCTAAAAGAACAGCACCGGGTGCTATAATAATACACTTTTTTGGAGGTATACACGAATTATATTTTCCTTATGTATTAATGAAGCCGCTTACAATTATTGCAATGATTTTAGGAGGAATGTCAGGGATAGCCACTTTTCAGCTCTTTGGAGTGGGCTTAGTAGCAGGACCTAGTCCGGGATCAATATTTGCTTATCTTGCACTTACACCGCGGGGAAATTTTATAGGAGTAATAGCCGGAGTTCTGGTAGCAACAATTGTTTCGTTTTTTGTCACTTCTTTTATATTAAAACTGGATAAGAGTGCAGATGAAGAAAACGATGTTTTTGAAGAATCAGTGGCAAAATCAAAAGCTATGAAGGCAGAAGGAAAAGAGCTTTTGAATAAAGGCGGAGAAATGCCTGCTAATATAAAAAAAGTGGCTTTTGCATGTGATGCAGGTATGGGAAGCAGTGCTTTCGGAGCGGCTACTTTCAAGAAAAAGCTTCAAAAAGAAAATATTGAGGATATTGCAGTAAATAATTACAGTATAGAAAATATTCCCGAGGATTCTGATGTTATAGTAGTTCATAAGAATCTCGTGGGCAGAACTGAAATGTCTCATAAAGGGAAAAAGATAATTGCTATTACGAATTATTTAAATGATCCGAATATAGAAGAGCTTTTGGAAAATATAAAAGAAAGCAGAAAAAATAAATAAATGAAGAAAGACCGTATTAAATTTAATTTTAATACGGCTTTTTCTTTTGGATTAAGTTTTCTAATTTTGAAATTTTTTTTCAATTTTTAGGTTTAGAATTGAAAAAATAATACAATACGGTATAATATAATAAAAATTAATAATATAGTATAGAAAGGGAGACAATATGCTTGAAAATCTTATAACTGAAAAAAGAAATCCGAAAACACAAAATCTGGATCAGATGAGTACGGGAGAATTTCTTACGATAATGAATGAAGAGGACGGAAAAGTAGCTGCTGCTATAAAAGAAACACTTCCCGATGTAGAGAAAGCTGTAAAAATAATCATAAAAAATCTGAAAAACGGGGGACGCATTATTTATATGGGAGCCGGAACCAGCGGAAGACTCGGAGTACTTGATGCAGTGGAATGTTCTCCTACTTTTGGAACAACAGATGAAGTACAGGGAATCATAGCAGGAGGAGAGGGAGCTTTTGTAAAAGCTGTAGAAGGTGCCGAGGATTCAAAAGAGTTAGCGGAAAAAGAACTGAAAAAATTAAATATTGGAAAAAATGATACTATAGTGGGGATAGCTGCAAGCGGGCGGACTCCTTATGTAATAGGCGGTTTGGAATATGCACGGAGAGCGGGAGCGGATACAGTATCAATAAGCTGTAATAAGAATGCAGAAATTTCAAAATATGCTGATGCAGCAATCGAGGTGGACTGCGGTCCGGAGGTACTCACAGGTTCTACGAGATTAAAAGCCGGAAGTGCACAGAAAATGATATTAAATATGATTTCCACGGCTTCTATGGTGGGTGTAGGAAAGGTATACGGGAATCTGATGGTGGATGTAAGAGCAACAAATGAAAAATTGGTGGAAAGAGCAAAAAGAATCGTAATGGAGGCTACAGGAGCATCATATGAAGAAGCGGAGCGAACTCTTGTTTCGTCAGAATGGCATGTAAAAACTGCAATAGTAATGATACTCGCTGGCTGTGAATATGAAGAAGCAGTACACAGGCTGGAAAAGGCTGATGGTTTTGTAAGAGAAGCCATAAAATAAAATCTAATATAAGAGGAGGAAATTATGGATTATAAAAATCTTGCAAAAGAGATTCTTGGTGACTTGGGTGGAACTGAAAATATAAATAGTTTTACAAACTGCATGACAAGACTGCGTATAAATGTTAAAAATCCGGAACTTGTGAATTCCGGGAAACTGAAGGAATTAAAAGGAGTGCTCGGCGTAGTGCCGGGAGAGCAGACACAGATAATAGTGGGTGTAGGTCATGCACAAAGATTAAGGGAAGCATTCGGTGATGTGGCAGGAATGTCGGGCAGTTCGGAAATAAGAGAAAATCTTGATAATCTGGAAGAAAAAACAAAAGAAAAAGTAAAATCAAAGCAGAAGTCCTCTTTTCAAAAAGGGTTAAAACATATAGGGAATATTTTTATTCCTCTGATACCCGGTTTTGTGGGAACAGGACTTGTACTTGCCATCACTAGAATATGGAGTGTTTTTGACGGAGGAATATCGGCTAATCCGTGGTTTGCTCTTTTAGTGGCAGTAGGCGGTCTTCTGCTAAGCTCATTAAATATATTGGTCGGATATAATGCAGGAAAAGAATTCGGAGGAACTCCTGTTTTAGGTGCCATCGCAGGAGCAATGATAGCCATGCCTGCTTTAGCCGGACAGCCGGATAAGCCGCTTACTTTGTTTAATGGTTTTATTAAACTGTCTCCTAATCTTGGCGGTGTATTGGGTGTAATATTCGCAGCTTTTGTTTTTGCATTTATTGAAAAAAAACTGAGAAAAGTAGTGCCTGCTTCGCTGGATCTGCTTATAATTCCTGTTTTAACTATACTTGCAGGCGGTATTGTAACAATAGCAATAGTAATGCCTGTAGCGGCAGTGGTAATGAAAGGGGTAACTTTTGTACTTTTGGATATAATGCTGAATAAAGGCGGAATAATAGGCGGATATGTGCTGGCAGCTTCATTTCTTCCGCTGGTAATGCTGGGAATACATCAGGGACTTACACCGGTACATATCCAGCTTATTCAGGATTATGGTTATACGGTTTTATTTCCGATACTTGGAATGGCGGGAGCAGGGCAGGTAGGCTCGGCTATAGCAATACTTGTAAAAACTAAAAATAAAAGGCTGAGAGAGCTGATAAGCTCGGCACTTCCGGCAGGTTTTCTCGGAATAGGAGAACCATTAATATACGGAGTTTCACTTCCGCTGTTTTATCCTTTTATAACAGCATGTCTGGGTGCAGGCTTTGGAGGAGCTGTACTGGCAGCTGCCAAGAATGTAGGAAGTACAACAATAGGGCCGTCAGGCTTAGTACTTCTTGCTGTAGCTGACAGCAACAGATCAATGGTGTGGTGTTTTGCAGCTCTTGTGGCTTCATATCTGGGAGGATTTATTCTTACTTATCTTTTTGGATATAACGAAAAAATGCTGGAGAGACTGGAAGACTGAAAGACTGAAAGACTGTTTTTCTGTCTAAATATGAAAAAATATCAATAAAATTGGAAACAAATTCAAATAAAAGAATAAATAAAGGAATTACTAAGAAAACAGAGTTAGAATGTTTACATAAGAAAAGAAAGAAATTTTTCTTCATAAAACTCCTTCATGAGACTCAGCAATGGGTCTCTTTTATTATATAAATAAAAAAAATATTAGCGGATTTTTATGTCTGTAACTTTAAGTTACACAAAAAATCCGCTGAAGAATAGTATATAAAAGATTAGATTGCAAAAAGAATAAACAAATTAAAAATTAAACTCATCTTCCCAGTTAAAGTCACCTGATTTTTCTATACTTTCCGGCCAGTGTCTGCACCATTCGGGAGAGGTGAAGTTTTCGACCCTGTCCAAGCTTGCTGTATACGGCTTCAGATCAATAACAGGTGTATTATTTTCTGCATCAGTATAAGCTATCTGGATAATCCCCTTTTCGTAGTCAGTATGTATAATCTGTGCAGTACTCACAGCAACAGGATTCGGTCTTAAAGGTGAACGTGTGGCAAAAATTCCCATTACTGAAGGAGAGTTTTTATAAGGCTGATTTGTCGTAAGAGTATTTCTCATTTCCTCTGAATCGCATTTATCAGCCCACCAGATAATGTTCACATGGCTGAAGCCGTCCAGTTCTTTTAATGCCGGAATGTATTTTTCATCTATACAGATAAAAAATCCTTTCTCGTTACTGATAATTTTCCCTACAGGATTAACATAAAATTGTTTCATAATAATTACCTCCATCTATGATTTATCAGTATTTTAAACCCTGCCACCATGTGAGAGTCAAGCAGATTTCAATAATTTTTTTTCAGTGGTATCTGAATCTCGGTAAGATATCCCGACGGATCCTTTTCATTCCAGGGACCTCGGTGACAAATCTGTCTGTTTTTACCAGACATTCTGTATTCGGGCTGCTCGGAGATCCATTCTATAAATGCAAGAAATGCAGAGGCTATTTTTTCATAAGGACCGAAAACCATAGTGCACGCCATTGTTTCGACACCTTTTATTTTACGATAGACAAAACCGTTCTGATTTTTCCCTGTTTTTTCCACTACAGTACAGACTTCTATATCAATGTTGCTTTCTTTATGCCCTGAATCGTGATAAACAGCAAAATCATAAGGATTTACAGGAAGTTTTATTTTATTGTTTTCAATAAAATCATATAATTCTTTCCATAATGTACCTTCGGAGAAATAGTCAGGAACAGTTTTTCTCAGAGCTAATACTGTAAAATCAGGTATTTTTTTTATGTTAAAATCATAATTTATTGAAAAATTTTTATTTTCAATACTTTTTAAAAGATTTTTCAGTCTGGCAGCTTTAAGTTTTTCCTGCTGTATATTTTTTTCAATTTCAAGCTTTTTATTTTCCATCTGCTTATACATAAAGTCTCCGTTCCAGTTTTTTAAGGCATTGGAAATTTCTGCTGTTCCATATCCTAAATCTCTCAGAAAAATAATTTTGTGAAGATCACGGATTTGGCTGGAAGAGTAATATCGATAGCCTGTAAACCGATCAACTTTTTCAGGTTTTAAAAGATCATTTTTATCATAATATCTGAGCATTCTCACAGAAATTTGTGTAAGTCTTGAAAATTCACCTATTCTAAACAATGTAAACCGCCTTTCCAAATCGTTTTTATTATTATATATTGTATATGATTATACTTCAATAAAAAAAACTGCCCGAATTTTGGAGGTGACTTCCAAAAAGACAAACAGTTTTTAAGTTAATTAATGAGCTCTAAGGCATTGAGCGGGATAAAAAGCTCTTCGCCGTTATAGACAACAACGCCGTTAAAACTAGTTTTTTTGTTATTAGTTTCAAAATAATTTCTATTTTCAAAAAATATGTATTTGTTATTGTTTTTTTCAAGTATAAATTTCGGATTATTTTTATCTGAAAGATCATTGGAAACAGTTATTCCGTAGCTGCCGAAATCTTTTGAGGGAACAAATAATTCACTGCTCAGTTTATCAAGGTCACCGCCCATAGCTTTTGCCATATAACGGGCAACATCTGAATTTTGTACTGTTCCTCCGAGGATATTTTTATAATCATCAGCATACACATAAAGTACGACCTCTTCACCTGTGTGTCCGCCTGTAGTCCAGCCGATATGCGATCTTTTGTTCAGCATTTCTGAAAGGATTTTTTGGATATCAGAGGTTTTATTTTTGGATTTAAGATTTTGGATTTCCTCATCTGAAGGTGTAAAGCCAAAATATTTTTGAACTAAATCAGCAGTATTTTCAGGTTTTTCAGCTATTCTTTTTGAAAGAGACTCTTCTGTAGAAGTCACTTTTCTTAATGTAGAAACAAAGCTTTCCAGAGGAATTTCCGGATAATTTCCTGTCGTGTCCTGATTTCCTATTGTAATTCCTCCGTTTCCATGATCACTGGAAATAATAACAAGAGTGTCTTTGTTATTTTTGGCAAAATTCAGGGCAACACCCACAGCATCATCGAAAGATTTGATCTCGCTTATCAGACCGGCAGGGGAATTGGCATGAGCTGCCCAGTCTATTTTTGAGCCTTCCACCATAAGGAAAAAGCCGTTTTCATTTTTTGAAAGCAGTTCAATAGCCTTTTTTGTCATATCAGCCAATGACGGCTCAGTAGTTCTGTCAATATCATATGGAATGTCCTTAGAAGAAAAAATACCCCATACTTTTCCTGTTTTCAACTGTTCAAGCTCTTTTTTGGTTTTTATTACCTTATAATTATTATTCTTTAATGCAGCAGTCATATCTTCTTTATCTTCCCTGTTTTCAGCCTTTAGAAAAAATTCGCCGCCGCCAAAAACTACATCAAGATTTTGGAAAACCTGCTGTTCTGTAATATCATTATAATTTGATCTGTGTGTGGCATGTGCAGTAAAATCAGCAGGTGTAGCGTGCATTATTTCCGAGGTAGCTATGATTCCGGCAGATTTGCCCATAGATTTAGCAAGTTCCAAAACAGAAGCCACAGGGGAATAATAATCTTTTTCGTCATTTTTGTCAGAACCGTAAAGGGTTGCTTTTTTAGGTTTTACCCCGATAAGCTTATCCTGTGTTTTGTGTCCTGTTGCCAGTGCAGTTCCGCCAGGTGCAGAGTCTGCAATAATAGTATCGGAATTATGGGTTCTCACAAGCCCGGAAGCTATTTCATCCATATTTAGAGGTTTTCCGTCATTATAAACCCATCTCGTAAGTGTTACTCCGTCAGTACTCATTCCGTCAGGAATAAGAATAATAACATTTTTTGCAAAACCTGTTTCTGTTTTTTCAAGGGGAACAGTATAAGTTTGTGTAAATATAGTAAAAAAAACCAGTAATAGAAGTGCTTTTCCTTTCATAATCAATATATCCTCCTGTTTAAAATATTTTTTTTATTATAACTGAGCAATGTAAAATATTAATAAATTTTCTGAAAAAATATTGTAAAAAGACTGCTGTATTCTTCAAAATATGGACTTTACTTGATAAACAAAGAATGAATTGTTATAATATTTTATAAATTGTGGTAATATAAAATCAGGGAGAGAAAATGAAAAATATAAAAATAGTTTATGAATATGACGGATCAAAATTTTCAGGATTTCAGAGACAGGTAAACAAAAAAACAGTGCAGGGAAGTATAGAGGAGGTAATCAAAAATTACTTTAACGAGGAAGTAAATCTTCTTTCATCGGGAAGAACAGACAAGGGAGTTCATGCATTGGGACAGGTTTCTAATTTTTTTATGGAAAAAAGTATATCTCCTGATATTATAAAAGGTATATTAAACAGAGCACTCTCAGGGAAAATAAGAATAACAGATGCCAAAGAAGCTGACAGTGATTTTCATGCAAGATTTTCTGCCAAAACCAGAACTTATCTTTACATAATGAAGCTTAAAGACGAAATTACACCATTTGAAAGCAGTTATGTTTCAGCCCTTGACGGGAAAATTATTCCTGAAAAGCTGCAAAAAATTATGGAGCCGCTTATAGGAAGGCATAATTTTGACAGCTTTAGAAAAAAAGATAAAGATAATAAAAATCCTGAAAGAGAAATCAATAATATCAGATGCTATGAAGAGGATAAAAGACTGTTTATCGAAATAGAAGGAAAGTCATTTTTGAAGACAATGATAAGAATTATGATAGGAAGTGCACTGGCTGTGTATTTTGAAAAGAGAAGCCCTGATTATATATGTGATAAACTTGATAATCCTGATTCCGACGGTGAAAAAATACTTGCTCCGTCAGAGGGTTTATACTTATATAAAGTAAATTATTAAAACGTAAGAAAAAGGAGGATTTATGGAAATAAGAGAACTTCTTCCTTCAGAGAAGGAACGGATAAATGATATAGCAGAATATGAAGAGCTTATTTTCGGCGACGGGGGTATAGGAAGATGGACAATAATGCCTTTTGTAAGATACGGAAAAGTTTATGTCCTGTTGGAGAATGAGGAAATAGTCTCTGTAGCAGAGATAATGAGAACATTTGATACAAAAGATGCTTACATTTACGGCTTTTTTACAAAAGAAAAGTTTTCAAGAAAAGGTTACGGCTCTGTTTTACTGAATTTTATAATAAATGAGATGGAAAAATCAGGAATAGAAGCTGTTACACTTACTGTAGATCCTGAAAATGAAAAGGCTGTGAACCTTTATCTAAAGCACGGTTTTGAAAAAGCAGAGCTTTTGACCGAGGAATACGGGGAAAATGAAGACAGGCTTTATATGAGACTGGAGCTTTAGGTATATGAATATACTTTTAAAGAGGGAATGGAACAGGCTTAAGAGGGTTTTGGAATATGAGAGAAATTATTTTGGTTTGGATTCTGTCAAATTTACAGATATAGTACTAAATTTTGGGATAGGCAGCAGAAATTTCAGGGATAAAAATATAACAGAACAATATAGAAATTATGTGGGATTTTATGAAAATCTTGATATACGAAAGTATAACTTTGGGGAGAAATGGTATGATTTTGATAATCTGCTGGATAAAAGATTATTTAAAATACTTGATGAAAATAGTGATTATCTAATTTCTGAAATAGGACGAATGTTAATGGAAATTTTTGTTTTTAAATCAGATATTTCTGACATGAGTGACGGTTATTACAGAATTTATTCGAATATAAGCAGGAGAAAGATTTTTTATATAGCAGATACAGCCGGTCCTTGTATGGATATGGACTTAAATATAGCAGAAATAAATGAAAAAGTTATTCCTGCTACAGCTGAATTAGTTAAAAAGTATAAAATAAAAGTTTGCAGTGAATTTGATAGTTATTAGATAAAGAAGGAACCTTTTGAAATTTTGCATATTTTTTGTATTTATTTCTTTGGTTCCTCTTTAAATTTTGGACAGTCTTATTTTAACACATTCATTTCACCGGAACCTGAAGCTCTGTAATATATTCATCAGGATTGTCAGTAGCCCAGTCGCCTTTATGATAAATTTCCCGCAGCGGACCGTTTATGACATATTTATTTTCCCTGATCCATTTGAAAAAAACTTCAAATGTATTTCCGATAGTTTCAAAAGAACCCTGATGAACAACACAAGCCATTTTTTCTTCTGCAGGAAGCTTATATACCCGGATTTCATCATCGGATTCAAATTTTTTCAGGACAGGCTCGGAAATTTCCACATCAAGATATCTTTCATTTTCTTTTTCATCATCAAAATCCCACCATCCGGTATGATAAATCATCAGGCATGGTACACTTTTTTTAATTTTGTTTCTTTCAATGGAATCATTGACTTTACTCCACATTTCCTCCAGTTCTTCATCAAAAAAATCTTTATGAAACTTTCTTCTTAATGAAGCTGCCAGAACAGATTCGGTTTTCTTAATTGTAATTTCATTCATCAAGGGAACACCTCCGTTTTTTATTAAAAATATGTTCGTGTAAAGGCGCTTTAACCTTTCTGTTTCCTGTTCCAGAGTTTTTTCAAGGCTGAGGGCTTTTTCCTCAAGTAAATTCGTAAGTGAATGATGATCTTTCTTATTATTTAAAATCCCGGCAATTTCCTTGAGAGAAAATCCTGCATCTTTTAAAGCAGATATTTTATTGACAGTGAGAAGCTGCTCGGCAGAATAATAACGATATCTCGTATCATTATCAGTATATTCGGGTATAAGAATTTTCATTTTTTCATAATGATGAAGTGTATCGGCAGACAAGCCGCACATTTTGGAAAAAGTACCGGTTTTAAACATATTATTACCGCCTTGAAATTTTTTTTGGATACAGTTTTAGAACATATTGATATTATAAACTTCCGTGTTACACCAGAGTCAAGAAAATAAATTTTTATATTTCTGTAAGAAAAAACAGACTGCTTAAAAATCCTTTTATACAGCCTGTTTTTTATCTATAAACACATTTCGAGTATATTTTTTACATCCTGAGGAGTCATTGGTATATAGGCATCATCAAATTTTCCGTCAAGCTTTTGTGAAATTTCATCAAATTTTTCAGTACCTATTCCAAGCTCGCTTAACTGCATAGGAATACCGATTTTTTTGAAAAATTCTTCTGTAAGATCAATTGCTTTATTGGCAATTTTATAAGGATCTTCATCAGGATTAAGTGCAAATACGTTTACACCATAGTCTGCAAATTTTGAGACAGTTTTATCGCTCAGAATATAACGCATCCATCTCGGAGTAAGAATAGCAAGTCCTGTACCATGCGTAATATCATAATAAGCACTGAGTTCATGCTCTATGGGGTGACATGACCATGTCTGCCCTTTTCCTGCACCTGTAAGACCGTTTAACGCAAGAGTGGAAGCCCACATCAGATTTGCTCTTGCACTGTAGTCATCAGGTTTTTCAATTGCTGTAGGGCAGTAATGGATACATGCTCTTAATATTCCTTCAGCAAAACGATCCTGAACATATGTATCTTCTTCCGACTTAAAATAATTTTCAAAAATATGCGACATTATATCGGCAGTTCCGGCAGCTGTCTGAATAGCAGGGAGAGTGTACATATATGTAGGATCGCAGATAGATGCCATAGGGACAAATTCCGGAGAAGAAGTACCTATTTTATCATTGGTATCCATTTTTGAAATAACGGCATTTTTATTCATTTCCGAACCTGTGGCAGCCAGAGTAAGGACAGTAACAATAGGAAGTACTTTAGTGATTTTTTCTTTGTCAAGCACGATATCCCATGCATCTCCGTCATAAAAGCAGGCTCCGGCAATGACTTTGCTGCAGTCTATAGTAGACCCTCCCCCTACTGCAAGGACTACTTCGATTTGGTTATCACGGCACAGCTTAGCACCTTTTCTGACTGTTTCAATACGCGGGTTCGGCTCTACACCTGATAATTCTGTAACCTCAAAGTTATTTTCCCCGAGAAGCTTTATAACGCTGTCATAAACACCGTTTCTTTTTATGCTTCCTCCCCCGTAAACTAAAAGGACTTTTTTTCCGTAAGGTGCCAATGCCTTAGGAAGAGCCTCAATTTGTCCTTTTCCAAAAAGAATTTCAGTTCTGGCATGAAAATTAAAGTTTTTCATTTTACACTCCTTTATCTAATAATATAAATATTTATGAAAATTTACAAATGACCAGTCTTCTTATATAGTTATTATATCACGGTTTCAAATAATAATGTATTTTCAGGCAAATAATTTTATTAAAAATAAAAAGCAGATTTAAAAAAAATGCAGAAAACTATGGTTATTCGATATAAACGAAGCTGTAAAAAGTAATTCCCGGTCAAGCTGTTATTTTTTGACGTAAGATTTCCAGCGGCAATATTTTGTTTTGTTGATTTGATAAGGATATAAATTACAGAAATAATTTTTTCTGATAAACGGGAATATTTCTTATAATATCTTCTGCTGTGACAGCAAAGGATTTTTTGCTTAATTTTTCGCCGATATAACCATGAAGAAAACTTCCTATTTTTCCTGAATCAAAAATTGTATACTTTTGTGAAATAAGTGAGGCAGTAATACCTGTAAGTGTATCACCCATACCGCCGTTAGCCATTGAAGAATTCCCCGTTGTGTTCACATAAACGTCACATTCATTTGTAATAATAGTATTATAACCTTTTAATAATAAAATGACTGAATATTTTTTTGAAAAATCTTTTGCTGCTTTAATTCTGTCTTTGGAAATTTCTTCTATGGAAAGTCCTGATATTCTGGCGAATTCTCCTAAATGAGGAGTAAGAATACATCTGTTTTTAAGTTTTTCCAGCAGAGCAGGTTCTTCTGCCAGAACATTGATACCATCAGCATCGATAACCATAGGAACATCACTGTTTTCAAGGATAAATTTCAGCAGCTCCAGTGTCCGGGGGTTATTGCCCAGACCCGGTCCGAAAGCAATAGAATTTACTTTTTTTAAAAGATCCAGAAGGCGGTTTTTGTCACTGAGATCAGCAGTCATTACTTCCGGACTGCATGAAGAAAGCATATTCAGACATTCATGAAATACAGCAAGAGTAACAAGACCGGAGCCGGTTTTTACGGCAGCATTGGCAGAAATCACAGCAGCCCCTGTAAATCCGGGAGAACCGGCTATTATAAGAGTGTGTCCGAAATTTCCTTTGTGTGAATATTTCAGTCTTGGAATAAGCAGGCTGTTTATATATTTTTTATCCATAAGTACTGTATTTGAAAATTTTTTGATAACATGTTCGGGAAGACCAATATTTACTACTTTTATCTTACCAAGAAATTCTGCGGCGGAATAATTAAGAAAGCCTTGTTTATATGTTACGAAAGAAACAGTTCTATCGGCTTTGACAGCAATTCCGGCGGTTTCACCGGTAGAACCGTTTATTCCCGAGGGAATATCCACAGAAATTATATATTTCCCATATTGGTTTATATTATTTATAATTTTATCATAAGGTGCAGCTAAAGGTTTATCAAGACCTGTGCCAAAAACAGCATCAATAACTACATCATGTGAAATAATCAGTTCCTCTAAAGCAGAAATATCATTCTCCATTGGAATACCGAGATTTCGGCATATGTCATAATTTATTTGGCAGTCCCGGCTCATATCTGATGTTTCACATGAAAAAACAGAAACCCGTTTATTAAGGGAGGCAAGCTGTCTTGCTACGGCATAACCGTCACCGCCGTTATTACCTTTACCGCAGACTATCAGAAAGTTATCAAGATTAGTATCAATGGTGCCTGTAAAATTACGCGCGGCATTTTCCATAAGTACAATTCCGGGGATATTTAGCGTATTAATAGAATAACTGTCTATTTCACCGGTAGTTTTATTATCGCCGATATATATCACGAAAATCACCTTCTTCATAAGAATTTACTTAATTATAGCATTTTTTTTATTTAAAGACTTGAAAAAATGTTTTATTAAGTGTATATTATTCTAAAATAAAATAAACAAATTATTTTGATTATTTTTATCCCTAAAAACGTAATTAATACAATATATTAAATCTATGTTCTTATAAAAGAAAAAATATGGTATAATAGTAAGAAAATATCATGAAAATAGGAGAATGTTATGAAAAGAAGTGTTTTTTTGAATCTGGAATTGCCGCTGTTTGTTCCTTTATTTTCAGATAGCTGGGATGATTTATAGAAAATATAATTCTGAAATAGTAATTTGGACAAAAATCTGGAAAGGAAGAAATAAATGGATATAAAAAATGAAGTGGAAAGACAGTTTAATATACTGAAAAGAGGCTGCGAAGAGATAATAAACGAAGCTGAATTAAAGCTGAGACTGGAAAAGTCATTAAAAGAAAATAAACCTTTAAAAATAAAATTGGGAATAGATCCTACAGGGACAGATCTTCATATAGGACATGCCGTTCCTTTGAGAAAGTTAAAGCAGTTTCAGGAGCTGGGACATACAGTGCAGTTTTTGATAGGAACTTTTACTGCAAGAATAGGAGATCCCACAGGTAAATCAGAAACAAGAAAAATGCTTACACCTGAAGATATACAGAGAAATATAGCTACGTATCTGGAGCAGGTATTTCTGATACTTGATTCGGAAAAAACAGAAATTTTGTATAATGCAGACTGGCTGGAAAAACTGTCGCTTCAGGATTTTCTCGGTCTGTTATCACAGTTTACCGTAGCACAAATGATTTCAAGAGAAGATTTTGCGAAAAGACTTGCAGAAAATAAGCCGGTGTCGTTAGTAGAGTTTATGTACCCTATTTTACAGGGATATGACTCTGTTGCAATGAAATGTGATATAGAGCTGGGAGCTACAGAACAAAAATTTAATATTTTAAAGGGAAGAGATTTACAGAAAAATTTCGGAATGGATCCGCAGATATGTATGCTTCTGCCTATCCTTGAAGGACTTGACGGTGTGGAAAAAATGAGTAAGTCTCTGAATAACTATATAAGCATAACTGATACTCCAAATGATATGTTTGGTAAAATAATGTCAATATCAGATGATCTTATGTTCAGATATTATGAAATAATAACGGACATACCTTTGGAAGAGATAGCACAGATAAAGGCAGACATGGAAAACGGAACTCTTCACCCTATGGAAGTGAAAAAACGTCTCGGATCGGAAGTAGTAGCTATATATCATAATAAGGAAGAAGGATTAAAGGCAAGAGAATGGTTTGAAAATGTATTCAGCAAAAAGAACCTTGATGTAGAGCTTCCGGAAGTGGAACTGGAATATACAGAAACAGGAGTTATTGATATACTTGTAAAGCATCTGAACCTTTTGTCATCGACAAGTGAGGCAAGAAGGCTTATACAGCAGGGCGGTCTGAAGATAAACGACGAGCCTGTAAGGGACATAAACTACATGGTTACACCTGAAGCCGGGATGATAATAAGAGCAGGAAAGAAAAAAATAGTAAAGGTAAAATAATATAATAGAAGGTGATTTTTATGAAAAAATTAGGGATTTTGATTTTAGCAGTTATATTTGGAACACAGGTATTCGCGGATATTCGTGTGAATGATAATTCATTTGATGTTTCGTTAGACAGTCTGGCAGTATTGGAAGCCTCATCGTATGTTTTATTCAGCAGTGCTATTTTATCTGCTTCGTCAGATGACGAATATTACGGAATAAAAGACAGGTACGATTATTTTGATAATCTTGTTGCTCAGGGAGAAACTGTGAGGGCAAAGGATATTTTCTCTGAGGAAGGGCTTGAAATGTATGCCTTGAACGGAGAAGCCGTAATGGATCTGGATAAGGTGAATGTGGGAATATTGGTTTCAAATCTGGACAGACCAATAATTTTGGTTCCTTCTGATATGAAATACAGCGGACTAAGTGAAAGAGGAATAAGATAAAATAATCGGGGAGAAAAATTTTGAAAAGAGTACTGTTTTTATTTATGGTATGTGTAATTCCTCTGTTTTCTGTGGGCTCTGTATGTAAGACGGAACCAAAATCAAAGGAGGAAGCAATAAAGGTCTTTGATCTTACGGGGAAAGTCATAGATTTTTTGGAAAGCAACAATGCCGAGCTGGCATTTGTAGCAAGAAAAAATAAAGAAAACCACGGGATTTCATATACTCATCTTGGGATGGCATGGAAGGATGATAAGGGAAAATGGGTAGTAACAAATCTGCTTCAGAATTGTGAAAATTCCGATGAGCTGGGAACGTATGATGACGGAATGGCTTTGTTTTTTGCACCTGTTTCTATATATGACAGTCTCGTGCTGATCCCTTCAAAGGAAACACAGACAGAGCTTAAGGAAGCAATAAAAAATAAAGAAATAGAAAAGTTTAAAGGTGATGTTTACTCTATAAATGCCAATGCATGGTCGGATAAATATCAAAACTGTGTGCAGTATGTACTGGAGGCTTACGTTTATGTGAAATCCGGGAAAAAAGTAAAGACAAGAAGAGACGCCATAAACTGGACTAAGGTAAATGGATTCAGACCGCAGAAAATAAAGGTAAATCTTCTTGAAAGAACACTCGGCCCTTTAGTGGCGAGAAATGTTCACTTTGATGATCATAAAGACAGGAAGAAACCGGATGAGATAGAGGTGGCAACTGCGGAGACAGTAATGCAGTTTGTGCAGAAGCTGGAGCCCGAAAGTACTTTAATTGAAATAAAAGAGTGAGGGAATAAAAGCCGTAATACATATTTATAATGAACCAGAAAAAATTATTAGTAATGATAAAGAATATATTTTAGTACACTGAATACTTATGTTATTTAGTGTACTCTTTTTTATTTCCAGAAATTTTTTTAGTTCACACTGAGTTCATATTGATGTGTGATAATATAAACGGAATGGTATCTATAAAATACTATGAACATTTTAAAGAATATGATATTATAAATTGAATAATCCATATTTAATGATTATGTTATTTAAAGTAAAGATAATATAAAGTTTTCTGTGAGCTTGCAGCCGGGTGCCGTGAAATTCTGAAACATTGGTTATGACGGTATAAGAGTTTACAGACATCAGAGTACAACGGCAGAAAGATAATAGAAGTTTAAGAAAATAAGGTTTTATCTAAAAATATATAATTCAAAATATGTATGATATATTAACTCAAGTACATTATAATAGGAAGGAAACAGAAAATGAGATTTAGAATGACGATTATGCCGAGACAGGAAACTTCAGTGCCGGGAATGAGAGGAATAAGTTCAGGCAGCGGTATGAACAGCGAAGGCGGTTTAGCAGGCGGAAAAGGATTAAGGATGCCAAGCGGAGCAGCAGGGATAAAATTATGTTCAATATTAATGGTTATTAGTATTTTTTAATAAAAAATTCTCGTATAAATACTGAAATTGGAAGAACTTAATGAAAAGAATATATAATATACTGTCAAAATGTATTTTGACTATAGTACAATTTTGGGTAGTAATTGATTTAGTATGGATTTTCAGAATTTTGATTAATGACGGTAAAATAAATGGAAATAACGGAAATGTTTTGTATTTTCAGTTTATAGTGTTAGTTTTGATTTTTTTATTTTGATAAATATGGAGAGTTTAATAAAGAAAATATTTAAGCTATTTGATAAATAAAGGATAAATGGCTTAAGTAGAAAAATATCTGGAAAAAATACAGGTATAAAAAAATTTTAAACTGTGGAAAAATCTGCAGTTTAGAAAACTGAAATGAAAAAAAGACAGAATACTTTTGAAAATTTTCATAGTAACAGGAGTCAGTAATTGCTGTTATTGACATATTATGGAAATTTTGAAAAATCTTTTGTTATTTTGGAAGTTTTGCAAGGAAAAGTACAGGGTATTAATTGTAATATCATAAAAAATAAAAAATACACAGATTGATTTTACAAATTTGATTTATTATAATCAAGGTAAGAGAAAATAAAACGAAAAGGAGAGAGTATGAAAAAGTTTATTTTAATTTTAGCCTTGGGCTTCTCGGTATTCTTAGCCGGTGAGCCTATAAGAAAGCTGAGTGTTACAGGAAATGCAGAAAAGGAGGTCATGCCTGATATAGCAAAAATAAGCTTCAGAGTATATACAAAAAATGAGAATCTGAAAAAAGCCGGTCAGGAAAACTCTAAAAATATGGAAAATTTTAAAAATGAACTAAAAAAGAAAAATATTCCTGTAACCGGTATAGAAACATATAATTATTACACACAGAAAAGTACTGAAAGAGACACGGCGGAAAGTAAGAAGACAGAATATTATACAACTTTATATTTTGCAGTGAAGGTAACAGATCTGACAAAAATACCGGATCTGATAAGCCTATCGGAAAGTAATAAGATAAAGAGCTTAAAAAGTGACAGTCTGGATAAATCAATATATTATGGTGAAATAAAAAGAAACAGCTCTCAGAAATCATCAGCAATATCTGATACATTTAAGGTATACGACAGCATAAAATCCCAGCTGGCAAGGCTCGGAATAAGCGGCAGCAACATCTCGGTATATTCGTATTCAACAACTTCACAGGAAGTAACAGATAACAAATCTGTAAAAAACAAGGAATATCATAATATATATAATGACTTTGTGCTGGAGCTGAAAGATATAAGCAGGATAAATGATGTAATAAAAATTGCGGAAGATAACAAAATAAGCGTACAGGGAAATATAGCATTCGATATATCAAACAAAGACCAGATAGAGTCAGAGCTGTATAATGCAGCCTATGAACAGACAAAAACAAAGGCGGTAAGCATACTGAAATCAAGTGAAATGAAACTCGGTGATCCGCTGGTGGTAAGTGAGAGCATATCTTATCAGAATCAGGCTATCCAAGAGGATTATAATTATACTAAGCAGATTAATGCAAAAAATTTAGATGTAAGAGGCGGTATGGACATGAATATGAGTTTTGTGACTACTCCGGCAATAACAGAAGCCAGACCCCAAATAGACTATAAACCTCAGGTAATGAAATTAACTCAGAATGTAAGCGTACTTTATGAAATAAAATAATATAGAAAGTAAGGGAAAGGATAAAATATGAAAAAAATTATATTGATTTTACTGACAATTTTTTCTGTAATGATATTTTCAGATGAAAGCGATCTTTTTTATAAGAGAATTCAGGTAGCAGGGACAGCCACAGAAACGCTGATGCCTGATACTGCCAGTATAATGTTTACCATTTATACAGAAAATGAGGATATGAATAAGGCAAGCGAGGAAAATGCAGGACTTCTTGACAGATACAAAACTTTACTTTCAAAGTCAGGTGTGAAATATGAGAAAATAGAATCAGTAACATATAATTCCAATAAAAGGGAATATTGGGATTCAATACTTGTAAATAAGGGTGAAAAAGAATATTCAACATCTTTGAATGTAGAAATCACAGTTAATGATCAGAATAAACTGAGAGAAATAGTAAATATACTTTCAGGAGAAAATATAAATTATTTTTCAAAATCAGGAAGAGAATTCGGAATATATAATTTTAATATAAGCGAAAGTGCGAAAGATACAAAAACTTCTTATCAAAAAGCACTGGAAAGATATAAAAATCTGGAAAGCAAAGTATTGAAAACCAATCTTGTAGACGGTGTAAGAATAGCCTCTTATGATACAAGCGAAAAGAGTCTGGAAAAATATGACAGAGTGAAAAAGGAAAAACATGTAGTAACTCATGTGATCAAAATAAAAACAGGTGATGTAAAGAATCTGGGGAAATTGATAAATCTGGGATATACATTAAATATCACGCCAAACAGTTACATACAGTATGATATTAACAATAAAGAGCAGATAGAAAACAGATTATATGAAAAAGCTTATCTTGAAGCAAAAAAGAAAGCTGATAAAATACTCGCTAAAACTGATCTTGGTCTGCAAAAGCCGCTTTCTGTGACAGATAACAGCAGATACAGCATACAGCCGTATAATGAATATTTCAGTAATTACAACTCTTTGGCAAGAGCGGCAGACGAAGTAAAAAAGAGCAGTGATAAAGAGCTTATGGATCTGGCAAATACTTCAAATTTAGTAATAAGTCCTAAGAAATTAACTGTAACAAAAACTGTAAATATAGAATTCCAGATGAATAAAAAATAAACTTTATTCATAATTCCGGTTCTTTTTACAGAAACACACCGGAAAGAAAAGGAGAGAAAATGAAAAAAATCATTTTAATATTAGCTTTGATATTTTCAGTATTTGCATTTAGTGAGCCGATCAGAAAAATAAGTGTTACCGGAAATGCAGAGAAGGAAGTTATGCCTGATATAGCAAAAATAAATTTCAGGGTATATACAAAGAGTGAAGACCTGAAAAAAGCCGGGCAGGAAAATTCTCAAAATATGGAAAATTTTAAAAGTGAGCTGAGAAGGAAGAATATTTCTGTAGGAAGTATAGAAACTTATAATTATTATACCCAAAAGACAACAGAAAGAGATACTGCGGAAAATAAGAAAACCGAGTATTATACAACATTATATTTTGCAGTAAAGGTAACAGATCTGACAAAAATTCCGGATTTGATAAGTCTGTCGGAAAGCAACAAGATAAAAAGCTTGAAAAGTGACAGTACGGATAAATCAATATATTATGGTGAAATAAACAGAAACAGCGGAGAAAAAGCAACAGCAATATCGGATACATTTAAAGTATATGATAATGTGAAGTCTCAGCTTTCAAGACTCGGGATAAACAGTAACGATATATCGGTATATTCATATTCTACTGTATCAAAAGAAACAACAGATAATAAACCATTGAAAAATAAGGAATATCATAATATATACAATAACTTTGTATTGGAACTGAAAGATATAAATAAAATAAATGATGTAATAAAAATAGCGGAAAATAATAAAATAAATGTTCAGGGAAGCATAGCATTCGACATATCAAATAAAGAGCAGATAGAATCAGAGCTGTATAATACTGCCTATGAACAGACAAAAACAAAGGCTGCAAACATATTGAGATCAAGTGAGATGAAGCTCGGCGATCCTCTTGTGGTAAGTGAAAGCATATCTTATCAGAATCAGGCTATTATGGAAGATTATAACTACAGACAGCAGATCGCAGCGGATGAAGATTATGCATCAGGAGCTATGATGAGAGTAGCGGCTGAAAAGGCTGCTCCAGCTCCAAAACCACAGGTAGATTATAAGCCGCAGGTAATTAAGCTTACCCAGAATGTAAGTGTTCTTTTTGAAATGAAGTAGAAAAATTCCCGAGAAAATATATAAAATAACAACAAAACTCACAATTACCAAAGCTGTAGATACTGATTTTCAGATAGAAAAAAATTTTACTGGTACATTTTAAAGAATCTGTTGGGAAAGGCTGGAAGAAATGATGAGAAAGCGTATAGGGAGAGATGTTAAAAATCAGGATAACGGAATTTTTTTGAGAAATATTTATAATAGAATTTCAGAATTAATAATAAGTGATCATCCGGAGTTTACAGAGGATACTTTTATCTCCAGCTCTGATTTGAATTATTACAGAAAAAAATATATAGAATCATTATTAAAGAAAGAAAAAGAATATGCCCGCACTGAGGAAGATGTATTAAACAGTATATTATCTAAAGAGATTATTTCTGAAAACAGTAATAAGGTGTATTCTAAAAAACAGCTTATAGGACAGAATATAGCAGATTCAGTAGCTAAATTCGGAGGAAGCTGGACTTTTATTCTGATCTTTATATTCATTTTATTATTCTGGATTATCTTAAACAGTCTGGCGCTTATGAAAAAACCGTTTGATCCTTACCCGTATATTCTTTTGAATCTGGTTCTTTCATGTCTTGCAGCTCTTCAGGCGCCTGTAATTATGATGAGTCAGAACAGGCAGGAGGAAAAAGACCGGATCAGGGCAGAAAATGATTATCAGGTAAACTTAAAGGCAGAAATAGAGATTAAAATTCTGCATGAGAAATTAAATCACCTGATTACGGATCAGTGGGACAGATTAGTGGAAATACAGGAAATTCAGCTGGAATTACTTGAAGATCTGCAAAAAAAGATAGAGTTATATGAAAATAAGAGTTACAAGACTTAAAGTTCATATATAAATAAAATTGTTAAAACAGCCCTGAAATTTTCATTCAGGGCTGTTTTAATTTATTCAGATATCTGAAGACTGTTGAGCCATTCATTAAGAGTGTTTTCACTATTTTTAGCCTGTGAGCCGGGAATTGCAAGAGCTTCTTTCAATTCAGCCTGCGGAGCAAGCTTTTGTATATCAGAAGTACTGCTGGCAATACCGCTGCCTCCATGTGTGCAAAACGGTATAACAATTTTTCCTGAAAAATCATTTTCAGTAAGAAAAGTTCTTACAGGGCCTGGAATAGTTCCCCACCAGATAGGGTATCCTATAAAGATAATATCATAAGATTCCAGATTGTTTATTTTAGTTTTCAACGGCGGAAGATATCCCGAGCTAAGCTCCTGTTTGGCTTTATCTGTAGCTTCTTTATAATTTTCGGGATAAGGTTCGGCAGGCTGTATTTCAAAAAGCTCACCATTTGTTTTCTCTTGTATTTTAAGAGCTATCTCTTTTGTATTGCCTGTTCTGGAAAAATATGCAATAAGAATTTTGCTGGTTTTTTCTTTGGCTGCAGTATTAGTCTCAATATTTTCTTTAGTGTTTCCGCAGGCAGTAAGTGAAAGAAAAAGCAATAAAAATAGACTTGATAAAAAAATTTTTTTCATTATCGACCTCCTGTTTAAATTAGATTTTTTATGATTCATTTTTAAACTGTCATTTTAGAAAATATGACTTATTTTCAGTAATGTTACTTGATTGAGAAGTGTAAAAAGAAGAAATGTGTGTAAATATTCTTCATGAATAAAGAAATTGTATCACTTGGAGTTAACTCCAAAGCAAGTATTTTTTTATCTTTTTTATTATAAAGAAAAAAAGATTGCAGCAAACTGCAAAAAACAGTACATACTGCAGTCTCTAAAGATATAAAAAGTTATCTGATAAGACTCTGATTAGTCATTATATCTCATACTAGAAAGAAATCTTACCATTTCCGGATCACGGTGTGAGAAAAAAGAGCTTTGATCTGTATTCAATGTTACAATTTTTTCCATATCTTTCTTTGAGAGCTCAAAATCAAAAATATCAAAATTTTCGATGATTCTTTCTTTACGAACTGATTTTGGAATAACTACGATATCTCTTTGAGTCAGCCATCTTAATATTATCTGTGCAACAGATTTATTATATTTTCCGGCAATTGATAGAAGAATTTCATTTTGAAATATATTGTTTTTTCCTTCTGCAAACGGAGCCCATGACTCGATCTGTACATTATTTTCTTTCATAAATTCTGCATTTTCAATCTGCTGAAGAAAAGGATGAGTTTCTACCTGATTAACTGCAGGGGTAATTTTATTGTGTAAAATAAGATCAAGAAGACGATCGGGAAGAAAATTGCTTACACCGATAGCACGGATTTTTCCTTCATTGTATAAATCCTCCATGGCACGCCATGAACTGTAAATATCTCCGAAGGGCTGGTGTATAAGATAAAGGTCAAGATAGTCCGTCTGAAGCCTTTTCAATGATTCTTTAAAAGCTCTTTTTGTACTGTCATAGCCTGTATCCTGAATCCATAATTTAGTGGTAATAAAAAGTTCATCTCTGGGTATTCCGCTTTTTATAACAGCTTTTCCCACAGCTTCTTCATTTTTATAAGCAGCAGCTGTGTCAATAAGTCTATAACCTGCCATAAGTGCATCGTAAACAGCCTGTTCACATTCCGCCGGATCTGTTATCTGGTAAACGCCGAATCCTAATACAGGCATCTGAATTCCATTATTTAAAGTTACATTTTTCATATAGGACCTCCTCATTTATGATAATTTATATATATTTTACACCCATGGAGTAACTCCAGGTCAAGAAGTTTTTTATGAATTATTGTATTATAGTATCGGTAAATACATGTATTTTAAAGCATTTAACCAAATATAAGCAGACTACTGGCAGTATTAAGAATAAAAATATACAATAAAAAACCGGATAAAAATCCGGTATTATTTATATATGTCTAAAAAGTCTCTCTTACTTTAAGAATGCACCCAGCATCCATAATTTTGTTTCATATCCTGTTATTAATTCGTCCATCATTGCTGAAGTACCGTAGTCATCAGCTTTATCAGCTGCTGCTTTGATGTCTTTTACTTCACCTAAAAGAGCTTCAAAATCTGCTTTTAATATTTTTACTAAATCAAGGTCAGTAATCTCTTCATCGTTAGCTTCTTTAATGTTAGTAATTTCAAGATATTTTTTCATTGTTCCGTATGGTCTGCCTTTGATAGATAAAATTCTTTCTGCGATGCTGTCGATGTTTTCATTGATTTCATCATAGTATTCTTCCAACTTTGCATGAATAGTAAAGAAGTTTCTTCCATCCACATTCCAGTGATAATTCTGTACCTTTCTGTACATTACATTCAGATCCGCAAGATATACGTTTAGTTTTTTAATTACATTAGTCATAATATGTACCTCCTATAAATTTATAATCATTTCATTTTTATATCTAATATAATACACTTCTTCCAAACTTTTGTCAAGTTGTTTTTAAAAAGATTTTCCTAAAGCCTTTGGTAAACAGCAGAATAATTGTAAGTGAAAGTATTATTGCTGGTCCTGACGGAATATTCAGACTGTATGAAAAATATAAACCGGAAAGTATTCCCAAAAATGAGAAAATTCCTGAAAAAATAATTATTAAATAGTACTTTTTTACTAATAGCGAAGCTGTTGCCTGTGGAATGGTTAATATGGAGATAATTAATATGATACCGATTGTCTTTATATTTATTATAATAGCAGAAGATATCAGAATTATCAATAGATAATTTATAAATTTCACAGGAACTCCATAAATATTATAAAAATTTTCATCAAAGCTGCTGTATATAATTGATTTATAAAAAATAAAAAAAACAATAATAATTGTTATATCTAGAAGCAGCAGCATTATTATATTCTCCTTATTTGATAAAAGTATATTCCCAAAGAGATAAGTAGATAAATCTGCCTGATAGCCCGGTGTCATAAAGGAAAATATAATTCCTACAGCCATCCCGAAAGTCATAATTATTCCTATACTAAGATCATCTTTCAGATTAAATTTATCTTTCAGAAGTAATATAAGAATTCCTGAAAATATGGAGAAAATAAGAGCAAAGAGTATCGGATCTTTTACAGGAAGATCAAATACCGAAATCAGATATAAGCCGATTCCTATTCCGCCATATGAAGCATGACTGATACTGGAAGAAATAAAAACCATTTTTTTATTGACTATGTAAGTACCTATTGTACCGCAGCATATACTTGATAAGAATCCTACAATCAGTGCATTCTGCATAAAGGGATATTTTAATATTGAGGAAATAAAGTCCATTTATCTGCCTTTCATAAAAGTATTTTTGTCTTTGTAAAATTTTGCTTCTTTTTCTACAAGTAAAACTGAATCAATATGCTTATAAATCTCGTCCAGCTCGTGAGAAATAATAATTACTGTAGAATTTTTCAAGGTTTTCAATTTATTATATAGTTTCGCTTCAAAATTTTTGTCCAGAAATGATTCAGGCTCATCAAGAATAATAAGCTCAGGATTTGATATAAGAGCTCTGGCTATAAGGGCTCTTTGCAGCTGTCCGCCCGAAACTTCATTAATGAGCTTATCATTCAGTTCTGATATACCGAATTCATCCATAATATCAGAAGCAGCTTTTTTTTCCTGTGAGTCAAACCTTCTGAATAAATTTTTTCTGTTTGTAAGCCCTGAAATAACAAGGTCATAAACCGAAATCGGAAAAGTAGCATCGAATTCGCGTATTTGTGGCAGATAACCGATTTTTTTTCTGTCAATATTATATTTTACTGAACCGGATGCAGGCTTCAAAAATCCCAGAAGAATTTTTATCAGCGTAGATTTTCCGCCGCCGTTTCTGCCGAGAATACCGATATTTTCATTTTTTGTGATATTAAAGGAAATATTATTCAGAATTATATTGTTTTCGTATTTGAAGTTCAGGTTATTTATTTCGATCAAATGTTTAGTCATATCTACTCCAATGAATCTGTAAATTTTTTCAGATTGTCAAAAATATTTTCCTCAAGAGGATTGAATTCTATAATTTTTATACCGGGTACTTCTTTGGAAATCAGATCCACAGAACTTTTTGGAAACTGAGGCTGTACAAGAAGAACCTTTACATTATTTTTTTTAATTTCGTTTATTACATTTTTCAGATACTGTGCAGTAGGCTCCTTGCCTTCCTGTTCCACAGAAACCTGAGTAAGATTATGTTCCTTGGCGAAATAAGTAAGTGCAGGATGGTAAATAACAAAAATCTTACTTTTTTTATCACTTAGTATATTTTTCAATTCTGTATTAAAGGTGTTAATTTCTGAAATAAAGTCAGAATAATTTTTTTCAAATATGTCTTTTTTTTCAGGATATTTTTCTGAAAGAACATTCTTAATATTTTCTGCAATTGAAGAATCTATATCCATGGAAAACCATACATGCGGATCATAATCGCCGTGATTGTGCCCGTCGCCGGTATGTGCCTCCTGATCCTCCTTTAGCAGATAACTGTTATTTTCCAGAACATTGTATATTTTTCCGGGATTGCTTACTGCATCCTCCAGTTTATGCTCAAAGGCAAATAAATCAAAAGAGAAGTACAGATCTGATTCCTCCAGTTCCTGAATAGTTTTTACAGACGGATCAAATAATTCGGGACTTATATTTGAACTGACTACAGATGTTATTGTAAAATCACTTCCGGCTATTTTCTCGGTAATCCACTTTAACGGCGGGATACTTACTGAAATATGAGGCTTTTTGTCTAAAGCGGCTGCATTTTCAACTGTATCTGATTTCTTCTGATTTTGGCATGAAATCAAAAAAAGAAGAAAAATAAAACATGTGATTAAGTACTTTGAAATTTTGCTCATAGTTTACTCTCCTTTCCGGGTTTATGTGTTACACTTTCTGCAAAGGCCTTTAAATAAAAAGATATGCGATAACGGTAAAAAGCCAAACTCCTGTTTTAGTATATTTTCTTCTCGGCTGATAGACTGAACAGGGAAAACTTCTATTTTTCTGCATGAATTACATATAATAAAATTTCCGTTTTTATCCTTAAAATAGTATTTTTCATTATCAAAAATCACGGAATGAATGTATTCAAGACTTTCCAAAAAATCCAAAGCCCTGTAAATAGTAGAAGTATCAAAGTCTACCAGTGTTTTTATCTGCTTTACATTAAGAGGTTTCTTTGAAGCAGAGATTATTTCCAGAATTTCTTTTCTGTTTTTAGTTAAATGTTTCATAATTTTTATCACCTTATATAAATTTGCAAATCATTCGCATATTATTTTAGTATTTATTTTGAAATTTGTCAAATATTACTTTTAGTACTAAGCTCCCCTAATTCAAAGAAAGCAGGTCATTGCAGCAGATGAAGGGAACATTGCAGTAAGCGGTGAAATGAAATAATTTGAGAATATTATCTTTTTAAAAACTTTATAATATGGTATAATTAAAAGAAAATTTGAAAGTGAAAAATGAGGAAAATGGCAAAAAAATATTATGCATATTATCTGGTAGAAAGTGATAAAAACGGAATTCTTGAAAACTGGAAGGAATGCGAAATACTGGTAAAAGGACAAAAAGCACGTTATAAGTCATTTCCGACGCGTGATGAGGCTAAAGCATGGCTTGATTCCGGAGCAGAATATGAAATTAAGGAAAAAAAAGCACCTGCCCTTGATAAAAACGGACTTTATTTTGATGCGGGAACAGGACGGGGCATAGGCGTAGAAGTACGCGTAACAGATTATAAAGGCAATTCACTTTTACCGCAAATACTTCCTAAAGAAAAAGTTTCTGTTCACGGGAACTACGTCCTGAAAAAAGGAAGAACAAATAATTACGGTGAGCTGGCAGGGATATATATAGCCTTAAAATATGCAGCCAAAAAAGGGATAAAAATAATATACGGCGACAGTAAGCTGATTCTTGACTACTGGTCAAAGGGTCTGTTTAACAGGGATAAGCTGGAGAAAGATACTGTTGAGTTAATAGAAAAAGTAACTGAAATGAGAAAAGAATATGAAAAAAACGGGGGAAGGGCAGAGCATATATCAGGTGATTATAACCCCGCTGATCTGGGCTTTCATAAATAAGCCGTACTGCTGATTTATGAAAACTTGAATTAACAGATAAAAATATGTATAATAGTAGGGAAAGATAAAGAAATTAAATATATAAATTTTGGAGGAAATATATGAAAAAGTTATCAATATTCTTGATTTTATTGTTGTTGATGTCATGCTCGTCAGCAAATAAAAAGAGCAGCAAAAAAACACAGACATCTACTGCGGCAGCAGCCGAGGTGCAGAAGCCAATGGGACCGGTAAGAGCAGGACAGTATTATCCGGCTACGGGAGTTTTTGTTTATAAGAAAGACAGACTAATCTTGAAAGATAAAGAAATAAGTTATAATCTGGTAGATAATACAGGGCTTCTGGAAAATATAGTTCAAAAAGTAACTGATAAATTTGATGTTCAGTCATACGAATATGTGAATTTGGAAATACAGGGAGATATAAAAGAAGGTACTATTTATGTTAACAGAATAGTGAACTACAGAGCTCCGGAAGACAGATATCAGACAGATGTTATAATAGACTAACACCAAAATCCCTTTATTTCTATAACGGGATTTTATTTTTTAAACAGCTGTTTTATTTTTTTTAATACGGCAGAATTTTATTTTTTGGAAAGCTTTCTTGTTTTTCCTGAGAATAAGACTCATTTTATAAAAAAATATTTTATTTTTTCTGAAAATGTAATATAATGTTATGTTAGTACTTTACGTATAAAAAAATATCAGTATAAATCTGAAAAGCAGAAATACACTGACAATAATATGATATTTGCATATAGAATCAGTCATCATTTATAAGATGATTTATTGAAAGGATGGTTTAAAAATTTGGAAAAGAAAGCAACAATAATTACTTACGGCTGTCAGATGAATGTGAATGAAAGCGCTAAGATGAAAAAAATGCTGCAGTCCATCGGGTATAAGATTGTTGATGATATAAAAATTTCTGATCTTGTTCTTCTGAATACATGTACTGTACGAGAAGGAGCAGCGGTAAAAGTATACGGAAAATTAGGAGAACTGAAGAAATTAAAAGAAAAAAGAAACAACATGATAATAGGTGTAACCGGGTGTCTTGCCCAGGAGGTCAGAGAAGAATTTATTAAAAGAACACCTTTTGTAGATCTGGTAATAGGAAATCAGAATATTGCCAAGCTTCCTGATATCATAGAAAAAATTCAAAAAGGAACAGTAGATCATATAGTAATGGTAGAGGATGAAGATGAGCTTCCAAAAAGGGTAGATGCTGATTTCGGAGATGACATAGTAGCATCTGTTTCAATAACTTACGGCTGTAATAATTACTGCACATTCTGTATAGTTCCTTACGTACGGGGAATGGAGAGATCGGTTCCAATGAGGGAAATACTTGATGATGTAAAGCAGTATGCAGATAAAGGTTACAAAGAAATATTATTTTTAGGACAAAATGTTAATTCTTACGGAAGTGACAGAATCGAAATGGGAGAAGATTTTGCCGGGCTTCTTACAAAGGCTGCCAATATAGAAGGAGACTTCTGGCTGAAATATATTTCGCCGCATCCGAAAGATTTTACTGATTCGGTAATAAAAGCAATAGCAGAAAATCCCAAGGTAGCAAGAATGCTTCATCTGCCTCTGCAGTCAGGCTCTACTAAGATACTCGGGGCAATGAACCGGGGATATACAAAGGAAGAATTTATAGAACTTGCTCTTAAAATAAAGAAAGAGATTCCTGATATAGGTATAACAACAGATATTATCGTAGGATTTCCGGGAGAGACTGACGAGGATTTTCAGGATACTCTGGATGTAGTGGAGCAGGTAGGTTTTGAAAACGCATTCATGTTTATGTATTCCAAAAGAAGCGGAACTCCTGCAGCAGTGCTGGAAGAACAGGTGCCTGAACAGATAAAGAAAGAAAGACTTCAGCAGTTGATGAGACTTCAGAATGCAAGAGCAAAAGAAGAAAGCAAAAAATATTATGGTCAGACTTTGAAGGTTCTTGTAGAGGGACCGAGCAGCAAAAATCCTGATATGCTTACAGGAAGAACCTCTACTCACAAAATAGTGCTTTTTAAAGGTGAGGAAGAGCATTCAGGGAAATTTGTAAATGTAAAAATATATGAAACAAAAACATGGACATTATATGGTGAATTAGTCTAGCGTAATGTTCTGTTTTGACTTAAAGCAAACGGGATATTATGCCGGGCAAGGGGAGGAAAGATGATGACTAGTGCAAGAATTTATAACCTGTATCCTTATCTTCTGAAAAATTTTGACAGCTGGGCTGAAAAACTGGATGACATAGATTTCATGAATTTTGACTGGGTCTATGTAAATCCTTTTCATCTCCCAGGGTTCTCAGGATCTGTTTATTCCATAAAAGACTACTATGCATATAATCCGGTACTTTTGGGAATTGACTATGAAATAATGGAAAAAGAGGCAGAGAAATACAGGGAAATCGGGGATTCCTACATCAGGGAATTCTGTAAGGAAGCAGAAAAAAGAAAAATGAAGGTTATGATGGATCTTGTGATAAATCACACATCCATTGATTCCGGCCTTATAAAAGAAAAGCCTGAATGGTATAAAAAAAATGAGGACGGAACGATAAAAAATCCAGGAGCTTTAGATGGAGATAAACTAATTATCTGGGGTGATTTAGCTCAAATTGACAATGAGAACTCCAGTGATAAGGAAAATCTCTGGAAATACTGGCTTGATTATATCTTATATTACGCAGGTCTAGGAATAAAAGGTTTTAGGTGCGATGCCGCATATCAGGTCCCTTCCAGTCTTTGGAAATATCTAATAAATGAAGTAAAAAAACAATATCCAGACACACTGTTCTTAGCTGAAACTTTAAGCTGTACTCCGGAAAAAATAATAGAAATAATAGAATCAGGCTTCGATTTTGTTATGAACAGCCTGAAATGGTGGAATTTTAAAGATGAGTGGTTTTTACAGGATTATAATAAGTGGATGGGAAGATGTCCGTCATTATCTTTTCCTGAAAATCATGATACTGAAAGATTTGCAAAGGAGTATAACGGGGACAGCAGAAAAGCAGTATGCTACTATGCAATAGAAGCTTATTTTTGTTCGGGGATAGCGATTACACTTGGTTTTGAATACGGCTTTGAGAAAAAAATAGATGTAGTAAATACCACATACAAGGATTACGAAGAAATAAATTATGATATTGCGGAGGATATCAGATTAATCAATGAAATAAAAGCAGAATATAATATACTTAAGGAGGATGGTTTTGCCGAGATTTATGATTTTGGAAGCAGTGATATTTTTTCTTTTTTGAAAAAATCTTTAGACGGCACTGAAAAAATCTTTATGATAGCAAACATCAATACAAAAACAGGTGTAGACGTGAAGGTTCCCGACATGTTCAAAATTATGGAGGGACACAGTATAGAAGATATATCACATGGTCACAGGATGGATGAGGTATCTGATAATCTGGAATATTATTTACAGCCTGGTGAAGCAAAATTATTTTATCAAAAATTAAAATAGGGGATGAAAATTATGGAAAATATTTTCGAAATGAAATTAACGGAATTAAGAAAAAAAGCAAAAGAATATGGGATAACTGGTTTTTCCACGATGGGGAAGTCAGATCTTATAACAAATATCTATATTGAAGAAGCTAAAAAAGACAATATTATATTAGGATCGGGAAGACTGGATATGATGTCCGACGGATACGGATTTTTAAGAGAAAGTAGTGTAGGCCCTGATATTTATGTATCAGCATCTCAGGCGAGAAAATTTGCACTTAGAAATGAAGATATAGTTTTGGGGGAAGTAAGAGAACCAATAGGAACAGAAAAAAATTATGCACTTATAAAAACTCTTCTTATAAATGGAGATGCTCCTGAAAAATCAACAAACAGACCGTTTTTTGATGATCTTACACCTTCGTATCCGGAAGAAAAGCTGAATTTATCATCGGCAAGTCTGTCTTCCAGAATAATAGACCTGATAGCACCGATAGGTAAAGGGCAGAGAGGTCTGATAGTAGCACCGCCGAAAGCAGGTAAAACAATACTTTTATCTACTCTGGCAAATGATATTATAAATAATAATCCGGAAGTGGAACTGTGGATACTGCTTATTGACGAGAGACCGGAAGAGGTTACAGATATAAAGGAAAATGTACGTGATGCGGAAGTTTTTTCGGCAACTTTTGATGAAGACCCGAGTGTACATATAAAGGTAACAGAGGATGTACTTGAAAAGGCAAAAAGAGAGGTAGAAAAAGGGAAGGATATAGTAATACTGATGGATAGTCTGACAAGACTTGCCAGATCATATAATATAGTAGTTCCTTCAAGCGGGAAGCTGATATCCGGAGGTATTGACCCGAAAGCTCTTTATTATCCGAAAAGATTTCTCGGAGCTGCAAGAAATATAAGAAAAGGCGGAAGTCTGACTATAATAGCTACAGCGCTTATAGAAACAGGAAGTAAAATGGATGATATAATATTTGAGGAATTCAAGGGAACAGGAAACATGGAAGTAATTCTGGAGAGATCTCTGGCAGAATTAAGAATATTCCCGGCAATAGATGTATTAAAGAGCGGAACAAGAAAAGAGGAAATACTTCTTGATGAAAAAACATTAAAGACAATATGGAATTTCAGAAGATATCTAAGCAATTATAATGAGGCTGAGGCAGTGAAAAAACTGATCGACCTTATTAAGAAAACAAAGTCAAATGATGAACTGATAAATATGATATCAAAAGATAATTCGAAAATAACAATGTAAACTAAAAGAACTGTATCAGAATTTTATTTTTGATGCGGTTTTTTTATTAGGAAAAATTATTGTTTAGTTATATTAATAAAAAAATAACGCTGAGACTGCCTTTCAGAATTTTTTAAAAAATATGATATAATAAAAAATGTATAATACAAAAGAATAATAATTGTTATAAAAGCGGAGGTGATAAAAATCAAACTAAAAAAACCTGTAAATGTTGATTTATTTAAGTTTATTACAAAAGGAGAATTTGATTATATAGAAAATGGTCAGACAAAGGAGTGGATACTGAATAATTTTCCGGATCCTGACCAGATCGGAGATATGGGTCACGGATTATCAATCTGGCTGTATGGAAGAATAGAGTTTCACTTTGATAAAGAGATTCTTTTTGCTATCTGGTGTGATAATTTTATTGATTTTACTGCCGGAAAAAATATTAAGCTTAATAAATGGATTTTTAACGATGTAAAGAAATTAAACGTTTCCAAAATGATAACTATACTTAATCAGAATAAATTAAATTTTACTTTGATGCATAAATATGAAAGTGTAATAATCAGGATATTGGACAGTAATGTGGAGCTCTATTTTTCTCCTGAATATAACGAAGATTATGGGAATACCGAGACAGAAAAACTTTATTTTTCGGCCTTTGGCCTGAGTCATAAGGATTACAGACAGCAGCTCTGAGAATAACTGTACTGTCCAAACTGAAGATATACAGGATTTTAACAATATCTCTTACTGAGGTATTTTTTATAGAATAATATCATATTTAAATACTATACAATTTTATTCCGGTATGTTAGAATACTTATAAATATCTACTAAGATTTTTTATAAAGTTATACTGAGATAAATGTATACTTTATAATTTATTTTAGAAAATTTCAGATAAATCGGGTGATATATGAAAAAGATGAAGAGGGCCGTTTTGGGAATATTTTTTTCAGGGATAATATTTACTGTCTGGGCAGATATATTCAGCAATAATCAATATCAGAAAAAATACTCATATGATTTTACACTGAGAGCTGATGCAGAGGAAGAAATAACAGGACTGAAAAATATAAAAACAGTAAACGGAATTGCCGAGAGAGAATATACAGTTCAAAAAGGCGACAATATCTATAAGATTACTAAAAAAACAGGACAGAGTCTTACTGTTCTCCTGCTTAACAATCCGGATATGGAAATGGATAATATCGCAGCAGCAGGGAACGTGCTCAGAGTGTATTCGGATAACATAATTACATACAGAAAAGCCGGAAACGAAAAATTTTCAGATATAGACAAAAAATTTGGTCTTGCCGAAGGTGAAACAGAAGAATTGAATTCAGGAAAAGATATAGAGGGAATAGTCTATGTAAAGGCAGAAGAAAATAAAATGAAGCTTTATTTGATACAGCAGGAAGAAAGCCGAAAACTGAAAATACTTCGTCAGTAACTAAAAAAATAAAAAAGAAATTTATTTTATTCACAATAAATTCACATAAATATGAAATAATTATCGTGTACATAAAAGGGTTTGATATATATAAATAAAAATTAAGGAGGAAGTATGAAAAAGACTTTTGTATTGCTATTTTTACTGTTGACAGTAACAGCATTTTCAAAGACTTATTACGGGAAAGAGGAACCTATAGCTACTGTTTACAGTCAGATGAATCTGAAAAGACCTGTTTTGAAAAATCAGGCTGCACAGGGAATAGTTGATGAGTTCACAAGAATAACTTATGAATCTGTACAGGATTATGCAGAGACACCTGAAAAGGATTACAGTAAGCTTGATGATTATTACATGGGCAGAACAAATGCAGTGCTTGACAAACTGGATAAAAATATTAACACGATGAGTGAAGCTGATGCAGAGAAGATATTGGATCATCTTAATAAGTTAGAAGCAATCGTAGATCAGTTTCAGTAAAACAGAAAATGAAAGAGTACAAAAGAAACACAGTCTATTAAGCATAAAAGATTTGAGGAGGAAAAATGAAAAAAGTTCTGGTTGCTTTGTTTTTGTTATTGGGAGTAATAGCATATACAAAACCTTATTACAGCAACGGAAAAGAAGAAAAGATACAGACAGTATATAATGTGGTGGGGCTTACAAGACCTGTAATGGAAAGTCCTGTGGCACAGGAAGTAATGGATGACTTTACAAGACTGGTATATGATGCACAGGTAGATTCTATGCTGACGTCAAAGGAAGATTTTGTAAAACTTAATAAGTATTATGATAAAAGGGCAAACACAATACTTGATAAATTTGTAAAAAACAAAGACAGTTTCAGTGACCGTGATATGAATCAGATTATAAACGGGCTTACTTATCTGAAAGGAAAGCTGCAGGAATATACGAGTGCATGGGTAAAGAAATAAAATAATAGTGAGAATTTATGATGAGGATATCCGGAAAAGAGCAGTTCTAATTATTAACCGGAGCGGAAAACAGATTTACTTGTTTAATCACTGGATTAAAATTAAATCTGTTTTTTTATTTCCTATTTTGTACATGTAATTTTAAAGTAAATTTAGATTTACAAAGAAATTCAAAAAAGTATATAATAGAAAAAAGATTTAAAAAGGAGAAGTTTATGAGAAAATTAAGATTAGCTGCATTTTTGTTATTAACGGCGGTTTTGAGTTTTAGTGTAATAAATGCTGCCGCACCTTCTAAAACACAGTCGGTAACAAAAGAAAAGAGAAGAACAAATTTTGTAGAGATACAGAAAAGACTGAAAAACATGGGATATTATACAGGAAAGCTTGACGGAATAAACGGAAGTCTGACTAAAAAGGCTATTCAGACATATAAGAACAATCAGGGAACAGATAAAAAACTGGAACAGCTTCTTGCAAGAGAGGGATTAAATTAAATAATAAGAAATATTGAGAGTGTAAGCTCTCTTTTTTTTGTCAGCCGGTTTATTTGTAAAACTGAATTCCAAAAAATAAAACTTAGATTTTACAGTATTGTAAGATGTTATTAGAAAATAAAGTGAAAAAATAAAATTATTTTTGGGAAAAATCAGTATAATTGACAATATGCTTAAAAAGCATGGTAATTAATGCAATATAAGTATTTGATATTGGAAAAATTATGTATTAAACTTATAAAGGGAAGTAGTGAATACACGTATCTTCTCTTTTAAAATTTTTTGCAATAAAAAATCAGGAGGATTCAATTATGGAAAATAAATTACTGATACTTTTAATCTCATTATTTACTTTTGGTTTTACATCGGCTGCGGGTATAATGAAAAAGGAAAGCTTAACTGAAAAAGAACAAAAAATAGTAATGATTTCTGCATTTACAGCAGGCGGAAATCTTGAAAAATTAAATAAAGCTTTGAACGAAGGGCTTGATGCAGGACTTACCGTGAATGAAATAAAGGAAGTTTTAATTCATTTATATGCTTACAGTGGTTTTCCGCGTAGTTTAAACGGATTAGCGACTTTTATGGAAGTCTTGAAAGATAGAGAAACGAGAGGGATAAAAGATCAGGTCGGAAGAACTTCAACACCAGTTCCTAAAGACAGGGACAGTGTTAAATATGGTGCTGATGTTCAGACAGAATTAGTAGGAATGCCTGTCACAGGAGAAATTTATAACTTTGCTCCGGATATAGATGAATATTTAAAGGGACATTTATTTGGTGATATATTCGGCCGTGATGTTTTGGATTACAGAACAAGAGAAATAGCAACAATATCTGCTTTGGCTAGTATGAATGGTGTAAATCCACAGCTTGCTGGTCATTTTGACATAGGAATGAATACCGGGATAACAAAAGAAGAGATAGAAGAAATAATAGTTATTTTTAAAGAAAAAATAAACAGAAAACAAGCAGACAATGCTGAAAAAGTTTTTGAGTCCGTTCAAAAATAGCCGGATGAAACAGCAGTCAGTATAAAAAACTGTATGTATCTTCAAAGAGTTACTTAATTAGACCGGCTGGAGATATTTTTTCATAGAAAAACAGGCTGTAAATTTAAAATAGTTTAAAAAATATTTGTTTTTGTTCTGAAAATCAGTTATAAATTAAAGAGAGGAATAAAATATGAAAAAAATATCTGTAATAATAATTTTGATATCTTTTTTGGGAATTATTGTGATTATAGCTAATAACAGGTATGATCAGATAAATTCTGTTTTGAAAAATAGAAAAATAGAGATATCGGAGAATATAAATTTTCAGAAAATAAGCGGGAATAATAATAAAAAAGAGGCAGATAAAATGGAGGATATAAGGATAAAACTAACTTTTAACAATAAGGAGATTATTGTCAGAATGAATGATAATAAGGCAGCTAAAGATTTTATAGAATTGCTTCCGTTAAAATTAGATTTTAGAGATTATGCAGGTACAGAAAAAGTCAGTGATCTTCCGAAAAAATTAACTAAAGACGGAGCACCCTCCGGAAGCAAGCCGTCAGCCGGAAGCTTTGCCTACTATTCTCCATGGGGAAATTTAGCAGTTTTTTATAAGGATTTTCAATATTCAAACGGGTTAATTATCTTAGGTGAAACAGAGGCCGGATTAGAAAATCTGAAAGATATTGACGGCGAAGTTAAAATAGAAATTTTTCAGTAATTTAAATATAAAAAAATAAATAGAAAAACGGATTGTCAGCAGCGGGAAATTCGTAAACCATTAAAGCCGTAATTATAATGAAAGTGAGGAGATAATATGAGTAAAAAACTTGTAGCATATTTTAGTGCAAGCGGTGTAACAAAAAAAACAGCCGAAAAAATAGCATCATCTGCAAAAGCCGATATATTTGAAATCGTCCCGGAGCAGCTCTATACTGATAATGATCTGGACTGGCAGGATTCTCAGAGCAGAAGTTCTGTCGAAATGCAGGATAAATCAAGCCGTCCGCCTATAAGCAGTAAAATTGAAAAAATTGATGAATACGATGCTATTCTGCTGGGTTTCCCGATTTGGTGGTATGTAGCACCAACAATTATAAATACTTTTCTGGAAAGCTATAATTTTTCCGGAAAGAAAATTGCTTTATTTGCTACATCAGGTATGAGCGGAATGGGAAATACAACTTCAGAATTAAAAAAATCTTCCCCTAATGCAGTTTTTATTGCAGAAAAACGATTCGCATCTTCTGCTTCTCAGGAAGAAATAGAAAAATGGCTTAATGATCTGGATATTTAACAGCTAAAAATTATTAAGGAGAAAAAATAATATGAATTTTACAGAATTAGCAAAGAAAAGATTTTCAGTTCGTAAGTTTTCCAGCAGGAAAATAGAAAGTGATTTATTAGAAGAAATTCTTCAGATAGCTTTGATCGCACCGACGGCAAAAAATCAGCAGCCGCAGAGAATATATGTTTTGCAAAGTGACGAGGCTTTTGTAAAACTGGATAAATTAACACACTGCCGATACGGTGCTGCTACAGTTCTTTTATTTACTTATAATGAAGATGAGGAATGGAAAAATCCGCTGGAACAGGATGTTCACTCCGGAGTTGAAGACGTAAGTATCGTGGCAGCACATGTTATGCTGAAAGCTGCGGAACTGGGTATAGATACAGCATGGTGCAATATGTTTGAAAATAGTGCCTTAGAAAAGGAATTTCATATTCCGGAAAATGAAAAATCAGTATTGATTATGCCGGTCGGTTATCGGGATACAGAGGTAAAGCCGGCACCAATGCATGAACAGACAAAAGAGCTTGAGAGTATGGTAAAATATATATAATAAAAGTGTTTGACAATGCTGGATTATTACTGGAAGAAGATATAAAATAAAAGGATTGAATCTGTATTATACAGAGCTCAATCCTTTTCAAATTCTTAAAGTAAATATTTAATTTTTAGAATTATTCCAGTAAGGGTAATCCTGATAAGAACTAACCGGAAATTTTGGCAGAAAGCCAGAAGTGTCCGCTTAAGATATAGCCTTTTTGCAAGACAATAACATCTTTTATCAGATCAGGAGAAATAACAACATCAATTTCTCCGCCCAGTGTTTTTACCAAAGCATAATAAAAATCCAGTCCTGTAATAGAATTTTTTCTTTTTTCAGCTGTTTTTATTATTCCGCCGAACATAGCATGAGCTGTTGCTGTTTGTCCGTCATCGGTAAACAGTCCTGTGGGAATAAAATGTTCTGTGGCAAATCTTGGTTCAGAAGTATTTTTCTTATTATAATCTTCTTCAGATTCATAAATATCAATATTATGAGCAAATGCCGAAAGCTGAATACTGCATGTTTTGGGAAATTCAAGTTTTCTGACTTTCATATCAGGTATATCCACAGCAAAGGGATATTGCCCTTCTATTGACTGGCAATGAAGCGAACCGTCCATTGCGGGTCTTTCCTCATCCTTTATTTCACGTTCCAGTATTGCTTTAAATGAAGAACTGCCTGAAAAATGAGGATTTAATCCAGCCTCATTATCAGAGTCCAGCTGTCCCCAAAGCTCTGCGCCGTTTCCCATATCCCAGAAATAATACTTACCGTATTCGGTATTAATTTCTGTACCATATTCTAAACATTTTGAAAATAATTCCTCCATTTCTTCCATGGAATTAATTTTGATACCAATTGCTTCAAAGTGGCTTGGCATAAACTTCACGCTCCTTATAATGCAGTATTTGATCAATTATTCACCGGACAATGACTGCCGGAATTTAATTTTTTTCTACAAGCTCAGGGATAATATCGATCTGTCTTGTAGTATTCTTTTTATTTAATATATTTTCCAAAATCAGATTTATAGACTGTGAAACCAGAGTATCAAGGTCTGGTGAAACATAGCTGATTTTGAAACCGAGATTATCCAGAAAATCGGTATTATCAAAAGAAACAACTGTAATATCCTTGTTTATTCTCAGGTTATTCTGCATGATTAATTTAATAACTATCTGCAGTATTATATTATTACAGCATATTAATGTCTTGGGATAATTTTTTTCGGTAATAACAGATTTTAAACTTTTTTCTATTTTGCGTGAATCATAAAAATCCGCAAAGACAATATGACCGCTGGAAATTTCAATTCCATTCATATAAAGGGCTTCTTTATACCCTTCTATCCGTTCCATACTTATATTGGAGTTTTTATCACCGGTAATAATGGTAATATCTTTTTTCCCTTTTTTTATAAGATATTCGGTAAGTGCGAAAACACCTCTTATATTATCCACATAAACACCGTCAAAACTGGCGTCTTTTAATTTTCTGTCCATAAGAATAAACGGATGGACAAAAGTAAGAAGCTCTTTTTTTATCTTAAACTTTTCGTCATTTTTACTGGAGCTTATGAGAATCATACCGTCGATATTTTTATTGCTTAGATTTTTTATTACTTCTATTTCACGTTCTATATCATCATTAATATCAAAAACCAGTATATCGATATTTTTATTTTCAACTTCAATAAGAATTTTTTTCAGGAGAGTGGAAAAAAAATAGTTTGATAAAGACGGAACAATAAAAGCTATTGTTTTCGTTGTTTTTTTCAGTATTGGTATTTCCTGTTTCTCCAAATCCTTAACTAAATCCAGAATATTTTTTCTTGTTTTTTCACTAATTCCTTTTTTATTATTGAGAACTCTTGAAACTGTAGAAGTAGAAACATTGCATAATTTTGCGATTTCTTCTAAAGTCATTTTCAGCCTCCCTGCAGAATATATTAAGCTAGTACAGTATCTTATTTAGAATCAGGAAAATAATAAATGATACCAGTGCAGCAATTAGTTAATTATATAAAGTTTTTGAATATATTTCAACATAAATTTTCAAAATGCCTATTGACAAAATAAAAAATCAAGGTTATAAATTAATGCAATAATAAAGAAAAATATTTTGCAAAATTATGCAAAAACAAAGACGATAAAAAATGAAAATCTGTAAAAATGCAGATATATCAGGAATGAATATAGGGAGGTAGCATGGCAAAGTATCTTGCAGCAGATATAGGAGCCTCAAGCGGAAGAATATTTGAAGCGGTACTAAATGACAGAAAGATAGAATTGAGAGAAATATTCCGGTTTGATGATTACCTGAGATATGAAGAAAAAACTTATTTTTGGGATATTGAAAAAATTTACGGTTCTATAATATCAGGTTTAAAAAAATATTTTAATGAAAATGCAGAAGAAGGTCTGAGTATAGGAATAGATACATGGGGAGTAGATTTTGTACTTCTGGACAGTAAAGACCGTATGCTTGGTAAGGCTGTTTCTTACAGAGATTCAAGAACGAATGGTATGATGGAGAAAGTTTTCGGAATTATGGCAAAAGAGAAAATTTATGAAAAAACAGGAATTCAGTTTATGGAATTTAATACTTTATTTCAGCTCTATGCACTGAATTTGAAAAATAAAGATCTTTTGGAAAAAGCTGAAACGTTTCTTATGATTCCCGATTATCTGAACTATCTGCTGACAGGAGAGAAGATAAATGAAATAACAAATGCATCTACTACACAGATGATGAATTATAAAACAAGCTTTTGGGATGATGAAATAGTAAAAATTACCGGCTTTGAAAAGATAAAGAATACAAAGCTGGGAAAAGCGGGAGACACTGTCGGGAATATAAGCACTAAAGTTCAGGAGGAGCTTGGCGTGAAAAACCTTGCCGTAATACTTCCGGGAACACATGATACCGCATCTGCCATTGCAGCAGTACCATATTCCGGAGAAGAAGGGACAGCGGCATATATAAGCTCAGGAACGTGGTCTCTGATGGGCATAGAAAACGGGTATATAGTAAATGAAAAATCATACGGGCTGAATTTTACCAATGAAGCCAGCGTGATAGAAAATAAATCGAGGTTTTTGAAAAATATTATGGGATTATGGCTGATCCAAAGGGTAAAAAAAGAATATAACGATGAATTTTCATTTTCTGAAATAGCTGCTCTTGCAAAAGAAGAAAAAGATTTTACATCTCTTATTAATCCTAATGATGACAGATTTCTGAATCCTGAGAATATGAGAAAAGCAATAAGTGATTACTGCATTGAGAATAATCAAAAGGCACCGGAAAACATCGGGCAGTTTGGAAAGCTTATATTCCACAGTCTTGCATTTCTTTATGCCAAGACTTTGAAAGAGCTGTCCGAATTAAGCGGACTTACAATAAGAAGCCTGAATATAATAGGTGGAGGATCGCAGAATGAATATCTGAACCAGCTTACTTCAGATGCAGCAGAAATAAAGGTTATTGCAGGACCGGTAGAAGCAACTGTTCTGGGAAATGTAACAGTTCAGGCTTATGCAGGAGGCGAAATAAAAAGCATAGAAGAAGGAAGAGAAATAATCAAAAATTCGTCAGGGCTGAAATACTACAGGCCTGAAAGAGATTTGAAAGATCTGTATAAAAAATTTATTGAATTATGTTAATCAAAAATTGCATGTAATAATAAAAAATTCTTTTCCGGTGTTTTGCCATATCAAAATCTAAAGGAATAAAACGGCAAAACACCTGATACAGCTTATCTAATCTGATTTTACGGGGAAAATTGGGGAAATATAACTGACAGGAGGAAATAATGCAGAATAAGGAAAATATTATAAAAAGCTATGAACTGGCAAAAGAACAATACGGAAAAATAGGTGTGGATACAGATGAAATATTAAAAAGACTGGATGAAATAATGATTTCTGTCCATTGCTGGCAGGGAGACGATGTGCAGGGATTTGAAAATCCGGAGGGAGCATTAACCGGCGGAATTCAGGCTACAGGGAATTATCCCGGAAAGGCAAGAAGCGCCGACGAACTGAGACAGGATCTGGAAGTGGTATTTAAGCTTGTACCCGGAAAACATAAGGTAAATCTTCATGCAATATATGGAGAGTTCGGAGGAGAAAAAACAGGAAGAGACGAAATAAAGCCCGAACACTTTAGGAATTGGGTAGAATGGGCAAAAAAAATGAATCTTGGTCTTGATTTCAACCCGACATTATTCTCGCATCCCCTTGCAGAAGAAGCGACTTTATCACATCCTGACAAAAAAATAAGGGATTATTGGATAAAGCACTGCAAAGCTTCGAGAAAAATAGGGGAGTATTTCGGAAAGGAGCTTGGTATTCCGTGTGTAACTAATATATGGATTCCCGATGGATATAAGGATATACCCGTAGACAGATATATGCCGAGAAAACGTCTGAAAGAATCACTTGATGAAATTATGAAAGAAAAAATTAACCCTGAATATAATCTTGATGCAGTGGAATCAAAGGTATTCGGTCTGGGGCTGGAATCTTACACTGTGGGATCACATGAATTTTATATGGGTTATGCTGTGGAAAACAAAACACTTTTGTGTCTTGATGCAGGACATTTTCATCCTACAGAAGTAATATCGGATAAGATACCGTCAGTACTCTTATTTCTTGATCAGATACTGCTTCATGTAAGCAGACCGGTAAAATGGGACAGTGATCATGTTGTTATTCTGGATGACGAGCTGAGAGCAATAGCAAATCAGATTATAAGATATGATTTTGATAAAAGAGTGCATATAGGGATAGATTTCTTTGATGCGAGTATAAACAGAATAGCAGCATGGGCAATAGGAGTAAGAAATACAAGAAAGGCATTAATGCTTGCTCTTTTGGAGCCTGTGGAAAAATTAAAGGAAACAGAGCTTTCGGGAGATTTTACAAGCAGACTTGCACTTCTTGAAGAATATAAAATGTATCCTGCCGGAGCAGTATGGGATTATTACTGCAGTGTAAAGAATATTCCTGCTGGGGAAGAATGGCTTGAGATTGTAAAGGAATATGAAAGAAATGAATTAAGCAAAAGAAGCTGATTTGAAAAGATAAAAATGTAAAAGGGGCTTGTCTGGGAAGGAGGCAGTTATGATAAGAAAAGCGCTTAAAATGAAAGTGTACAGTCAGTATCACGGGGAATATAAAAAGAGACACGATGAAATCTGGGAATCATTGAAAAATGTTTTGAAAAGCCACGGAGCACATAATTATTCAATATTTCTTGACGGAGAAACAGACAGTCTTTTTGCTTATGTGGAGCTGGAAAGTGAAGAATTATGGAATAAAGTAGCCGAAACGGAAGAATGTAAAAAGTGGTGGGATTTTATGAAGGATATCATGGAGACAAACAATGATAACAGTCCGAAATCTGTGGAACTGAAAGAGGTTTTTTATCTTAAATAAAGTGGTTTCTTTCCGGTAAAGCCGTAACACCGGATTGGAAAATGCATAATGAAAGCGAGGAAATATGAAAAAGGATATATTTGAAGCCGGTTTTTTGAAAGAAATGGTAAAGGTAATACATGATATGTGGCTGAAAGGATGGGATGAAAGAAACGGCGGAAATGTCAGTTACCGTATAAAAAATGAGGAAGCAGAGGAGTATATACAGGAAACAGAGAACACAGATTATACAGATTTGAATTTTGAAGTGTCGAATCTGGCAAATGAATATTTTCTTGTCACAGGATCCGGAAAATTTTTTCGAAATGTGATACTTGATCCGGAAGATACACTGGGTATAATAAAAATAAATGAAAACGGGACAAAATACAGAAAAGTATGGGGCTATAAAAACGGCGGAATGCCTACAAGCGAGCTTCCTACACATTTGTCGGCACATTCGGTAAAAAAATCACTGTGCGGAGATAAAAGCAGGGTAGTAATGCATAATCATGCTACTAATCTCATATCACTTACATATGTTCTGGATCTGAATACGGAGACATTTTCAAAGGAGCTCTGGAAGATGAGTACAGAGTGCCTTGTGGTGTTTCCGGAAGGAATAGGCGTAATACCTTGGGTAGTTCCGGGAACTGTGGAAATAGGAAATAAGACAATGGAAAAGATGAAAGACTTTAATCTGGTAATATGGCCGTTTCACGGGATATTCGGAACGGGGGCAACGCTTGATGAAGCTTTCGGACTTATAGATACAGCTGAGAAAGCAGCAGAGATACTGGTGAAAGTCATATCGATGGGAGGAAGAAAGCAGGAAATAACTGACAGAGAGCTGGCAGATCTGGCAGAAAGTTTTGGAGTAACACCGCGTAAAGGAATTTTAAAATTATAAAATATAATAATTAGGAGGACCTGATGAAAAGTAAAATTTGTTTATTGATATTAACATTATTATTTTTAATTGGATGCGGAGAGAAAAAAAGCAGCGGTACCGGGGGAGACGGAGGAAAAGAAGTAGAATTAAGAGTGATGTGGTGGGGGTCTGATGCAAGACATAAAGCTACATTAGATGCAATAAAGCTTTTTGAGGAAAAAAATCCCGGAATAAAAATAAAGGCTGAATATTCAGGGTATGAAGGGTATCTGGAAAAACTGTCTACACAGATGAGCGGAAAAACAGCTCCTGATATTATGCAGGTAGACTGGAACTGGCTGTATATTTTCTCTAAAAACGGAGACGGTTTTTATAATGTGAGAGACCTGAAAGACTTTGATCTCAGTAATTATGATGAGGCAATTCTGAACCATACTGTTATAAAAGATAAACTTAATGCTGTTCCGGTAGGACTGAACGGAATGGGCTTTTATTATAACCAAAGCGTATTTGATAAAGCAGGGGCAAAATTTCCTGAAACGACAGATGAACTTTTTGCAGTAAATAAAATGTTTAAAGAAAAGCTCGGTGATGATTACTATCCTCTTGATGTATCAGATGAAAAAGTAAACTATTATTTTATAAATTATTATCTTCTGCAAAAAACAGGAAATAATCTGATAAATGAGGAAAATAAGATAGGGATCACAAAAGAAGAGCTTGCAGATGCTTTGAGATTTTATAAGAGAATGGTTGATGAAAAGGTTACATTATCTACGAAAGACAGAGCGGGACTTGGAAATGTTCCCGGAGATCAGAATCCTCTGTGGGTAGACGGACATATCGGCGGAACCTATGAATGGTCCTCAAGAACAGGGGTATTTCAGGACACTCTTAAGGAAGGACAGGTGGCTTCCGGGAACTATATTAAAGGTATAGGCGATCATAATGCAGCATTCATAAGACTGAATATGGCATTTGCAGTAAATAAAAATACAAAACATCCCGAAGCAGCAGCAAAATTTTTGAATTTTATGCTTTCTGATCCTGAGGCTACTAAAATACTCGGAATGACAAGAGGAATACCTTCAAATAAAAAAGCTCTTGAGGTATTGGAGCAGGAAAATATGATAACGGGAATATCAAAAGAAGTACTTGATAAGGCTCTGGCATATCAGGGGAAAATGATAAGCCCTTATTATGAGGACGAAAGACTTATTAAGATATTTGCAGGTTATGTGCAAAAAATTGATTATGGTCAGATTGACATAGACAAGGCGGCAGAAGGAATTATTGCCGATATGGAAGCAGCATTAAAGAATATTTTGAGATAATAAAAAATACTCCGGCAGATACAGGTTTTTTCATAAAAGAATACCTCTCTGTCTGGGTATGCTATAATAAGTAAAGCTGAATTTGAATTACCGAAATACACGGGAGAGGAGAAATAAAATTGTTGCTTAAGCAGAAAGATATAGAGAATTATATTGATTTATTACTGGAAAATCTGAAAAATCTGAAGGATGAGAAGCTGGAATTTGTGTGGCATCTTGAGGACGGCTCTATTTATGATACAAAAAGTTTTAACGGATGGGAATGGACACAGGGAGTGGCTCTTTACGGAATATATAAATATTATGAACAAACAGGAGACAGAAAGCTTCTGGATTTACTGACGGAATGGTATGACAGAAGATTTGAAGAGGGACTGCCTGAAAAAAATGTAAATACTGTGGCACCTATGCTTACACTGGCGTATTTATATGAAATAACAAAGAATCCCAAGTATCTTCCCTATCTGGAAATATGGGCAGAGTGGGTAATGCATGGAATACCCCGTACTAAAGATGACGGAATACAGCATAAGGTGTTTTTGAGCGAAAATAAAGATCAGCTTTGGGATGATACACTGATGATGAGTGTTCTTCCTCTGGCAAAAATAGGAAAGCTTTTAAACAGGCCTGAATATATAGAACAGGCTAAAAAGCAGTTTTTGGTGCATATAAAGTATCTTTTTGACAAAAAAACCGGTCTGTGGTTCCATGGCTGGACATTCGACGGAAATCATAACTTTGCAGAAGCATTATGGGGAAGGGGAAACTGCTGGGTAACTATTGTTATTCCCGAAATAATTGAGACTCTGGATCTGAAGGAAGGGGATTTTTTCAGGGAATATCTGATAGATACACTGAAAAGACAAATAGAAACACTTGCAGAGGTTCAGAATGAAAACGGATTATGGCACACTCTTCTTATGGATAATTCCTCTTATGTGGAAACTTCGGCAACTGCGGGTTTTGCATTCGGTATTTTGAAAGCCATAAGAAAGCGTTATATAGACAGAAAATATGAAAATACAGCATTAAAAGCTGTTAATGCAGTGATGAATAATATAAATGATGACGGCGAAGTTCAGAATGTATCATTTGGAACAGCTATGGGAAATGATCTTCAGTTTTATAAGGATATTCCTATTACTCCGATGCCTTACGGACAGTCCCTGTCAGTATTATGCCTTGTAGAATATCTGAATTATTTTAAGTAATAAGATTTTTTCATAAAAAACAGGCTGTTTTTAATCCTTGAGCAGAGCAGCCTGTTTATGAAATTATTTAAAGGAGGAAGAAATGCCTTTGCATCCTGAAGTAGCCAGAGATTTGGAACAAAATCCCATACCAAAAAACTTTAGTCCTACAGTGGAAGAAATGAGAGCGGCAGATTGGGATATGCCTCTGGAACAAAGAACAAAAATAGATAAAATAAGCAATGATCATGTGAAAAATAATACTTATGAAATTCCGGTAAGAATTTATGAATATAAAGAGGATGATAAAATAAAGCCTGTGATAATATTTTTTCACGGGGGAGGCTTCGTGCGCTGCAGTGTGGAAACGCATGATGATATGTGCAGAAATCTGGCAAAGTATACAGGCTGGAAAGTGATGTCGCCTGAATACAGACTTGCTCCCGAGTATAAATTTCCTGTTCCTTTGGAAGACTGCTGTAAAGTGGTGGAATGGGCGGCAGAGAATGCAGGGCAGTTAAGGATAGATCCGGAAAGAATTGCTGTGTGCGGGGATAGTGCAGGAGGAAATCTTGCCGGAGCAGCAGCTAAAAAGTTTAAAAATAACACGAAAATAAAAATATCAAAGCAGATACTGATATACCCTGTTATTGATTTTTACAGTAAGAACAGTGAAATAAAATATGAGTCATATAAAAAATACTGCCGGGGATATGGTCTTTCAAGCAGCAGCATGCACAGATACTGGAATTTTTATCTTGGAAATAAAGAGGATGAAGATAATATCTATGCTTCTTTAAGCAGGGATAAAAATCTTTGCGGACTTCCCGAAACCTTTATAGTATGTTCCGAGTATGATCCGCTTAGTGATGAAGCCGAACATTATGCTAAATGTCTGAAAAAAGCTTCGGTCAGAGTAGAATTCAAAAGATATCCCGGTCTTAATCATGCTTTTATGCATGCTCTTCCATATTTGGAAGAATGCCGTGAGATATATAATAATATATCTGTTTTTTTGAATAAAGAAAAAAAATTATAAAAAAATATGCTTTATATTTATAATAAAATATCAGTATTCTGATTAACTTAATTGAAGTATAGTGTTAAAGTTTTTTATTGTCGGGTAATTGACAAAAGGTTTTATCATGATATACTTTTATAAAGTACTCATGTTTTTCTTTTCAACTAACCTGTAAAATCTCAGTATTCCGAAATAAAGTAAAAAAATCTTGTATTTATCAATAAAGCAGCAAAATATTTATATTTTTTAAGTGGTTTTCAAATATATTATAAAATAGATATGGAGGTATTTATGAAAGTAAGCAGAAGGATTTACTGGCCTGCAGTCACTCTGATAGGGCCTGGGTGCGTAAAAGAAATAGGAGGCGATATTAAGGACTTAGGTTTGAAAAAAGCTCTGGTAGTAACAGATAACGTTCTCGTTAAGATCGGAGTAGTGAAAAAAGTAACTGATGTACTGGATGAAAGCGGTATAAATTACGTTGTAGTAGATGATATACAGCCTAATCCCACAATGAAAAATATTCATGACGGTCTGAACACTTACAAATCTGAAAATTGTGATTTCGTAATATCAATAGGAGGAGGTTCACCTCAGGATGCAGGTAAGGCGATAGGTCTTCTGGCTACAAACGGCGGTGAAATCAAGGATTACGAAGGAATAAACATGTCAAAACACAAATCTGTGCCTATAATTGCAATTAATACTACAGCCGGCACTGCAAGTGAGGTTACTATAAACTATGTTATAACAAATGAAGATACACATATAAAAATGGTTATGGTTGATAAAAACTGTCTTGCAAGTATAGCTGTAAGCGATCCTGAGCTGATGACGGGAAAACCTGCCGATCTTACTGCGGCTACAGGAATGGATGCGCTGACACACGCTATAGAAGCATATGTTTCTACAGGCGCATACGAGCTTACAGATGTTCTTGCACTGGAAGCTGTAAAGCTGATAGGCGAATCTCTTGAGGATGCAGTAAAAGACGGGAATAATATAGAGGCAAGATCAAAGATGGCATATGCTTCTTATATAGCAGGAATGTCTTTTAACAATGCGGGACTGGGATATGTGCATTCGATGGCACATCAGCTCGGAGGTTTTTATAATCTTCCGCATGGTGTATGTAATGCAATACTTCTTCCTCATGTGGAAAAATTTAATTCCGCAAATACAGGTGATAAACTGAGAAAAGTAGCGGAAATACTCGGAGAAAATGTAGAGGGACTGTCTGTGGAAGAAGCAAATGCAAAGGCTATAGAAGCTATAATGAAGCTGTCTGAAAGAGTGGGAATACCTAAAGGGCTGAAAGAACTCGGGGTAAAAGAAGAGGACTTTAAGGTAATGGCAGAAAATGCACTGAAAGATGTGTGTGCCGGGACAAATCCAAGAGAGGTTACACTGGAAGATACAATAGCTCTGTATAAAGAGGCACTTTAAATAATTAAGCTGATAAAATAAGAGGCTCCTGAAAAATATACAGTTTTTTCAGGAGTTTTGTTATAAAGTAAAAATATATATGATAAAATATTAATACGGTATGATTTTCTTTAGTACAGATTTATGAATGCCGGAATAATTTTTCAAGATTGGGGAAATAATGTTAATGACTAAGCCTGCTCCTGAAATGATTGAAGAGTGGAAAAATATATATGAACAATATAAGGATAAGCTCTATCCCGATAAAAAAAACGTAACAGAACTTCTGAACTATCTTAATCAGAAGTATGCGATGACAGAGATATTTGATGAAAAATTAGATTTTGTCATCAAAGCCAATGCGGCAGAAAATCCTCTTTTAGAGTATCGTCCAAAAAGGGATATGCTGAAATCCAGAGGCTTCTGCATTAATAACAGCGGAGCAGGTAAGACATTATATGAAAAACAGGATAAAATTTTTGCAGGAAGTAAGATTATTATCGGTATCGAATATGAAACAAATTTTTTTCTGGTAGAGGGAAGCAGTTTTTTGTATGATGAGCTTACAGCTTTTCATGGTCTGAATGAAAAGGAACTGTCCAATTACTTTCTAGTAGCTCAGTATATTTCCTGTCTTTATAAATTCGGCATGCTGGATAGTGTTATTAATAAATAACAGAAATGTATTTTTGCATGATTTTTCAGGACATAATTAAAAAAGAACAGAGATATGAGCTTGATTTTCACATTGTAATTCATTTCAGATTGTAGTAAAATTAAGAAAAAAGAGGGATTGGCAATATCAGAAAATATCATGGTCAGTTTACAATAAAAAGCTGAAAAGGAGAAAATAATGAGAAAATATGAACTGGATGTACATACTCATACTATAGCAAGCGGGCATGCTTATGGGACGATAACTGAAATGGCCAAGGCAGCTTCGGAAAAAGGACTGAAAATACTGGGGATAACAGAACATACTACGGGAATTCCGGGAACTTGTGATGAATTTTACTTTGGAAATATGGTAGTGGTTCCGAGAAATATGTTTGGAATAGAGCTTATGCTCGGTGCAGAGATAAATATTCTGGATTATAAAGGAACTCTGGGGCTGGATGAATGGTATTTCAAGCACTTGGATATACGTATAGCCGGTATTCACGAGATGTGTTATAAATCCGGAACTATTGCTGAAAATACACAGGCAATAATAAATACAATAAAAAATCCTGTGATAGATATTATCAGTCATCCAGATGACGGTAACTGTCCTCTTGACTATGATGAAGTAGTTCAGGCAGCAAAAGAATATCATGTACTGTTAGAAATAAACAATAATTCTTTGAGAAGCAGCAGAAGAAAAAATGTGTTTGAAAATTCGGTAAAAATTCTGGAATTATGCAGACAGCATAATATACCTGTATTAATAAGCAGTGATGCACATTATATGACTGATATTGCCAATTTTGACAATGTGGAAAAGGTTCTTGAAACTGTAAATTTTCCGGAAGAGCTGGTGATAAACAATTCGGCGGAGAAGTTTCGGGAATTTATAAAAAGAAACAGGGAAAGAGAAAAAATATAATTATAAATATTTTTATATTAACAATAAAAAAAATAGATCTCTGGTCTTATAGGCTGACAGATCTATTTTTTGATTTTTAAAAATCATAACTCATGAAAAACAGGCTTCATTTTATCAAATGTACAAAAGTAACGAAAACCTATATTTTTTAATTCCTGCTGGATTAGCGCAATGTGACTGCCGACACTCTTGGCATTATGTGCATCAGACCCGATAGTAATGATCTTTCCGCCTAATTCATAATATAATGACAGAATATCTCTTGACGGTGTCAGATCTTCCAATTTATATGCAAAGCTGGAAGTATTAACCTCTATGCCTTTATTTTCCTTAATTACTTTTTTTAGAATTTCGGTGATAATATCTTTGGATTTTTCAAAAGGATATCTTTTTTTGTTATATCTCTGGATCAGGTCAAGATGCCCGAGAACACTATAATCGTTATACTGATGTATACAGCTGTAAATTTCCTGATAGTATCCCAGATTATACTCATCTTCTGTTTTTCCCTCCTGATAGGCATAATTCCAAAATTCCTTATTATCAGACTGGTGACATGAAAGGATAATGAAATCTAAATCATAGCTGTTAAATAAATTTCGGAATTTTTCGATTGTATGTGTCTGAATTCCAAACTCCAGCCCTTTTTTTATTATGATTCGGTCTTTATACTTATTTTTTAAAACTTCTATTTCTTTAAAATAATCAGGATAATTCACATTTAATACTTTTTCATATCTGACCTTTTCCTCATCATTCATCTGCCTGAAAATATCGTGGTCTATTTTTATATCGTAATCCACATGATCTGTAAAACATATTTCGGAAATATTTTTCTCTATTGCACTTTCTATTATTGCTTCCATTGGTTCGACAGAATCATCACTGTATTCTGAGTGTATATGATAATCTGCTAACATTATATCTACCGCCTTTCGAAAAATATAATTCATTATAGCATATTATTACATCTTGTTTAACTAAAGACAATTAAGATGTGATAACAGGAATTGTCCCCCAAATATTTATAAATGTAAAAAATGACTATTAATAAGTAAAAAAATGAAATTATAAATTTGTATAATAAATGCTTTTCAAAATCAAGAAACGAGGTAAAATATATTATTAATGTATGGAGGTGAAATGTAAGACAGACCAAAAATAAAAATAAAAGAAGGAGGAAAAAACAGATAATAGCAAAAGTAAAAATGATATGTGGTATTGCCAGTATAAATGTTTTATTATTCGAGTAATAAAAGGCGAAAATTGGCTTTGTACTAAAAGAGCCACTTTTTTATATACTGTACAATTATTTTTACAAACGTAAACATAAAAGTAAAGAAATATTTATATATGTTATACTTAAATCCATTATATTATTTATTTACTTATAATAAAAATTATAAAAAATAATTATTTTTATTTTTGATTTTAGTTATCTTTTAGTTTGATAATAAAAAAAATATAAAATAAAAAAACATTCGAATATCTGTAAATCACTAATAGTAAGTAAGAAAGAACAAAAGTAAAATAACTTCCTTTAATTACGAAATGAATATTTTTACAAATGTTAACGATATTTTCAAAAAGAAAAATGATATTGACAATGGTAAAAAATGAAGTATAATTAATTATCAAAAGTAAAACGTGAAAACAAATGTAAAAATAAAAATATATTTTAGGAGGAAGTTTATGTTAGGATTGAACTATAAGCTGGAAAAGCTTGAGAAAGCCGGAACACCAATACTTACAGGAATAATAGGTGCAGGACAAATGGGTCAGGGAATGGTAAGCCAAATGTATCTTATGGAAGGAATGAATCCTGCAATAGTAGTGGATATAAATACAGAGCTGGCTAAAAAAGCTTTACTGCACGCAGGAGTGAGCGAAGATAAAATAAAGTATACAAAATGCTCATGTGAAGCTGATGAATGGATAGCACAAGGAAACTTTGTTGTAACAGATGATTCGAAAGTAGTAACAGATTCTAAAAAAATAGAAGTTCTGATCGAAGCAACAGGAGTAACAGAAGTAGGGGCTAAGATAGCACTTGATACTATCATGGGTAAAAAACACTTAGTAATGCTGAATGCTGAAACTGATGTAGTTATCGGACCATTATTAAAAAAACTGGCTGATAATGCAGGGGTAGTTTATACAGGAGCAGCCGGAGACGAACCTGCAGCAACAAAAGAATTATATGATTTTGCAAAAGCAGCAGGATTCGATGTAAGAGTAATAGGAAAAGGAAAAAATAATAAAATTGATAAAGACTGTAATCCTGATACAGTAGCCGAAGAAGCTGAAAGAAGAGGAGTCAGTGCACATATGCTTGCTTCATTTAAAGAAGGAAGTAAAACAATGGTTGAATTAGCAGTAATGTCAAATTCTACAGGATATATACCTGATGTAAGAGGAGCACACGGAATAAAAGGTGAAGTAAATGATGTACCGAAAGTATTCAGTCTGAAAGAAGAAGGAGGAATACTTAGTAAATACGGTGTAGTAGATTTCGTAGACGGAATAGCACCAGGAGTATTCGTAGTAGTATCAAGCAAACTGGAAGAAGTAAGAAAAGAGATGAAATATCTGGACATGGGAGACGGGCCGAACTACATCTTATACAGACCATATCACCTGTGCAGTCTTGAAACACCGTTATCAGCTGCAAAAGCAGTAATAGATAATGAAGCTACAATAGCACCAATGGGAGGACTTGTTTCAGAAGTAATTACAATAGCTAAAAAAGATCTTAAAGCAGGAGAAAACTTAGACGGAATCGGAGGATATACAGTATACGGTTCGGTGGAAGTATATGAAACAGCAAAAGAAATGAACGCACTTCCTGTAGGATTGATAACTAAAAAAACAAAGCTGGTAAAAGATGTTAAAAAAGGTGAAGTAATAACTTATGATATGGTAGAGCTTGATGAAAGTTCATTCATACTGCAGTTAAGAAGAGTACAGGACAAATTATTTGGTTAATTTTTAGAAAGGAATAAATAAATTCTTGTAATTTTATCGGAAAATGTATCTGTAAAGATACAGTAAAAATCTTAGTGCATAAAAGAGGATCTGAATTTTAGTACCTTGTCTGCTATAATTTTGAACTGGGGTATAAAACAGGGTACAGGTGTTTTGGCATTGATATTTGAAATTTTAATCATGCAGAAACTAGTAATTAAAAATATAGGAGGTTTAGGATGTTTGGTATTATCGATTTTATATCAAAAATCGCAACGCACTTTATAGGTTTGTTCCAACAAGGCGGAGAAGTATTTGCCGGCTGGGTTTCAGGAATAATTCCATTACTTGTGGTATTGATGACAGGAATAACGGCTGTTATAAAGTTAATCGGGGAAGAAAGGGTAAATACAGCAGCTAGATGGGCATCTAAGAATATAATTACAAGATATACATTGCTACCAATATTAGCAGTATTATTTTTAACTAACCCAATGTGTTACACTTTTGGGAAATTCGTTGAAGAAAAGTACAAACCGGCATTTTATGATTCGGCAGTTTCATTTGTTCACCCAGTAACAGGTTTATTCCCGCATGCTAATGCAGGAGAGCTGTTTGTCTATATGGGAATCGCAAACGGAATAACACAGTTAGGGCTTCCAATAGCAGGTCTTGCAACAAGATATTTCCTCGTGGGGATACTGGTTATTTTCATAAGAGGAGTATTGACAGAAAGAATAACTCTTATACTAATGGGTAGAAAATCTAAAAAAGTAGCTAAAGCTGGGTGAGGAGGATGAGTATGTATAAAGCGGTAAAAATAGAAAAAGGTCCGAATGGATGGGGTGGTCCGTTAATCATCACTCCTACTGAAAAAAAGAATAAGATAGTAAGTATAACCGGGAAAACAATTCATCCTTTAGCATATAAACTGGCTGAGCTGACAGGCTGCGAGATAGTTAACGGATTTGTTACGGGAGTACCTGAAGATGAAATAATGGTGGTAATAGTAGACTGCGGCGGAACAGCGAGATGCGGCGTGTATCCAAAGAAAAGAATATTTACTATAAATGTAATGCCTGTGGGACAGGCCGGTCCATTGGCACAGTATATAACTTCAGATATTTACGTATCAGATGTAAAAGATAAAAACGTAACTCTTGCAGAAGAAGGAGAAGTAACTGCAGCTGCGGAAACTGATGCTATGGAAGGAATGACAAATAAGCAGAAAGGTGAAGCACTGAAAAAAGAAGCAAGAGAAAAACTGGCAGATACGAAGTATGAAAAAGAAGGTTTTCTGACTAGACTTGGAAAAGCTACAGGCGGAGTAATTGCTGTTTTCTATCAATCAGGTAGAGAAGTAATAGAAACTGTAATAAAAAATATATTACCGTTTATGGCTTTTACAAGTATGTTAATAGGGATAATTCTGGGTACGGGAATAGGAGATTTCATAGCTAACAAACTTGCTCCGCTTGCAGGAAATATGATAGGACTGCTTATAATTTCCATAATATGTGCAATACCTGTATTTTCGCCATTATTAGGTCCGGGAGCTGTTATAGCTCAAGTAGTAGGAGTATTGGTAGGAACTCAGATAGGTCTTGGAACTATACCGGCATCACTGGCATTACCGGCACTGTTCGCTATTGATCCACAGGTAGGATGTGACTTTATACCGGTAGGACTAAGCTTGGGAGATGCAGAAGCTGAAACAATAGAAGTAGGTGTACCTGCGATACTGTTCTCAAGACTGGTAACCGGTCCGCTGTCTGTAGTATTGGCTTATGTAGCAAGTATAGGATTATTTTAGTCGGAAAGGAAAGGTACATGAATTATAACGTTAAGGTTAACAAAATCGGAATGAGCGCAATGGAATTATACGAAGAATGCGGATGTTTGATAATATTTGATGATATAGCACCTGAGGAACTGGCTGAAATAGCTGTTTTGCACGAAGAAGGTGAAATAAAAAGAGATATAAAAGTCGGAGATGAAATAATTCTCGGGAAACACGGATATAAAGTAACAGCTGTAGGAACAGAAGCTATGCTTACTCTGAAAGAACTGGGACATTGTACATTTAAGTTCACAGGGAAGTCTGAAGCAGAGGTTCCGGGACAGATCGAACTTGCGGGAGAAGATCATCCGATGATTGAAATAGGAGATTATATAAGTTTTAAATAGTATTTATATAGAGAAATTATTAAGACAAATTGTAGAAAATTAAATTTTACAGAAAGCACAGACTCATATGGAAATTTATGAGTCTGTGCAAATAAAAAGAGTATTGGAATAAAAAGTAAAATTTAATTTCCGGATACTCTTTTTGTTTCAAAGAAAATAAAAAATTATTATATTAAACGGGTTATTATTTGAAAGAAAAATATCATAAATATATACTGAACTCGGGAGGAAATAGTATGAAAAAAGTATTAGTGGCAGCAGGGGTATCTGTCAAAAAAATGAATTATACAATGCAGACAATATCTGAATACTGCAGAGGAAGAAATATAGATGTGGAAGTAAGAGGGAGAAATGTATACGAAATAAATAAGGAAACAAAGATTCCCGACGTAATAGTAATATTAGGTAAAAACCATATAGAAACAAAGGTGCCCGTGGTATCAGGAAATGAAATAGAAACAAAAAACGGGATTAAAACAGTATGTGAAGAAGTGATCCGTTATTTATAACAATAAAAATAACTTTTTAGGATTTTCCTTCTTAAATATTCTCTTTTAATCCGGGTTTTATCAGGGGAAAGTCTGTGTAAAAATAAGTATCGGTTAAAAGTGGGAATTCAAGAATGAAAAAGCAAAGGAGAGAGAGAAATGAAAGTAAAAAAAGAAACATATCGAGAAATGTACAAAAGAATGAATGAGGCAAGAGCCTTTGAACAAAAAGTATCATGGTTCTTTTCAAGAGGAATGGTTCACGGAACTACA
>RCMY010000034.1_pt1 | contig 114142 bp, 117 predicted proteins | sample 2041341 | NCBI WGS metagenome assembly RCMY01 (sample SAMN09708234, study PRJNA481090) | Marine sediment metagenome, whole genome shotgun sequencing project. | reverse complement strand
TTGCCATTTTCCAATATTTTTCTGCTAATTCATATTTCTCTTGTTTTGCATATAGTGAACCTAAGTAATTCATTGCTATATTATCCTTACTTTTCTCAACTGCTTTTAAAAAATATTCTTCTGCTTTTTTAAAATCTCCTTTTTCATAATATTGTTCTCCTTTTTCTCCAGTGGACATCTTTGAACAAGATATTAATAGACACCAAAATATTAAAATAATCAAATAAATTTTTTTCATATATTCCTCCTAATTTTTTTCTTATATTTCTATCACGCTTGTTTCTTATTCTGTAGCTACAGAATAAAATTCTACACTATAAAATTTTATATTTTCCTTATTACAACGCAGCATAATAAAAAGAGCTATTAAGCTCTTTTCTATTTAGAACAAATGTATAAGGCTTTTATTTCTCTATACATTTATATACTTCATCTTGATATAACTTAAACCGCTTAATATTCTTTGGATTATAAAAATCATATATTGTATATACTGTTCCTGTTGAAACTTTTATTGCTAGAACATCTAATATATTGCCGTTCTCATCAAAAATTGTTGTCTCATAGACATTATTCCCTTTATATTCCGGTTCTAAATAACTATGATATTCTTCTATTATTGTAGCACTTTCAATAAGCTTTTTAACCTTCAATTCACATTTTGAATAACTTATGATATTAATTAATACTAATAATAAAAATATTTTTTTCATATTCAAATCTCCTTTTTATTAAATAAAAATCAAATATTAATTTTATTCTTTCTTACATAATAAGAATATCATAATTCACATAAAAATACAATGATGTTCTTTAATAAGGTATCTTTTTCCTTATTTAGTCAAATTTATCTTTAATGACCCCCATATTTCAATTTTAAGGTCATTTTTTTTTCTTTATGTCAGTTTCTTTTTCTGCTTCTACAAGATAAAATTCTTCGTAATTCTCTTCTATTATACTCTTATTTGAATTGAAAAAAAGAGCCTTCATGCTCTTTTTTCATATTATCACCATCTTCTCTTTTTTTACCTGTTTATTCAAACATATTTAACATTTCCTCAAATTTCTTTTGTGATTCTGTAATTAATTTTTCTTTTTCTGAAAATGTTTTATCAAATTTTTCTTTTTCTGATTCATCATAATAAAATGCATTATCCTGAAAAAATTTTCCATGAATTCCTTTTAGAGCATTCTCCTGTAATTCTAAAACTTGTAATGCTTTCATATAAGTACCTTCTGGCGTACATATATTATAATTCTTACCACTTTTAAACCCATATTTACTGTAATAATCTGGATATCCATAAATTATAATTGCTTTATAGGATAAATCCCTAGCTTTTTTTATAGAATATTCTATTAACTTTCTGCCTATTCCTTTATTTTGAAATTCTGGCAGAATACTTACCGGTCCAAATGTTATTACTTCATGTTTTTGGTTAAATTCATCTTCAATATAAGAAAGCGTATAAATTATGCTCCCCACTATCTTATCTTGATGAACAGCAACTAAGTCTAAGTGTTTTATGAAATTTTTACTTTTTCTCAGATTGTGTACTATAAAATGTTCATCAGCTCCGGGGACATATAAATTCCAAAAAGCCTCTCTTGTTAGTTCTTCTACTTCCCTGTAATCTTTTTCTGTTTCATTTTTAATTTGAATTTCCATATTATTTCCTTTCTAATAACGTATAATCGATAATACTTCTCTTCTATATTTATACACTTTTTTGCTGCTGATAAAAAACAACCTTCATATTTTGATTTTAAGGTTGTTCTTTTTTTTATTTATCTTGTTACTCCAGAATAAAATTTCTACAGTTCTCTAAATACCAATGCTCTCAATATACAATCAGCTATACCCAAAAAGCCCAATTTACACCAAATCTGTCTTCAAACCTTACAGTACATGAACTGTAATCTGTAGATTGTATTGGGTTAATTGTAATGCTTTCAAATTCCATTTTTGAATAAGCACTTTTTAACTCATCTTCATTTTCAAACTGGAGGCATAACTGATATCCTCCAGACTTAGAAATGCCGTCATTATTACCAAAATCATTAAGTATAAGCAGTTCACCATGAATTATCATTTCTGCATGAATAATAAGACCTGAATCAGAGTCTTCAATGAGTGTTTTAACTTCTGCATACAGTGCATCCTTATACAGCTCTATCGCCTCTTTACAATTTCCATTAAAATATATGTGCGTTATCAGCATTCCAATCTCCTCTGAATTTAATATTGCTCTACTAAGCTAACTATTATTATAAGCACTTTAGCCACGGAGTAAGATTATAGCTGTTAGTCGAACACTTCCAATAACTTAATTATAACATACAACATAAAGACAGCCCTATCTTTTTATTCTTGAATTTATAGTTTCCGGGCTTTTTAACATTAAATTTTTAAAAAAATTATATATTACATTTTAATTCTTCTATTTCTTTTTTAATACTTTTTCTTGATAGTAATAATTATTGTCATCTTCTGCCTCATAGTAAAAACCATCTTTATCTAATGTTTCACTATATGCTTTAAATGTATGCGGATTAGATCCGGGTAATTTATATTTTAAGTAATATACGCTATTCTTATCTTTGGAATACAAACCATTTACAATTTCAAAAGTCTTTGCATCTGCATTTATTAATTTTTCATCTATAAAATAAACATTATTATCATCTTTTCCATAAATACCATCCAATACTTCAAAGGTTTTTACCTCTAAATCCTCCAGCTTAGTACCAGATGAATATACATTATTCTTATCTTTAGCAAAAAATGTGCTCATTGGGACAAAACTTTCTATATCAGCACCAAGTACTTTTTGTCTTCCGGAATAAACATTATTTTTGTCTTTTCCATACCCATACGCCATATATTCAAAAGTTTTTATGTCAGCATCTTCTATAATATTATCCATATAATATACATAGTTTTTATCTTTACTGTACATATTAACCAAAACTTCAAATGTTTCAGGGTCTGCTCCTTTTATTTCATGAGAACCATTTTCTACATAGTATATTTTTTCATTTATAATTTCGTAGATTACATACTCTTCACTAAATTTTTGAGAAGAACACCCTAACGACGTACTTCCTAACATTGTAAGTCCAAATATGCAGTATATTAATTTCTTCATTTAATAACTCCTTTTTTGTTTTTATTCTTACATTAAATCATATATTATACTACTTCGTCAAATTTCTATCTAATAAAAAAAATGCTCCTCATATTTTTATTTTAAGATCATTTTCTTTTATACTTGAGTATATTCTTATCCTTTTTGTTATAATGTTTTATATTAAATTCAGCTGTTACTCTTAGCTCAAATATTTTCTCTGGAGGTTTACATATGAAATATATTTATTTTTTTATTTTTCTGTTTTCATTTTCAGGTTATGTGTATTCTAAACCTATTGCAGGTTATAATACGTCTAAATTAACTCCATTGCCTCCATTAATAGATAAAAACAATCCTGTGGTTAAATTTTGCGAAACAAACGGAGGAACTTTTATTCCTGAAAAACTTGATAAATGTTTACTTCCAAATAATATTAAATTTTATGCTTGGGCTTATTGGGAAAATGGTATAGATAAATGGACTGAGGAAGATTTTCAATTTTATAAAGATAATTACTACAAACATTATCTCGAAACTTATGGAAAAATTTATGAACGTGACAAAATAGATTACTAATAAAAAAATGACCTCGAAATTTCGATTTTAAGGTTATTTTTTATTTTGCTATAAATATAACTATTCTTCTGATGTTTAGTAAGCTATTCCTCTGGTTTAAGCATCTTACCTGTACTTTTTCTGATAGTTTTGCTATAATTTCCTTACTATATGTGTGAATTGAAAGGAATGATTAATATGAAATTTATACTTCCTATTATTGTTGTAAAAGATATTCAAAAATCAAAGAAATTTTATGAAGAAGTTCTTAGACAAAACATCACTTTAGATTTAGGTTCTAACATAACTTTTAGTGATAAATTTGCTATTCAAGCTGATTATGCTGATTTAGTCGATGCAGATAATTTCCATATTTCTTTTAATTCTAATGATCATGAGCTTTATTTTGAAGAAAATGACTTTGACGAGCTTCTAAGACATTTGGAAAAATTTTCTGAGATTCATTTTATTCATAAAACGAAAACATATCCTTGGCTTCAAAGAGTTATACGTTTTTATGATCCGGATTTTCATATTATTGAAATTGGAGAAAGTATGGATACTATTTTTAAAAATCTCTATAATCTTGGAATGACTATTGATGAAATATCTGAAAAAACTTGTCATCCTATTGAATATATAAAAAAATCTTTAGATTTATAAAGCTATAAAAATGACCCAAAATTTTCATTTAAGGTCATTTTTTATAATTTTCTGCTAATTCTATATTGTATAAAATTTCCTTTCTGCCGCTTCTGTTATAACTGCATATTAACTTTTATATTTCTGTTTCCAGCTCTAAACATCCATGATACACCTCTGAATAGGAGATTTTTAACCCGACCATCTCCTTTTGAAATTCCCTGATATTAATACCTGTATTTATCAATGAGTTCCGTAAAATTATTTTTTCATCTTCAGAATTTATATTAGAAGCTATTAAATTACTGTACTCTTTTATATAGAATAATCCTTCTTTTGCTCTATCCGCCGGAAGATGCTTTTTTATTAATTCCTTCACTTCTGCTTCTTTTTCCATAAAATATCACCTTTCTTCTATTTGCCTTTTGTGCCATTATAACACCTCTGATTTATTTCTTCAATAAATCCTATTATATTTAACTAATTTTTTCTGCTACTGCAAAATAAATTTTTATATTATTTTATATAAAAAGAACCTGATTATTAGACAGGTTCTATAAAATTATCATATTATATCATATATCTTTTTCTAATTTTGTCTTTATTATCGATAAAATCAGTTATTTTTATTTCTGTGATTTCTAGCTTTTCATTTATAGTTTTATAAATGACTTTTTCAAGTTTTATCCCTTTTTTCTTATACCAATTTTCTCCGAAAATAATACGTAATTTTAAAATTTTAAAATATTCCTCGACATTAAATTTATCTGCTTTCTTTTTCTTTTTTTGAAATTTTGAAAGTTTTCCATTAATATCTGAATATATTTTTCTAATTTCCTCAAAATTTCCATCATAAAAAATTGGTTCCAGATCATCAAATTTCGAATTTTCAAATATTTTTAATAAATTCAATAATATTTTTTTAGATACCATCGCACCTCCTAAAATACAAACTTTTAATTTGGATTATTTACTGGACAGGTCTGAAATGAATATAGAATTGCTATGTCATGATATGTTATAAATGAACTCTAATATAACATATATTTTTTTATTAGTCAAATAAAAATGACCTCTAAATTTCGATTCTAAGGCTATTTTTTTATATTTAGATTCTCCATCATACCAGCTTTTACAGATTATTTCTTATTTACTATATTTCCGCGGTAATAATAGTAATTTTTATCTTCTGCATCATAAATTATTCCGTTAATTTCTTTATTGCCTTCATGAGTTATAAAAGTCTGAACATCTATATTATTTAGTCTGGATAAATAATAAATTACGGTTTTTCTTTCCTTTATTTGTCCCCGGGGAATATAAATACCATTTTTATCTTTAGAATACGAACCGTTCAACAGTTCAAAACTATTCAGATCAATTAAATATTGTCTGTCTCCATTATAATAAATGTAATTACTGTCTTTATAATAACTGCCGCTTATTTTCTCATAACTTTCAAAATCCGGCTCTATTCTTTTTGTTTCCCCTAATTTATTACTGCCGCTAAAAATAATTGTGCTTAACAAAATAAATATTACTTTTTTCATTTAAAAACTCCTTTTCATTTTATTTTTGTTTTGACTATATTCTATTCTCTAGAAAAATTTGAATTTTTTCATAATATCCCTTTTATATAATATAATATTTATGTGAAATATATGTGAATACTTAAATATTTTTTCTTAAACAAATAAAAAGCGACCTCGAAATTTAAATTTTAAGGTCGTTTTTCTTTATTTAAATTTATTTATAAACTACTCTGAACGGTCCGGCTATACTATTAAATAACAGATCACCGTCAGGGAAGAATTCAATGGTTGCATATGCGCCATTTCCAAAGTTATCTTTCCCAAATATAGTTCTATGAACTGTTTTTCCTGTATTCCAATCCATTCCTGTTATTTCCCATCCGTCCTTATCTGTATATCCATTTACAAATACTATGTTAGAAACTCTGCTCATTGACGGAACCATACTTATAGATGATACATCTGCTCTGGTCCATACTGACTTCCAAGTATTTGCCTTAGGATCCCATTCCACTCTTTCTACACCTGTAGGAGGTTTTATTACAGGACCTAATGCTATTACCCCTACCATTCTGTCTTTAGGAGCTTCATTAACAATATTATTAACTACAAATGCCCCGTAACCGTTTACTACCACAGACTGTTCACTTTGAATCCATTTAGTATCTGCAGGAAGTCCGGCAGTAATAGGCATCTGACCGGCTATACGATTTGATTTAGTTCCTTCCTGTTGTTTAAAATCAGCTGGTATTTCATCTCTCCAAAATGCTACTATATTCATTCTGTCAGCTCCGTCAGTTATAACAACAAGCTTATCTTCATCATTTCCAAATCCCATAAGTGTCGGTGTAGAACCAGTTCCTGTTCCGAATTTTACTGAAGGAGGCTGCTGTCCTGTATCATATTCTGTTTTCCATGCACCATCTTTTTCATCTTCTGATAATTTCTCTCCTGTCCACACTACTTTTCTCATAAATTTATTTGAAGCTACGTAAATTCCGCTTTTCTCATCTACAGCTATTGAATTTGAAATACTTTCATCTGTTCCAAATTTTATAATAGAAGGTGTATTCTTAAATTCACGGTCTACGACTGCTATTGCATTATTAGCCAGGATTATAAGATTTCCGTCATATGTCAGGCTTAATCCAGTTAAAATTGACTTTTCCCCAAAAATTTTCTTTGTATCAAATTTTCTTATTTCCTGTATTCCTTTAGTCGGATCATTTTTATCTATAAGAGCAAATGCCTGTATAAAAGTTCCATAGTTAGTATATAATGTATTATCCGAATCCACTAAGCTGTATGTAGCACTTGGTGCAAGTGCCACTGCATCAGTACTTTCTATAGTAATATACTTCCCCTTTGCAGCTTTTTCTATATCTTCTACACTTTTGAAATCATTTCTCAATACTTCTTCATGTATTTCTTTAGTTATAATTTTTTCGTACGGAAGATCAATTCTCGCCACCTCTTTAAATTCTTTATTTGCTACATTTATGTAAGAAGGTCCGCGTCCCGATACTCCCCACATGTAATCCGGTGATGTAGATGCAAGGGTCATTATATTTATAGGATTACCCGTTACCTCTTTTTCCTGTTTTAAATCAATATGAAAATCTCCGGTTTTTACAGCATAAGGAAATGCATCTGACTGACTTGAGTCAAAATGCGTTATCGCATAAGTAGACGCTGCTAAATATGGATTTTCCGCTGGTTTAGATATTTCGGCAGTTTGTTCGGTTTTAACTTCCTGTGTTACTTCTGTTTTCTCTGCTGCTGTTTCTTTTTGTTCTGTTTTTCCGCATGAAACAAGGAATAAAGCTCCTAAGATAAACAAAAAAGCTTTCTGTTTTTTTCTCATGAATCCACCTCTCTCTAAAATTTATATTTTACCTTACATTTAATACCTAATGTATATCACAATTATCTTTGTTGTAACTTATTTTATTATTATCATCTAATCATCCTATTTTCAGTATAAAAACATAAGATCAAGTGAAAAATTAAACATGAAGTATTTTTACTTTCATAATTTCCTCTTATTATTCAGACAATACTTTGGTTTTCAAAAATCATATAAAAAAGACACTAAAAATAAAGTGCCTTAATTTAATAATATATTTGAACTCAGTTTTCAAAAATTCTGTCTTTAATATAATTAGTCCATAAAAAAATCTTTATTTTTTAAAGACACATAATCTTTATACCAATTTATCTTTATATTTTTAAAATCTTTTTTCAGCTCTTCTATATCATCATATTTCAGTTTTACTTCATAACCGTTAAGAAGCAGCAAAATTATGTTTTTATTTTCTATATTTTCTGTCACCAGCATTATATTCTCGGTTGGAACTATTCTCAAACCTTTTTTATCATTTATTTCCAATAACATATATTACCTCCGTTTCTATACTATACTCTGCGTTCTCTTGCTATATACTGTTATATACTATTTCATATTTTATGCCTTCCGGATCTTTAAAGAAAAGAGCATAGTAATTCTCTCCATGTTCAGGAAAAATTCTGGGGGCATGGACTATCTCCGCTCCGATATCCTTAATCTTTAGATACAGCTCATCTACTTCTGTGCGGGATTTTGCCCTAAAAGCAAGGTGATGCAGTGCTCCCGGCTTTCTTCGGTGTATTATATTATCTGTAAAAGCTGTTCTGGGTGAGCATATTCCAAAATCATACTGCGGAGAAAGATACTCTACGACATAAAGATCATGCTCTTCTATTACAGCGCTGACCTTCTTTTCAAGATCAAACCCCAAAATAGGCATCAGTTTATCGTAAAATGGTTCCGCTATACTCATATCCTTTACCGTTACCTGAATATGATCAATTGATAACATAAAATTCCCTCCTGTCTTTGAATCTTTTCATCTGTGAAAGCATTATTATAAAAATCATAGCATATTAATCTTTCTTATACAAGAATGATTATTCAGTACTGTCATTATTTATTATTATTTTATGTTTTATATTTGCCAGTATTTCACTGCTATATGATATAATAACAATATAAATACATGCGAAAGGAAGTTAATAATGAAAATTTTTGAATTATTGAACTGTAAAAATAAATTTAAAATGTTAATTTTTACTGCTCTTCCATTTTGGTTTTTCTCAGTTTTATACTATTTTTCTAATATCAGAACTATTTTTTTTAAGACTGCTATTTTTATTTTTATTATTTCTGTTATTTTATTAAGTAAGTTTCTACTTTTCTTAATTAATAAATATCTGAATCATAAAATTATAAAATTCATACTTTACTTATTTTCTTTTTCCATTTTCTGTTTACTTATTTTGACATTATTATTTTTATTTATAAATCCGGTCAAAAATACCATTTATACTTCTCCGGACGGAAAGAATAAAATTATTGTCCTTACCAGTTATATTTTTGATCAGATTTATGATATAGAAGCCAAACCTGCTATAAATAATTTTCTATACAGAAATAACAACACCTCTTTGATGAGTATTCGTCACGAGGGTACCGGAACTCCGCCTGTCTGTGTAAAATGGTCTGATAACAGCAAAACAGCTTATGTCAATACGTGCAAGCCTTCTAATCCGGAATATGATACAGAAATCATCATAAATTTTTAATTTTTATAAAAATGATCTTGAAATAAAAAATTAAGATCATTTTTTTTATTATTCAGTATTTTCTCTCTGGTACAAAATATTTCTATATGCTATAATAACACATCGTTGTTAGGATGAAAAATGTTCAAAAAATGATTTCATCCACTTTATATTAAGAACACAAATAAGTTTATTCATATATAAAAAAAGTAAGAAAGGAGGATTTGTATGGATTTTATAACTAAATTTATTATTCCTAATATTGCTTATATATTAGTTTTTGTAAGTATTTGTTATATAGGGACATTCATATACATGATTGTCACTAAAAAATCTTTTACTTATAAGTTAAAAAATCTTGTAGCTTTTGTAATTATTCTTGGTATTGGTATTTATTGTCTGGTTACAGGCAATGACATTACGGCTTTTATACACTAATATAAAAAGACTCTGCGAAATCGATCCGGAGTCTTTTTATATTATTATTTCTTTTTTATTTTTACTGCTGCTTTTTTTATTAATTTCTGAAACTCAAAATCTTCCTGAAATTCCTTAAAAGAAAGTTTGAAAAGCTTGAGAATCTCTGATAATTTTAATGTTGTAATAAATAGTTCAGTTAAGAACACAGATAAAGAGAATTCCACTATAACTTTTATAAAAAAAGCAGAATCCCTCAGCAAATATACAAATGTCCCTAATATTATCACAAAAAAACTCTGGGCAAGAATTTTTTCCCTGTTTTTATGATTTATATTTAGAATTATTACAATAAATGAAATATACAATACTGCTAGTTTATAAACATGTTCATTATTTTCTTTATTTAAAATAAATATCATATTCGCCATTATTATGAATCTCAGTATTATTTTAAACAAGATATCCGATAGCTTATAAATCATCATTTCTACCTCCTGCATTATATAATCCATTTTATCAAATATAAATTCATTTGTATATAGAAAAGAAAACAGTTTTTGTGTTTCATATAAAAAAGAAACCCGACTATATCAGATTTCTTTATTTTTATTAAAAATTGAAAGCATAACCCAGACCTAATGTTAATCTGTGTACGTTTAGATTGTGTTCCTGTCTTGTGCCGTCACCATTATCAATTTTAGCTTTTGCGTAATTTGCCTGATACATAAGGTCTACCGTAAATCCGCTTATCTGTACTCCTCCGCCAATTCCGTAATATAATCCGTTTGTTATATCTGTATCATAAGATTTTGAAGCGTAGGTATGAGTGTATTCATCATAATCATCATCATACCAGTCATAAACATACTGTGTTACTGTATCACTCAGAGTAAGATCATTTGCATGAATATTGAACGAATAACCAATATTTGCTTTTACATATGGTTTTATATCCTTATTCGGGGTATCAAACTCATATTTTGCTGTCAGATAAATCGGTACACTGTTATAGTAAACCTGATCTTCATATCCGTAGGTATGTTCATAATAATCTCCGTAAGAATCATACCAGCTACCTACTGTTACTCTTTTTCCTTCCGCCTTGGAATGTCCCTGATACCCTACTCCGGCACCTATTAAAAAATTTGGGCTTACATTTTTTAGATATTCAACACCTAGCTCATATCCAAGACTGTCATCTCCAGAATCACCCGTTATAAAATCTGACATTCCGCTATAATCATTTACAAAATCGAAACCCCCTCTGATTACCAATTCATCAGAAAATGACACTAAAGATGCCGCCAAAAAAATACCTGCTAATACTTTTTTCATAATTACCTCCTAAATATTTATTTTATATCTTATTATAATATGTTTATATGAACTATATGTGAACAAAGCAGTTAAAAATTTCAAAATTAGAATATTTATTCTCCAACTGCTTTTTTGTTTATTAAATGAAATAAATTTTATTTTTTTTATTTTTTTTGTTCACAATTTTTGTTTTTTGTGCTATAATTCTCATTGTAGTAAAAATAGAAGTTACACTTATACATATTGCAATACTCCTTTGGCAAACGGTCTTATATGACCGTTTTTTTCTATTAAAAAAAGAGCTTTTACGCTCTTTTATAAGACTCATTCCTATTAATATTACATCTATGAACATTAAAATTTTTCCACTAACCCCGTAATCATACCATAAAATGAGTTCTTTTATAGATTAATGATATCAATGTTTTCTTAGTTTATTATTATTTTTTTCTTTTATTATCATAATATTTTTATATTTCATATAATTTTATATTCGATCCATATTTTAATATTAAAATAAAAAATTTGTCCCCATACAATGTTTAAATACTATATATTTCTGTTAAACAGCGAAAATATTAATCAAATATATAATTATATTTTAAAATTTAAGTTTACTAATATATATTTACATGTTATAATTTTTAGAATATTTAAGAAAAAAGGAGAATAAAATGATAATTATATTCGGAACAAAAAATATTACGAAGAATTACGGAGTAACTAATAAAATAGAATGTCCGCATTGTCATAATACTGAATTCTGGCATTATTTGAAAACAGGATTATGGTTCACACTATTCTGGATTCCTATTTTCCCTTTAGGCAGCTCTAAGCATTTTCTTGTCTGCCCTATTTGTAATGTTAATATTGCTTTGAACGGTTCTGACAGAGAAAAATACAGAAAACTTGCAGAATTAAACCAAAAATTTACCAGCGGAAAGATTTCTGAGGAAGAATATCGAGAGCTTTCTAATGATATTCAGGAATAAATTTTTAAAATAATGACTTTGAACTATTACTTTCGAGGTCATTATTTCATTTAGTATTTTTTATACTAATATTTTGAATAAAATATTGACTTTTTTCTGTCATGTGGTAAAATAATATTGCTATATACATAATCTATTGATATTTTATTATGTTGTGTAATGCAAATCTCTTTCATCTTTTCTTCGATTAGCAAAAATAATTGATTTATCCGCTCTGTTTCATATCTAAAGGTCATCTAAATACTTTCCATTTTTTAAATTTATTTTATTTTTATTGATTTTTCATTCCTGCACTATAAAATTTTATATAGTTTATGTTTTAGTGAAAATTTTGGAAATTACACTGAACACATTTTATATTCTCATTTGGCAGACGACCTTACCTCCCATTAGGGTCGTCTTTTTATTTTACAATCAAAAAAGATGGATTAGATTATCCATCTTTTTTTATAAAAATTTATTTTCTGTGATCAGAAGTTTCATTATATGCGTATGCTTTCTTTCTGTTAAACACCAGTAATATCAGTCCCAGTGCTGCCGGTATTGAAAATATTTGAAAAATACCGGCACTTGGCTCCATATATATCATAGTTGTAATAAAAGAAAGCATTAATACAAAATACATTTCCACACTAAACTTTATCTTAAAAAATAAGAGTATTCCTGTAATCAGCATTACTGCTGAAAAAAACAAACATATTTTAAAGATCAGTACGGAACCGGGATAAAAACTTCTGCCCGGAGTATCTCCATTTACCATTAAGCTCGATGAAATAACAGTATAATTTACAGCTCCCAGAAAAATGGCATATGCTGAAATTAAGATTCCTATTACTCTTTTTAACATCTTTCCTCCTATCTATTTACCATTATAGAGAATTTCTCCCTATTATTCTTAATAACGGCTTTATATCAGTATTTTTAGCAAATTCCAGTTCATAAACACCGGAATCAAAAATCCATAATTTGACCTTGCTTTCAAAATCAAATGTTCCGGCTGTTTCCACAGAAAATGAATTGATCCTAGAATAGCTTATAGATCTGTATTCCTGTGTTTTCCCAGTCATACCCAGGACTTCTACAAAAATTATTCTCTTTGTAGTCAAAATAATAAATTCTTTTGACGTCTGATAAGTTCGAAGAAGTTCCTCATCTTCTACCATCAGAAATTCTACTTTATCTTTAAAAAGCTCAGGATTGCTTTCCTTTAAACCTCTGATTCTTGCAACTATAGTTTCTTTCATGTTATTCTCCCCAAATTTTTTTTATAAAAAAACTGTTTTAAATACACTATTTCATTTTTAAAACAGCCTATTGATAACTATTTATTCTGCTAAAGTGGCATCTCCAAAGCTTGATTTATATTTCTTAGTATAAACAGAAATTGTTGTATAGCCTTGATCTACTAATTTAGCAAGATTATTTACTTTTAATTTTAATTCTTCATTTACATAAGCTTTTTTCAGTTCTTTGGATATTACTTTCATATCTTTAAAATCTCCGCCTTTGCTTAGAACCACATAAACATCTTTCCCTTTTCCGTCATATGTAAAATTATTTATAATTATCTCTTTTTCATTTGTATCAGCTGTTATACTGCCATTTATCTGATGAATTTTGGGTACGAAATTTCCTGTTAAAGTTTCTGAAAAGCCTGTTACAGAAACAAATAAAATTCCCAGCAGCAATAAGATCTTTTTCATGTTTAATTCCTCCTCTTGTTTTACTTAATTATATTTCCGCTGTCTTTATTGAAGGTTTTTTTTATCTTTGTTTTATCTTATACAGGTATTTATTTGGTATTATTTATTTTAAGTTAAATACTGCTGATGCTGACTCTATAGTCTGCTGCTAACATACCAGACGTAAAATAAGGAGCAAAGCTCAGATAAAAATAAACATATCAAAACAATAGAAACTTGTCACTTTACATTAATGATGATTTACGTTATAATAAATTAGACAAAATATAAATATTTGCGGGAGGAATAAATATGAAAAAGATAATCTTGATTACATCTTTATTAGCAGTTTTAGCATCTTGCAGTTCTGTTGCTACTGATAAAACTGACCAGGCTGACTATAACAGAGGATATAACAAAAACTGTAACTATCAATACGGAGAAGGTAATATTAATAATGCCAATTGCAGCGCTGATACATTCTAATATTCCGGTTTATTTATATCTGGAATTTTAAAGTAAGTGTGAGTGTTTTTACATTATTCCATAATTATTTCATATGTAAAACAAACAAAACACTAATAGTTTAATTAATATAAAAAATAAAGTAGCTGAATAACAGCTACTTTATTTTTTATATACCTTCAATGCTTCTTTCAGTACTTTCATTCCATTTTCTATTTCTGTCAGATTATGTGTACAGAATGAAAATCTTCCTTCCTTGAGTCCTTTATTCGGTGTTGAATAAAATCCCGGTCCCGGAGCAAACATTAAAGTCTGGTTTTCATATCTAAATTCTGTGAGAAGCCATATTACAAAATCTTCTATATTATCCACAGGAAGCTCTGCAAATATGTAAAAAGCACTATCAGGCTTATAGCATGTCACTCCCTCTATTTCATTCAGGTGATTATATAAAAGATCCCTTCTTACTTTATATTCCAGTTTTACTTCACTTAGATATGTATCAATGGTATTAATCAGATTCGCACTTGCAAACTGTTCTATAGTAGAAACAGAAAGCCTTGCCTGACACAATTTCAGTGCCAGATTTATAAAATCTTTATTTTTGGATGCTATAACACCGATTCTTGCACCGCAGGCACTGTAATGCTTTGAAATACTGTCTATCAATATTACTCTGTCCTCTACGCCTTCCATATTTAGAAATGATTTATATTCTATATCATCATAAATAAACTGTCTGTAAACTTCGTCAGATATTATAAATAAATCATGCTTCTGCGCAATTTCCACTATCATTTCCATTTCCTTCAGGGTAAGTACTGTTCCTGTGGGATTGCTCGGGTTAGAAAACATTATTGCCTTTGTTCTGGGTGTTATGAGTTTTTCTATCTCTTCTTTTGCAGGAAGGTGATAATTATTTTCCAGCTTAGTTTCTATAGGAACCAGCTTTGCATCTGCTGATCTCAGAAAACTCTCATAATTCGAATAATAAGGCTCCGGAACCAAAACTTCTTCCCCGGGATTACAAATACTGGCTAGCGTAAACATAAGCGCTTCACTTCCGCCGTGAGTAATAAGCATATCCTCAGGATCCAGATTTATCCCCATTTTATGATATGATTTTGAAAAAGTTTCCAATAATTCGTTTATTCCTCTGGAATTGGCATATTTTATTATTTTTTCTTTATAATTATGTAGTCCTTCGAAAAAGGAATCCGGAGTCTGGACATCCGGCTGTCCTATATGCAGTTGATATACCTTTACACCGCTTTTCATAGCTTCGTCTGCATAAGGAACCAGTTTTCTTATCGGAGAGTACTGCATACTTAATATTCTTTGCGAAAACTTCATTTTATCCTCCTAAACATTTTAATATTATATTACATTTTATCTCTTAAACAGAAAAATAGCAAGAAGTATTTCCTGCTATTGATAAAAATTTTACTTTTTGTATTTTTCATTAAGTGCTTTCAAAACAGCAAATGTCTCGGCATCCATAATTCCATCATATTTATTCTGTCTGAAATGAAACTGAAATGCTGTTATTACATTCTTTGTCTGTTCGTCATATACTTTGCTTACCGCTATTCCATATCCGAATTTTCTTAATTCTTTCTGGACTTCTTCAGGAGTTATCCTGTTATCAAAAGCATCTTTATATTTTTCTTTATCTGTTTCATCATACCACATTCCTATTCCATAATCTTTGTACAGCTCCTCCCAAGGAAAAAGAGGTCCCGGATCCTGCTTTCTCTGCGGTGCAATATCAGAATGCCCCAATATATTCTGTGGTTCCACTTCATACCGTTTTATTAAATCCTGTACTAAAACAGCAGTTTTATGTATCTGCCATGAAGGATACCGGTAAAATTCCATTTTTCCGTCTTTCAGAATAAAACCTTTATTCACTATTTCTATTCCTATGGAATTGTCATTCAGATTAGTAAAATTTCCCCAGCTGCTGACTCCTGCATGCCATGCTCTTTTATTTTCATCCACAAGATAATATATAGGTTCATTCTCTCTGTCAGTAATCAGATAATGCGAGCTTACATCTTTATTTGTAAGAAGATCTACTGATCTTTCCCTGTCGGAAACTGTATAATGCAGTATTATGAATCTTTGTCTGAAATTCTGACCTTTGGAATTATAAGTCAGCCCGTCTACACGTTCACTTCCCGATCTTGTATTTATTACCCTGCTGCCCTTTTCTGTTATAGATGTACATCCGGCCAGTATCAGAAAAATGTTAAGTAGTAAGATTATTCTTTTCAGTATTATTTTCATTTTTCTCCTCCTTTTTTTCCGTTTTTTCTTCCTTTATTTTTCCTAAAAAGAAAAATATATAAAGAATATATACTCCCGCTGTAATAATTTTCAGATAAGGAGCAAACGAATTATCAAATTCTATAAAAACTAGAACTGCTACTATTATATTTAATATACCTGCTATTCTCAGCAGAAAGTTTTTAAAGTCTGATAAAAAAAAGAAAAAATATACACTTACAAATAAATATGCTAATCTGACTGCTCCTATAACAGTAGGGAAAATAATCCCACCTGTAACCATGTCATTATACTCAAGAAATACCTGTACATTCATTCTGTCTAGATCTATCAGAACTAAAAAAATTAAAAAAAGAAATATTACAAAATTTCTTTTTTTCAAATTCAGATATAAAAAAATCCAAAAAGCCAGATCTGATATAAGTATTCCCATGTTCAAAAAAATAAGTCTTTTTACTGTAAAATCATGTGTGTTAATCTTTAAATAAGCTAAATTCGCTATAATTAAAAATATTGCTATAAGAATTCCTGTTAGTTTTTTCATATCACACTCTCTTTTGTTTTTATTAATATTATAACTAAATGAAATGTAAAATGCAATTCTTAAGTTTTTTTACCGATAAATCAGAATTCTATGCTTAGATAAAAAATGTAGAAAAACTATGAAAAATGAAAAATATTGTTTTAGATGCCAAAAATACGATATATATAACTTTTCAAATCTCTTGTATTCATGCCAGAGCAAAATCGAAATTATTCACATTTACTGATAAAATTAATACATAATAAAACCAGCGGAGGTAAAAATATGTTTATTGGAGAATTATTGAAACTGATACTTCAGGGTTCATTCCTTATTATATTAGCATGGATCGGACATGTATATTTCAGCGATGATGTAAAAAAACGCAAGTATCCCAAAATAATAACTATATTATTGAATATATTAAAATAAAATTACAGGAGGAAAATATGATTATTGATTATCAGAAACTAGAACAGGAAACTATGGAAATGCTGGAAAATAATAAAATCTGGGTTCTTTCCACTTCATTTATCGACAAAATAACTTCCAGAAGTATGAGTATTGTACATATGGGAATGGATATTTATTTCCAGACCAATAAAAAATATACAAAATACATACAGATAACTAAAAACCCTAATGTTACTCTTTGTACAGGCAATATTTCCATTGAGGGAACCGCACAGGAGATCGGCAGCTGGAAAGATGAAAAAAATAAAGACATAATGAACTTATATAAATCTAAGCACCTGTCTTCATATAACAGATACGGTGACTTAGATGGCCAGGTTGTTTTCAAAATTACACCGAAAAAAGTTTCTTACTGGAAATATTCATCTGCTGATGGTGAACCATACAGGGAAATATTCTATGTTGATAGAAAAATGGCAGAAAGAATAGAATTTTAAATTTCCTTCATTATTTCCCTGTATATAAAAAGGAGTTGCTCTTATGGCAACTCCCATTATAAATTAAAATGTTCCGGTATAATCAATAAAACTGTTTAACCAGTCTATATATTCCGCAGGCTCTTCTGTCAGTGCATCCATGATCTGTCTGTAGTTTTCATCATCTCTGTAAATATTTAATATTACAGGAAGTATTTTAAACGCTGCCGGATCAGAAAATACTTTTCTGTTAATCAGAAGGTACACCAGCTCCTCTACTTTTTTCAAAAGCTGAGGCTGGAATTTTGCAATGTTATATAATATCGATACTAAGTCAAATTTATAACTTATATTTGTTGGATTATTCATTATGAGATTAAACTGATTATAGAATAATCTTTCAAATGTCCATGGAATAAAATGATTTGTATCATTAAGATTTAGAGATATTCTAAATTTTTCTCCCTGAGACAGCAGATATTCCATGTCATCTTTTTTAATGTCCGGAATTCTGATAAATCTGTTAAAGTATGCATTTAAATTTACAAATGTTCTGCTTATTACTTCATTTAAGTTTTCTCTGTTTACTTCTCCGGAAAATAATTCATATTTTTCAAAAGTCTGGCAGTCGGCAAGATACATTTTTATATTATATGATTTTCCATTATTATTGCCGCTCTTGGAAATTATCTCTCCGTACATTATGTAATCAAGCATATTATTCAGCTCTTTAATTTTTTTGATATATTCCATACTTATGTGATCATTAAATATTATCAGATCCTGATCTGTGTAGTTAATTACCATATGATTATCAATGCCTGTATTCATCATTAATACCTCATTTATATAAAGAGGTATCCCGAGCAGAAGCTTTTCTTCTGGGCTGTCATCTTTCTGATCACCCATTAGATTGGCCAGCGGAAGAATCAAAATACTCGGCGGCTGCTTCTTTTTATTTTTGAAATACCAGTTCGGCATTTTTAGGTTATAATACCATATCGGTGACTTTATCAGGAATGATCTGTTTTTTAATTTCAGATCCTTTCTGTTTTCTATCTCAAGTCTTACTCCATTTAACAGATTTTCATATTTTATGAAGCTGTCTCCAAAATTTTCCCATTTGAAAGCGCTTATAAATTTCAATAAATTCAGACCATTTATATAATCATGTGTTTTATAAAACATCTGAAGTATATTCATTGTGGCATACGGACCATGTGTTTCCGGGTTAAACACCGGAAGAACTATTTTCTTTACTTCATCATAATATTCTTCTTTTACATAAGCACCGGAAACGAATGATACAGCTTCATCATTTTGTCCTGACTCCTCCAAAGCTCTTGTAAATAAAGCATTTGCCTTTGGTACATTACGTTCCTTCAGCTTTATGCTTCCCAAATACAGCTTTGCTCTCCAGCTGTTCGGTAATTCTGATATTTCTTCAAATATTTCTACATACTTTTTATTTTCTTTTTCTACCTGTGCTTTTTCCAGTAAAATTGACAATACATTCGATATATTCGGATCCAGCTTCAATGATTCCTTATAATAATTATTTGCTCTGTCTTTTTCACCCATTTCATCAAGCATAAGGGCATAGTTAGAATATATTAACGGTGATTCTTTTTCTGTTTCTATATATTTCTCATATACCTTCACTGCACTATCGTACATCTTATTCTGACCGTAGAAAACTCCCAGTATATTAGTTCCTCTTTCTCTGATCGGATCATTGTTATATAATCTGAAACATGCTTCCTTTACTTCATTTATTACATTATTATGAAATGCATCCAAAATTATTTTATATAAATTTTCAAAATTGTTCCAGTTTTTTTCTAATGAAGGCTTCAAAAATTTCTCCACCCATTCATCTTTTGTAATTTCATTTTTTAGACCATTTGGTGAAATTAATGTAACTGTTTCCACCGGTGCAGGAACATCATACTGCTCTCTCTGGACGGACTTTTCCTCCTTAGCGAAAAGATTTTTGATTTTCTTAAACATATTGTTATCCTCCTTTTGATTCCTACCTATCTATTTCAGGGTATCTTTCTTCCAAATCTTTTAATTTTTTATTTACAATTTCATATATATCTAAATCTAACATATTTGTCATTGAAATCAGACCTATGAATACATCAGCTATTTCATCAGAAACTTCCTGTTTTTTGGAAATTTCCCATGAGTCAGATATATCTGACCAGACAAAATGCTCCATGAGCTCTCCTGCCTCTACTGAAATACCCATAGCTACATTTTTGGGATTGTCATTTTCCATCCATCCCCGTGACTTTCTAAAGTCTTCTATTATTTTTACCAAATCGGATATTTTGAAATCTGTCATAATATCATCAGTCCTGTCTAAGTAGTTTTATTATTTTCTTCTTCCGGCTGCAGGTCTTTGTATTCTGCATTCAGATAAAACAAAGAAATTACACCGGTTTTTACACAAAAGAGAAATGAAATCATAAAACTGATAATACTTTGTGTAATTACTATAATAATTACCAGTAATAAATTCTTTGAAAAAAAATTAATAAAATTACTAAATGTCAGTATTATTTCCAGTATAAATATCAAAAACCAAAATATGATATCTGTTAAAAAAATTTTGGTAAAATAATTTTTCGTTATATGCAAAGAATATAAAAGTGATTTTACAACACCTAATTTTCTTACATAATATATATTCTGAAAAAAAGCCAGTCTCACTTTTAGGAAAATGAATGCCGCAGCTCCGGCAATACATGCTGCCAAGCCTGCATACACAGCCACTAATATACTTATATGACCTATCATTGTGAGAAACAATATAAAAATACCCATTGATACTCCTGCTACAAATAAAAATGTAAAATACAGGAGAGCTATGAATATTATTCTCTGCCATAATTTTTTTCCTGAAGCAAATGGTGATTCTATCTTTTTTCCTTTTTCAATATAATCCGATATTTCCACTCTGAGACCGCTGTATATAATCAGGGAAATAAAAGAGCTGAGTCCGCTGTAAGATAATATCAGCATATTCCAGAAGAATGTATCTTCCTTATTAAAAAACATTTTGGATCCCAGTTTCAAAATCATCAGTATAACCAAAGAAGGAAATAATGTTTTAATATTCAGCTTCAGTATTTCAAAAGACCAGTTAAAAGCATCTTCTATTGTCAAGGATTTTCTTCCCGGCCCTGATATGAATTTCTCCATTAAACCTCCTGAGTACATTTTTGCTCTTAATTATAACTTAAATTAACAAATTTTTCAAAGAAAAAGTGAAGAAAATAATAACTTAATTATATACCACTTCTTCAAGAACCCGTCCGCTCAGGTCTAAGAGCCTGAATGCAAGCCTTTCCCCGTCTCTGAATTCAGCTTCTATTACTTTATTGCCTTTTTCGTCAAAAAATTCCCATACTCCTGTCGGAATACCTTTTGAAAAATATTTCTTTGCCTCCAGTATTTCGTTTAGGGAGTATTCGATTCTTTCTATATCTTCCTGATTATTGGAATAATTTTCTATAAAACTTATTTTGGAATTCTCGTTATATGTTTTCCAGCTGCCTATTCTTATACCATTCGAAAATAGACCCTCTGCAAGAAGCTTCCCGTCTTCATAGTAATATCTGCCAAGTCCGTCTACCACTCCGTCATTATAGTTTATTTCACTTCTCAAAGTTCCGGATTCATAATATTCTTTTTTTATATTTTCTATCTTCCCCCTTTTATATACAGCACTTTCTTTGAGCATTCCCGTTTCAAAATATTCATTATAGCTTCCGTCTTTTACGCCTTTTTTATATGTAATTTCCAAAATGGGAAAATTTTCGTTATAAACAATATATTTGCCATCATATTTATTATATTTATACTCTATTTTTGTGATTATGTCACCATTAAATTTATAAAAAGTTTCAGTACCGTGTAAAAGATCATTTTTATAGTTTGCTTCATATGATATCGTTTCATTTTCAAAATACTTTATTTCTTTTCCGTGCTTCATCCCGTTTTTATAGCCGGTAATACTTCTTATAGCTCCGTTTCTGTAATATTTTATTTCCTTACCGTGCTTCTTTCCGGAAAGATAAGAGCTTTTTTCTGCTGTTTTCCCGTCAAAATCATATATTATAACAGGACCGTTTATAGTATTTTTATTATTAAACTTTTTCATATATCCTGAACTCTTGGGTCTGCCGTTCATAAAAAAATCAGTATATGCATAACCTCTGAAATTTCTTGTATCACTTATTTCCCTGTAATAAACAGCATTTTCAGGGTTTGCCCTGCTCCATTCCCTGTTGTAATAATAAGTATGTGTTTTTGCGAACAATGTACCCGTCATAAAAATAAAAAATATAAGTGTGTGTATTTTTTTCATACTTCACCTCTTTTGAAATATTATATCACATTTTTAAAACAAATTCTCTAGTTTTAATTAAAAAAAATCACTATTTCATAATTTTTTTCTTTATTTTGAAAACAGGATTTTGAATTTGAAATTTTTATTAATAAATGATATAATGTCTGGATGAAAGGAGAAATAAATGAAAAAACTTAACTTATTATTTGTTTTTGGTTTGATTTTTTTCACAAGTTTTTCTGAAGTTAATAAAAACTTTAAACCCAAAAATGTATACGAAACTTACGATATGATCGCAGAGGTTTATAATACTGATTTTAGCACAAGTGCGAATGTCAGTGTTGATTATAATAACCAGGCTGTGAATTTAGGTGACAATTCATCTTATTCAGGTTACTATGTAGACTATTATTCAAGCGGTTCTGTTAAAGCAATCAAGAATTTTAAAAATGGAAAGCTTGAAGGAGACTCGTTTTTCTACTCTTCTGCTGGAACTCTTGAGAAAATTGCTTCTTATAAAAACGGAAGCAAAACAGGCAGTGAAACAGAATATTACGACAACGGATCTCCGAAAGCATACCGTGAATATGTGAATGGTGTACAAAACGGGCTGGAATATAATTATGACGACACAGGACTTCTAAAGACAGTTTTCACTTATAAATACGGTGCTAAAAATGGTGAAGCTTATAAATTTTCTGATGGTATCGTCATTGAGAAAGAATTTTATGCTAACAATAAGCTTGAAGGTGAAGCGCAGTCATTTTATGCGAATGGTAAAAAGAAATCATCTGGTACTTTTAAAAATGATTACAGAGACGGAAAATGGCTCTGGTACCACCCGGATGGTGAACTAAAACTGGAAGAAACTTATGTAAGCGGTAAGGTTCTTGGAGATATAAAAGGTTTTTTCCCTGACGGCAGTGTCGAAAGAAACATTTCTTTAGTAAACGGAAATGGTGATTTTGTTCAGTATTATGACAACGGAATCGTAAAAGCCAAAGGACAATTCTACGATTACAGTGCAACTGGTGAATGGTTTTTTTATGACAAAAACGGAAACCTTGTAACTGTAAATTATTTTTAAAATGAAAAATCGGTTTTTCCTGTCAGGAGAACCGATTTTTTAATTATATAACCAATCATAAAAAAATAGTACTAAAAAACCGCCGCAAAAAAACGGCGGTCATAACACGCTAATTAAGCGTAAAATCCCCTGTTTGTCCTGAATTAGCCTTGTTTATCAAAAAATTTGCCATTGTTTTAAATTCATTGGTTAATTCCGAATTACTTATATTTTCAATTGTACTCACATTTTGTGTACTCTTCAAACTTCTTGACAAGGCAAAAGATCCGTCTCTGAAATCTTTATCACTCATTGAAAGAAGCTGTCCCTGTGAATTTTTCCTATCATACTGCACATTTATTATTTTTTCATTTTTTACAGTCATCTTCATAAATGCCTGCCATCCTCCGGAAGTTCTCCCATCAACCGAATAAGAACCGTCTTTCATTGCAGCCAAAGAAAAAAAACCTATTATTAGAAATAATAAAACACTAACTACTTTTCTCATAACTTCTCACCTCCAAGTAGTAATAATATTATACCATAATTATCGTATTTTTCAAAATTAACAATTATTATACATATAAAATCAGATTTCCAGTCATTCTCACAGTGCGAAACTTAGATTTTACAATAACAACATTCTTTTCCCCCATATTTTAAACAGACTGTTACTTTGAAAACTTTGACATAACCAGACTTTTTGCGAGCTTGTATAAAAATATTGTCAGCAATAACGGCAGAATTATATATCCGAATATTGTTACCCCTATGATAAGAGGAACATCTTCTGAAATACTCTCAGTGACATTTCCGGCTTCAGTCTTGAAACTGTCTATTTTATCCTTATAAGTATCAACCTGTCCTTTAATATTAAAAATACTGGTATTTTCTGCCGGTCTAAAAAGTGCTTCTGCTGAAGAATTAAGATTTCCTACATTTTGTTCTATTCTCTTTATAGCCGGTTCTTTATATTCTGTTTCCATTACATTTACTACTTTTGAAGTCATAAATAATACAGACGGTATCAGTAAATATATAAACAAAAATGAATAAAAGAAATATTTGGAAATTTTTGATAATATTTCCGTGAATTTATTTTTTATAAACACCCACGGTGCAATAAAAGTCATTGATACTGACAGTAAAAATGTACTGAGCTTCATTGTAAAAAAACCAAAATATAAAGTTTCTATTTTTAATATTACTACACTTAACAAGGAAGTTTTCCATAAAATATTTATCATTTCATATACTGGTTCTATTATATCCCCTAATTCCAGATTTATCCCTATTACTGCATTGGCATTCAGAGTACTGCCTTCTATCACTCCCATTGTTCCCTTTATCACTGAAAGAGTCAGAAACAAAGTTTTTGACTGATTATACGAATTTCTCATATACTCTTCAGATTCATTTTTTAAAAAATCAAAAATTGTTATTTCAAATATTTTTGATAATACACCGAATACTGAAAGTATAATCCCCAGAATAACTATTATTTTTAATAATTTTTCCTTATTTCCTTCTGATAACTTTATCATTTTACACTCCTGTCTATATTCAGAATTTTTCTTATTACATATGAGGCTGCTGTTATTCCTGCTGCCGACGGCACGAAACTGTTACTTCCCGGAGTTATTTTCCAGGGAACTTCTTCACCCATAAAATATTCTGTTTTTCCTTCGTCTTTATATCTTGAACTTTTATCAGGTACCATAGGTATTTCTCTGGAAAAAACAACCGGAAGCTTTTTTATTCCCTTTTTTTTCAAAAGCTTTCTCAGCGTTCTGGCAAGCGGACACGCCAGAGTATCATAGATATCACATATTTCAATCATTTCCGGAAACATTTTATTTCCGAATCCCATTGAAGAAATAATATTAATATTATTTTGACTGCAGTATTCTATGAGCATTGCTTTTGTCTTGACCATATCAATGGCATCAATAACAAAATCCGGATTGTATTTTTCAAAAAATTCTTTAATATTATTTTCTTTAAGAAGATTTATTTCTTTTATTACTTCACATTCAGGATTTATATCTTTTATTCTTTCTCCCATTACCTCAGCTTTATTAAGACCTACAGTACTTTTGAGAGAATGTATCTGTCTGTTTATATTTGATTCAGAAATTTTATCAAAATCAACAAGTATAATTTTCCCGACAGCTGATCTCGCCAGTGTCTCTGCGGAATATGATCCTACACCTCCAATTCCAAAAATTGCCACTGATGATCCTTTTAATTTTTGTATACCATTTTCTCCTATAAGCATTTCCAGCCTTGCAAATTCATATGACATTTATTTACTCCTAAATTTATCGTTGCTTTTACTTCTCATAAAAATGTTTTTTATAAAAAGCTGTACATATTTTACCATAATTTTTCTAAAAATAAAATAAAGGTATTATATGACTGCAGATATTCTGCGATATCATGTAATACCCAGTTAAAATTATATTTTTTACGCTTCGTTTTCTACATATTTTGAATTTTCCTGATAACTTTTATCTTTTGCATAAATGAATACTACACTCCCGCCTTTCAGCTCGTCAATTATCTGTGCATATTCCTCTAAAGGCAGTGCAGGACACCCGAGACTTCTTCCCAAATGACCGTTTGATCTCAAAAATTCCGGGCTTGCATAGTCAGCTCCGTGAATTACAATTGATCTTGCTTCAGCATTGTCATTTATATCACTTTCAAGTCCGTATAATTTTAACGAATAACCGTTTGAACCCTCATAAGTATATCCTGTTAAATAAAATCCGAGACTGCTCATATTGGAATCTATGCTGTTAGAAAATTCTGTGGCATAATTGTTTCCGGAATTTTTCCCATGTGCCACATAAGTATCATATAACACTGTATTTTTATCAAAATCTATTACGTAAAATCTCTTTTCTGATGAAGAACTGCTGAAATCTATTATTGTAAGGACATTTCTCTTCTTTTTTTTCACTTTTTTGAATCCGTCCACAGCCTGCTTAAAAACTTCAAAATCCAGTTTTTTATCAAGGCCGAGTGTCATATATTCTTCTCTTATTCCCTCATTACTCGGGTCAAAAATATTCATGCTCGATCTTAAGCTGCTGCTGTTATTGTCAATTATCTTAAACATATCTTCAAAATATTCTGAAGAAAATGTTACCATCGAAAGTGTAAATGTCACTAATGATAATAAAATAAGTTTTCTCATTGTACTATATCATCCTATCCTAGTTTTACCGTTTCAAAATAATAATAAATCTCCTTTAATGTTTATATCATATTTTTAATTCAAAATCAAGAGCTGGTATAATAGATTGTTTTAAACAGGCGGCAAAAGCTGCTTGACACGCACTAAAAAATTAAAACCATTTTCTTTTTATCAGATACCATGTGCTGAGCATGGTCAGTATAATTGAAATTGCTATTACTATTATAAAAGCATATTTTTGATTTTGAAAAGGCAGCGGAACATTCATTCCGTATACACTGGATACCAGCATCGGAAAATTGAGTATAATTGTAAGTGCTGCCAGTGCTTTCATTACAATATTCAAATTATTAGATATAATCGAAGAAAAAGCACTTGTAAGACTGTCCACTATGTTATTGTACAGCTGGCTCATTTCCAGCGCCTGATTATTTTCTATTATTACATCCCTGATGAATTCTTTCTCCTCGTCATTTTCTGAAAGCTTTCCGCTCAAAAGTCTTTCCATTACCATCTGGTTTCCTTTTAGCGAAGTAGTAAAATAGACCAGACTTTTTTCTATTTCCATAAGATTTATCAGTTCCTGATTTGACTGTGTTTTTCTCAGTCTTGCTTCTGCTCTGATTATATTTATATTTAATGTCTTCAGATATTTCAGATATCTTTTTGTGGTGGCAAGAAGTACCATCATTACAAAGCTTCTTATACTTTCAAATTTTTTCCCGTAATTATTTATTACCACATCTATAATATTCATATCCTCGGAAGCAATAAGAATAAGTTTTTCCGGAGTCAGTATTATTCCCATCGGTGTTGTCTTGAAAGTAAGATTCCCCGGCTTATTATCATCTTCTGTCGGAACTCTTATCAGTAAAAACAGCTGATTTTTATAATTTTCCAAACGCGGTATTTCATTCTTATCAAGTGAATCCTTTAGATATTCATGGATTATCCTTTCTTTTTTGGAAATTTTATAAATATCTTCATACTGAGGATCTACCATTTTTATTAAATTAGCTTCTTTATACTCGGCAGAATTTTTTATTTCCTTTACATGACCGTTCAGCCTGTAATATCTTAACATTCTTCACCTCCTGCATTTTTATAATACTTATTATTCATAATGTGAAGTATCATAAAACAGTTCTTCTCCGAATAAACCATTATTATAATTATACATTGTCAAAGAAACATTGGGCTTTAAACCTCTGCTCCAAAAATCCTTTACTTCCAGATTATTTATTGCGGAGATTATCGCCATAAGTGACATTCCGTGAGCTACTACAAGTATTTTCCCATCTTCCTTAGTGATAATATCATCTAAAAAATTAGAAGTTCTGCTGATCAGCTCTTTATATGTCTCGCCGTTATATTCTGAAGGATTATATATTTCCGGGTCTTCATGCATAATAGTTATTTCCTCTTTAAATCTTTCGTCCAGTGTTTCTATCTTTTTTCCTTCAAGAACGCCAAAATTCATTTCCTTTAATCTTTCATCCGTAACTATAGGGCTTACTCTGTTTCCCAGTACTAATTCTGCAGTTTTCATTGTTCTTCCGCTTGGAGAAGCATAAACTTTTGAAAACTCAATATCTGCCAATCTTTCACTCAGCTTTTTTGCCTGAAAAATCCCGGTTTCCGTCAAATCTGAATCTAATGTCCCCTGTAATCTCATTTCTACATTCCATTTTGTCTGCCCGTGTCGAACTAATAGTATATCCAGCAATTTGTTCATCTCCTTATTATTTTTATATTATTAAAAAGTTTTAAACTGATCAGAAGTAAAAGTCCACTCTGGAGTATTCAGCGTCTGTTTTATTTCGTCCAGTGAATACCACGGTGAAATTTTACTGTTAAAATTCTTTAGTATATGCATATCCTGAGCCGGCATATAACTCTGTGCCAGAAGAAATACTTTATTTCCTTCCTTGTTCTGTCCTACATCCATAACTATTATGGCATGTCCAGGAAAACCGGGTTTTATAAATACATCTCCGGGAATCATATCATTTATATCTTTACTTTTCATCTGTTTATCCAACGAATAAGTATTTGCATAAGAAAAAACCATTATCAGATATTTTCTGAAATTTTCATAACCGTAATCTTCTTTTCCGCTTTTCACCCATGTACTTTTATTTGAGTTGTTGGAAATTTTATATCCGCTTGCCCATTTATCAAAGTTGGCATCAAATCCGTTTACAAAGTTAAAGCTTATCTCTTTGTAACGTTTGTTTTTGTACAGATACTCTGCCCGAAGCCGCATTATAGCATCTGCACACTGCTGTAAATCCTGTGTTCCCACATCTATATCCAGTATACTGTCATGCACTTTATTCGGTTTTTCTCTCCCGTCAAAATAATACACATTTTCTCCGTATTTTTTCACCGGAAATGTCTGAAGATAATGGGCAAAACTATCTTCCGGAAATGTCATTCTTGCATATCCTTCCGGAAGATTATATCTTTTATCCACTGTCATTCCGTCCGGTATGACTATAGACTTTATTTCAACTGCTGTACCTGTATTTCTGTTTTCCTGTATATTATCAGCTTTTCCCGACTTGCCGCAGGAAATCAAAAATATGACTATTATTAATAGTAATGTAAATTTCTTTTTTCTCATTATTCCTCCCGTAATATATAAAAAGACTTGTACACTTTACCGGTTAAGCAAAATTCCAAGTCCGTTTTTCTTTTATTCTATTCTGTATTCAATAGATATTACTGCTCTTACAGTTTTTTCAATAGAATATGTGTCATAATAACCAGTATCCGAAGTTTCAGATGTATTGTCCCCTGTTATCTGAAAAACACCCTGATTTACAGTTTTTACTCCGCCTATACTTCTTCCGTTATTTTTCAATAATTCATTTGCTCTGAGTCTGGCATTTTTAGTTGCTTCTCCGAGTAAGTCTATTTTCAGCTTTTCAATATTAGTAACAAAATACTGTGGTTCAGAAACTGCAAGTTCAATATTTTCCGATAATTTTAATGCCAAAGGATCAAGCTTATCCACTTTATCAGTAGTTATCACTATCATCTGAGTAGCATTATATGATAATATCCTTGTTGTCTGATTACCTCTGTCATTAAAATAATATACCGGCTCTGAAACTATATTTTCAAGTTTAATTTCAGAATCCTCGAAACCCTCTGCTTTTATCTGATCCGCTATATTTTGTGTATTTGTTTTCAAATGTTCCACAGCTGTATTTATATCCTTATCGCTTGATTTAACAACTATAGCCAAAATTCCTTTATCGGACTTTACTTTTTTATCTGCTACCCCTTTTACGGTAACAACATCGTCTTTCTTTTTCAAAGACTCTATGGTATTTGATACTATTGCACTAGATATTATCAAACCTAATGAAAGTATCACAGCTACCAGTACAAACTGTACCCTTTTCATAAAACACCTCTTTGGTTAAATATTATTTCGACTTAAATATAATTATAAAGAATTTAAAGTATTATGTCAAGATGAGTTTCACACACAGACAACCGGCTGTAATGTGATAAAACCCTTGTCTTTACATAATCAGTACTATCATTTTTTATTTACACACACTTGATTTATCCTGATATATTTTTTCCAGTTTATCGTCTGCTATATTCATTTTATAGGCAGTACCGGTCTTCATATCCAATTCGATATACGCTCTGTTTACAGTATGTGTATTATGATCCTCAAATATCTGATATTTATAATATTCGGGTCCGTCCTTTTCGGGACTGTAATATTTCAAATTATCGTTTTTCGAGACAATAAGCTTATCTTTTATTACTGTATTCAGTAATTTTTCAGCCTTTGCATCACAATTGGAAAAAGCTGCTGCTCCTGTAATCAATGCTAATAAAAATATTCCTTTTTTCATTTTTCTCCTCGCTTTCTTTACTCTTAGTGTACTAATTTTCCCAGTAAAAATCAATTAATTTTTATATTTTTTTCATTTCTATAAAAATTTCTATATGAAAATGATTATTTTAAATTCTATTGTTAAATATGGTATAATTATAGTGTGTGGTAGAAAGGTACGATTATGAATAATATTAAAAATTTAGACTGTAATGAAATAAAAATGATTGAGTTTAAAGGGAGTGGAAGAAAGTGTATTTTCAGAAATTCAATTTTTAGGAGTATGCTTTACGAAACACTGGATTCAAAAATCATTGATGCTATAAAGAATACCAAATCAGGGATTGCATCACAGATTAAAGAATAAGAATTCATTGTATTTATTATAAATCCACACACAGACCGGGAAAGTTATTTCCCGGTTTTTTATCCGCAAAATATAAAAGGAACTGCTGATAACATAAAATTATATACTGTCGCAAAGGCTGTCAGGGATATGCACATATATAATTTTTTTGTTAATACACAGTTCCGAATCTATTTTATATATACTTAAGGGTAGTTTTAGAAATATAAGGGAGGTAAAAACCTCCACAAACACACAAAACATTAAGAAAAATACTCTCTCTTCTAAGTCAAGTATATATTAACAAAAATTCCATGATAATAATACACAATTTGTAAAGAAAATTATTGTCATTTCCTTACAAATTGATAGTTCATTCTAAAATATAGTACTCAGACATTTTTTTCCAACAGTGACACTACTTCTACATGAGGCGTATTCGGAAACATATCCACACACACACTCTTTACCAGTTCAAACCCTGATTTTTTTAGTATCTCTACATCCTGAATAAATGTTTTTGGATTACATGATACATAAATTATCTCATTCATGTCAAATTCCAGTATTTTTTCAAGAGCCTTCTGTCCCACACCGGCTCTCGGAGGATCAAATATAACTATATCAGGTCTGATATCCGCTTCTCTCAGCTCCTCTGCTTTTTTGAATACATCTCCGGCAATAAATTTGCAGTTTTTTATATTATTAAGCTCTGCATTTTCATTTGCTTTTTCTGCTGCTTCCTCTACCAGCTCTATTCCATAAACATATCTGGCATTTTTAGATACTATCTGTCCTATTGTCCCGGTTCCGCTGAAAAGATCAAAAATTATCTTATCTTCGGTATCCGGCAAAAATTCCAGAACCTTCGAATACAGTAATTCAGCACCTGACGAATTAGTCTGAAAAAATGAATACGGACTTATTTTAAAGTCATGTCCGAGAAGCTTTTCATGAAAATCCTTCTCTCCATACAGTATTTTTTCACTTTCAGAGTTAACAGCATCTGAGATATTGTCATTAATTGTCCATAAAAGTCCGATAATCTTTTTACTAAGTTCCAAACTTAAAATTCCGTTCTTCCATTCGTTCATATCGTAGTCTGACTGTGATGTTGTTATCAGATTTATAAGCAGTTCTCCTGTAAATTCTCCTTTTCTTATCACAAGATTTCTAAGAAAACCTGTATGCTTCATTTTATGATAAAAACTTAAATTTTCCTTTTTAAAAAAATCAATAGTAAAATTAGTTATTTTATTAAAATCCTCATCCATTAATTTACAGTCTTTAATGGTTATTATATCATAAAAACTTCCTCTCTTATGAAGCCCGAGAGTAAGCGGTCCGTCTTTTTCCGCATTGCCGAATGTAAGCTCCATTTTATTTCTGTAGCCAAACTGCTGCTTTGCCGGAACTATTCCCAAAAAGTTTTCGAAATCAATCTGTTTCCCGCCAAAAAGCTCTTTTATTTGCGCAGTTTTAAGCTCAAGCTGATCATTATATGATAAATGCTGATAAGTACAGCCGCCGCACAGATCAAAATGAATACAGGCAGGTTCTATCTGATTTTCCGCTTTTTTTATTACCTCTACATTTCCAAGCTCTATTTTATCTTTCTTCATTTTCTTTATTCTGCCTGTTACGGTTTGACCCGGTATACAGTTTAGTTTCGGGTAAACTTTTCTTTGTTCAAAAAAACCATATGGTTTATTTGGGAACTTTACATCAACTACTTCTATTGTAAGGTGTTCTCCTTTTTTCATTTTCTCTCCTAATTCTAATTACTTGCCAGTATTTTTTCCAAATCCAGATGCGGTTTTATCTCCTCGTCTTTTATTAAATTCAAATCCACATGACAGTAGCCTTTGGGATTTTTTATAAGATAATTTTGATGGTACTCTTCGGCATTCCAGAATCTGCTCTCTTTTTTTATATCAACTACTATTGGTTTATTATATTTTCCAGCCTCATCCTTAATAAAATTTTCTGCAATTTCTTTATCATCAGCTGTTTTATAGTATATCCCGGTTCTGTACTGTGTCCCTATGTCATATCCCTGTCTGTTCAGAGATGTAGGATCTATTATTCTGAAAAAATGTTCCAGAATTTTTTTCAGTGTAATTATATTTTCATCATAAATTATTTTACAAGCTTCAGCATGATTTGTAGTTCCGCTGCATACTTCCTTATACGTAGGATTTTCACTGACACCGTCTGTATACCCTACTTCTGTTTTTATAACTCCGTTAAGTCTTTGGAAATATGCTTCAACACCCCAGAAACATCCGCCTGCGATTATAATTTCTTTCATCTTTTATCACCTCGTGTAAATAAGATACCATACTTTAAGATATTTTTCCATGTTTTATATTTTTTTCTTCTCTTTTGAAAAAAATGTATTATAATATATTATAAGAGGTGATATTAAATGATCTTAAAAATTAATTCTTCAGCAAAAAATGAATTTATCGAAGTAACAGCTATGGTGAAAAATACCATACAGGAAAATAAATGGAGAAATGGTATACTTTTTTTGAATGTGCTTCATACGACTGCCGCACTTACAATAAATGAAAATGCAGACGATGATGTAAAAACCGATCTTATTAATGCCCTGAATGATTTAGTTCCGGACATCAGATATTATCATACGGAAGGAAACAGCGATTCACATCTGAAAGCCTCCCTTATAGGCTCTGATCTCACGGTACAGGTCGTAAACGGAACTCCTGTTCTGGGACGATGGCAGGGAATTTATTTTTGTGAATTTGATGGTCCGCGGTCAAACAGAGAGATAAAAATACAGTTTATTGAAAAATAATATTAGTGTAATATCTAAATTATAAATAAGACATTACACTACTATATATGGAAGCAGAAATGCTTCCTTTTCTTTTTTTAAATGAGTCTGTATTTTTTCAGAGCATTATAAATACCGTTATTACTGACATTATCAGTTGTCATATAAGCGATATCTTTGATTTCTGCTACTGCATTTCCCATAGCCGTACTGTATTTTACCAGTTCCATCATTTCTCTGTCATTCTTTCCGTCTCCGAATGCATATGTATTCTCATACGGTATTTTTAAGTATTCATACAGATACTTTACAGCCGTTCCTTTGGAAAATCCGGGGAGATAAATATCCATATGCGTATTTGGACTTTCATAAATATGATAAATCCATTCTGACGGAAGATTTTCAATAGCATTATACATATCATTTTTATTATGAAATAATGCTGTTACCGCATTTATCTTTTCATCAACAGGAATACCCAGTCTGTAATCCGGTTTTCCGTATATTTTGTCATGTTCGTTTATAAGAAAATTGTCTGCTTCACTGATTAATATATCATGGTATCCTCCCATTATATATGCTCCGTTAAATTTTTTCAGTACTGTCATCATATTAGTAAGCTGGTCTGCAGAAAAAACTTTATTATGTATTTCATTTCCCTGAAATTCAATGTAGTTTCCGTTTGACAGCACCATCCCCGAAAAAGGCAGGTTTTTTAGTTCCTCTGTAAGATTTGTTCTTGCAGTAGCAACTATACAGTAATTCCCTGTTTTATCCAAAAGCTCTATCGCTTTTTTTGTCTGATCCGGAACATTGTCCATTCCTATGGAATGGTCTAAAAGTGTTCCGTCAACATCAAAAAAAATTATATTTTTCATAACTGATCTCCTTTTCTTATATTTAAAATTTCTTCCTGAAATTTTCAAATTATATAATTCGTATATGAATATTATGCGGCTTTTTTTCCTGCTCTTCGTTTTTTTAATAAAAATATCTGTTCCAAGATCACTCCCAGAAGTGATCCTGTTATTAAACCATTCCCTGCGAATGCTGAAATTATTGATGGAAGTCCGTCTAATGCCGATTGCGGCAAAAATGATATTCCCACGCCTGCCAGTATGGAAATACCTATTATTGTATATGAATTTTCCTCATCAATGACCTTTTTCAATTCAAATAAAGCCATGCTTATCATTTTTGAAAAAAGTACAAAAGTCACGGAATACCCGATTGCAGCCGGCAGAGATGCCATTATATTTATAAACTTTGGAAACAGTGAAACAATGCTTACCAATATACAGCCTGCCAGATAAGGAACCATAGATTTTTCACCAATCTGTGCTACAAAACCTGCCGAGCTGGAAACAGGTACTGTTCCTACCGTATTAAATGTACCGCCCAAAATCTGGTTTATACCTGATACAAGGCCGGATTTCTTATACTTTTCTACTAATTTTTCTTCATTGTCTCCGGTTATGCTTCCCATTATACTTATCGAAGCCAGCATATTCATTATTAACAAAAAAGTTATGAAAAAAGCTGTGGAAGCCATGCCCGGATCGAATTTCGGCATACCGAACGCCAAAGGTCTGGGGAAGTTTATTATTTTATCTGTAAATATTATTTTTCCGGTTTTATTAAACATCATAAAGATAAGCCATCCTGCTCCTATGCTTAATAAAATGGAAAACTGTCTTATTCTCTTATTCTTTGAACTTCCAAGGCAAAAAGTGAGTATAATCACTCCTATGCTTAAAACTGCAGTTACAGGCTCTATTACCTGATTCTGTGCATTTATTCCAATAATGCCTTTTATAAATGTTCCGCTTAACTGTAATGTAAGTAAAAGAAGGTAAATAATAGTTATTACAGGACTGAAAAAAACAGAGATCTTATCCATCAGGCCTGTAACAGAAAGAATTATAAATAATACTCCGCTTAATATCATTCCACCGGAAAATATCTGCAAAACCTCTATATTAGTGACATAACCCGCTGCTATCATCCCGCTGTATATGCTTAAAACACTCCACCACAGACCAGCCGGACTTTCAGATATCGGCATTTTATGTCCGAAAAACCCCTGTATACACCCTGCTATCCCCAGAATAAAAAGTGTATTTTGCATCAATATCAGTGTTTCCTGCGGATTCAGCATATATAAGTCAGATACTGAAATTGGAACTGCTATTGATGCTGCTATTATAAAAAGCATCCATTGCAGTCCCAAAATAAAGTTTTTCATACTTTTCCCCTTTCAAGACAAATATTTCAAGATTCATATTCTTCTTATCATTTAAACCTAAAAAGGATTAATTGTCAACACTTTTATAAAATACCTCTGAAACGATTTATAAAATTCAATCTCCAAATGGAGAGCCTGCCGCTTTTACAGCTTAAATATAAAATCGGATATTTTTATTCTGAAAAATCTTCTGTTATTTTAATTTATAAAAAATTTTATGAAAAAATAAAGACTGTATCCCGAAGATTTAACTCTTGAAATACAGTCTGTTTTATATATATTCACTTTTTTATTAATATATTGGTTATTTCAAATACTGATAAGAATAACTCATCTATATTTAGTATCCAAATATTTCCTCAAGCTTTAATTCTTTTAATGTGCCGTATTTTTCGAGATCCGCTTTCAGAATATTTTCTTTTTTTCCTATGATTATCATATTATACTTTTGATTCGATATATTCTCTTCAAAAAAAACTTTGAATTCCCCGTAAGTCATACTTTTTACTTTATTATACACATATTTTCTCGGATCATCTTTAAGCCCCAGCCTTCTGTTTCCAAGATAAGCCTGGTATATGTCATCCTTTATTATTCTTTGGTTTTCTATATTTTTAAGAATAAGCTCCTTAGCCTTGATAAACTGGTCTTCTGTTACTATAAACTCATCAAGAAGCCCTTTAAAAGAACTTATGGCATCATCTGTTTTATCAGACTGCGTACCGATATAAGATATCAGATAAAAAGAATTATCTCTTTTGTCAGGTGATTTTATATACGAATAAGCACTGTATGCAAGTGCTTTTCCCTCTCTCAGCCTCTGAAACGGTATAGATGAAAGTCCCTCTGAATATAATGTACTGTATAACATAGAATACGGCAGCATTTCCAGTGTAAATTTTCCCTCTTTACTCAAAATCATAATATCATTTTGAATACTGTCGTAATTGGCATAATAAATTTTATTTTCTGTTATATTCTGTTCCTTATATTTATCAGGTGCTTTCTCCGTTTTTGGATTTTTCACCTCGAGATTATTGTTTAACGGCAATTTCAGCGTACTTATATCTCTCGGACCAAAATAAAAAACCTCATGTTTATAATTAAACAGATCTTTTATTTTTTTTACAAGTTCATCAGGATCCATGTTTTTTATTTCTTCATTTGACGGAACATCATTAAACGGATTCTTGGAACCGTACATTATGTAATTGCTGATACCGTTTATTGCTACGTTTTTATTTTTCTTTACTTCATTTTTTCCAGTGATCAGATCATCTGTATAATTTTTATAAATTTCACTGTCTGCTTTGATATTAAGTACATAATCCTGAAGAATTTCCAGCCCTTTTTCAAATGACTTATCAAGGCCGCTAAGTACTATTATTACATTTTCCGAGTTCATATCTACAGATATATTCAAAGCATTTTTATATAACATTTCTCCAAATTCTTCTGGTGTATAATTCTCAGTTCCAAGATAATCTGAATAATTCAGTGCTATTTTCAATTCCCTGTCATTATATGACCCTCTGTCAATAACATATGCCAGCTTAAATATGTCCGAGGTCGTATTTTTTATATAATAAACATCATTTTTATTCGGAAGCTTGAAACTCTGCATATCTTTTTTAAAATCAAGAAATTTCGGAGAAATATTTTTGGTTTTTTCATTCATAAGCTCTTTTGCAAACTCAGATCTGTTAGCATTATTCAGATCCAGCGGAGTTATTTTTGGTTTTTCCACAGAAACTTTCAGCTTATTTTCTCCAGTCTTTTTATAGACTACCACATAGTTATCTTTAAATCTGTCGTTTGAAAATTTTACCATGTCATCTTTAGTAAGTGAGTCAAATTCTGTTTCAGCAGCAAGCATTGAATCCATATTTTTATTATTTATAAACAGATTTTTGAATCTGTCTACAAGATAGCCGTTATTATCCTTTGCCTGTTCACGTCCCAGTTCCACGTTATTTTTTACTGACTGTATCAAATCATCATTATAATTTCCCGTTTTTAGATTATTAATCTCTTCCAGAATAATATTTTTGACGTCTTCCAGACTTTGTCCGGCTTTAGGAATACCCACAAGCATGAATGTAGTATAGTCTCTGCTTGACAGGATCACTTTTTCTAAAGACAGTACTTTCTGCTTTTGAAGTACATTAAGATCTATAAGTCCGGCCTTATCATTCTGAATCATTTCAGCCAGAAGACCCAGTTTTACACTTTCAGACTGATTGATTTCTCCGTCAAATCTGTAAGCTACAGCCACAAAATCAGTCTGTCTTCCCTCCACTGTATCTACAGCTATTTTAGTAAAATCTTTTGCAGTATATTCCTTGAACTCCAGCTTATCATTCTTTCTAAAATCTCCCCAGTATTTTGTCAGCAGTTTTATAGTATTATCATAATCAATATCCCCGGATAAAATTATTGCCATATTATTAGCTACGTAATATTTATTATAAAAATCCATGATTGCAGTCATAGAAGGATTTTTCAGGTCCTCTGCACGGCCTATGGTTGTCTTTTCACCATATGGGTGTCCGCTGTAAAGTCTTTTATTTATATCATTTATTACCCAGAAAAAGTCATTATCCTGATTTTGGTTAAATTCTTCATATACAGTTTCCAGCTCTGTATGAAACAGCCTCAAAACCAATCCTCCAAATCTTGTTCTTTCCAGCTCTAACCATCTTTCCAGCTCGTTTGAAGGAATTTCCAGCACATATACCGTTTCGTCATTATTGGTAAATGCATTATATTTTTTCCCGCCTATACTTTTTACAATTACATCCAGCTCATTAGGAGCTGCATACTTTGCTGCTTCATATGAAAGCTTGTCTATTCTGGCATATACAGCATTCTTCTCTTTCTGTGTTTTTGCTTTTTTATGTTCTTCGTACAGATTAGTTATTTCCTCAATATAAGGCTTTTCAGCTTCCCAGTTTACAGTCCCTATTATCTCATTTCCTTTGAACATCATATGCTCCAGATAGTGTGCTAAACCTGTGTTATCACTGGGATCATATTTTGATCCGGTACCTACGACTATTCTTGTCTCTATAACCGGTTTTAGTTTATTTTGTGCCATATAAACCTTTAGCCCGTTAGGTAGTGTATATAAACGTCCCAAATTTTCATTTTCTTTAACTGTTTCATATGTATACCCGTTTTTATCAGTTTTCAGCTCTACATCAGCCCTTAACAGCGAAAATAAAAAAATATTCAGTATCAGTCCAAATAACACCCATGAAAATCTTTTACTTTTTATCAACATTATTACCTCCTTTTCCACTAAGTATTTTACGATATTTTATTTAATAGTTCAAGAATTATAAAAATTACTTTCTTTATTTTTATTTTCAAATAAAAAAATTCATAATAAGCCGGCAGAATAAAACTGCTTAACTTAATTATGAATTTTTTTAAGTTTCAAATATAATATTAATAATTAGTATTATTTAACTCAAAATATCCTTGGTCATGTAAACATGCAGGACACTTAACAGGTGCTTTATCTCCTGTATGAACATATCCGCATTTAGTACACTTCCACTCTACTACTTCAGATTTTTGGAATACAGTATTAGTTTCTATATTCTCAATCAATTTTCTGTAACGTTTTTCATGTCTTGCTTCTACCTCGGCAATTTTGTCATAAGCTGCTGCAATAGCACCGAATCCTTCTTCACGTGCCACTTTTGCAAATTCAGGATATAAATCTGTCCATTCTTCATTTTCTCCCGCTGCTGCTGCCTTAAGATTATCAAGTGTTTCTTCATATAATGCTACAGGATATTCAGCTGTTATTCCAAGCATTTCTCCCTGCAGTTCTTTATCTTCGTTTAAAAATGAGAAAAAACGCTTAGCATGCATGCTTTCCTGATCAGCTGTTTCTTCAAAAATATCTGCTATCTGGATATATCCTTGTTTTCTTGCTACTTTTGCATAGTATGTGTATCTTCTGTTTGCCTGTGATTCTCCGGCAAATGATTTTAATAAATTTTCTGCTGTTTTAGTTCCTTTTAGTTTCATGTCCCTACCTCCGTTTTATATACAATTATATATAAAACAATATACCTTTTCGCCAGTAAAGTCAAGGAAAAATTAACCTTCTACTCACTAAAAAATTTACGGTCATATTATTTGAAATGCTAACTAAAATAATAAACTTCCCAAAAATGTAATGCTTTTATAAAAATTTTCTTTTCATTTATCTTTGACAGCATTATAAATCATATATTTTCTTTATTCGTCTTCTATTTTTTTGATAATTGCTTTTTTAAAATTTTCAGTAATTAATAAGGTTCTAAATAAATAATTAGCCTGTTCATGAGAAATTGAGTCCAATTCTTCTAATAATTCAAAATCTTCAACAGCTGCAGCATATGTGATATATTTATCTCTTATTATTCTATAAAATCTATTAAACTCCATTTTTCCCTCCTAATCTGATATCCTGACCTGCATATCCGCATTTCTGACACATACAATATGAAAAAAAGAAGGTGCGGCACATAAGGCACCTACTGACAATGACACAAGCAGCGATAAAATATGCAAAACTATTTAACTGTGTATAAATAGTTCAAAATACTGATGTGATATCTTTTCAAAATATGTCAACAAATTCAGAAAAGACAGTACTTCATTAACATAAAAAGTTATGAAGACTGTGTGTGCTAATTTTCATAAGATTCCAGAATTTTTACTACCCCGTTCAAATCCTTTGTTTCCCTATATATTATTTTTGTTATTTCTTCATTTGCTTTGAGCAGATCCGGTATCATAACCGGTATCATCCCTGCACTTTTGGCTGCTCTGAGACCGTTATACGAATCTTCAAGAACCATAGTATTCTTAACATCGGCTTTTAGTTTTTCCGCTGCTTTCAGAAATATTTCAGGATCGGGTTTCCCGTTAAGAACTTCATCCCCGCAGACCAAAAAGTCAAATCTGTCAAATATTCCTGCATTTTTCAGCATGTATTCAGCTTTTTCCCTTTTGGAAGATGTTGCTACTACTTTTTTTATATTATTTTTTTCAAGATAATCTGCCAGCTCAAAAAAACCGTTTTTTATTCCTATTTCCTTATTTATTGATGCAGACAGCAGTTTCTTGTCTATTTCCTGAAATACTTCTTCAAAATTGACAGGTTTTCCAAGATATTCAGTATAATAAGCTTTTGTAGATTCATCATTCAGTCCCACAGTTCCCAGAATTGCTTCTTCTGTTATGTTATGTCCAAAATCCCTGAATACCTCCAGACCAAACTCCAGATATAATTTTTCAGTATCCAGAATCAAACCGTCCATATCAAATATTACCAATTCTATTTTTTGCATTTTTTCACCTATTCCTTATTAAAAATTTGAATTGCATCTTCAAGGCTGCTGTATGTTTTGTATATAATTTTATTAACTTCTTCTGTAGGCTCTATTGTATCCGGAATCATTACCGGAATCATCCCGGCACTGTGTGCGGCTTTTATCCCGTTTATTGAATCTTCAAATACAAGGCATTTTCCGTATTCTGTTTTAAGATTATCAGCTGTTTTCAAAAATATTTCCGGATCAGGTTTTCCATTAAGAACCTCATCTCCATACATTGTCAGGTCAAAATATTTCATTGCACCTGATTCGTTTAAAAGTCTCTCGGCTTTTACACGACGGCTTGATGTTGCTACTGCCATTTTCATATTAATGCTTTTTAGAAAATCAAGCATTTTAAACAATCCTTTTTTTACTGGAACTCCTGTTTCGTCAAAATAATCCGAGTATTTTTTGTCCAATATTTTCCAAAATTCGGCAAACGGAAAATTTTCATAACCCTCTGCCTTAAAAATTTCTAAAGCCCATTTGTGGTTAGTTCCTACAGTTTTTCTCAAAATATCTTCTTTTACATTGTACCCCAGATCTTTTGCAGCACCCGGAGCAAATTTCAGATACATCATTTCTGTATCAAACATCAGTCCGTCCATATCAAATATTACCAATTCCACACTTTCCATCATTTTTTCGCCCTCTCCTGCTATATTTTTTTGTAATAATAGTTATATTATACACCATTTATTATGAAAATTATTATTATTATTACTTTTTAATTTATATATTATATATATTTTGTGACTACTTGTACTTAATAATTGTATATGTTATTATAAAATAAAAAGAAATTGTGAGGTGCCTATGAATTACAAAAGTACAAGAAATAATGAAAAAACTGTGAATTCCAGCTATGCAGTCCTTCACGGACTTGCCGGAGACGGCGGGCTTTATATTCCCGAAAATCTTCCTTCAGTTGATCTGAATTATGATATTCTAAAAGATATGTCTTATCAGGAGACCGCTTTTTATGTTTTAAAGGAATTTTTTCCGGATTTGGGTGATGAGGAGCTGAAGAAATCAATAAATAACGCTTATAACACTGATACCTTCAATACACCGGAAATAGCTCCGGTAGCTAAACTTGATCAAAATATAAGCCTTACGGAGCTTTTTCATGGAAGAACACTGGCATTTAAGGATCTTGCTCTTTCACTGTTTCCTTATCTGCTTACAGCCTCTAAAAAAGCAGAGAATGAAAAAAATGATATACTTATACTTACTGCCACTTCCGGTGATACTGGAAAAGCTGCTCTCGAAGGATTCCGTGATGTTCCCGGCATCAAAATCATTGTATTTTATCCTAAAAACGGTGTAAGTCCTATGCAGGAAGATCAAATGAGAAAACAGCTCGGCGGTAATGTAGATATTGTTGCTATTGAAGGAAATTTTGATGATGCACAGTCTGCCGTAAAAGATATTTTTTCCAGTCAGGAATTCAAAAATTTATGTCAGGAAAATAATACGACTTTCTCAAGTGCAAATTCTATTAACATCGGGCGTCTTTTTCCACAAATAGTTTATTATGTTACGACTTATGTAAATCTTAGAAATAAAGGAATTATTACAGAAAACGAAAAATTCAACGTAGTAGTTCCCACAGGAAACTTCGGTAATATATTAGCTGCATTTATAGCAAAAAAGATGGGTATACCTATAGATAAGCTTATTTCAGCTTCAAATGAAAATAATGTTCTTGCTGATTTTTTCAAAACCGGTACTTATAATAAAGAACGTCCGTTTTACACTACAAATTCTCCTTCAATGGATATCCTGCTTTCATCTAACTTTGAAAGATACCTGTATTATGTTACCGGGGAAAATTCTTCACGTATATCTGAATTAATGGATAATCTTATGAAAAATAACACTCTTTCAGTAACTGAAGATGAGCTGACAGAAATACAGAAAGAATTCTACGGAGATTTTGCCACTGAAAATGAAACTGTGGATTCTATAAAAAAAGTTTATTCAAAATTTTCTTATTTAATGGATCCTCATACTGCTGTAGGTTATGCAGTTCTGGAAAAATATCTGAAAGAAAGCGGAGATAAGACTCATTCTGTTATTATTTCCACTGCACACCCGTATAAATTTCCATATGCTGCAGCATCAGCACTTAATTTATCCGAAAAAGAAAATCCGTATGAGATGCTGGATGATTTATCAGCTGTATGCGGAATTAAGCTTCCAAAGCAGCTGGAAGAACTAAAAACTCTCCCATTAAGATTTTCTGTTATTATAAACAAAAATAAAATTTCTGATTATGTCAGAAATAAAATAACTGAAAAAAAATAGTGAACATGGATAAAATTATTAAACTGATTCCGTTTATACTGACTGAAAATAGCTGGCAGACGGTAAAACAGACAGTGTCATTTGACTGATTATAAAATAATATATGACACTATAATGATTTTATCCTGTTTTTTATAATAATATCACGTTTATATAATTTATTTTTTTATTCTAATTTCGCCCCTTTATTAGTTACAAATATATAAAAAAACTAGACTCACATCATGAGCCTAGCACTTAAGGGGGTTTTTAATGAAGAAAACAAAGTTTCTTATAAAAACACTTACAAATCATCACTGTCTACTTATTTTTTTATTTGAATATCCTTTGTTTTTACTTTGAGGAATTGTGTGACAGAAAAATCTTTTATATTTGTTCCAATTTACCCGATTATATACTATAATAAATTAAATAATAAATTTAGGAGGAAAGATGAAGAAACTCTGGGAAGGTCGTTTCAAAAAAGAAACAAACAAGCTGCTTGAAAAATTTAATGCGTCTATTTTATTTGACTGCAGAATGTATGCTGAAGATATAAACGGAAGTATCATACATTCCAGAATGCTTGCAAAGCAGAATATAATTTCTGTTGAAGAACAAAAAGAAATAGAAACCGGTCTGCTTAAAATAAAAGAAGAAATTCAAAATGAAAATTTTGAATTCAAGATTGAAGATGAAGATATACATATGGCTGTAGAAAAACGGCTTACTGAATTAATCGGTCCTGTTGCCGGAAAACTTCATACCGCAAGAAGCAGAAATGATCAGGTTGCTTTAGACATAAGAATGTATACGCGCAACAAAGCTCACTATATTACAGAGCTTCTTATTTCTCTTGAAAAAACACTTATTAATCTTGCTGAAAAAAATATAGATATAATAATACCGGGTTATACTCATCTCCAAAGAGCCCAGCCCATATTATTTTCCCATCATCTGATGGCTTATTTTCAAATGTTCAGACGGGACATCACCAGACTTTCCGATTATCTTGAAAGAAGTGATGAAATGCCGCTTGGTGCCGGTGCTTTGGCTGGTACTACTTTTAATATAGACAGACATTATGTAGCACAGGAACTTGGTTTTTCTGCTGTTACGCAAAACAGTCTTGATTCTGTAAGTGACAGAGATTTTATAATAGAGCTTTCTTCTGCAATTTCTATTATTTCCATGCACTTATCAAGATTTTCCGAGGAAATAATAATCTGGTGTACTTCAGAGTTCAGTTTTTTGAAACTGGATGATGCATTTTCTACAGGTTCGTCTATTATGCCGCAGAAAAAAAACCCTGATATCCCAGAGCTTATTCGTGGAAAAACCGGGAGAATATATGGAAATCTTATGGGAATACTGACTACTATGAAGGCTCTACCGCTCGCGTATAACAAAGATATGCAGGAAGACAAAGAAGGAATTTTTGATTCTATAGATAATATAGAGATTTCCCTTGAAATTTTTAATGAAATGCTTGCTACGATCACTATTAACGACGGAGAAATACTGAAATCCATGAAATACGGCTTTCTAAATGCTACTGATGTGGCTGATTATCTTGCAAAAAAAGGTATCCCTTTTAGAAATGCCCATAAAATTGTCGGTGAGATAGTAAGCAGCTGTGAAGAAAAAAAAATAGCAATTGATGATATGACTCTTGAAGATTTTAAGAATTTTTCACCTGTATTTGAGTCAGATATAACAGAGATCATAAAAACTGAAAATTGTGTAAATGAAAGAAAATCTTTCGGAGGTACTTCAAAGGATAATGTTCTTATGCAGATTAAAAACGGTAATGATTTTCTAAATTCATTAATATCTTAATTTATTTACTACAGTATGTCACAAACAGCTTAAGTATATATTTTATATATTTTCTTTGAATTTAATTATATACTTAGGTTATTGACATTATTATAAAATTATGGTAAATTCTATTTATAAATATGTTATTAGGAGGAGAGATAATGAGAAATAATTTTAGGATAATGTTTTCACACAATTTTATTCAATAAATTCCTATTACTGTTTTTTCATTATATTTCTGTTAGTTTTAATTTAATAGTATTAATTCAGTCAATGGGTACCCATTGATTTTTATTTTTAAAAAATTTTAGGAGGTTAAAATGTCAAAAGATAAGGTAGTACTGGCTTATTCAGGAGGACTTGACACATCTATTATTATCCCGTGGTTAAAAGAAAACTATGATTTGGAAGTAATAGCCTGCTGTGTAAATGTCGGTCAGGAAGATGATATGGAAGAAGTAAGAAAAAAGGCTGTAGAATCGGGAGCTACCAAAGTTTACGTAGAAGACAAAAGGGAAGAATTCGTAAGGGACTATGCTTTTAGAGGACTGAAAGCCGGTGCTGTTTATGAACATAAATATCTTTTAGGGACTGCTTTTGCCCGTCCGCTTATTGCTAAAACACTTGTAGATGTTGCTCATAAAGAAAATGCAAAATATATATGCCATGGTGCCACAGGAAAAGGAAATGACCAGGTAAGATTTGAAACTGGGATTGCTTCTTTTGATCCTGAATTAAAAATAATCGCCCCATGGAGAATGTGGGATATAAGTTCACGTGAAGATGCTATTGATTACGCTAACAAACATGGTATAAGCGTACCTGTTACCAAGGAAAAAATATACTCGCGTGATCAGAATTTATGGCATATTTCACATGAAGGCGGAGATATAGAAGACCTTACTACAGAACATCAGGAAGATATTTTATATCTGATGACTACTTCTCCGGAAAAAGCAAAAAATGATCCTACTTATGTAGAAATTTCATTTGAAAAGGGCTGGCCGGTTAAAGTAGACGGAAAAGCTCTTGCTCCTGTAGAACTATTGGAAACACTTAATAAAATCGCAGGAGAAAACGGTGTAGGAATTACAGACATCGTAGAAAATAGAATAGTTGGTATGAAATCACGTGGAATATACGAAACTCCTGGCGGAACTCTTCTGATGGAAGCGCTGAATGAGCTTGAATGCATAATTTTTGATAAAGACACACTTAATTTTAAAAAGCTGGTTTCTCAAAAATATGCTGATCTTACTTATTCAGGTCAGTGGTTCACACCATTAAGAGAAGCTCTTGATGCTTTTGTAGATAAAGTACATGAAAATGCGACAGGAACTATAAAATTAAAATTATACAAAGGAAATATAAAAGTAGCAGGGAGATATTCAGATTATGCACTTTACAGTGAAAAAATCTCATCTTTCGGAGACAGCGGCGAGCTTTACAGCCATAAAGATGCTGAAGGATTTATAAAGCTTTTTTCACTGCCAAATAAAATAAGAGCATCTAAGAAATAATTATATTGTAAATAAAAAATGAACTGCCCCAATCTTATATGAAGCAGTTCATTTTTTATTTTTTTGTATTACGTAATCTTAATAATCTTACTATTTCATTTTTTATATTTATTGATTCATTTTGCAGCTTGTCTCCGCTCACTATTATTTTACCTTTTTCATCTATGTATCTTATAAGATTTTTATTTGAATCAAAATAGTATCTTTCCTTATGAATCTTTGTTCTCTTCTCGTTGAATTTCTTATCTGTTATCGGAGCATTATAAGTATGTCTTTCCTTATATACAAATATTGGATAATTATCTCCAAAATAGATTTCTTCGTGCATTTTTCCTGTTTCACTAAAATAGCCTGCCACAATTACCTTTAGTCTTTTATTTTCATAATAATAAACTGCTTCTCCGCCTTCTGTACTGTTTCCATTATCAGGAACGGCTACCTTCTCATATTTAGGCATATCTTTTTGTATAAGCTCGTATTCTGCCCTCACATCTTCCACTGTTAAAAATTGCTTAGAATAAGTCATAGTAAATAAAAAACACATAGCTATCAAAAAATATTTTTTCATTTGTCCCTCCTTCATTTTCTGTTAATTAATTTGTATCTACGTTAAACATATCATTAGGATCTGAATTTCCGCCTTTTTTGTCCTGCGGTGTGTAGTCCACAGTAACACCTTGATTTTGATTATTTCCATTCTTGACAATATTTGTACTGTTTGTATCATCTGTTGGTGTTTTAGTCTTATTTGGTGTTCCTCCTGTCAAAGACGGGGCCTTATCAATAGGTGAATTAAATAACGGATCATTGCTTGCATTTGTTTTCGCAGAACCGGCCGAATTTAATATTGCCAGATTCTTCTTAGCATCTTTATCCCCGTTTGCAGCAGCTATGGCATACCACTTCTTAGCCTCTTCCATGTTATTTTGTTTATGATATGTTATTGCTATAGGCATCGAAAGCTCTTTCATACCGGAATTGTATGCCTTTTTCAAATATTCTCTCGCTTCGGTATTTCTGTTCTGATTAAAATAGATAAGTCCAATTCCTCTGTTTGCATCTTTTTCTCCACGTGCCGCCGCTCTTTTGTACCATTTAAGTGCTTCTGACATATTATTCTGATTTGCATTTATCTGGGCTATATTTATATCTACCCTTTTTTCACCGGCATTATAAGCTCTTTCAAACCATCTTTTAGCCTCTGATAAATTCTTATTGTTCATATATGTTCCGCCTATTGCTGCCAGCATATTTTTATCATTTGTATTCAGTGCATATTTTTCCGACCACTTCAGGTATTCTTTTTCATTACCCATTTCCCTGTTAATTATAGCAAGGTTTCTTATTGCATCATTATTACCTTTTTCTGCAGCCATTTCCAGCCATTTTTTAGACTCTTCTTTTTCATTACTCTGATAGTAAAAAGCCGAAAGAGCCAACATTGCCTGAACATCACCGTTTTTCGCAGCTTCCTTGGCTTGTTCTATTTTAGCCTGATCTACATTCTGTTCGGAATCCATTTTCCCGTCATCAATCATACTTTGTCCAAGTGCTGTTATTTCATTTCCATTATTAATATTTTCCGTTGCTGCCGCATCTTTTTTCTGTTCTGTATTATCTTTATTTTTCTTTTCGCCGCAAGAAAGTACTAATAATAAAGAAAACAATATTAAAATTCTTTTCATACTTACCATCTACCTCTTTTTAATCAAAATATTTAAAATGATCCAATTTCTGTAAATCTTTCTATATGAAATAAAGTATCCCTAAAAATTCCTGTTGTCGGTTCGTCTTCATAGTTTAATGTAAATATCCCGTCTTCATTATTCCATAATCTTTCAAAGTAATCGTTCATTTCTAAGTTAATAGGAGCCTCTGCATCAGTTATTATTCTCAGGTTGGCATCCATTATAAACCCTCTGATGTTCTTTCTTATAAAATTCGAAGAACCGCCGTTTATAATTACTGTTCCGTTTTTCTTCTCTATTTTCATATATTTAGTGTGAAATTGTTCTCCATTTGTAAAATACCATTTTATTTGTACTTTATTTTTTGTTTTCTTCATTATTTCCTTGGCTACAGGTTTATTTGGAAGTCCGTTTGTGTCCATTCCAAAAGCATCTTTATTTCTGTCAAGGATCATTCTTATTTCTACTCCCCTGTTTGCAGCATCTATCAGATGCTTTATTACTTCTTTATCAGATAAAAAATACATTCCTATCTGAATTTTATCCCCCGCCCTTGTAGCTTTTATATCTCTGTCCAGTGCCTCTCCTACTTTCAGCTCTGTTATCATCTTTACCTTATATCTGGAATCCTCATAATCGGAGTATTCATAATCGGGCTCTACATCTATATCTTTATTTGAAAATTCCCCCACTAATTTCGCATTTTTTATAGACTCGTTGATAATATTCCCATTTACTTCAAAAGAAGTGTTGCTGTTATAGTAACTCGCATCATGAATATTAGCCGAAGTTAATATTAATGATTTTTCAGTAGTAAAAATTTTTCTGTGGTCTGCTTTTACATTCACTGCCCGTAATATATTTCTTATTGCCATATCCGGATACTGCTTACCGTAAAAATTCGGTATCCAGCCCTTCTCTATAGGATTGCCCTGCGGTTCTATAAAAGTTCTCCAGATAGGAGAATACCATGGATATATATCCTTAAGCTTGTATATTTCTACCATTGTCACATCAATTCCGTTTTGTTCCAGCTTCTTAAATACAGGATTATCATAAGAGCCATACAAACGGTTGTTTTCATCAGTAAGCAGATATATTTTGAAATTCTCGTTTTCTCTTTTTTTGTCTATCAGCTTTTGTGAAAACTGTTCGGTAAATTCAGGAAATTTTCCAAAATTCCTGTCATATATCTGATTATACAAAAATATATCTATTATCAGAAACTCCTCGGCTTCATCTATATTTTTATATACTTTATTAAAGATGTGTGTATCATGTGCAGCATCCCCGTCCTTGGTAAGATATGATAAATCATATTTAAACTCTGCTATCTCACTGTGATATTCCTTGCTTTCGAAATCCACTCCCGGAGGCGGTGTTTTAATGGTACTGCATGATAGAAATAATAAACATAATACTGTTATTAGTATGCTACTGCTTTTCTTCATTTATTACCTCTCGTTTATATTCTGTATCATATTGTATCATAAACTTGTTATTAAAAAAAGAATATTAATACTTTCCTTTTGCTAAAATAATTTTATATATAAATATTTCATAAAATAAAAACTACTTCATTACAAAATTACAAAATCTTTTTTATTTTATGAGTGAAGTATTCCCTTTTTAGAAGTGTTGATCTCTATATAAATTGGAAGATGATCCGATATATATGTTTTTATCTCTTCATAATTATTTTTTATATAATTATATACTCCGTATCTTCCTGTAAACTCCTTAGTATGTTTTCTGCTTATAAAAAAGTTGTCGTATGAATTAACCAGTGATTTTTTACCCAGAGTTGTCAGATCCTCATCCGGATTTAGAACATATTCTATCTGTTCCGGATGTGCTGTTAATTTCCTAAACCCTCTGTTATTTGCCGGAAGATTAAAGTCTCCGGCTATTATCACATCTTTTTCCAAAGGAAACATTTTTCGAAAAAAATTATAAACCAGAATATATCTTGAAGCTTCAAGAATACGTTCCCTTTCTTTTTTTCCATAGACCGAATGGGCAAGCACATATACAAAGTCAAATTCCCCGGCTTTGAACCATACACCATAAGGCTCTCTTTCAAAGTCAGACGGCTTCTCTTCCTGATAATAGCCTGCTGGCTCTTTCAAGCTTACCTTTTCTTTTTGCCATATGTATGCAAAATATTCTTTGTACTCTCCGCTGCCTGCGGGCTTTTCAGATATATGATATTCCCATTTTTTCCCGGTTATTTTCTCAAGATTCCCCTTTAATATTTTCAGACTGTTTTCATTCATTACTTCCTGTAAACCGACTAAGTCAAATTTTGATAATACTTTTGAAACCTGATAATAATCTTTTTTATTTTTTCCCAGTCTCAAAGTATTAAAACTCGCAATCAGCACTGTATTTTCCGGAAATAATGAGGAAAACAGAATAAAAAATAAAATAATATACCTCATAACACCCCCTGTGTTTTATTTATTAATCATTTGCTCTTTCCATGTAATCCCCGGTTCTTGTATCTATTTTTATTTTATCCCCGATTTTTATAAACAGAGGAACCTGTAAAATATACCCTGTTGATACTGTTGCCGGTTTAGTGGCCTTTCCGATTGTATCTCCTTTTAATCCGGGCTCAGTATATGTAACTTCTCTTACTACTGTATTTGGCAGCTCTACTCCTACCGGAGTTCCTTCATACATAAGCACCTGTATTACCATTTCTTCTATAAGAAAATCTACTGCATCTCCCAAATCATCTTTTGAAAGTGTTATCTGATCAAATGTTTCCTGATCCATAAAAAAATATTCTTCATCCATAGCATATAAAAACTGCATCTGGTTTCTGTCCAGTATAATATCATCTATCATTTCAGTTGATAATACTGTTATTTCCTGTACTTTACCGGAAATAAGATCTTTTATTTTGAATTTCATCTCAGCTGCTCTTGCTTTTTTTCCGGATGTTGACTGGTGTCTGTCTGCTTTCAGGATTAAATAAGGTACATTATCCTTTCTGTATGTACTTCCCTGTCTTAATTCCATTGCCTGTTTCATTTTTTCTCCCTTCATAATTACAGTACTCTGGTAATAATATCAAAAATCTGAATATTACAGTAACAGAGTACTTATGACTCAATTTATTAAGTTTATTAAAAACTGTTCTAATCTAAGATGCCGGTAATTTGGTGAAATATTACATTTCAAAACCAAAATACCCGTATCTTAGATATAACTTTACATTCCCCAGGTCTGATATTCTGATTGATATGTATCATAGTTTCAGCTTTTCAAAATCTATTGGTCGCATTATATTTAATTTATTTTAATAAAAATGACTGCTGTAATGTACTGGTAATGCGAACCGGTCACTATACTAGACGAGTATACAACAAAATCAAGATAAATTCAAGATTTTTTATTAGTTTTATCCTGTAAATCCGTTATATTTTCTAACTTATAATTTTTTACTTTTTAATTTTTCAAGTTTGAATTATATGTTGTCTGTCAATAAAACTGCCTGTTCAGTCTTTCAGATTATTTGCTTATTTTGCATCCTCTGTACAGTTCATTTATATACACATTATTATTTCCCCAGTTATTTCTGTCATATGTATTAAAGTCGCTGTTCCATGAAGGAAAATAACCAAAAATATTGAGATATGCGGCATCCTCCAATAAACCCAGTTCATAATTCCTGTTGCTGTATATCTCGCTGCTCGCATTCTCATCTTTTTTTAGTCTTGCTATATCATACTTTGTTCTTATTTCCATTACATTATCATTTATTTTTCTTATCTGAAAACCCCTTCCGTCATCACAGCTATAATTAACCAATGGTGACTTTTCTGTTTTGGCCTGTAAAAATAAGCCGGCTGTCAAAAATAAGATAAATATAAATGCTTTTTTCATGATTAACCTCCAAAATTATTCAGGAGTTACTATAATTGATATATAACCGCTAAAATCTGTTACTGTAAAATTCAATCCGTTATTGCAAAATTCAGATTCTTTAACAGAAGGCATGTTTTTTTCCATTGTTTTTACTGATACTGGTTTCCCCAGCTGCTTTGTCATATTTGATATAATTATATCATAGCTTCCTTGAGGATAATACAATTCTATACTGCTTAATGTCCTATTTTCACCGTCAAGATGATAAATAGTTTCTACAGTCTGACCAAACCAGTCTTCATTTTTTTTCAGACCGGAAAGTGTTTTTCCGGATGCATTTACTGCATACACATCCTTCGTTCCTTTTAACTGATACCGCAGCTGGTCGGCATTCATTCCAAATAATTTTTTTACGGTTATTTTTCCTAATGCTTGTGTATTAGTTAAAAAATCAATATTTACAGTCGAAGATTTTATATTTTCATATGATACTGCCAAAGCGGATAAGCCGGCTAATATTATTATTTTTTTTAACTTTTTCATCGTTTTATCTCCTTTTATAAATCACGAAATCTGACTGCCACATATGCTGTTAATATTATCTGAACTATCAGTATAAAAGGAATACCATATTTAAAATACCAGTGTTTTGTCTTATGCTTGAATAATTTCATGCCTAACAGGGCTCCCAGGCTTCCGCCAGTGATTGATAAAAGAAAAAGTGTACTTTCTTTTATTCTCCATTTTTTATTTTTGGCTTTACTTTTATCCAGAAAAAAAGTATACATTGTAAATATATTTATCATTAATAAATATGATAATATTATTTCATATAATTTCATTATTCTCTCCAAAATTCATTCTAACATGCCAAAAATCAAAATTTTTCTGATAATTGAACTTTCATTATTGATATCTTATCAGATATATTTTATCAGCATTTCCTTAGAAATATATTTATTTACAGAAAATTTTTTTATTTTTTTTCCTTCTCTACTGGATATGCATATTATATTGTCAGAGAAGTCAATAGCTTCGTCCAGATCATGTGAAACCATAACAGCTGTCTGATTGCGGCTTCTTATTTCCTGTTTCAGTTTTCCTATTATTTCTTCTTTATTAATAATATCTATTGATTTAAACGGTTCATCCATAAAGAGCAGGTCTGCAGGATATGATACTGCTCTGGCTATATTTACCCTTTGCTTCATTCCGCCGCTTAAGCTGGACGGATAATACTTTTCATATCCATTTAGATTGACCAGTCTCAGATTCTTTATAATTATTTCATTTTTTTCTCTTTTTGACAGACCTTTATTTTTCAATACAAGCTCAATGTTCTCATAAACAGTAAGCCATTTTACCAGAATTTCTTCCTGAAAAACACAGCTTAAATTTTCATATCTCAGAATATCTTTCATTATGTAGTTTAAAAGTGTGGTTTTCCCGCACCCTGAACGGCCGAGTATTGTTGTTATCCTGTTTTTTTCAAATTCTATTGAGAAATTCTTGTATATTACATCAGTACCAAAGCTCACATTTATATTCTCAAATCTATAATCAGCCATTTTCCCTCCAAAACATCACTTTATTGCGGAAAATGCGAAAGATAAAATCCAGTATAAGTGAAAAAAATACTATTATTATTATCCATGCTATTATTCCCTGAGTATTAAGCGTTAATTTTTCATTCAGAATGCCGCTTCCCACACCGTATTTCGGCTGACTGTATATTTCCCCTGCTATTACAGTTTTCAAAATCAAACCAAAAACAGAGCTTACTATATTTACCAGATTATACAGGAGAGCTGGAAAATACAGCTTTATTATTGAATCTTTTCTATTTATGTGAAATACTTTTATTAGTTTTTTGATTTCAGTATCAATATTATTTATACTTCCTACAATATTATCATAAAATATCGGAAACGAAATCACGGTTCCTATTACCAGAGGCGATATCTCCTTCGGAAACCAGATAAGAACAAGTACAATCATAGCAATAACCGGTGCATACTTTATAAAGCTTATCTGCGGTTTCAAAAATATACGTACAGCTTTGAAATTTGCCGATATAATACCTAAGATCAGCGAACTGATTATGGAAATCAGAAATGCACAGAGAATTCTTATAAATGTGCTGTATATTTCCCTGAAAAATGTATCCTGAGATATAATCAGTTTTATTTCCCGTAAAATGGAAGGCAGACCTGGAAATATCACATCATTTCCTACATATTTTGATATTAACTCCCATATTATACCCGTCCCCAGTATTGAGAGAAAAAAGATCAGATACTTATTTTTCATAAAAAATCCCGCTGTCAGGAATTTTTCCCCCGATAGTTTTCACATCAAAGTCCGATAATATTTTGTAATATTCCAAATAATAATTTTCTGTTTCTTTTATTGATAAAAAATTAATATTGGAATTTTTAATTATCTCTGGCAAAAATGCTGCCGGTATACTCAATTCAGCTTTTTTCAAAAACTCTTCTTTATTTCCCTCTCCTGTAAGCCATTTATTCTGCTCTTCAAGCTCTAGCGTAAGTTTTTTTGCAATATCCGGATATTTTTTCAGCACTCCCTCTTTAGCTATCAATGTAGCCTGCGGAAAGCCGTATTTATTTGAATATAATTTTTTCCACTCTTCATTTAAAGAAAGTATCATTTTTACATCAGTATTTTTCTTCATAAGAACCGAAGCTGCAGGCTCAGACAATACAGCAGTCTTTATCTTTCCAGCAGCAAGTGCACTCGCCAGCTCTGTTCCTGAACTGAAATATTCCAGATCCAGACTTTCGGCATCTATATTATTCTTGTTTAATATATTCCTGAAAACAATATCCGGAGTCTGCCCTCTTCCTATTATTCCGGTTTTCTTATTTTTCAAATCCTCAAGTCCGCTTATATTTTCACTGCTGACCAGATATAACGAACCCCATGAGACAGTCCCCAGTATTTTATATCCCATATTTTTATTATAAAGCTGAGCCGCAAGGCTGGACGGCACTATTGCAACTATATTATCATCTTCTGTCAGAAGACTGCCTGTGAGTGTTTCTGCCGTTGCTGCTTTTTCATATTCTATATTAACATTATCCTCAAACTGTTTATTCTCAGAATACATTCCTAAAAGCGAAAGTGCAGGAAGACCATCTGGAAAAATAAATTTTACTGTTGTTTTTTCTTCACTTGCGTCTTTATCATCTTTAGGTACTCCTCCATTTCCGCAGCCGAAAATTAATAACATACTCAAAATAATTATTCCTATTTTTTTCACGTAATCACCTCTAAAATCTTATTTTATGTAAAGCATTTTTATTTAACAGATATCATATTATAAACCATATATATTTTGTTAGTCAAACGATAATATTTTTTATTATGATTTTTTGTTTCAATATTTCATCATCCCAAATTAAGAAAATTTGAAATATTTTCTCCAATAGAGTAAAATGTAATAAAAAAATAAGGAGCTGCATATGAAAAAAATACTTTATCTGGTTTTCACTCTAATATTAATTTCATGTTCCTCTGTTCCCACTGGCACTTCCATAGAATCGCCAGTGAGAAAATCAGATGACGTGAAATTTTACTATGACCTTACTTATAAAAAAGACGATGAAATTGTTTACGAAAGTAATATATGGCCCAGAGTTTACGAGATTCTTGATGAATCAGAAGATTTTTTTATTTTAGATGTTTTCCTTTTCAATGACTGGGTTCAGAAAAAAGAGTCTTCAGATAAATTATACTCTCTCGCTGAAAAGCTCAGGGATAAAATTGTAGAAAAAAAACAAAAGAACCCGGATCTTGATGTTTATATTATTCTTGACCCTAATAATAATTTTTACGGTTCCTTTGATAATGAATTATATAAGCCTCTTACCGATCTCGGAGTCAAAATAATTTATATTGACCTTGATCATCTTAATGACCCTGTATGGATTTATTCTCCCATATGGCGTACATTTATCAGGCCCTTCGGCAATAAAAAGAACGGAGGAAAAATCAAAAATGTGATTGATCCCGAAAGTGCACCGAAAGTCACTATGCGGAGTCTTTTAAAGGCCTTAAACCTGAAAGCCAACCATAGAAAAGTCATTATGAATGAAAAGACCGTTTTTCTTCCTTCGGCAAATCCTCACAAAGAAGGCTCAAGACACTCTAATATCGCCTTTGAGACAAGCGGAGAAATAATGCAGGACATTTTCAAAGGAGAGCAGGATATTGCGAAATTCTCCAAAGAAACTATCCCTGATCATGAGCTGAAAATAGTTCCTGCTGAAAACGGAATTTACTCTATACAATATCTCACTGAAGGAAAAATAGGAAAAGGTGTAACTGATGAAATTAAAAATGCTGTTTTTGGTGATAAAATACTTATTGCACAGTTTTATCTGGCAGACAGAATAGTAGTACGCGAGATTTTAAATGCTACCAAAAGAGGCGTGAATTTTGACATTATATTAAACAACAGTATTACTTCCAATCAGTCTGGTGGTATTCCAAATAAAACCGCTGCTGATGAAATCATGAAAAAAAGCAGCAAAAATCCCGGAATTATTACTCTCCGATGGTATAATAACGGAGAGGAACAGTTTCATACCAAGCTTATGCTTGTAAAAAAATCTGATTATCTTGTAGCATTCGGCGGTTCTGGAAACTTTACAAGACGTAATCTGCGTGATTTTAATCTGGAGTCAGAACTAAAAGTTATCGCACCTTATGACTCTGAATTTTCAAATGAAGTACTCACTTATTTTGACAGATTATGGACTAATAAAGACGGAGATTTTACCCTTGATTACGATATGGCAAATAAAGAATCAGGGCTAAATAATTTCCTGTACAAAATAATTGAAAAAACTGGTTTTTCTGCTTTCTAGAATATTTGGCTTCATATAATAAAAACGGGTATATACCCGTTTTTATATTACAAAATTTATATTATTAAATATTATTCTTATTCTTTCTGCCGATACTCAAAAAAACTATTACAAATCCTAAAAATGAGAAAACAGTACTTACGATCAGCATTGCCGGGACTCCTTTTGAATCCAGAATTACTCCGCCGAGCAGGTTGCCTATTGTTATTCCGATTCCCATCGATGCTACTGTTACCAATGACTGTCCTCTTATTTTTTCATTTTTATCTACTATTTCATTCACATAATATACAGAAGCCGGTACAAAAAGACCGTAGCCTAATATCTGTAACATTTGAAATGCGAAAATAAAATATATATTATTTGAAAATATAAATAAAACACTCTTAACAAAGAAAAACAGAAAGGAGAGCATTACCAGTTTTCCGCTTGTAGTCTTTTTCATAAAAAAGCTGAAACATACCATTGTAGGAATTTCACTTAGTGCTGCGAGTGACATTGCCGTGCCGTAATCTCCGCTGTTTCCGCCTACGTGCTCTACTATCTGGGGAAGAAAATTAGCAAGCATTCCATGGCTTATAAATGTCAGTATCATGGCTGCAAGAAAATATAAAAGCTTCTTGTTAGCTGCAAGCATATGCCATACACTGTCATTATTTTCAGGCTGTTCTATATTCACACTTTCCTGAACTGCTGTTTTAGAATCCGGCTTATCAAAAATAAATACAGATATTATCATTATTATCAAAAAAACAGCATGAATCACAAGTATACTTTCAGGCCCTGACTGTGTAACTACTTTTCCTATGATAAAACCGCCTGCTGCATATGCCAGAGAGCCAAGCCCTCTTGCCAGACCGAAGTTTACGGGAATGCCGATATTTACAAACTGTATTGCCAGTGAATTTATCAGTCCCGTTGCTGAATATTCCGTCATTCCTATCATAATAAAAATAAACATGGTAATAAAGAATTCGGAAGGTATAACCATAAGAATCATATTTATAATAAAGCTTAGGATCATAATCACAAGAAGAATTCTTTTCAGGGGTATTTTTTTATGCTTATCTGCAAAACTTCCCAGAAAAGTCTGTGAAATAACAGAGGCCACACACTCTACAGCAAGTATTATACCTATTTCGGAACTCTTAAAATTTCTTGACTGGAGCAATACTACAGAAAATCCTACTATTGCGCTAAACGACATCATAAATGAACACTGAATCATGGAAAACTTTGCATTTATCTTTTTTAAACTTTTTCCAGCCTGCATGAACATACACCTCTTTCTATAAAATAATATTTTTTACTGTTTTAACGGTAAAAAAATCAAGCCTTTTTTTGTATCTCCAAAATAAAGCTCCGAAGCCAGATTTTTATAAACCAGAAAAAGTCCCAAAGCACAAAGAAAAGCATCAATTTTGTCTTCAAATTTCTTATAATCCTTTCTTTTCAAATTATTTTCCGGCAACTCAAAATTCTTTGCAAACCCGCTTATTATTTTTTTTTCTTCAAAAATCTTTATTTTTTCGTATAATACAGCATAGCCCTTCAGACTGTCTGATATTTTCCCTTTTAATTTATACCCTGCAGGAAATATTTCCGGAAAAATACCGGCAGTTATCCCTGTGGGAAATGTTTCCACTACTTCATGACTGTGTGTAAATATTCTATCTGTATAACTGAATTTTTTATGTTTTTTTACAAGATACCCGGCGATATCTTCCCCACGGCTTCCTTTATAAGCTCTTTTCATATATTCCCTAGAAACCTGAAAGCTCGATATATGAAACCCGTTTATTTTTGTCCTCTTTAAATCTCTTTCAGCATTTCTGTATTCTTGGGAATCTTCAGGAAAAATCAGCGGTGCATCTATTCCTATGTATATTTCTTTTCTGTCTGTTATTTCAGAATTAAGAAACAGTCTGACTATATCTTTATTACTGTATACACCTGACTGAGAAAATATAATTTCCCCGTTTCCGTTTATTAAACATATTCCTGTTTCATTGTTTTCTGTCCAGGCGAGATCTATCCCGGCAAATATTTTTTCTTTCATAATTTTGTCCTTTTAATAAAACTGCTTTCATTATACTATATTTCAAAGAATATTATAATTTATTTTAGGCTTAAATTTTATAATTTTTATATATTTTTCTGACAGCGAATTTTTTCTTGAAATAACTGTATTAAAAAAGCTGTTCAACGTAGAACAGCTCTTAAAATATATAATTTACATTCTTGAAAGTGAATCAATAAGCTTTCCTGTTTCCCATCTTACATCCTCTTTCATTCTGTCTCTTACTTTCCTGTACAGATTATCTTTACTGTCATTATGCTCAGTGTAACTGTATTTTTTTTCATCATTCATATAACCGCTGACTTCATAGCTCATTCTGCTTCTCAGCTGTGGTTCAGGATGCTGTTTATATCCGTTATCATCAACAACAATTCTGATTCTCACATCTGCTGACGAGTATGAATTAGTTAATACTATAAAATCACTTTTCAGAGAATCTTTCACTATATTATCCATATCACCTGCAATATAAACCTTTACTTTTCCCTTTTCTTCCAGATCCTGATATTTTCTGTACGAATCTTTATATTCTCCGTATTTTTGGTAAGCACTGTATGCACTGTTATATATCTGAGCTATGTCTCGGTACTCACGCTTTGTCCTTGCACTGTATTCCTTGCTTCTGGCTTCCTGATAATATTTATCCGCGGCTTCCTGTCTGCATAATTTATCATTTTTTTCGCCTAATTCACTGCTGTCTTTATAATTCCCGTGTTTCTCATACGCATCATCTGCTTCTGCGAAAGTTTCGGCTGCATCACAGTAATTTTTTGCTGCTTCCTGTGATTTTGCTTTCTTATACAGCTTTTCGGCTTCTGCCCTGTCTGCTTTCTCGTTGTTAAGCTGGTAACGCTTTTGCGAGTCCTTGTAGCTTCCATAATTTTTATAGATATTATATGCAGCAAGAAAATTCTCTTCGGCACTTCTGTAACGTCCGTTTTTTTCGTCAGAAACACCGCTGTTATAGTATTCTCCCGCTTTTAACTCAGAATATTTGAATCTGTAGTCTTCTGCTTTCTGTTTTATATCCTTATAGCTGTAAAAATTAAGACCCGCTTCATACGCCTCTGCCTTGCTCAAATAATCGTCAGTTCTTACTGCTTTTATATTGTCACCCTTTATATAATACTGCTCTGCTACATTTTTCCCCAGCTCGTCAACTGTATATTTTCCTGTAAAAAATGATATCTGCTTGTCATAAGACTTTTTATCCAGCAGAGTTCTTATCTCCCAGAATTCAGACATATACTTAATTTTACTGTCAATAGTAGGTGTTTCTGCAATATTTTTTTCATAATATTTTATTATTGTATCAAACTTTTCCAATATTTGTTTGCTTTCTTTATTATTAGGAAATGTTTTTTTTCCGTCAAGATATTTGGCACTATACTTGACAGCGGTTACATAATCACCCTTCTCATAAGCTTCCTCGGCTTTTTTCAGATCACATCCCACAAATACAAATAACAAAACAGCAAATAATAATATTTTTCTAAAATTTATCTTAATCATAACTCCTCCTGAAATATTTATTTTATATACTTATTATTCCATACCAATATGAAATCAATGTGAAGTTATAATATATTTTTAAAAAATTCCTCTTTCAAAACAATAAGGATTGTATTTTCCCTTTCCGGTATTCAGACTTTTAATTATTTCACTTACTTCATCAGAATTTTCAAAAGTGAAATCCAGTCTTAATTCATCGAGTCCCAGACCCTTTATTTCTTCTAGTTTGGGTATAAGATTCATGGGATTATCCATATAGAGCTCTATATTATCCAGATCATTTCTGACTACCCTGTACATATCATTATGATCTCCGTGTAATTCCTTATATTCCTTTTCAAATATCGGATACTCTATATACATCCCTTTCAGATAACCGTAAATAACCATTCCCTTCTTTACCTTCTTACTTTTGATCCCCTTCAATTGCTCAAAATTCATTTCAGGTGACAGAAAGACAGTTTCCACCCCTTCAAAATCACTAAATAAATCTACAGTATAATTATTAAATATATTCAAATTCCAGTCCACACTTTTTTTATCGACATTTGATTTCAAAATTTGATAAAGATTTGAAACCAGCTTTGAATTCAGATCTATTTTATCCAGCTTGCTCTCTTTCGCCACATCAAACTGTCTATAGTATATTTTTTCTATCCCGTTTGTCCTGCACACGTCTTCCTGCTCCTTATTTGATACCATTGCAGAAATAACAGGGCTGTTATTATAATTATTTTCAAAATTTCTTACATTTACTGCCTTTCCTTCTCTTCTATACGAAGCTGTCAAATTTTCTTTCAGCCTTTCTGCACATTCTCTTTTCATCTGCTTTAACTCGCTGAATGAAATAAAAGCAGTATTATCATAGCTTACTTTAACATTATCAATCTCAAAAGAAGTATCTCCAAGCTCTGATAACTTTTCACTTATTGTTTTTACATCTATTGATTTTTTAGCTGTTTCACTCAGTACTTCCATTTTACATTCCGCTGTTATCCTGCTTTTATTTAGATTCTCCGCAGTAAATATCAGTACAGGTTCTTCACCCAGAGCTGCCGAAAATTCCCCGTCTATTTTAAGTTTTCTTTCCTTTATCTTCATTTCATGGTTTATATTGTCATGTAATTCTTTTGAATAATTTTTGTAAATATATTTTGTTTTTTCAGGAATTCTTCCCAGATACACAGTATCTCCCTTATAGGCTTTTTCTTTTTTTACATCATTTATAAGAATCTTATTTATATAAACTCCTCCGAGTTTCTCATAATCATCACCCACAAACTGTATTCCGTCGCCAAGACTGATATCATCATCCAGCAAAACTTTTCCTGCCCTGCTTACTGTCCCGGCTTTGTACCCAAAATTGGCAGAATAATCAAAATTCATAAGTTTATCATCCCCGTGAAAATATCCTTTGGAATATCCTCTGTTAAAAAGCTTATAAGACTGGCTTTTTCTCTCTTTATTATTAAGAATATCCTTATAATAGTTTACAGTCTCGTAAACGTACTGTTCTGTTTTCTTTCTTCCTTCTACTTTTATTGCGTCTATTCCTATTTCTTTAAGTTTTTTTACCTCTTCCTCCAGAAACTGATCATTAGGACTAAGAAAATATCCGCTTTCCTTATTTTCATCCTGAAATTTTTTCCTGCAAGTATATGCGCAAAGACCTCTGTTACCGCTTCTTCCTCCTATAAAACTGCTTATATAGCAGTTTCCGGAATAAGCAATACATAAAGCACCAGATACAAAAACTTCCAGCTCTATAGTAGTATTCTCCCTTATTTTCTTTATCTCCTGAAATGTAAGCTCTCTTGCAAGTACTACTCTTGAAAGCCCCAGTTTCTGTAAAAAATTAGCTTCTTCATGATTAGCCACCGTCATTTGTGTACTTCCATGTAAAGTAAGATCCGGAAAATTTTCAGCCAGAAATTTCAGGAATCCCAAATCCTGAACAATTACAGCATCTATCCCATGTTCATATATTCTCGAAAAATTATATATTGTGTTTTCTATCTCTATATTTTTCATTATTGTATTTAATGTAAGAAGTGTTTTTACTCCCCTTGCGTGTGCATAATCTATCCCGTCCAGTATTTCCTGTATACCGAAATTCTTATTATTTCTTCTCGCTCCGAAACCTCTCAGTCCGAAATAAACCTCATCTGCTCCTGCCTTTACCGCTGCCTGCATTTTTTCATAACTTCCTGCCGGTGCTACTATATTCATCCTTATTACTCTCCTTAATATAAACATCATAAATTTTTCCATACGAAAAACTATTAACATTATAACACAAGAATAAAATATTTTATATTGTTCAGATTTTTTTATTTATCTGATATACTGTTCGTCTTTGATCTGATATTGCTGAATATTTTACACTGCTGCAAAAATATATAATTTTTTAACTATTTACATATCACAAAAATTTTATTATAATTTATATGGTGATTATATGAAAAAAATAATTATGTTATTAATGGTACTGTTGTTAGTTTCCTGTGAAAGTATAGATCCTAATTATCAATGGTATACTCCCAAAGAAGTTATCAGTAAAATAGATCAGCTTAGACCCGGGGATATACTTATTTTGTCAAAAGGCAGCCGTTTCAGGGAAATGTGGGGTCATTCCGTTATTCTTAATGATGAAAAAAAAGTCGTAGAATTTCCCGGATATTTTTCCGGCTATCAGGAAGTCCCTCTTTATACATGGGCTGATCTTGAAAGAAAAATTGCTGTTTTCAGGCTAAAAGAAATGAATAATGAGCTCAAAACAGAGCTTATGAAAGAGATCGATCTTACCATTAATAAAAAATATGGTATTACTTTTGATAAAAATTTTGATAAAAGACTTTATTGTTCACAGTTTGTATATGATGTATTTAAAAAAGCCGGAAATACTGTCGGAAGAGAGATTGATCTGGATTCTGACGGCGGCAGCTGGGTAATGCCGTTTGATATTATGAGATCTGATATGCTGGAAAATGTCATACTTGAATGATCATAAAAAACGGAAATTAATGACAAAGCCTTTTTATCCACAGTAAATAGCAAAAATAACTAATCAATAAAAAAAATTAAGCAGTCATAATAATGCTTAATTTTTTTATTTTCTTTATTTTTCTGCAAGAGCCTTGTGATAAAGCGGTCCTACGAATTTATTCAGCGGAAAAGACTCTTTTAGTGCTTCTGTAATATATCCTTTTGTTGTATTAACAGCATTTTCGATACTTTCTCCCTTTGCCAGCTCCGCAGTCAGACATGCTGCAAAGCTGCATCCTGCACCATGAGTATATGTAGTATCTATTTTTTCAGATTCAAATACTTTGAATTCTTTACCATCATAAAGAACATCTATTGCTTTATCAGGGCTAAATGATTTACCGCCTTTTATAAGCACATATTTAGGTCCGTATTCATATATTTTTTTTGCTGCTTCTTTTAATTCATCCAGTGTAGTTATCGGAGCTGTTCCTGCAAGCTGTGCTGCCTCGAACAAATTAGGCGTTACTACAGTGGCATTAGGAAGCAGATACTTCTGCATAGCTACTGTATTTTCCGGAAATAATGCCTGATCTGTCCCTTTACATACCATAACAGGATCTATTACAACTATCGGTGAATTTACTTTTTTCAAAGTTTCTCCTACATATTCTATTATTTCCACTGTAGGAAGCATTCCGGTTTTCAGGGCATCTACCCCTATACCTTCCAATGCTGTCTTTGCCTGTGCTTTTATTGTTTCCATATCTATTGGAAATACCTGATGTGCCCAGTTATTATCAGGATCCATAGCTACTATAACAGTAAGTACGCTCATCCCGTATACCGATCTTTCCTGAAATGTTTTCAGATCTGCCTGTATTCCCGCTCCTCCGCTTGTATCAGATCCTGCTATTGTAAGTACCTTTTTTGGATTTGCCATTTTATCATTCCTCCTATTATGTTAAATATTCCACATTAATTATATACAGAAACTAAACATAAAATCAATTGATTTATTTTAAATTTTATTACTTCTCTGTAATTTATTTTCTCTCCACATTTAGAAATAGGCTTGTTTTTTCGCTTACCCTCATATTTTCCGGAAGAAACTGGGAATTAGCCTCCTTTATATTAAAGACAGCCTCATAATTTTTATTTATCAGTCTTTCCTCTTTATTTTCATAATATTTTTTTACAGTTTCCACATCATCATCCGAAAAACCTTCTACCTGTAATTCTACTATCTCATTATTTTTATCTTTTATAATATATATATCTCTAAGTCTAATATTAGGATATACTTCCATTATATCTTTAGGAAACTCATCCGGCATCGGAAAACCGCCTTTTTCCTTACTTACTCTCAGTGTCATGCCTCCGTATTCATTTTCGTATTTGATATACTCCCCGTTTCTGTTATTAAAAGCGCCAAATGCTGTTATCCCGATAATAATCAAAACCAGTACCGCTGCAGCGATTCCAAACACCTTCCAGTATTCTTTCGTAAAATATATTCTCATATTCTACTCCTCCTTTGTATTTTTACCTGATATTATTATAACAGATTCAATGCAGGCAGGCAATATAAAACGGATATGAAATTCATATCCGTCTGTATTTTTTTATATTATCCATTAGAAGTTATTTTTTCTTAAAACTGCATGTCACTATATGATCGTCTATTATGCCCACAGCCTGTAAATATGAATAAATAATAGTAGAGCCTACAAACTTAAAACCGCGTTTTTTCATATCCTTGCTTATCTTATCCGACAGTTCGGTTTTCGCAGGGAGTTCTTTCATATCTTTCCATTTGTTTACTATCTGCTTATTATTTACAAATCCCCATATATATTTGTCAAATGATCCGAATTCTTCCTGTACTTTTATAAAGGCCTTTGCATTCTCTACTGTAGAATTCACTTTTAGCTTATTCTTGACAATTCCGTCGTTCTTTAGCAATTCATCTATTTTATCATGCTTATAATCCTTTATTTTGTTATAATCAAAATTATCAAAAGCTTTTCTAAAATTTTCCCTTTTGTTTAAAATAGTTATCCAGCTTAATCCTGCCTGAAATCCTTCCAGAATAAGCATTTCGAACATATATGAATCATCATGGGACGGTACTCCCCATTCATTATCATGATACTCTCTTTCGGAATCTTTATTTGCCCATCCGCATCTTACTGTTTCTTCCATGTAAATCTCCTTTCAGCTGCCGTTTTTCTTGTAATATATATCTTAAAATAACGTTTCTTTTATCCCGTTGCTTTTATATGCTCTTATTATATCATGCATTTCATAAAGAAGTCCGTATTTTTTACACTCTGCTTTAAAAAAACTATACATATCTCTCATATTTAATATATTACAAAAATATTTATTCCCGTATATGCGTATGTACTTACTTTTTAATCCGGGAAAATGCTCATCCAGCTTTTTGAAATAATATGTTCTCTGATTCTGACGCAGGGTCACTCCTCCGCCAAAAAACACAAATTTTGCCCCGCTTTCATAAGAAAGCCTGATAACATCGGAAATATTCTGCATACTGTCTGTTATAAAAGGAAGAACGGGCATCAGCAGAATACCCGTAAATATTCCTATATCCGAAAGCTTTTTCAATGCTTCAAATCGCTTTGAACTTACTGCAACATTAGGCTCTATTTTTCTTGCCGTTTCATCATCTGCAGCAGTTACTGTCATCTTTATACATATAGGTGAAAATATCGAAATTTTCCCTAAAATATCATAATCACGTGCAATAAGATCACTTTTTGTGGTAAGATCCACTCCCCAGCCGTACTTATAAATCAGCTCCAGACTTTCTCTTGTCAAATTCAGCCTGGCTTCAAGGGGATTATACGGATCGCTCATAGCCCCTGTTGATATTACACCTTTCAGTCTTTTGCTTTTTATTTCCTTCTCCAGAATATGAAGTGAATTCTTTTTTACTGTTACTTTATCAAAATTCTCTATTCTGTAACAGTCGCTTCTTGAATCACAATAGATGCAGCCGTGACTGCATCCTCTGTATATATTCAGGTTATAATCCGCGCCAAACCATCTCTCCTTGTGTTTATTCTTGGTAAGGAGCGTTTTTGCTTCTATATATTCTATATCATCAATTATATTCATATTACCCCTGTTTATCTATTTTATAGGTACATATATATCTAATTCCGACTCATCCGAATCATCTATCCATCTCTCGTCATAATATTCAAAGCTGTATTCCGGTATACATTCCAGCTTTTCCTCAGGCATCCATTTCATATATATATCCCCTATAAACTTACTTATATTATCTCCTTCTATTTTTCCTTTAAATGTATAAACAGCATATTTATTTGCCGGAAGTTTTATCTCTTCGAATCCTTCCGGAATTTCTGTATATGATTCCTTTTCCATTCCGATAGTATAATCAAATAATTCTTCAGTCATTCTCATATTATCCGAAAGTCCGTAGCTGTTCATATGCTCAGGATTAAATTTTCCTTTGGCAGCCTTGAAGAATTCACCCCACGCTTTTGGAAGATCTCCTACTGTTTTCGGTCCTACATCTTTTGTTTTTTTTCCGTATATTGTTATTTCCGGAAGTTCTTTTATTACAGCCTTCATAAATATCACTCTCCTGTTTTATTTTCTTTAATTATACTGTCTTTACTATGACAATAGTATGTCATATTGCCTAAATAAGTTTTTATTTTATAATTTTTATAAAAAAATTCCCCGTTTTAATGAGGAATTTTATGAATTATCTTACTAATTCTCCGTTTTCATATTTATCTACCTGTTCGATATTTCCATTTTCATCATAGTATGTAATATCTCCGTCAGGTTTTCCGTTCTTGTAGTTACCTTTTGAAGCTATATTTCCGTTTTCATGAAATTTTACAAATAATCCCTGTACCACATTATTTTTATCTGTTTGATAAATTAATGCCGGCGTATTCGTAGCTACAAAGAAGTCAGCCACTACTTTAACTCCGCCTTTTTGCTTATATGCTCTTTTATATGAAACAGCAAGTGTTCTGTCATTTATAGGTGCACCTGTTTCATCTACATACGTTATAAAAGTTCCTTTTTTATAATTCAATTCATCATAGACTTTAAGACCTGTACTTTCATATGAAAAACCTATTATTGTTACAAAAAGAAATAAGCAAAGGAGCAGTATTTTTTTCATAAAATCACCTCATCATTATTTTTGTTGTACTACTATAGTATAATATAACATAGTTTGATTTTCCATATTTTTAAATTAAAATAAAATTATTTTTTTATTTTTTATTTAAAATTATTTTTTTCATGCTTTTCTACAAGGTCTTTTGCGTCTTTCAAACCTAATCCTGTTAATTCTCTTACTCTTTTTATCTTTTCAATTTTGAAAATATCAGAATTAAGCAGCTCTTTTAAAGATAATTCATTATTTCCGGGTATTTGGTCAGTTAAACTTTCTTCACTCGGAAATATTCCACTTTCACTTCTCTCCACTAATTCCTTTGAACTTTTTAAGTCCAAATTTGTGAGTGAATGAATCTGCTTTATCTTTTCCAGCTTATTATAATTTCCTCTGAGTATTTCATCTATTTTTGTTTGATTATGTATACTTCTATCTGAAAACACTGTATTTTCATTATTGCTCTTTATTTCGACATAACCGCTGAATTCACTCTGCTTCATATTTTTCTTTTCTTTTTCTCTTTTTTCATAATATTCTTCTACATCTGTCTTTTTTTTGAAAAAATCAAATATCCCCATTATTCATCCTTCCCATTATACATGTTATACATGTCTTTTATTCTCTGTATTATTTCATTCCTTAATTCTACCGGTTCCAGCACTTCCACATTATCACCAAGGCTCAGTATGAACTCAAGAAACCATTTATCTATTCTCCAGTTCAGCTTTATTATAACATAGTTTTCTATAGATGCAATATTGTACTTTTCCCTGCTTTTCTTTATATCCAATACTTCATAATTATCCAGAAAAAATTTAGCTATCTCAAAAAAATTTTTCTTATACTTTAATATTATTTCGTTATGTATATAATCACTGAAAAATCCTTTTTGCGAATATATTTTTTCTGAAATATCCGGATCTTCTGTAAACTTTTCATTTGTAATTTTTATTTCAAGTATTCTTGATACCCTGAATATCCTCAGTTCCTTCCTGAGAAGACAATTGGCAAAAAGATAAACCGAATTACCTTTTATAGAAATAATATACGGCTCGAGCTGTCTCTCGCTTATCACATTGTCACTGTTTATATACTTTACCTCTATAATATTTTTGCTTTCAATCGCTTTTTTTATTGAGGATATATTTTCTTTTTCTCTTTTATGCATAAGATAGCCTTCTTCTATCTTAAAATAGTCGAGTTTTCTCTGTTCTTCCATCTCTTTGTCAGAAATTATGTTTTTGAATTTTTCTATAAGCAGCTTTGTTTTACTGTCCTTATAATAGTAATTATTTAATATAGATATTATTCTTGTCAGTTCAGACTTTGAAAAATTTATATTTTCCAGCTTAAAATTTTCTATTATACTTATACCGCCTTCAAATCCCATTTTTCTCTCTATAGGTATCCCCATATTTTCCAAAATATCAAGATCACGGTATATTGTTCTCTGCGATACCTCAAATTCCTCGGCCAGTCTTTTGGCGCTTACTTTTTTATATCTATTCAGATAGTATAATATATTTAAGATCCTGTCTGTTTTCATATATCCCCCTGTCCCGGTTATTTTATAAAGAAAATTAATTTATTTAAATATTTATCTGAAATTCTGACCCGTTTATAACATGTTATTTAAGGAAAAAATACAAAGATTTTTATATTGATACTCCAGATCATTTTAGCCATAAATTTGGTTCAGCATCTGTTTTATTTATATTCTGAGTATAACAAAAATTCATTATTATTACAATTGAAATAAACATACTTTATTAAAATTCCCAATAAGTTAATAAATCAGTTTTGGCAGCAAATACAGCAGCCTGTCTGCTTCCTGCTAAACAGGCTCTTATAGTATCATTAGCTCTATAATCATATCTTTATAAAATTAATTTTTTTTATTCTTTTTTATGATCTTTCTGGTGATATTTTCTTTTTTTAGTAAACCTTACATCATTATCCTGCAATCAGTTATTTTATTATCCTATTATTTTTTCTCCTCACTAATAAAGCAAGTCAATTCATAAAATCACCAAATTTTTCACAAAATAAAAAACAGCACTTATGCTGTTTTTTATGTAATTAACTAAATATATAAGTTTATCTGATATTATTTTCTGCCTTGTACTGCTCGATTCTAAATAGAAGATCTTCTATTTCCTGTATTTCAGCTACTTTTTTATCTATTTGCTTATCCACCTTAGTCAGCTCTTTTTCCAGTCTTGTTCCGCTGTTTAAATGCTGTCTAAGATTTGTCCACTTTCCTCTTGCTCCTTCTCTTAATTCTCTTCTATACTCATAAGTAGGAGCTGCACTTGCCATCATTCCTGCAAATACACATAAAGTCACTATAATCCCAAATTTTTTCATAAATTTTCTCCTCTTTGTCTTTCTTATCTTTTTCTTCTCATTCTTGCCTGCTCATCCGGCATTAATTCTTCCTCTTCAGCTTTTATTCTATCAAGCATAGTATACCAGTAACCTCTTTTTTCAGGTAGTGTTACATATACTGATTCCTGAGCTCTTCTTAAAGCTTTTTCATATGATGAGTATACACCGTCCTGATCATAATCTTTTGTTATACTATCTTCAACAGATTTACTCACCTGAACATCACCCTCTGCACCATACGCTGCAAAAGCCATTGTTCCCACTAAAAAAACCAATAGTATTTTTTTCATAAAAATTCTCCTTACTTTCTTGTTTTATTTAAGTACTTAAGTACTTTGTTATATTCAGTTTTATGCCATGCCACATCTTTTTTAGCTCTATAATTTTCGATTTTATCGGCTTTCTCCATTTGTGCTTGCATATCAGGCATTTCTGGTATAGCTTTTTCTTTCTTAGCTCCCAGAGACATTATACTTAATGCCATTAATACAGCAATGATTAACTTTTTCATAATTCTCCTCCTGCGTCCTTCTGTTTAATTTTATTTTATAAAACTTCATTATTTTATAAATTCCTCTACTAAATTTTAGCATTTTTTTGGATTTTGTCAACCATTTTTTATTTCCCAAATTTTTATTTCTTTAAATACTTAACTTTCAAAGGATTTATTTTTTAAAAATTAATCATAAAAATTCATAAATAAATATTACTTTATCATTTTTTTAATTTCGTCTCTTAATTTTTTTGAATTCTTACAATTTTTACCATGACTTGATACCAGTATTTGATAATCTTCATCTTCCAATATTGCTCCAAAACGTACATTCATTTTATTTTTGGATGTAACATTATTTACCAGAATATTATTTTCTATACAAAATTCTGCTATTTCTTCATTCAGCTCTTTGTCGTCTGTTGCTGCTACTACGAGCATATATTCACGCAAATTTTCACCGGAAAATCTCTTTTCTCTTATATCGATATTCCCTATTCCCCTTATCTTTTCTTCTTTTATTTCCTCAGCTATTACTGTAATGTCAGAATTATATCTGGACAGTGTTTTTATCTTTTTATAAGCAATCTTTCCGCCGCCTATTACAAGACACTTTTTATTCTCAATATCTATACAAACAGGAAAAAACATCCTTCCTCCTCCCAAAGTTCAAAATTTTACCAGCTTCCGCCTCCGCCTCCGCCATGTCCTCCGCCAGAGGAATGACCTCCTGAGGAGCTGCTGCCTCCGCTTCCGGAAGAAGATTCATGAGAGCTTACAGCACTTGAATATGACCTTATTACATGGGTTCTTATTGTATCAGCCCTGTATCTGCTTCTAAAATTATTATTTATTTCATCATGTGAAATATAGCTGTTTAATGATATAGTTTCCATCAGCTTTTCCATACCGTATGTCAAGTCTAATGCTGCTATATAAGGATAAATTTTATCTATATAGCCTGTCATTTCCTCTGAGCTCAGAATATTTTTTACATCAGATTTATAATTATTCACGGAAGCTTCTATATTCTCCAGCTCATAATTAATGCGGACACCGTATTCCGTATAACGTTTTTTCAAATTTGTATATTTGCTGTATGCATATCCAAATAAACACCACACACCCAGTAAAAAAATATTTTGAGTAGCAGCAAACAAAAGTATTCCTATAGCTGCTCCCCATACCCATGATCTTTTTGAAGGATTTCCAAAGACAAACATTGAAAGCCCGACCATTGTCCAAACACTGAAATTTACTGCAATTACAATACCGCCTGTATGATCCTTGGTTATCATATATCCTATTTTATATTCGGCAAACACTATAAGGCCGGTTATAAGTATTGCAAAAAAATAAACAAAATTATCCTTTACCATCATTTCCATTTTTTTATTCATGAGTCTTTTGTTCAGATTATTTTGAAAAGCATAAAAATAATCCTCCGGGATATTTGAAAATTTATTTATTTTTCTGCTTTCTCCCTTTTCCGCTGCTTTTTTTAATTTATCCAGCTTTTCCTCGTCCAGATCAAGTCCGCTTTCTCTCAAAAGATCATTTATCTTATTTTCAAATATAGTTTCCACTTCTCTCTGACTGAATTTTTGCCTTTCCAGAGTAGTTTTCAAAAGACGCTCTTCTTCTGTGAGTGTTTCTTCGGAATTCAGCAGCTCAAATGCATCGTCACTTATATCAGGATGCAGCTTTAAATGTTTCTTTGATATTAATGACAATACCCCTATACTAATTATATTTTCCATTTTTTTTTCATTTTTCAAAAATGCTGTAAACATAGGAGAAAGCTTATTAGGTATCTTCCCATACGAGGCTTGGTCTATCTCCGGATCTTTTTTCAGCGTCAAAAGTCTCAACAGCATAAATATCAGGAATGATAATAGAAATATTACTGAAAGAGCCAATAATTCATTCTTATAGATAAAGCCTTCTAATTTTTTTAAAGTACTGATATGAATTTCATCTGTCTCAAAATTTAAAAAAATCGAAAGACCATTATTTTTCTCCAATATTTTTGCTGCTGATATTCTTATAATATCAGGCTCCATAATATAGGTGTAATCTTTTCCTTTTTCATTAAAGGCACCTGTATATATTTCCAGTTTTGTTCCTTTTGAAAATATTTTTTTATTGCCTTCAAAGGATATATTTACTTCACTGTTTAATATATCGCATGTCCAGCTTTGTCCTACAGCATTCCAGTCTATTTCATATCTGTTTCCGCCTTTTTCGGTTACTGCACCGAATACAGTATAATTCAATACATATTTGTTCATACCTGTAACATATGCTTTTGCATTGCCTATTCTGAAGTTTACCGTTCCATCTTCATATACTGCCTTATATTTTTCCTGTTTACCGTTTCTTGTTATATAGTTCATCTTTACCGAAATATCACCTTTAGCTCCGTCGGGATAAGAAAGCGGAATAATTCTATATATTCCATGCTTCATACCTGAAGAAAAAAAGTAATCTATTTCTTCATTTATTGTAATTGTTCCGTCTTTATTAATCTCTGCATTCACAGCCATATTTTTTATATGTTCCCTGTAACTGTAGATTCTTTTATATTCTTCTTCAGTATAGTTATGTTCTTTTTCTTCTGCCTTGCCGCTTTCTGCTCCTTCGGATGCTGCTGCTGCAAATATAAGAAGAAATGCACACGCTAATAGTAAAAGTAATCTCCTCTTCATTATCACTCCTGTTTCCAATTATGCTTCATTTATCCGCAAATAAGGCATAAAGCTAGTCTAAAGTTCTTTTCAAGCCTGTTTTTCCTGCTTTTTCTCTCTCATCAAAAATAAATTCTTCCAGCTCTTCACGCCCTATATTTTTTAAGGCTGAATAGAAGAAAACATCCTTATTATCAAATTCCAGTTTCTTTTTTATTTCCTTAAGCTGTTTAAATTTTTGATTATTTGAGAGCTTATCTGTTTTTGTAAATATTATATAGTAATTAATGCTGTAATGCTCCAGCCACTTAAGCATTTCTATGTCTTCAGCCGAAGGCACTCTTCTTATATCAAGCAGCAGAAATACTATTTTTTCTCTGTCACTGTTCAGATAGTCAGCTATTATTTTCCCCCAGTTTTTCTTCACAGCTTCCGGAACTTTGGCAAATCCATATCCCGGAAGATCTACAAAGTAAAAATCTTCATTTACGTCAAAAAAATTTATAAGCTGTGTACGTCCGGGAGTTTTACTTGTTCTTGCAAGGTTTCTTCTGTTAGTAAGTGAATTTATCAAAGATGATTTCCCCACATTTGACCTTCCTATAAATGCAAATTCTATTTCTGTCGTTTCCGGATAATCATTTATTACAACTGCTGATTTTATAAAATCTGTCTTCTTTATTCTCATTTGTTCTCCTTATCTAAACTTATATTACAAAATAAATGTTTATTTTTTATAAAATATTCTGTTATATTATATCATACACTGAAATTAAAATCACATAGTTTATATATTGTTTTTTTGGCTGTCAGTCACATAAACAGATCATTATGCCGAATACCGGCAGTTATATAAAAAAGACAGGAGTTCTATACTTCCTGTCTTTTTATTTATTATATTTATTTATTCAGCATACGTGATAAAAACTCCTGAGTTCTTTTATGCTGCGGATTATTAAATATTACTTCCGGCTTGTCGTCTTCCACTATTACTCCCTGATCCATAAATACCACACGATCGGAAACTTCCTGAGCGAATCCCATTTCATGTGTTACTACCAGCATTGTCAATCCGCTTTGTGCCAGATCCTTCATTACTTTTAGTACTTCACCAACCATTTCAGGATCAAGAGCCGATGTAGGCTCGTCAAATAAAAGAACTTCCGGCTCCATAGCCAATGCTCTTGCTATAGCTACCCTCTGCTTTTGTCCGCCTGATATCTGACTTGGTTTTGCATTTATGAATTTTTCCATTCCTACCTTGGTAAGGAATTTCATTGCCATATCCTCACTGTTTTTTTTGCTTCTTTTTAATACTTTCATTTGTCCGATCACGCAGTTTTCCAGTACTGTAAGATTATTAAAAAGATTAAACTGCTGAAATACCATCCCTACTTTTGATCTTAACTTGGCAAGAGACATTTTTCCTGTTGTTATATCTTTATCGTGATAAAATATCTCACCGCTTGTCGGTCTCTCCAGAAGGTTTATGCAGCGAAGCAGTGTAGACTTACCGCTTCCCGAAGAGCCTATTATACATACTACTTCTTTTGGTTTTACAGTAAAATTAATATCTTTCAGGACACAACGGCTTCCGAAATCTTTTCTCAGATGTTCTATTTTTATAATTTCATTACCCACACTTTTACCTCTCTTTCAACAAATTACTGTCAATCTCTTTCTCAATTGTCTCTGCAATTTCAAAATTTTTCGGACCGTCGATTTTCTTTTCTACAAATCTCAAAATCAGACTGATTGTAAATGTAAGAAAGAAATATATCGCACTTGTTATTATAAATACTTCATAATAACGAGTATACGTTCCTGCCAGTGATTTTGAAGTGAAAAAGAGTTCGGTAACACTGATAACGTTAAGAACCGATGTATCTTTTATATTTATAATAAACTCATTTCCTACAGAAGGTAATACATTACGTATTGCCTGCGGAAATATAATGGATTTCATGGTTTGAAAATGACTCATTCCTATTGCCTGGGCTCCTTCAAGCTGTCCCTTATCCACAGAATCAATTCCGCCTCTGATTATCTCAGCCATGTAAGAACCGGTATTTATTGATACTATGAATAATGCTGCCGGTATAGGATCAAGATTAAGATTTATAAGCTGCGGAAGTCCGTAATAAATAACCATTGCCTGTACTATCATAGGTGTTCCCCTGAAAACGGCTATATATATTTTTATTATTATCTGAGATAACTTAATAAAAAATTTTTTTATTACCGGTGTTTTTTCATCTATATACGCTTCCCTTACTAATGCAACACATAATCCGATAAAAAATCCCACAATAGTTCCTGTTAGCGAAATATAAAGAGTCGTAATGGTACCGCTTAAGAACTGGTTTCCGTTTTTTTCTATGAAAAAAGCTACCCAGCCTAAAAAAGTCCTCGTACCATCTGCTGCTAAAAACATAATTTCCCTCTTTCCAGTATCCTGGCTTCTCTTTAGTTCTGCTCAGAATACATCTTGACTTGTTTAATTTTATAATAAAATCTAATTTTCTAACGGCTGATTCTTAATAGCATCTTCCATTATTTTTTGACGCTCTTCTTCTGTAATTCCGGCAAGAATTTTATCTATCTGGTCTTTAAGATCTGTATTTCCTTTTTTCAGTCCCACAGCCACATCGACTTCCTCATTGGAATATTCAAAGCCTTTTCCTTTTTCAAAAGTAATATATTTCAAATTAGGGTTTGCAGTTTCTGCTGCCATTGCTCCCGGTCTTTCAGAAACATAGCCGTCTATTTTCCCGGAATTAAGTGCTACTATCATAGCAGGAAAATTTTCCATTGCTGTCTGCTTGTTCGCTCCTGTAAGCTGATCTATTACAGTATAGTGAAGTGTATTCAGCTGTCCAGTTATTTTAGCTCCCTGAAAATCTTCAAGTGTTTTTGCATTTGCATATTTTCCGTCTTTTGCTACTACTACTACAAGATCCGACTTATAATAAGGCGATGTGAAATCCAGACTTTCTTTACGTTCTGTAGTTGGTGACATTCCTGCTATTACAGCATCTATCTTACCAGACTGCAGTGCCGGTCCAAGAAGTCCGTCCCAGTCTGTCTGTACTATTACAAGTTCTTTTCCAAGACCTTTTGCTACAAGCTTTGCTATTTCCACGTCATATCCGCCGCAGTATCCGTTGCTCGAATTCTTTACGGCACCGTTGCTGTCATCACTTTGGAACCAGTTAAAAGGGGCATATCCGCATTCCATTCCCACTCTGAACTCATTGCTTTCTTTTTTTCCTTCTCCCCCGCTTCCGCCTTTTCCACAGGCTGTTAATACCACAAGCATCAATATTAAAGCAAATAAATTAATTTTTTTTATCATATTTTCCTCCTAATTTATAAAAAAAGGTTGTTCACTATTATGACAACCTGTTTATATATAGTTGTTTAATAGTGCCATCCAATGGATGAGTGACAAAGATGTTATCTCTGCCCCCACATTATACTCATGCCTTCATATAATGTTCGGCGATGGTTACCTTTCATATGCTTCCCAGCCTGCCAGCTCTGCATATTACTAATTCTCACCGCTACCTCTATAAAACCTAATTTTATTCTATTGTTATTAAATAATGATAGCTGATATTTCTAGAAATGTCAAGTATTAATGAATATATAATATATAATTTGCTATTTTATACTTTATGTAGTAATATTAGAATGAATTTAATTTTTTAGAGAGGAGAAAAAATGGGAAATAATTTTTTTAGTTTTATGGAAAAAACTCTTATGGGGCCTATGTCAAAGCTTGCTAACCAAAAGCATCTGCTGGCTGTAAGAAATGGAATGATATCTACTATTCCTCTTACTATAGTAGGAAGTTTCTTTTTGATACTTGCTTCTCCGCCGCTTAGCCCCACATTTTTAAAATCGATTGACTACGCTAATAAATATGGAATGAATTTTGCACTGGTATTCAGACTTAGTATGGGGATTATCGCCGTTTTTGCCACTTATAATATTGCTTACTATCTGGCAAAATCTTATAATCTGGATGGTGTATCGGCAGGAACACTTGCTCTTGTCGCGTTTATGATGACACAGGTTCCTTTATTTCTGGAATTTACATTGAAAAATGCTGCAGAGCCTACAAAGGGATGGGTAGTTCCTATGAATAACCTTGGTTCGGCCGGATTATTCGGAGGTATTATAATAGCCTTTTTCGCTGTGGAAACTCTCCGGTTCTTTAAGGAACACAGACTTGTAATAAGAATGCCTGACGGAGTGCCCGAAGCAGTGGGAAGATCTTTTGAATCACTATTCCCCACTATTTTTGTGGTAGTAGTTGTCTACCTTGTTTCTATACACTTCGGATTTGATATTCATAAATTTTTATACGGATTTTTTAAACCGCTTATCAGCCTTGTTAATCATCCTGCCGGAGTTATAGTTATTGTTTTTCTTATTACTTTTTTATGGGCGTGCGGTATTCACGGAGTTGCAATAATTGGTTCTGTTGCGAGACCAATATGGCTTATCCTTCTGGATCAAAACGGTGCAGCTCTTGAAGCAGGTGCAAAGGTGCTCCCTAATATTGGTGCTGAACCTTTTTATCAGTGGTTTATCTGGATAGGCGGTTCAGGATGTACTATAGGGCTTCTTATTCTTATGGTTTTTTCGAAGTCAAAGCAGCTAAAAAGTCTGGGCAGAATTGCTCTGCTTCCCGGAATTTTTAACATAAACGAGCCTATTATATTCGGAACACCAATTATGTTAAATCCGTTTTTGATTATACCATTTATGCTTGCACCGATAACTACAGCTCTTTTAAGCTATTTTGCCATGGCCGCCAATATGGTATCAAGAGTTTCTACTCTTGCCCCCTGGACATTTCCGGGACCTATAGGTGCTTATCTGGCTACAAACGGTGACTTCAGGGCAGTAATACTGGTATTTATAAATATAGCAATTTCTACAATTATTTATTTTCCTTTTTTCAAACTTTATGAGAAAAAATTAGTTGCCGAAGAAAAACTAAACTCTGAAAAGAAAGCAGCAAACTAAAAGCAGACCGGAAATCCGGTCTGCTCATTTTTATTTTAATAAATACAATTATTATACTTTATTTTCTTTTATCCAAATAAATCAATATTATGAAAAAGCTTTAATGAAATTCGTTCCAGACATTCTAACTCTTCATCTGTAAATTCTGAAAAGATTTTTTTATATCTGGAATGATATTCAGGGATTAGACCATTCAGGAAACGGTACCCTTCTTCAGTCATTGATATTTTATAAACTCTTTTATCACTTTTATCTTTTACTTTTTTTATAAATTTCTTTTGACATAATGTCTTAATAACATTACTAATAGTGGGAGCAGACAATCCAAATTTTTTTGAAATATTTCCGGCAGTTTCCGGCTTATTATGATTTAAATACAAAGTTAACAGTATTGACAGCTGTGTACTTGTAGTACCAAAGTGGCTTAAATGACTCTCCACTCTTCCATTGGCTTTTTGTGCGGTCATCATAAAACTAAAATATGCTCTTATTACATCTAAATCATTTATTCCATACTCTTCAGATAAAATGTTAAATTTTTCCATACCGGGAAATTTATTCATAAAAGAGGCTCCATTCCTACTATAAAATCAAAATTAAACATTCTGTTTATTATTTAATGTAATAAATTATATAATTTCATAGTTCATTTTGTCAATAAGAATTATTTTATTTCCAGATCAAAACAGCTTTTCTGCACTGTTTTCCGCTAAGAACACTTAATGCTTATTTTTTATAATCAAAAGGGAATCTGCCGTTAGACAAATTCCCCCAAAATATTTATTACGGTGTTACTATATTAAAGTCTGGAGTAAATGAATCAAAAGTTTCCAGCAGCTCATTAAATTTAAATGTATCTCCTGTAACTTTGGCTCTTCCGTCCTGAATCTCCTTATCCAGAGTTGTTGCATTTCCGGCTATTCCAAGTAATGATTCTTTCGGAATAGTCATACTTAAATCTGCATTTCCAAAGCTGTTTACTTTTCTGTAAACTAATGCACTATTCTCGAGTGAAATTACATATTTTTCCTTTAGATTAGGTTCTTCCCAGTTTATTATCATTTTTTTGCCGTTTGCCTTATCTCCTATGATATGCATTCCAAAATAATCCAGTATCATATCAGGAGTCATAGCATTCAGAGTATCGGGACTGGCAGTAGTTGCCGTGATTTTTGGCGTACCGTTTCTAAGCTCATAAGCACCCATTAGATATTCGTTTCTCCAAGTACCGTTTTCAGATTGGTAGCCCAGCTGTTCGAGTATATCTGCCTGAAGATTTTTAGCGGCTGTATTATTTGGTTCCGCAAATACTACCTTATTCATTACTTCAGCAGCCCATCTGTAATCACCTTTATTATATGCTTCTCTGGCTTTTTTCATTACAGCTGCTGATCCTCCCATATACTCCACATATTTCTTAGCTGATTCTTCCGGCGGCAGCGGATTCAAATTCGCTGGGTTACTGTCATACCAACCCAGATATCTTTGGTATATAGCTTTTATGTCATGACTCACACTTCCGTAATATCCTCGTAACGCCCAATCCTGATCCAGATTCTGAGGTAATTTAAGATTTTCTGCTATTTCATTCATTGTATATCCCTTATTTATCAGTCTTAAAGTCTGGTCATTCAGATATTTATATGCATCTCTCTGATTAGACAAGTAAGATACTATTTCTTTATTACCCCATTTAGGCCAATGATGCTGTGCTATTACTACATCAGTTTTGTCTCCGTAACGGGCAACTGCTTCATCAAGAACTTTCCACCAATTTTCAGCGTCTCTTACCTGTGCTCCTCTCAAAGTATAGAGATTATGCAATGTATGTGTCGCATCTTCCGCTGTGTTCAGAAGCTTGAACTGCGGAAAATACATAAGCATTTCAGCCGGAGCTTCTGTATTCGGAGCCATCAAAAATTCTATCTGTACTCCGTCAATTGTTCTTTTTTCCCCGGTAGTTTTTATTATATCAGTAGGCGGTATAAGTGTAACATTCCCGCCTGATGAAACAGTTTTTCCAAGTCCGGTATCCACATGCCCTTTAGGGTTTCTTGGCAGCATAGAGCCATATTGGTAAAAAGAACGTCTGCTCATGGCGTTTCCTGCATAAACATTTTCCTTAACGGCTTCTTCCAGAAAACCACTCGGAGCCAGTACTTTTACTTTACCGCTTTTTACATCTTTTTCATCAACTATTCCCTTTACACCGCCATAATGGTCAACATGGCTGTGACTGTATATTACCGCTGATATAGGCTTTTGCGGTCTGTTTTTATAATAAAGGTCTAAGCCGGCTTTTGCTGTTTCTGCTGAAATCATAGGATCAATAATAATAAGTCCTTTAGTTCCCTCTATATATTGTCATATTTGATATATCAAATCCTCTGATCTGATAAACTTTATCAGTTACCTGAAACAGTCCATTCAGCGAATTTATCTGTGCTACTCTCCATAAGCTGGGATTTACAGTGACAGGAACTCCTGTTCCCATTTGATATTCATAACTTTTCATATCCCACACTACTTCACCTTTATCATTTTTTATTATTAATTCCGGAGTAGTTGCTATAAATCCTTTTTTTGCATCAGTAAAATCCTGAGTATCACTAAAAAGCAGATCTTTTAATACCTGTGCATTTTTTTCCTTTGTGAATGATGAGGCATCTTTAGGTTCTTCTGCTGCATATAAACTAATTGACAGCACTAAAGACATAACTATCAGTTTCATAATACTTTTCTTACTTTTCATCGTTACCTCCTAAAATCTGTTTTATTATATAATTTCTTATTAAAAACAGGAACTTATGCATTTTCAATAGAATAAATCTTATCTTATAATGAAAAATCAAATGCATATAAAACCTTATCCTGATTCAGTAATCTAAAAAAGAGAATCTGACCTTGAGTATATCTCAATTTTTTCTAATTCTTCTTTTCTTTATTTCTTTTATTTAAAAACTTTCAGCTTACACTTATATATAATTATTCTGCTGAATAATATGACTGTTAAGGTATAAAACAACAATAAATGTAGCTCGCTAACTAAGTTTATTATATATTTTATAATTTAGTTTGTCAATCATTTAATTAAATTAATAATTTCACAATATTAATAAATATTGAATCTGATTTTTTATCTGAACTAAAATACCTTTTTACTTTATATGAATTGATTTGAGATGCTTGTAAGAGATTCATGAAACTTTTGGATATGTAAATATTGTTGAAAGTGATTTTTTTACAAACAAAGAAATTTTCTAAAATATTAACAAAATAATTCATTTTCTTAATTTTTTTAATATTTTTATCTTTGTTTATTTATTATATGTTAAATAAAAATTCTGACAAACATAACTGAAATAAAACTTCATATTACATTGCAGAATTTTCATTCTGATGACAAACCGGACCATATTAAATTAAATAATGCATCTATTTTTTTGTCATCTAAAGTTAAATTATTTAATACTACATCCTGAACTACCATATCATGCATAACTGATGTAATAAATGATATCAGAATACTCGTAGAAACATCTTTTATTACTTTGTTTTCTTTTAATTTTTCCAAAAATTTCCAGTATATATCTTTTTCAAGTCTTATTTTTTTCTTCATTTCCTGTTTTATGTATGAAGAACCGTTAATTACTGTAATATAATTAATTATATGAGGATTATTTTTATAAAAAATTATCATTTTTGTTATAAAAGATTTAAATTCTCTTTCCAAAATCTCTATGCTGCAGTTATCATAAAATACTTCGTATTCTTTAGGCTTTATTGCACTGCTAAGCAGATCTGAACAGTAAAAGCAAAGTGAGTTAATAATTTCTTCCTTGCCCCTAAAATAATAATAGATATTTCCCGGACTTATCTTTATTTTCTGTGATAATAATGCTATCGAGGATTTTTCCAAGCCTACTTCCCATATTAATCTTAACATTCCAGTTAAAATTTTTTCTTTTGTATGTAAAAACTCCATTATTATTTGACACCCCTTCAATAAAACATTGATACCCCTATCATATCATACTATTAATAAAAAACAAATATAATTTTTCTTTTTTAGTATATTTTTTTAAACTTAAACAACTGTTATGATTAAAAATAAAGTTACCGTATCATTATCTTTTCTTCATAGAAAGTAATATTATATGATATTTAAAATAAAGTTTTCATAAGAAAAAAAGGAGTTATAAAAACTCCTTTTTCTTATTTTTTGAAAGCTACTTTTTTTACATCATCATAAACTTTTGCAAAATAAAATTTCATATCATCTTTTATTTCCTGTGGAAGTTCTTCTGTGTCTATTTTATTATCAAACGGCAGAATCACTTCTCTTATTCCCACTCTGTGTGCACCTATTACTTTTTCCTTAATACCGCCTACTGCGAGTACTTCGCCGGTTATAGTTATCTCACCGGTCATTGCTATATCCTGTCTTACTTCTTTATTAGTCAGAACAGATATAATTGCAGTTGTAATAGTTACCCCTGCTGAAGGTCCGTCTTTCGGAACAGCACCTTCAGGAAAGTGTAAATGCACATCATCCATTTCATAAAATTTGTCTTTTATTTTAAGCTTATTTTTTATTGATCTCACATAAGAGTAAGCTACTTTTGCAGATTCCTGCATAACGCTTCCCAGCTTACCTGTAAGCAGCAGATTACCTTTTCCTTCCATTTTTACAGCCTGAACCTCAAGAGTTGTCCCACCTACAGATGTCCATGCAAGACCGTTAACTACCCCGATCTTACTTTCTTTTTCTCTTATTTTATCAGGTCTGAATTTGGCATTTCCAAGATAATTTTTTATTTTATTTTTATTTATTACTATCTTGGCTTTTCTTTTATCCACCACTTCTTTAGCCACTTTTCTGAAAACCTTGCTTATTTCACGGCGAAGGTTTCTTACTCCGGCCTCTCTTGTATATTCATTTATTATCTTAAATATTGCCTCATCATCGAAATCTACCTTATAATCTTTAAGTCCGTTTTCTTCCTGAGTCTGAGGTATCAGATATTTTTTCGCTATATTAAGTTTTTCAAATTCAGTATAAGATTCAATGTAGATTATTTCCATTCTGTCTCTGAGAGGGCCTGGAATTCCGCCAAGATCATTTGCTGTAGTTATGAAAAACACTTTTGACAAATCAAAAGGCGCATCTACATAATGATCTTCAAATGTATTATTTTGTGCAGGATCCAAAACCTCCAGCATTGCTGATGAAGGATCCCCTCTAAAGTCAGAAGCCATTTTATCTATTTCATCAAACAGCATAACAGGATTATTAACGCCTATTTGCTTCAGGGCACTTATAATTCTCCCCGGCATTGATCCTATATATGTTCTTCTGTGTCCTCTTATTTCCGCTTCATCTCTTACACCGCCAAGGGAAATTCTTACGAATTTTCTGTCCATGGCTCTTGCTACAGAATGTGCAAGAGAGGTTTTTCCTACTCCCGGAGGTCCAACCAGACAAATAATCGAACCTTTGAGGTTATTATTTAATTTTTTTACTGCAAGAAATTCAAGAATTCTTTCTTTTACTTCTTCAAGACCGTAATGATCCTCGTTTAATATTTTTTCTGCCTTTTCTATTTCGATACTGTCTTCTGTTGATGTTGTCCATGGTATATCCAGTATTGTTTCTACATAAGATCTTATAACAGATGCTTCTGCAGAATAGTCAGGCATTTTTTTCATTCTGGAAATTTCTTTTCTGAGCTTCTCTTTTAGTTCAATAGGAATTCCTGATTCTTCCATACGCTCTGCAAGTTCTTCCACTTCATCCTCAGAATCAGTATCATCTCCCATTTCCTCTTTCATAGCCTTAATTTTTTCTCTCAGATAATAATTTTTCTGTACTTCGGCCATTTGTTCCCTAACTTTATTCTCTATATCTTTTTCCAGCGAGAAAATTTCTATTTCCTTTTCAAGAATACTTAGAATTTTATACGCTCTTTGTTCTATATCAAGAATTTCAAGCAATTCCTGCTTTATTTTTGTTTCTATCAGCAGATTTGTGCATATCAGATCAAAAGCTTTGTCTATATTCTTGATCTCTTTCAGGTTATAAATAAGATCCGGAAGAATTCTTCCTGTAATTTTTGCATAATTTTCGAATTCTTCTATTACTTTTCTTTTCAATGCTTCTGCTTTTGTTTCTTCTATTGGTTTCGAGAAAATATCTTCATAATCAGAATAAAAAATTCCGTCTTCTTCCATTACCTCTTTAATCAATACTCTGTGTTTAGCTTCTACAAGTACTTTTACATTTCCATTAGGCATTTTTACAGTCTGAAATATATGAACCAACACTCCTATACTGTATATATCTTCCGGAAAATTTGGTTCTTCCATATTGGGATCTTTCTGTGTCGACAAGATAAGCTTATTATTATATTTGGAAATTGCTTTTTCCAAACTTGCCAGACTTGCCTCACGCCCCACAAATATCGGAGTTACTACCCCGGGAAAAACTACTAAGTCTCTAGTTGCAATAAATGGTTTTTTTATCATATTGCCTCCCAACCTTTACTCAATAATTATTTCATCTTTATTTTTTACTGCTTCTTTAGTTATTATAACTTTTTTGATGTTTTTCTTAGAAGGAATATCATACATTACATCTATCATAATCCCTTCCATAATTGATCTAAGACCTCTGGCTCCTATTTTTCTTTCAAATGCCATTTTTGCTATTTCTTCTATTGCATCCTTCTTAAATTCGAGACTTACATTCTCAAGCTCGAGATACTTCTTATACTGTTTTACCAGCGAATTTTTCGGTTCTGTTAATATTTTTACCAAAGCTTCCTCATCCAGTCCGCTGAGAGCTGTTATTATAGGTACTCTACCTACCAGCTCAGGTATAAGACCAAACTTGATGAGATCTTCCGGAAGTACATTTTTGAAGATAGTAAGCGAGTCAAGTTTTTCTCTGGTATGATCCACACCAAAACCTACTCTTTTTATATTCAGTCTGTTTTCTATTTTTTCTTCAAGTCCTTCAAAAGCACCGCCTACTATGAATAGAATATCCTTAGTGTCTATTTCTATCATTTCCTGATTAGGATGCTTTCTTCCTCCCTGCGGAGGAACAGAAGATACTGTTCCTTCTACTATTTTCAGCAGTGCCTGCTGAACTCCTTCACCCGAAACATCTCTTGTTATAGACATATTTTCAGATTTTCTTGCTATTTTATCTATTTCGTCTATATAGATTATTCCGTGCTGTGCTGCATTTATATCATAATCAGCAGCTTTTATGAGTTTTAACAGTACATTTTCCACATCATCGCCGACATATCCTGCTTCAGTCAGTGTAGTAGCATCAGCTATAGCAAAAGGTACGTTTAATATTCTTGCCAGTGTCTGCGCCAGTAACGTTTTACCGCTTCCTGTAGGTCCCATCAGAAGTACATTTGACTTTTGCAGCTCTATATCATCCACATTCTGAAGTTTGTGGGTTATTCTTTTATAATGGTTATATACCGAAACTGCCAGTACTTTTTTGGCTTCATCCTGACCTATAATGTAATCATCCAGCTTCTTTTTTATCTCACTAGGCTTATACAGCTTTAATCCGTGATCTTCTTCCAGATAATTATTATCATACTTCATCTCATCTTCAATCAAATCATAGCATGATTCTATACATTCATCACATATAAATACCGTATTATCGGGATTTGCAATTAATCTGTATACTTCATCCTCATACTTATCGCAAAATGAGCATTTATGTACTTTTTTATTCACTTCTTCACCTCTATTATTTTATCACTTTGTCTATCAGCCCATATTCCAACGCTTCATCTGCATTCATAAAGTTGTCTCTTTCAGTATCTGAATATATTTCCTTGATGTCTTTCCCGGTAGCTTCACTTAATATTTCATTAACCAGTGTTTTTATTCTTTCCATTTCTCTTGCCTGTATCAATACATCTGTTGCCTGTCCCTGAGCACCGCCCAAAGGCTGGTGGATCATAATTCTGGAATTAGGAAGGGAATATCTTTTTCCTTTTGTTCCCGCTGCCAGAAGTAAAGCACCCATGCTTGCCGCCTGCCCAACACATACTGTAGATACATCTGCATTTATATGCCGCATGGTATCGTATATTGCGAGACCTGATGTTATTACTCCGCCGGGACTGTTAATATAAATCGTGATATCTTTCTCACTGTCCTGTGCATCCAGAAACAGAAGCTGTGCTATAATTGAATTAGCCATATTATCTTCTACTTCCCCGCCCAGAAATATTATTCTGTCTTTCAGCAGTCTTGAATAGATATCATAACTTCTTTCTCCCCGGCCGTCGTTTTCTATTACTATCGGATTATACATATGATGTCTAGCCTCCTTAATTTATAAAGTATCATACTATCCTTATAATTTCCTTATTTTTCCTTTGCTTCTTTCATTAAAAACTCTATAGTCTTTCTTGCAATCAGGTCATACTTTATACTGTTTACAAAATTATTATAATTTCCTGCTCTTTTTGCTTCATTTACAAGCTGAGCTTTTTCCATTCCGTACATAGCTGCTACTTCTTCTATTTTTTTCTCTACTTCGTCAGCTTCTGCAGCTATACTTTCTTTCTTTGATATTTCACTTATTACAAGGTCAGCTCTTACTGCTTTTTCTGCATCTTCTTTTAACGGTGCTCTCATACTTTCGATGCTCTGACCAGTCATTTCTACATATTTACCTAAGTCCATCCCCTGCATTCTTAACTGAGAATCAAACTGTCTTAATCTTTGGTCTATTTCTCTTTCTATCAATACTTCAGGTATATCTAATTCAGCATTTGCTACTATCTGCTCAAGAACTTTACTTTGAAATTCATTATCAGCTTTTGCTTTTTCAGAATTTTCAAGTCTTTCTTTTGTTTTTGCTTTTAATTCATCAACATTTTCAAAATTCTGATCTTTAGCAAATTCATCATTTAATTCAGGCTTTTCAAGTCTTTTTATGCTGTTTACCTTTACTTTGAACATAGCCGGTTTACCTGCAAGATCAGCTGAATGATATTCTTCAGGGAAAGTAACATTTACTTCTATATCTTCACCTTTTTTGTGGCCAGTTATCTGATCTTCAAAGTTATCTATGAATGACTTTGAACCTAATTTAAGGTCAAATCCTTCCGCTTTTCCTCCTGCGAATGCTTCTCCGTCTACAAAACCTTCAAAATCGATGTTTACTACATCATCAAATGCTGCCGGCTCGGCATCTTCTATTTCTTTAAGCTTTCCATTTGTTTCTCTTAATCTTTCAAGCTCTTTTTCCAGAATCTCATCAGTGATTTCAGGAGCTGTTTTTTCAGCTTCTATTCCTTTGTATTCCCCAAGCTTGATTTCAGGCATTACCTGTATTTCACCTATTAATTCAAGCTTGTCACCATCAATGTTGAATTCTTTTATCTTTAAATAATCTATAGGCTTTATTCCTTCTTTTTCAAGAATTCCCGGATATTCCTCTTCGATTACTTTATTTGCTATTTCTTCTTTTATATTACCCTCATAATTTTTTTCAATAACACTGTCAGGTACATGTCCTTGTCTGAAACCATCCATTTTCACATTTTTTTTCAGAGTTTTTATTGCTTCTTTTCTCATTTCTCCGATTTCTTCTTTTTCTCTAGTGATTTTCACCTCATATTTTGATCCTTCTAATTTTTTGATCTCGTACATCTTTCCTCCTAATTATATTTAAAATCTTTTAGTTTTAATTCTATAAAAAAATCATTTTTACCATATTTCAGAACCGGAGTATAAAGAATTTCTATCTTTTTACCGGAATTTTTTGTGTCTATCTTATCTCCGAGGTTGTAGCCAATTACAGGTAATTTTTTATTTCCTTTGACTACCATTCCTTTAAAATGTCTGGAGTCTACACCAAATTTAGTGTAATTTAACAGTGTTACATTATTGTCTGTAAAGTTCGGTTCCTGATTGTCAAGACCAAACGGAGACAGTTTATTTATTTCCTTCACGAGAGTTTTATTTATATTTTCTATTGATAAATATGAGTCTATAAGAAATTTTTTCTCTATATCTGATTTATTCAGTCTGTAGAGTTTGTTTTTCAGATACTTTTCTATCTGAAACAGCACTTTTTCCGTTACCAGAAATCCTGCTGCCAGATCATGCCCGCCGAATCTCTCGAATTTATGAGATATCTCTTTCAGAATATCAAATATATTCAGTCCTTCCACGCTTCTGCACGAAGCCTTTCCATAACCGTTTTTTATCGATATGATTATAACAGGTATGTTATACTTTAGTGATAATCTCGAAGAAACTACACCTGTTACTCCGGAGTGCCATTTCTTGCTTTTCATAAATATATATTTAGGCTTTTCTCTCATTTTAGCTATTTTTTCTTCAATCTCGTTATAAATATTTATCTCGAGATATCTTCTTATTTTATTCGCTCTTTTCATTTCTTCAATGATATTAAAAATTCTAAAGTCATCTTTTTCTATGTAAAAATCTACTACCATTTTTGAACTGTCTATTCTTCCCAGTGCATTCAGCATTGGAGCAATGTAAAAACCGATGTCGCTTGTATTTATACTGTAAGCATTTAGCTTTAGGTATACTATCAGATATTCCAGCCCTTTTACCTTGGTTTTTCTGAGGTTTGCCAGTCCCTGCTTTATAATAAACCTGTTTTCATCAGTCATCGGCACTACATCTGCCACAGTTCCTATCATGACTATATCCATATAATCATGAAGTATTTTCTTACTTACTCCCAGCCTTTCGTAGACAGCATCAGCCAGCTTATACGCCATGCCCGATCCTGACAGATGCTTGAAAGGATAAGTTTTACTTATTTTGGGATTTATTGTTTTTACATCCAGTTTTAGTTTGTTTGTCTGCCTGTGGTGGTCGGTTATTATTAAATCTATTCCGTTTTTAGTCAGAAGTTCTATCTCTTCAGTACTTCCAAAACTTGTATCCACTGTTATTACCAGTTTTGCATTTCTCTTTTTTATGTAATTTACAAAATGTTTGTTGATTTTTGACCCTTCATGCACCCTGTTTTGGATAAAGTAATCTATATTAATACCCAGATTTCTTAATACTATGATTAAATAAGCTGTTCCGGAAATTCCGTCCACATCATAATCACCGTAAATAAAGATTTTTTCTTTATTTTTTCTGGCAATAATGATCCTTTCGACTATTCTTTCCATATCTTCAAATAAAAATGGATCATTAATATTTTCCATTGACGGATTCAAAAACTTATCTACGTCTTCTTTATTTGTAATTCCCCTGTTCAGTAATAACTCAGTTATTAACTTATCAGTATGAAACTCCTTACTTTTACTCTGAATGTATTCGTCGTTATAATTTAATAACTCCCACCTCATAGAATCACTCGCTATCTTTTTTAGATATCTGATTAAGAATCGAAGATATTTTTACTCCGTATTCCGCAGTATTATCTATGTGTATTCTTACTTCCGGAGTATGTCTTATTGTAAGTTCCGAACCAATTGCCTTCCTAAAAAAGCCTTTTAGCTTATTCAGATCTTCTATGAGTTTTTCCTTATTTAGGTTTTCATCTATATCTAAAATGGAAAAAAACAAATCTACATACTTTCCGTCTTTACTGAGAGTTGTCTCTTTTATGCTTACCAGTCTTCTTATTTTATCATTTTTTACCTCTGTAAGAAGTGTTGTCCCCACTATTCTTGATATTTCCTTTTCCAGTCCCTGTCTTCTTCTATCATTCATATAATCACCTTTATCTAGGAATCTCTTCCGATATGTAAGCTTCTATAAGATCTCCTTCTTTTATGTCGTTAAAATCTTTAATTCCTATTCCGCATTCCTGTCCGTTAATTACCTCTTTTGCATCATCTTTGTATCTCTTTAACGAACCGATCTCACCTTCATATAGAATTATTCCGTCTCTTAGTACTCTTATCTTAGAATCTCTTGTTACTTTCCCGTCTACAACCATAGCTCCGGCAATATTTCCTGCTCCTGTTACCTTAAAGACTTTCTGTACTTCTATTCTTCCATGGTAAATCTCTCTGAATTCAGGATCAAGAAGTCCTTTCATGGCTTTCTCTATTTCTTCTGTAATATGATAGATTACATTATAAGTTCTTATTTCTACACCAAGTTTTTCTGCTTCATTTCTTGCAGGTGTAGTAGGTCTTACATTAAATCCTATTATTATCGCATTAGAAGCCTCCGCAAGCATTACATCGCCTTCAGTAACAGCTCCTGCACTTGCCTGTATAATATTTATCATTACTTTTTCATTTGATAATTTTTCAAGAGATTCTTTTAATGCTTCTACAGAACCTTTAGAATCTGCTCTTATTATACATTTCAATTCTTTAAGCTGCTGGTCTTCCAGCTCTTTTGACAGACTTTCCAGTGATATATGCTTCTTCTTGTTTTGTTCATTCTGTTTTCTTTCTTTCAGGAAGTCTTCCACTATTTTTTTAGCCTGTTTGTCATTATTAACTACATATAAAACATCTCCGGCCTCAGGTATATTATTAAACCCGGTAATTTCCACCGGTTCAGAAAGACTTGCTTTTGTAATTCTTGCTCCTCTGTCGTCCACCATTGATCTTACTCTTCCATAAGACTCTCCGGCTACGAAGATATCACTTATTTTCAGGTTTCCTTCCTGAATCAGAATATCTGCTACAGCTCCCATTTTAGGGTCAAGTCTTGATTCTATTACTACTGCTTTTGCTCTTTTCTTAGGATTTGCCTTTAATTCCAGAAGCTCTGAAGTTATAGTTATAGTTTCCAAAAGCTCATCAAGATTTGTTCTGCTCTTAGCAGAAATTTCCACAAATTCTGTCTGCCCGCCCCATTCAGGAGATACTAATCCGTATTCCAGAAGCTCCTGTTTTACTTTCATAGGATTTGCTTCAGGCTTGTCTATTTTGTTTATAGCTACTATTATAGGAACTCCGGCTTCTTTAGCATGTGATATTGCTTCTACTGTCTGTGGTTTTACACCATCATCGGCAGCTACTATCAGTATTGCTATATCCGTTACTTTTGCTCCTCTTGATCTCATTTCTGTGAACGCCTCATGACCCGGTGTATCTATAAAGGTTATTTTCTGATTCTTCCACTTTATCTGGTAAGCTCCTATTTTCTGTGTAATTCCTCCTGCTTCGTCGTCCATTATATGTGTCTTTCTCAAAGCATCCAGAAGTGATGTTTTCCCGTGATCTACGTGTCCCATTATTGTAATTACCGGCGGTCTTACTTCAAGATCGTCTGTTTTATCTGTTATTTCAAGTTCATATTTATCCCCGTAGCTTACTTCTTCTGTTTCTTCTTTTTCTACAAGAACTTCATATTCCATGGCAACTTCTTCAGCTTCTTCGAAACTCAGTATAGCATTTGCAGTAAGAATTTTTCCCATCATGAAGAATTTTTTTATGATATCTGAAAGATTTAATCCCATTTTTTCGGCAAGCTCTTTTATAGATATCTCATCCCCAATGGTAATCATTCCGACTTTTTCTATTTCAGCTCTTACAAGATCATTTCTTTCAGCAGTTCTGTCTTTTTTCTTGAATTTTTTCTTTTTATCTTCTTTTCTGAAATCTGATCTGATATCACTAAGTTTTCTTTCTTCATCTTTTTTTCTTTTTTCTTCCTCGTATTTCTTTTTATCAAATTTTTTCTTAACAGACGGCTTTATTGTTTTTGCTTTTTTATCATCAGCTGCTGCTGGTGCTGCTGTGCTTTTTGCATTATCTTTGTTTCCTCTGTAATCATTACTTCTATTTTGTCCGTCTCTGTTCTGTCCATAATTTCTGTTCTGTCCGTCTCTGTTTTGATTATCTCTGTTTTGTCCGTAACTTCTGTTTTGTCCGTCTCTGTTTTGGTTGTAATTTCTGTTCTGCCCGTCTCTGTTTTGATTATCTCTGTTTTGGTTATAGTTTCTGTTTTGTCCGTCTCTATTCTGATTATCTCTGCTCTGTCCGTAATTTCTGTTCTGTCCGTCTCTGTTTTGATTATCTCTGTTCTGTCCGTAATTTCTGTTCTGCCCATCTCTATTTTGATTGTAATTTCTGTTCTGTCCGTCTCTGTTTTGATTATCTCTGTTTTGGTTGTAGTTTCTGTTTTGTCCGTCTCTATTCTGATTATCTCTGTTCTGTCCGTAATTTCTATTCTGTCCGTCTCTGTTCTGATTATCTCTGTTTTGGTTGTAATTTCTATTTTGTCCGTCTCTGTTCTGATTATCTCTGTTCTGGTTATAATTTCTGTTCTGTCCGTCTCTGTTTTGATTATCTCTATTCTGGTTGTAATTTCTGTTTTGTCCGTCTCTGTTTTGATTATCTCTGTTCTGATTGTAATTTCTGTTTTGTCCGTCTCTATTTTGATTATCTCTGTTCTGATTGTAATTTCTGTTTTGTCCGTCTCTGTTTTGATTATCTCTGTTCTGGTTGTAATTTCTGTTCTGTCCGTCTCTGTTTTGATTATCTCTGTTCTGGTTGTAATTTCTGTTTTGTCCGTCTCTGTTTTGATTATCTCTGTTCTGGTTATAATTTCTGTTCTGTCCGTCTCTGTTTTGATTATCTCTGTTCTGGTTGTAATTTCTGTTCTGTCCATCTCTGTTTTGATTATCTCTGTTCTGGTTGTAATTTCTGTTTTGTCCGTCTCTGTTTTGATTTAGTTTATTTTCATCATCTCTGTCATGACTGAAATTCTTATTTGGGTTATTTACTGTATTCTCCATATTTTTATTCTCAGATTTCACTGCCTTTTCTATATTATTTTTTACAGTTTTGATTTCTGTATGTTTTTCCGTTCTAGCATCTCTCGGATTTTTATTAGCTTCCACACTGTTAAAGACTATTTTTTCCTTAACTATATGATTTTCGCTTTTCGCCTTGTCTTTTCCGGCGTTTATTTCTTTTTTGGAATCTATACCTGTGGTTTGAGCTTTCTTCATTTTATTTCTTATTGATTTCTCTTGTTCATCACTTAATCCTGATAAATGAGATTTCACCTCAACTCCGACTTTTTTTAGTTTATCTATAAATTCCTTATTTTCAAATCCAAGTTCTTTAGCTAACTCATGTACTCTCATCTGTCACCTCCAACTTTTTCATTATTCCTTCTACGGCTCTTTTATTCATAATCCCTACGATATTGAGGTTTCTTTCAAATATTTTCTCCAGATCCTCTCTTTTTCCCGTAACTATCTTTTTCACCTTGTGTCTTTCACAAAGAGTTTCCAATTCTATCATATGATTTTTCTTTATATCTGCCGGAACTACTATTAATTTTACTCTGCCTTTTTTCATGGCTTCCATATTTTCTTCCATTCCATACACCAGATTTTCCGAGCCTCTCATAGTTTTTAAAATATCTAAAATATCTTTATTCTTCTTTTTTAGTACATTCAGAATTTTTATCAGCTCGTCTGCTTCCACTTTTACTTTCTTATGCTTTGATAATGCATTCAGACATGCCGGATTATCACATAAGTAAAAGCCTCTGCTCTGAATCTTCTGGTTTTTGTCATAAAGATATCTGCCATCTACAGATGAAAACCTAAATAAATTTTGTTTTTCACTTCTTTTTTTGCAGATCATACACATTCTTTCGGGCATAACACCTACTCTTCTTCCGGCTCAGAGTCATCTGGAAGTTCTGAAGTAAAGATGTCTATTTTTATGCCGCAAAGCTTTGCTGCCAATCTGGAATTCTGTCCTTTTTTCCCTATAGCCAGCGATAACTGATCACTTGCCACTTCTACTTTAGCCACCTCTTCCCCGTTATCTTCAATAATTTCCACAGAAATTACCTCTGCCGGATTTAAAGCATTTTTTACAAAATATCTTATGTCCTCATTCCACAAAACAATATCTATTTTTTCACCTTTTAGTTCATCGATTATACTTTGTATTCTCATTCCGCCTTTTCCTATACAGGCACCTTTTACATCAAGATTGGGATCATCAGAATAGATTGCTACTTTTGTTCTGCTTCCAGCTTCCCTTGCCACAGACTTTATCACTATTACACCGTCTTCTATTTCGGGAATTTCCAGATCAAAAAGCTTTCTTATCATTTCTTCCGACTTTCTTGAAATAAATGTTTTTGTGAACTTTGTTCCCTCTTCTACTTTACCGATATATACTTTTACCCTGTCACCCTGTTTAAAAACATCAGTATCGGAAAGTTCTTTTTCGGGAATTATTGCCTCAAGACCGTTAATATCTATATAAAGGCTTCCTTTTTCATCCACTTTTCTTACTATACCTGTTACTATAGAATTTTCTTTTTCTTTAAAATTGTTATAAATATTTTGTTTTTCACATTCTCTTACTTTTTGTATTACTATCTGTTTTGCATTTTGTATTGCATTTCTCTTGAAGTCCTCGGCGTTTATCTCAAGCTCTACTACGCCTCCTACTTTTGCCCTTTTTTTAAAATTCTTCGCATCGTCAAGACTTATTTCATACTCGGGATTTTCTACCTCATCCACTATTTCTTTTCTGGAAAAGACTTTTACTTCACCTGTATCGTGATTAATCTTTACCTCTGCGTTTTCTTTTTCTCCGTAATTTTTTTTATATGCTGCAAGTAGGGCTGTTTCTACTGCTTCCAGTAATTCTTCTTTTTTTATTCCCTTTTCTTTTTCCAGTTCATCTAAAGCCTCTAAAAAGATTCTCTGATCTTTCGCTTTCATACTTCCTCCTTAAAATCCGGCATTTCATATATGAGATTTGCCTTTTTTACTTTTTCCAATGGAATATTTATAAGTGTTCCCTCTACGTCTACTACTACTTCATTGCTGATAAAGTCTACCAAATCTCCCGTCAGAACTTTTTTATCATTAACCTTACTTTTTAGAGCCAGTCGTATCTTTTTACCTTTGAATCTCAAAAAATCCTTTTCCTTTCTTAATCTTCGTTCTATCCCTGGCGTAGAAACCTCTAAAAAAAACTTGTCTTTTATAAAATCCTCTATAAGTGGATCTATTTTTTCGCTGAAACTCACACAATCCTCTATGCTTGTTACCCCGTCTACTCTCTCAATATATATTCTCAAGTAGTTATATCCTCCTTCTGGCACATATTCAAGATCGGCTAATTCCAGATTCATTTCGTCCAAATAAGAAGCTATGGTTTTTTCTATTTCTAAAAGAATCTGCTCCATTTTTTACTATCACCTCTTTATTTAAAAAGCAAAGAGTGGAATGAACCACTCTTGCATCTAAGATTATTTTTCAATAACTATAATATCATATTTTCCCTAATATTTCAAGGGTTTTATATAAAAAATATATGAGAGTATTTAAAAAAGTTATTGCTTTCTATAATAACTATCCTCACTATACTAAAAACAAAGGGTTTCAAAGTATCTTATATTGACAAGTCAAAAAACAGACAGCAGTAATATTTTTATATGATTATGAATAAAATCTGCCATTGATGTTTAGACTCTAAAAGAAAGCCGTAACTTTTAGATTTATTCAAAAAGCTTTGATATTCTGTATCTTTCAATAAGCATAATCAGAGATAATCCCGCCAGCACAGCTGCCATTACGAATAACCCTGATTTTACATCATCAGCAAGTGCCCGAAGTACAATAATAACTGCTAAAAATATTCCCAGAATGTCAATTATTTCATTTCCTGATACGTCATACTCTACTGTCACCCCCTCCGGCTCTTTATAAATTCTGACTTCTCCTCTGTTAACAGATCTTAAAGGATTGGATTTACTTGTCCACATTGGTTTTTTGAAGGTAAAGCTGTTCTCTTCTTCATTTATTATGCGTCCGTTATAATAAGTTATATCATCTATAATTCTATTTTTTACTTCTTCTACACTTTTTAAATCTGTTATTACTTTTTTTTCCCTTTCAAGCTTTTTATTCACCCCTATTATTAAATATTATCAGTTAAAATATCTGAATCTTTTCAGTATCCCGTCGGCTGATATACCTATCCCCTTATATTCCCTGTTATTATAAATGCTGTAGTATCCCTCCGGAATTTCTTTATTCAGTTTTATCCCGTTTTTCATCTTAAAATATTCTTCATCTGTAATATCGAGTGCCGGATAATCAAATATCTTTTCTACGCTTAATAATACAGAGTCATCTGATATTTCTTTTTCCCTGTATGCATTTTCAAGTGAAAATTTACCTATCTTTGTTCTTATCAGCTTAGTCATTGTCGCATAAGTTCCGAGCCGCCTTCCGAAATCCTGAATTACAGACCGTATGTAAGTTCCACTTCCCGCATGTATATAAAACCCTATTTTATTCCCATTTATACTTATTCTGTTTATATATTCTATATTTACAGTCTTACTTTTACGCTCTACTTCTATTCCCTTTCTCGCAAGATCATAGAGCTTTTTTCCGTTTATCTTGATAGCCGAGTACATCGGAGGTATCTGTTCATATTCTCCCTGAAAATCTTCAAGAATACCTGTTATTTTTTCTTTATCAACCGAAATTTCACCGTCATAAACCTGAGTTTTTTCTCCCGTGCAGTCATATGTATCCGTTTCATAACCCAGTTCACACTCAGCATAATATTCCTTGCTTTGTTTCAAAAGCATATCCGAAAGCTTCGTAGCATTATTGACAAGCACTATCATAAGTCCTTCTGCCAGAGGATCAAGCGTTCCTGCATGTCCTACCTTTTTCAGCTTCAGTTTATACTTAAGATTATTTATAGCTTTGAATGAGCTTATATCTTTTTCTTTGTTTAACAAAATTATTCCGTCCATTTTTCCGGCTCCCTTTTCACTTTTCATATTTTTAAATTTACCCCAAAAAACAAAATCTCTCCGAAATTCAGCTTTTATTTATTCCGGAGAGAATCATTTTTTATAATATCGGCGATAAAACTCTGAAAACAGAATCTCTCAGCCTTAAAAGAAATCCTTTTCTGTCAAGATCTTCGTTTTTTATTTCTGTACAGTATTTCAAATCCTCAAAAAACTGTTCCCTTAATTTTCCTGCCATTTCTTTATTATAGTATACTGTATTTATCTCATAATTAAGTTCAAAGCTTCTGAAATCAAAGTTACAGGTTCCCATTGTTGCCAGCTTTCCATCAATTATTATATTTTTACAGTGTAAAAATCCTTTTTGATATCTGTAGATTTCCATTCCCGAATCTATTATTTCCTCAAAATAAGTTTCAGCAACCCAGAAAGGTATTTTTTTATCAGGCTTTCCTGCCATAATGATTTTTACTTTTATCCCTGAAAGTGCGGCTATTTTGAGCTGCTCGAATATACTGTCATCCGGTACAAAATAAGGACTTTCTATTAGAATTTCCTCTTTTGCCTCAGTAATCATTTTGGTATAGAGCATCTGCAAAGACGACCAGATAGTATCAGGCCCGCTTGCACACAGCTGCATCAGATAATCCCCCGATAAGCTGTCCTCGATTTCCGGGATAATAAAATCAAATTTTCCGCTACTGTTCAGCCAGTCAGAGATAAATACAGCCAGATAATGTACACACATTTCGCCGGTAATCCGTATATTTGTATCTCTCCATGATTCGAACTGTTTTCCGCCGTCTATATATTCCTGCCCCAGATTCATCCCTCCGGTATGCAGTACATTCCCGTCCACTATTACCATTTTTCTGTGATTTCTATAGTTAAGTTTCAGGATATTATATCTTACATCAAGAAAATATCTATATTTTATCCCTGCTTTTTCAAGGGCTTTTTTATACTTTCTTGAAATACGGCCGAACGAACCCAGACCGTCAAATATAAGCTTTATATCTATACCTTCACTTGCTTTTTTTATTAATACGTCTTTTACTCTCTCTCCGAGCTCGTCAGAACGCCATATGAAAAATTCTATATATATGCTTTCTTTAGCATTTTCCAGATCTTTTATTATACTGTCAAATGCCTCCCCGCCGTCAAAATAAAAATCGTAAGAAGTATTTAGTGTGAGATATGTACTTCCGGTATTATAAAGAAGCTTCGCCACATCACTGTGATCTTCCATATCTCTCATATATTTATCTGTTCTCTCGACATTATCCTTGTAAGAACTGAATATATCCCTCGTGTCATATTTGCTGAGTTCGTTTTTAGCCAGTTCATTTGACAGACTTACAAACATTTTATGCGGACTGTTTTCAAGCTTATTTTTCAAAATTCTTCTTCTGCGCCAGTTTACTCCTAATACCATATAAAGAATTATTCCAACAATGGGTAAAAATAACACTGCAAAAATCCATGCCATTACGGAACCGGATTTTTTCCCTGAAGCAAGAATTCCTATCACAAACATCAGTACCATTACTATATAAAGGTGTTCAAACCAGCTAAATATCTCCAATGAATTCATCATTATTCCCCTCGCTATATTCTGTAAATAACAGAGTTATTTTAGTTCCTTTATTAATTTCACTTTCTACGGTAATTTCAGAATTATGTGCATCTGCTATTTTCTTTACTATTGCAAGACCAAGTCCTGTTCCCCCGGTATCTTTGGAGCGGGATTCATCCACTCTGTAAAATCTCTCAAAGATTTTGGCGTGTTCCGATTTATCTATTCCTATTCCCATATCTGAAACAGATATACGGGCTTTTCCCTCATCTATATACGAATCTATTGTTATTGTAGTATTCGCAGGAGAATACTTTATTGCATTTTCTATTAGTGCCCTTATCGCCTGTTTTATGAGCGACCTGTCAATTTCAAGAATGTAATCGTCATTTTTGCCAAGTACTATATCATGATCCACAGAAAGAAGCTTACTGTCAAATGCTATCTCTTTTATGAATTTTTTCATGGACGTTTTGGCAAGTGAAATATTAAGTCTCTCTTCTTCTCCTTTGGCAAGCATCAGTAATTTCTGCACAAGATTTTTCATATTCTCTGTTTCATTGATTATTGCCTCTATTGATTCATCAAAAACTTCTTCATCCGAAAGTCTTCTTTTCTTTATTATCTCAGCATAACCTTTTATTATGGCAAGAGGAGTTCTTAATTCATGCGAAGCATCAGATACGAACTTTGACTGGCTTTCAAATGACTTTTGTATTCTGTCAAGCATCTGGTTCAGTATTTTAGTAAGTTCTTCCAGTTCATCCCCAGAATTTATCACTTCTATTCTTTTGCTGAGGTCATCTGTAGATATCAGCTTTCCTGTCTGCATTACGTTATTAATCGGTCTTAATATGACCTTACTTATTTTTATACTTATAAATACAGTAATTAATATCCCCAAAACAGTAAAAAACAGGATCAGAACCCTCAGTCTGTCGAAGATTTTGTTTTCCTGACTTATATTTTTCAGAATATATATATCAAATTTTATTCCTTTTATATCCTGTGATATATTTTTATATCTGTAAATTTCATTTCTTCCGAGACTTATTGTACTTACTTTATTTGATACCATTCCCTGAGAATGCGTTTCTATGCTTTTCATGACAGAATCTGCCGTAAGGTTTGAATTTGAATTTGCAAAATCAATATTATAAAAACTGTTTATTGCTACTTCATTATTTATACTCACAATATACAGAAGATTTTCATTTCCCGGATCAAACGGCTTCGGATATACCAGCTTTTTTCCGTCTATCTGTGTATTAAAATTCAGGGAAAGCGAGTCATATCTTTCCGAATATGATGAAATTCTGTCCAGAAATGTATGTATCTCTGTCTCCTTTTGTATCAGCTGCCGATCTACGACGCTCAGACTCTGCTTTTTCAAAAAATAAATTGTTAATAAGTTTGATAACAAAATTAAGATAAGAAACAGCCCTGCAAAACTGACTGTTATCCTATCTTCTAATTTTATTTTTAACATGTGTACCTCGCTTAAATATAATCTACACCAATATTTACACTGTTATTTTTATTTAAAAATAAATCCCAGACCTCTTACTGTCTGTATAAATTTTCTTTCATAAGGCTTGTCTATTTTATCTCTCAGATATTTTATATACAGATCAAGAATGTTATCATTACCTATATATTCAAATCCCCATACATTCTCAAGAATTTTGTCCCTTGACAGAACTATCCCTTTATTCAGCACAAGATAATCCAGCAGCTCGAATTCTCTTTTTGATAAGCTTATTAATGTTTCTCCTCTGAATACTTCATATGTAGAGTAGTTGATTTTCAAATCCTCATATACAAATTCTTCCTGATTATTTCTTTTTTTAGTACGTCTTATCAATGCTTTTATACGGGCTATCAATTCCTCATTTGAGAAAGGCTTTGTCATATAATCATCAGCACCGTAATCCAGTCCTACTACTTTATCACTTATTTCATCTTTTGCAGTTAACATTATGATAGGTACCTCTGAAAATTCTCTGATTCTTTTACACACTTCAATCCCGTTCATTTTAGGCAGCATAAGATCCAGAATTATTAAATCATAAGAATTATATTTTGCACTGTTCAGTCCTTCCTTCCCGTCATAGGCAAAGCTTACTTCAAATCCCTCGAACTTTAGTTCAATTTCTATAAGTCTTGATATTTTCGGATCATCTTCTATAATCAATATTTTCTCTTTCATTCCTATCACCTTTCTGTTTTTTTGTTCATTATACCATATTTTTAAAAAATATATAATAAAATGATTTCATTTTCTTTTATCGTATGATTATTTTTTTATAAATTTTTGAAGCAGAGCGGTATAATCCCCCTGTAAAAAATCTTTCCGTCTGTAAATTCCAGCTGTACCGGATAAACGCCTACACCGTTTTGGCTTATTTCAATAAGCTTTTCGCTGAATTCCGGATCTGTTTCAAAATTCGGCATAAAATATTCCGACTTTCTGAAAATGAGTATCAGTATGGCAGCTCTGTTTTCTCTGCTTAGTTCTTCAAGCTCCCTCAGATGCTTTAATCCTCTTTTGGTAGGAGCATCCGGAAACATTGCTGCTTTTCCTATTGTAAGCGTGCATCCTTTTACCTCCAGCCAGATTTTCTCTTTTCCCTTTTCCATATAAAAATCCAGTCTGCTGTCTTTGTATTTAGCTTCCGGCTTGATATAATCATAGATTCCGAACTCTGATACAGCAAAATTTTTCAGATAAGCTTCTGCTATATATCTGTGATATGCAGAATTCAGCAATACCATTTCTCCGTTATTTTCTACTGCTATAAGATCCCATCTGGTTTTTCTTGCAGGATTTGAAGCTCTTTTTATATATACCTCAGCTCCCGGGATAAGAAGCTCCTTAAGTCTTCCGGGGTCGTGAACATGTACTAATTCTATATTTCCGTCAATCTCTACTTCTGCAAGATATCTGTTTGGTCTGCTTATAAATTTTCCCGTTTCATCATGTTTTATTTCCAGTAAAATTTCTTTCATTTTCTTCTTCCTTTGATTAACAAATTTTTGTCTAAAAAAATTTCCCTTTTTTAAGCACATCTATACCTAAAAAAGGGAGTCTTTCCCGAATCACTGTGGTATTAGTATCGGATTCAGCCTATTTCAAATAATTTTTCGAATCCTCTTTTGGCCACTTCTATAAATTTAATAAGTTCACCGTAGCTGAAAGTAGCCTCTTCACCTGTTCCCTGAATTTCTATAAATTCATTTTTACTGTTCATTACTATATTCATATCTACTTCTGCCAAAGAATCTTCTGAATATTCAAGATCAAGAAGTATTTCACCCTTAACTTTCCCTACACTTATTGCCGCCACCTTAGCTATAACAGGATTTTGGGAAAGCAGACCGCTGCTTATAAGCTGTTCTACAGCTGTTTCAAGAGCAAGATAACCGCCTGTTATAGAAGCTGTTCTTGTACCTCCGTCAGCCTGGATAACATCACAGTCTACTATGATAGTTCTCTCTCCGAGCTTTTTCAGATCGACTGCTGATCTCAGAGATCTCCCTATCAGTCTTTGTATTTCCATTGTTCTTCCTGTAGGCTTTCCTTTGTTTACTTCTCTTTGTGTTCTTACATTTGTCGCTCGCGGAATCATACTGTATTCAGCAGTTACCCATCCGCTTCCGCTTCCTTTCAAAAACGGCGGAACCTTTTCTTCCACAGTTGCATTACATATTACTTTTGTATTGCCGAACTCTATTAATACAGATCCTTCCGGATGCATTATAAAATTTTTTGTTATTTTTATTTCTCTTAGTTCGTCATTTTTTCTGTTGTTATTTCTCAAAATACTTCTCCTTAAATTAGTCTTTATATAACGGAAATTTTCCGGTAAGCTCCGTTACATCATTTTTTACTTCTTTTATTATATTTTCATCATTTATATTATTAAGCACTCTTAATATCAGATTTCCTATTATCTCCATTTCAGGTTCTTTCATGCCTCTTGTGGTAACAGCCGGAGTCCCCAGTCTTATTCCGCTTGTTACAAACGGCTTTTCAGGATCATTTGGTATTGCATTTTTATTACATGTTATACCGGCTTTCTCCAGTATTTCCTCTGCCAGCTTTCCTGTTACCTTTTTACTCTGAAGGTCTACCAGCATCAGATGATTGTCAGTTCCTCCGCTCACTATTCTAAGACCTCCGTCTTCAAGGGTTTTTGCCAATTTTTTAGCATTTTTTACTACCTGTGCCTGATATTCGGCAAAAGACGGATCAAGTGCTTCCTTGAATGCCACTGCTTTTGCGGCGATTACATGCATCAAAGGTCCGCCCTGAATTCCCGGAAATATGTTTTTATCTATTTTGGAAGCTATTTTTTCATCATTTGTCATTATTATCCCGCCGCGCGGTCCACGCAGTGTTTTATGTGTAGTGGAAGTTACGATGTGTGCATCTTCCATTGGGCTTGGATGCTGTCCTCCGGCTATAAGTCCGGCTATATGAGCTATATCTACCATTAAATATGCACCGATTTCGTCTGCTATTTCCCTGAATTTTTTAAAATCTATTATTCTTGAATATGCACTTGCACCTGCTACTATCATTTTTGGCTTATGTTCATGTGCAAGAGTTCTTACCTGCTCGTAATCTATAAGCTCTGTGTCTGATTCCAGACCATAGTTTACTGATTTATAATTTTTCCCCGAAAAGTTCACCTTATATCCGTGGGTCAAATGTCCGCCTGCGTCCAATCCCATACCAAGTATAGTATCTCCCGGATTCAGCAGTGCCACATACACTCCCATATTTGCCTGTGATCCTGAATGCGCCTGTACATTCACATATTTTGCATTAAACAGTTTTTTTAATCTTTCTATAGCCAGATCTTCTACTACATCGACATTTGAACATCCTCCGTAGTATCTTCTGTGCGGATAACCCTCCGCATACTTATTCGTCATAACAGAACCTGCAGCCTCCATCACAGCCTTTGAAACAAAATTTTCCGATGCAATAAGCTCTATTCCTTCTTCCTGTCTTTTCTCTTCTTCCATTATTGCATTATAAACTTCCAAATCCTCTTCTTTTATAAATGACATTTAGTCCTCCTAGTGTTTGTCTGATTTATACTTAAATACTACCTCTTGATGCTGATACTTTATACCTTTTTCATTATGTAAACATAAGAACAAGGCATGATGCCTTATCGTTTTTTTGAATATAAAACGGATAAAATTCCCGTTTATTCAGAAATTAAGACTATTATATCATTTTTCCCCTTTTTTTTAAACTTGATTTTCTATATAAAAGCTTTAATTATATATATAATTGCTGCAAAGCTTCTTTTTTATTTTACCCCGGGAAAGCTGTCAGTCATTCTTATAGTAAAATCAGGGAAACTATCTACATATTTAATTGTAAAATCCGGAAAACTTTCCACGAACTGCCATTCTCCACAGTCATCAGGGAAACTTTTCACTTTTTTTACTTCAATATCCGGAAAACTGCTGACTATTTTTACCTCAAAATCTGCAAAGCTTTTTACCACCTTTACTTTTCCGGCAAGCTTAATTCCATTTATACTGCAGCTCTTTTTATCAATGGGATTAGCGGCTGACAATACAGCGGCTGACAGCAAAAATACAGTCAATACTTTTTTCATAATTATCACTCCTGTTTTATTTTTTAGTTTATATTATAAATATACCATAATTTCAAAAATAAAAAAGGTTCTTTATTTGTCTGTGTTTTCACAGGAATAGAGAACCTTTTGTTTGTATTTCAAACTTATTTAATATTACAATTGCAATAAATCATTTTTTTACGCCTAGTACCATGAAAAATAATAGAAACAGGACTAAAAATATCAAAAAAAACATTTTTACCTCCTTTAATCTAATTAAGATTGCCAGATACTTATAATAATATGTCTTACTAATTATATAATATATTTTTCGCTTCAATTTGTCAAGTTTATTTTATGAGCTTCCAAAGCTCAAGAAGTGCAGCTCTGACAGCCCTTTCCCTTATTGCATTTCTCATTCCTGAATAATCGTATTTTCTTATACTTTTTTCCCCTTTTATGCTCAATCCTATAAAGACTGTTCCCACTTCATTTCCTTTTTCATCTTTATCAGGCCCTGCCACTCCTGTTGACACTATGTAAATATCTGCCGGGATTTTTCTTTCTGTTCCCAAAAGCATCTCCATGCATATTTCACTGCTTACGGCACCGTATTTATCAATTTTCTCTTTATCTATCCCGAGAAGATTTTCTTTTTCTTCATTTGAATATATAATAAAACCGCCTTTATATACTTTTGATGCTCCGGAAACCCCTACTATATAATCTGCTATCTTTCCGCCGGTAACAGATTCTGCCGTGGCAAGCGTAAGACCTTTTTCACGCAGTGTCCTTACTACCACATCATTAAAACTTTCGTCACCCGTTGTATAAATATTATCAGGATAAATTTCCCGTATTTCTTTTTCTATTCTGTCTATTTCCCTGATGAGCTCTTCTTCATTTTCACCTTTTGCCCCTATTCTCACATGTACTTCTCCGGTTTTGGCATATGGTGCTACAGTGGGATTAGACATTACGAAATATTCGGCCAGATCCTCATCTACCTTACCCTCGGGAACCCCCATTATTTTCAGTGTTCTGAATCTTATCAGGTCGTTTGAATACTTCAGCAGCTCCGGCATTACTTCCTTATCGAGCATTACTGTCATCTCTCGCGGAGGTCCCGGCATAACTATTGTTATTTTATTGTCTTTCTCATATAAAAATCCAGGTGCTATTCCGACTTCATTCTCAAGAAGTCTTGAATTTTCTAATATTGATACTTCTTTTATCCCGCCTGCCGGAACTTCCGCATTCATCTGCTTATATCTCTTAGCCAGTATATCATAGTATTTATCGACTTTTATCAGTTTTTCATTATGATATTCCGCTACCACCTCTTTAGTTATATCATCTATTGTAGGTCCGAGACCGCCTGTAAGTATTACCAGATCAGCTCTTTTATATGCAGCTTCCAGTACTTCCTTCAGTCTTTGGTGATTATCTCCTACCACTGTCTGATAATAAAGATTTATTCCGATAGCTGCCAGTTTTTCAGAAATATATTTTACATTTGTATTTAATATATCCCCTACCAGCAATTCAGTTCCTACACATATTATTTCACTATTCATCCATCTCTCCTTATTGCTCTCTTTTTTTATATTATAGTTTATTTTAAGAAGAAAATGAATTTTTTTATTGAATTTTAATAAGTAAAATAATTATCCAAAGTAACTGTAAACTGTCATATATGCCTAATATTACTATATATTAAGTGATTTTTTTAATATTTCCCCTGATATCTCTGCTGTTTTCTTTCTTGTTAGAAATCTTGACAGCAAAGTTACCCCATAATTTTTCACACCATCTACTACATACAGTTTATTTTTTTCTGCTGCTTTTACTGCCGTTTTGACTACTTCCTCAGCTTTCCTGTGCATGCCCATTCCTACAGGACCGGCTGTATCAAAAAAACTTGTTTCAGTAGCACCGGGACATACTGCCGTGACTTTTATCCCGTAGTTTTTATATTCCTGATGAAGAGCTTCCGAAAACGATAATACAAAAGCCTTTGTCGCACCATATACTGCCATATAAGGTACGGGCTGAAAAGCTGCTGTAGATGCTATATTTATTATATTTCCGCTGTTCTTTTCTGCCATATCTTTTATAATAAAATATGTGAGATCTGCCAATGAAAGGCAGTTTAATATAATCTGATTATGCTGGCCGGCAAACTCCTTTTTATGGAATTCTCCGCTTGTGCCGAATCCGGCATTATTAACTAATATATCTACATGCAGGTTATTTTGTTTTAATTCTTTGTATAATTCCGCAGCCGAATTTTCTTTTGCCAGATCTTTTATCAGAACTTTTACGTCTACTGAAAACTTTTTTTCTATTTCTTCCTTTATTTTATCAAGTTTATCCTTTGATCTTGCAGTAAGTATGAGATTTTTTCCCTGACCGGCATACTCAAAAGCAAATGTTTTTCCTATTCCTGATGAAGCTCCTGTGATCAATACTGTTTCGTGCATTTTATTCTCCTTTTTTCTTAATATATGTATTATAAATTTTTTCTATTAATTTATCTGCTTCTTTTTCCTCACCGTCTTTTGGCTTTTCAAATAACAGAATCAGCTTGAATAAATTAATCAGATTTGTATATTCCTCCTTTTTTCTTTCCAGCTCATTGATTTGCTCTTCAAACATCTCACCTGCCAGAGTTCTGCTCTCGCTGCTTGAGTCGCATGTTTCATATAAAGTAACCAGTTCTCTTATTTTAGCTATGCTAAAATTAAAACTTTTCAATATCAGAATACATTTTATCTTCATTATGTCTTCTTTAGCAAAAATCCTGTAGTTATTTTTATCTCTTTTCGGATTTATCAGCTTTTCATTTTCATAATAGTGCAGACTTGAAACCGGAATTTTTAATATTTTACTTACTTCTTTTACTGTCATTTTTATTTACCTGCCTCTAAAGTTTTTTCTATCTTAACACTCAACCTTACTTTAGTGTCAAGAAAAACTTTAAAATTATTTTTGTTTCATCCCTATTATTTCAAACTAACTCATATTTTCAAGTAAATTATAACTAATCAAATTTAATAATTAAATAATAGTCTTTACTGTACTGTCAAAATTCTCCCTGTTTCTATCTAACTGCTGCTGTCTTTGATATTCCGCAATAATCTGTTCTTGTATTTTCAGTTTTACATATTCTTTTTAAAACAAAAAAGACCAGTATCAACTGATCTTTCAAGTATCTTTTATTTAAATAATTGAGGAATTTATTTTAAATAAAAAGTTTTATATATATTTTATCTGCCTGAAAAAATTTTATTTCAAATAAGAACATACCATTTATTTTTATTTGAATTCCGCTTTTTTAAAGCTCTAAAATACTGCCTTAAGTGTTACTCCCACTCTGTAATCATCTTGCTTGTCATTTCCGGCTCTGTAGTCTCCTGTTACAAAAATTCCATATCTGTCTTCTACTTCCACTCCTAATGAAGCTCCTGTTCTTATCTGGCCTTTATCCTTCTCTGGCTTTGCCAGCTTATGATAATCTGTCTCTACATTTACGAGCTTTGCATATTCTCTCTCATTCAGATCACCAAGCTCATATTCATAAGCCAAATCCACTGCTCCTTTTAGTTTCCAGCTTTCACTGCTTCCCAGCGGCATTTCTCCTTTTAGCTCTACCCCGACTCTTGGTTTTACACTCCATGCATCATTTCCTTCTACTTCCAGTGCTTCCAAACCGTTCTCACTGAATGTCGGTCTTGTTGTATACATAGCCTTTAATCCTCCGTAAGGTGTTACACTTGCTCTTTTCCCCAGTGATATTTCCTTTCCTAATTTATTATCACTTGTTATACTGTATGTTTCATAATTCCCGCTCATATTTGAACTTCCAGCATTTGTCCAATCCAGATTTCTGTCCACATTATGCAGATTCATTCTTCCTGTCAGGTCATTTCTTAATATCCAGTCATTCGACTTATATTTGCTGTGTAATCCTAACTGAACAGTATCTACATCTTCTTCACTGTTATTACCGTCTTTGAATTCAAAGTTCGTATGTGAATATCCAGCCGAATAACCGAATGTATGCTTGTAAGTTCTCTCTACTTCCCTTAGTGCCAAGGCTCCTACAGTTTCATAATCATATCCGACTACTCCTTCTGTATCTTCTTTTACGCTTCCTTTTCCTGCAAGTACATTTATTTTTACATTTTCTTTTGTATTATTCTTTGAATTTTGCAGAAGATTCAGCGAACTCTCAAATACATCTGCTATTGTTTCTTCTCTCTGGTTCATATTTGCATATATGTCACCCGCAAGGTTTGACATTGTTCTTCTGAAATCATATTCTGTTTCTATTGTATCTATCTTATCAAATATCAGTCCGGCATTTCCTGCTGAGCCTGCATATTTTGTATCCAGAGCCAGCCCGAAGTCTTCAAACCATAAACCACTTGTAAACTCGTCATATGGTATCTTCTGCATCCAGATATCCACATTTCCTCTGCTGTTTATTACCGGTGTTGCTGACCATGTCAGTGATTTACTCTTTACCTTTACAAGTCCTGAATTTGGTCCTCCCTCTTCTGTCATGGGATTAAATACATCTTTCAGTTTATATGTTTCTGCATGAGTACCTGCTGCGAATCCTGACATTACATTTATAGGATCTGTTGTACTAAAGCTCGGCGCATAAAATTTTACTGCATCTGATACAAATGCTGCTCCCATATCTTCCATTATTTCTGCTGTCCTCATTGAATCCGGATTTGCTTTTATTGATATATCGAGACCGTTTGTTTCGAAATTCTCGCTTACATTTATTACACCTGCATTTATAATACTAGGCACTGGGTAACTGCTTGCTGACCCGTAAGATACTGTTTCAGAATTTACCAGTCCTGATGCTAAGTTTATTGTTCCGGAATTCACTAGTTTACCTTCTCCTTTTAGAAGCACTCCCTGACTGTTATTACCGTTTATATTTATCGTTCCCTGATTATCCAGTGTTGAAGCAAGGTTTAAGTATACTCCCTGTGAAGACTCTCCATTTACTGTTACTATTCCGTAGTTTGTTACTGTTGCTCCTTTGTTTGCATAGATTCCCATTGAGCTGTTTCCGCTTAATGTTACATTTCCATAATTATCAAGCGTACCGTTCTCTATGAAAAGCCCTATTGCTCCCTCTGCATCTGATATTATATTACCATGATTTTCTATATTACTTTCCGATCCGAAAATCCCCACTCCGTAATATCCTACTTTTATATCTCCACTGTTATATATCTGTGAATTCTTTCCGTATATTCCCACTGCATATCTGTTATTTTCAGTATTCATTGTATCTAGTATCACAGAATCTCCTACTGTTATATTCCCTGTATTGTATATACTTCCGTCTTTATTGTAAATTGCTATATTTGATACTCCTGTATCACCTGTTATATTTCCGCTGTTTGTTATAGCTCCGCCATTTACCGTATAAAATCCGAATGAATCCGAGCCTGTTAATATTACATCCGAACTGTTATTTAATATTCCGGCACCGTCTCCATATGCAAATACTCCATTGTCTCCTACCGCTGCCAACGAATTATTCATTAAATTTGAACCGGACTTCAGAACATAACCGTAGCTTCCGTTTCCTACAGTTGTAGTTCCTGAATTTACAACATTACTTCCATTTATTGCGTATACTCCTACCGCACCGTTATCTCCTGTTATCAAGTCAGAACCTGTATTCAGATTTACTGCTGACGAATCTGCATACACTCCTATTCCTCCAGTTGTTATCACAGAATCTTGATTTACTGTTCCTCCTAAGCTGTATACACCTATGCTGTTTACTCCGGCTGCTATTGTACCTGTATTAGTTATAATATCTCCGGCTGTTTTACTGTATATCCCTATTCCAGGATTTGCCGAATTTGATGAATCTCCTATTTTTATTGTTCCAATATTGCTTATTGATTTTGCTCCTGTACCTTCTGCATATATTCCTCTTGCTTTATCTCCGCTTAAATCTATCAGACCGACATTTGTCACAGTTCCTGCATTAGAAGTATTCAGATACATTCCTACTGTCTCCGGCGAACTTCCGTTTATCACTCCGCTTATCATGTTAATTACTTTATCTGTTTCTTTTCCGTACATTCCTACAGAATTTGATCCTACTGTGATTGTCCCCGAATTTGCCAATGATGATCCTGTTCCATCTGTTTTCATTCCCAGTGAACTGTTTCCTGCAGTTATATTTCCTGAATTCAGCAGTCTTGTTCCATTTTTACCGTATAATCCTGCCGAGTTATCTCCAAGTGTTATATTTCCTCTGTTTTCTCCATCTGTATCCGTCATAAATCCTGCCGGCAGTATTCCTGTATACTGACCGTCCAGTGAGACAGCCACCACATTATTGCCTGTTGCTGATACATTAGAATTACTATCCAGCAATACTGCCGAATTATTTCCCATTATCAAACTTCCATTTTCAGATAATGATGATGTACCGTCATATATAAATGTAGTATTCGATATTTTACCCACTGTATATGTAGAGCCGGCTGCGGAACTTACTGTAAAATTATTATTAAATATCCCGTTTGAAGTTACATTAAATAATGCTATATTCTGCCCGTCTATATTTATATTCCCATTGCCATTAAAAGCTGTTGTCCCGTCAAGGTAAAATCCCAGTGAATTATTTCCTTTTATATTTAATGTCATACCGCTCAGGTTCACATTACTGTCCTTTGCATACATTCCAAGCGAGTCTGAACCTATTGTAAGTGTCCCTCCGCCTGTTACTGTTGTATTCGCAGCATATATCCCTGTTCCGCCTTTTGAACTTGATATATCTATTGTTCCGTTTGCAAGATTTATTTTTGAATCCGCTGTGGGAACAGCATTATTAGCTGCATATACTCCATATACTTTCCCTGTTCCTTCAGATGCTATTTTACCATTATTAGTTATATCTATTTTATTATTTCCATATCCTAATACTGATGAATCTGTTACTCCGTCAAGATAATTTACCCCGTATATTCCTGCACTGCTGTTTCCACCTGTTATTATATCCCCGTTATTTTCAGTTACCGTTCCGTTTGCTGAATATACTCCTACCGACTTATCTCCTGTTGTTCTTACCTTATTATTATTTATTATATGTCCGTAATCTGCAGCTAAGCCTATTGCTCCGGAACCGCTTAAATCTACTGTTCCCTTGTTTGTTATTTTTACAGCATCTACTCCTGATGAACCGGCATAATTTCTCTGAGCTATACCTGTCTGATTATTTTGTGTTCCTGTTATTGTTTTTCCGCTTTCAAGGCTTACAGAAGCTGATGAAAATTCTGATCTTTTATATAATTCACCGCTGTTATCCATATTTATATCTCTGTCTAATACCAGTGTTCCTTTATTCATCGATACCGGTATATAATCCGCGGCACTTGCTGCATTTATTGTTACGTTATTCCCAATTGCTCCTCCTGCATTTGTTACACTGTCAAGAGCAGTCAGATTAAATGTTCCGCCTTCGCCATCAAGAATATACAGTTTTGATCCGGATTTTAATGTTAGATCAAGATTTCCCGTTCCGATAAATGAATTGTTAAGATAATTTGTCAGTGTAGTACCTGATTTTATATAAAAGGCATTTCCCCCGTTTTCTACTGTTGCCCCTACTGTTCCTGTGACATTATACTTCCCTGTCAATGCAGAACCATCATAGTTATAAAATAAAAGTCCTTTATTTCCCGCTGTAAGATTCACTCCCTGATTAAGATTCATTACAGATCCTGTTCCTGCATAAAGACCTATTCCGCCGTTTGTAGATTTTATTGTTCCGCCTTTAAGGATTGTGTCTGTATTTCCTGCTTCACTGTATACTCCTACAGATGCCAGTCCGCCAACATTTATCGTTCCGCCGTCCATAGTAAATTGGCTGTCATTATATACCCCAAGGTTTCCAGCCGATACATTTATTATTCCCGTATCGCTTAATTCACCTGTTCCGCCTGTTTTTACCGCAATCCCTGTATTATTTGTACCATTTACTTTTATATTTCCGTTTTTATGATAAAAATATCCGTAATCTTCTATCTGAACTCCGACCTGTTTATTTCCGTCTATATTCATTACCAGACCGTCTGTTGTTACTCTTGTTCCTAAGAATCCTAATAAATCAACTGTTTCTGTATATCCCGGATTCCATACCGGATCCGGTTCAAATGTTATTGTTGTTATATTAGAGCCGCGTAAATATATCCCGGCATTTCCTTCACTCCCTGCCAGTAAATTTATTTCATGATTCGTCGTAGTATCCGAGGAACTTCCTAAAATAACATCACCGTAATCTTCTACTCTTAAGCCTACTCCTCCTCTTGAATGTTCCCCTATGTTAAGAAGATAATCCGATAAAGTAAACTGTGGATTTTCTGCCTTATATCCGCTTATATTTACATTATTTCCAGTATTATTCTGATCATATACATATTTTGAATAATACATTATATTGCTTCCCATATTTACATATATACCAGCAGCACTGTCTGTGTAAGCAGAATTTCCTCCAGCAATATTACCGCTGTTTTCAAGACCGTTTACTCCTGAAGAACTGACTGCTGTCTGTCTTGGATCTTCTGTTCCTATATCTACCTTTATTTTGGAATTAGCAAAGTTAAGTTCTCTTTCTATATCTACCCCTATGCTCTGATCTCCAAGTACTGTTATAGGATTATAAAGTCTCATTTCTGTTCTTTGAAGACCCTGATATATTGATTTTGACTCATTCCAGGTTCCATTTGAATAATAATATGCATACTCATTTTTATGTACCATTGGAGCATTATGTGTGTATACACCTATATTATTGTTTCCATAAAGCTTCATATCACCATTGTTCATCAATATATGCTTTCCCGGATTATCACTTATATTATTATTTCCATAACTATCATTTGATTCACTATAACTATATGAAGATGCGTTATTTGTCATTAAAAACAATACACTTTCAGGTGCTCTCATTTCTATAAGCCCTGTATTATCAAAACCTTCCTGCTTTCTTTGACTCGAACCTTCAGTAAACATAAATGCTACATGCTTTCCTATAAGATTATTGGTGCTGCTTGCTTCATTCAGCCCTATTATTTCTCCCCTGTTCATAAATATACTGTTGGCATCCTGCCATCCGCCATGTGCCTGAATATTTACCGCTACGACATTTGAGCCTTTCAGATTCCATGAGCTGTTATTTTCTACATACTGAAAATCCCTGTTATCTGTAGTTTGTCCCAGTGTAGTATCCAGAAATTTATTTCCCAGTTCTGTTTTCTCAGCAGCTGTAATCCAGTTTCTTTCCTCCAGCTCATCAAGTGTATAATTTTTCCATTCTCCTGTAACAGGATCCTGCATACCGCTGTAATGTTCGTCATAGTGAAGAATCTGTACCAGATATTC
>RCMY010000063.1_pt1 | contig 117270 bp, 105 predicted proteins | sample 2041341 | NCBI WGS metagenome assembly RCMY01 (sample SAMN09708234, study PRJNA481090) | Marine sediment metagenome, whole genome shotgun sequencing project. | reverse complement strand
GGGACCTGATGGCAGCGGATGTTTTGACGGTGCTCCTGGAAGGGAGGCCTATCGGCAACATCGAACGCCTCGCAAGCGGCGCTCTTCGTCTCCGTTATGACGAGGGCTACCGAGACGATCCTACAGCGACCCTGCTGTCGGTATCGATGTCGCCAACTGAGGAGGTGCACGGCGACGCCCGTCTCACACCGTGGTTGTGGGGTCTCCTACCAGACAACGCCGATGTGCTCACCCGGTGGGGTCGCAACTTCGGTGTGTCGGTGGCTTCACCATTCCCGTTGCTCGGCACCCACGTTGGCTATGACTGTGCCGGAGCCGTGCAGTTCTGTCCACCCGATGAAGTTGACGAAATCGTAGGTAGGCCTGGTGAGATCACGTGGCTCACCGAGGCCCAGATTGCCTCACGGCTGCGGACACTTCGGACGGACTCGACCAGCTGGCTTGGGCCAGGGTTCACTGGCCAGTTCAGCCTCGCTGGCGCCCAAGCCAAGACGGCGCTGCACCACGCAGTTGAGGGTAGAGGAGACCGGGGGCGGTGGGGTGCGCCGACCGGTTCGGTTCCGACGACACACATCCTCAAACCTGCCGTGGCTGGGTTCGAGGCGCAGCACGTTAACGAGCATCTGTGTCTCGCGGCGGCGAGGGCGCTCGGCCTCCCGGCCGCCAATACTCGTATTGAGACGTTCGAGGATGAGAGTGCGATCGTGGTGGAGCGCTTCGACCGCTTAACCCGAGATGGAGCGCTAGTGCGAGTCCATCAAGAGGATCTCTGTCAGGCCTTGTCGGTTTTGCCTGCCCGCAAATATCAGTCCGACGGTGGGCCGACGCCTGGCCAGATCGCGGAGCTGATCAGGTCGACCATCCCCGGGTCCGACGCCGAGCTCGACGTGTGGCGATTCGCTGAGGCCCTGGCATTCAACTGGTTGATTGCAGGAACCGATGCCCACGCGAAGAATTATGGTCTGCTGCTCGCCGGTAATCAGATCAGGTTGGCGCCTCTGTATGACATCGCATCAATCCTGCCCTACGACGAGAGCGACGGCTTCAAGGTGAAGCTCGCCATGAAAGTCGGCAACGACAACAAGCTGCGCCGAACCGACAGGCCTAGCGCATGGGAACACGCCGCCGACGAACTCAAACTGGACCGTGATCGGCTCATCACCCGCGTGCTCGATCTGGCGGAACGTGCGCCAGCAGCGTTCGCCCAGGCAGCCAACGACGGTGACCTCAGTGAACTCTCGACCGATCTGCCTGACCGGCTGGTCACGCTCGTCTCTGAGCGTAGTGACCGGTGCCGGGCAGCGTTGAGCTGAGCGGTGTGGAGGTGCTTTGTCGGACTGCTCATGGTTAGATCGTTCGAGTGAGTTCGTCGAACGCGCGCAACAAGTCGCAAGTGTCGATGGGTGTCGGTTCCGTGCTCGCAGTGGCCACGACGGGGGCTGGTGCCCGAAAAGGCCCAGCCCTAGTCTCATCCCTAGATTTCGTCTGTAACAGTGGTTGACAGCGGTACGCAAAGGACAACAGCGGACAACGAAACTTCTGGCCACACGGACTAAAGGGCAACAAGGGTTACTAGCGGATAAGTATCGACAAGTTCTTCGACATTTTCGAGGGCACTGAACAGATCCAACAACTGGTCATTTGCAGGGCGATCTCGGGTCTCCGTATCGAGTAGCTCTACCAGCCCATCACCGAACCGTACGCAAGTTTTGGGGCGAGGATAGTTACTGCGGTCAAGCCGAACGTCCGCCTCGACACAAATGCCGAGCGGGCCGATGTGGCCCGTTCTCGTGTCGCATAGGCACCTTAGTGGAGGCGACGTTCACGCCCTATAGTGCGCTGCGTGGGGGAAACGGCGAGTCAAAAGGGCGTCAGGCGGCACTTGCTGGCCGTGGTGTTCACCAGTGATTGGCCAAAAGGCGCGAGCGCTCTTGACGACTTTGGTGGACGGCTCATCGGCGAACGCGGCCGCGGGGTTCTGGCAACCTTCGATAATTGCCACAATGCGATGCTGGCCATGGCCAGGGCCAGCGAGGTCGTTCCCTTCTCCGCCGGACTGGCGTTCGGCGAATTAGCGTTTAAGCAGGGCGATGTATTTGGCGAAGCGGTGGTAGCCGCGGCGCGGCTGCAATCGGTGTGCCCGGTCGGTTCGGTGTTCGGCACGGACATGGCGCGTGAGCATCTCGGCGAACTCTCCTCAGTAGACCTTCATTTCGCAGTCGATCTCGGACCGATCGAGCTGAAGGGGATCGGCGTAGTTGGGCATCATCGGTTCAGCCTCGAGGAGGCCACCGAGGCGATGCGCTCTCGATTAGTGAGCGATCGACGTGACGTCGCGATCCTCAGCACCGACATCGTCGGGAGCACTGAGCTCCTCGAGTCAAAGGGGACGGAGGCCGCCATCACCGTCAGCCGGGTGTTCGACAAGGCGACTACTTCCTCGTGTCGGCACGGAGAGGTGCTGCACGTTCGCGGCGACGGTGTCGTTGCCCGCTTCTCGTCGGCGACCGACGCCATTCGTGCCGCGATCGAGCTACATCAAGTCGTTGCTGACCATGGTCTGCGTTCCGACAGCATGCCATTCGCCCTTCGCTCAGGCGTGGCCGTCGGGACAGACCCAGAGGCTGAAGCGCTGGCACTCGAGGCGAGTGGGACGTCGGGGCAGATCGCCATCAGCGAGGCAGCCGAGGAGCTTGCCTTCGATCTCGCCGAGGATGTCGTTGCCGGGTCTCTTTCGCCATCGCTCGTCGAAGCTTCGCCATTTCCCATCGACCTGCTGAGCAAGGACGAGCTCCCGCTCGTTGGTCGAGCGTCAGCGCTCTTGGCCCTCGATGATCGCTGGAATGAGTCGCTGCTCGGCAGGTCCAACGCCTCCTTCGTCACCGGTGAGGCTGGGATCGGCAAAACTCGCCTCATCTCGACCTTCGCTCACACGTGCCACGCGGCGGGTGCGCTGGTCCTCTTCGGTTCATCGGACATGGAGATGGCCGCCCCCTATCGGCCGTTCGCCGAGGCGCTGCGTGACGTTGCTTTTCCGGAATCGGGAGGCGCGTTCAAAGATCTGCTCAGGCCCCTCTTTCCGCAAGAGCATCCAGATGCGGTTGGCCCCGATGATGTCGTCGTCGGTGACCGAACCCAGCTGTTCGATGCGGTGAATGACACGCTCGTGTCACTCAGCAAGAGCCGGCCGGTTCTGCTCGTCTTGGACGATCTGCATTGGTCAGACAGTTCGACTGCGTTGCTCCTCCGCCATCTCCTGCATCGTCCACCAGCAGGACGCGTGATGATCCTCGGCACGTTCCGCGACGCCGAAGTCGACCGCTCCCATCCCTTGTTCGATGTCTTGAACGACCAAGCGGTGATCGGTCGCATCACCAGAGTCTCGCTCCAGAATCTGAGCGTCGACGACGTCGCTGAACTGGTTGGGGCCCACTTCGACACCGAGGTCGGGGATAATGAGCACCACCTTGCCGATCGCATTCACCGCGAGAGCAGCGGACTGCCGTTCTTCACTGGTGAGGTCCTACGTCATCTCAGAAACGGCGGTAACGGACGCAGCGATGGTGTCGGTATTGCAGCCAATAACGACTCGCTGGCGCTTCCGGCCTCGTTAGTTGATGTGGTGCACCAGCGGCTCGGGCGATTGGACGACGCAACCTGTCGCACGCTGGAAACCGCTGCCACTGCTGGCCTCACTTTCGATCTCGGCGTTATCGCTGCAACTATGGGCACGACGTTGGAAGTGATCGTTGAGCAGCTTGAAGCGGCGGAGCGGCTGGCGCTGGTTCATGAAAGCGGTCGAGCTGGTCAATACCAGTTCGACCATGCACTCATTCGTTCTGCTCTGCTCACCGGTCTCAGCGCGACAAGAGTGGCGATGATGCACGAGCAGATCGCCACGGCCCTCGATGGCCTGCCGGGCGATCACAACGATGCACTCGCTCACCACTGGCGCCATGCAAGTGGACCTGTCGCACGGCAACAAGCGGTTCGCCATCTCGCGCTCTCGGCCGAGCGCGATGCATCCGCGCTGGCGTGGGAGGCCGCCAAAGCTCGCTACGAGGAGGCGCTTGACCTCGCAGGCGACGATGGAGTGGTCGACCAGCACGCAATCGTGACCATGCATCTTGCACGGGCTCGAGCGATGCGAGCTTCGGGCGATTCTGAGTACCTGGCAGCGATGCAAGAGACGGGCCGTCTGGCAAGATCGTCGGGGATGGGCGACGTGATCGCCCAAGTAGCGATCAACAGCACCAAGCCAGGAACGTGGTTCGCTAACGCCAACGAGCCGGACCAACACCTCATCGGTTTGTGTGAAGACGCACTCGAGTGGCCGGACCTCGACCCAACGCTGCGATGCCGTGTGCTCTCGACACTCGCCACCAACCTGGCGTTCGACGACGATCGCATTCGTCGCCGGGCGATGGTCGAGGAAGCGGTTGCCCTCGCTCGCACGGTTGCCGACCCCGACCTCGTGGCGTCGGCCTTGATCGCTCGCCACTTGGCCTTTTGGGATCCGTCGACCTTGGACGACAGGATCGAGATCATCAATGAACTCGACCGCCTCGCCCGCCGCCGAGATAACCCCGACCACCTCTTCTTGGCAGGTTTCTTCCGAGCCTCGATGTTAATCGAGTGTGGACGTATCCCTGAAGCACGAGTCGTGCTGAGTAATCTCGACGAATCGATCGAGCGAACCCGAAACTTCTGGTTCCGGTTCTTGGTCGACCGGATGGAGACGGCGTTGGCCGTGTCTAGCTGTCAGCCCCACGCGAAGGCCCTAGTCGACAAGCTGTTCGAAGAGTCGTTCGAAACACAAGCCGACGCAGCCGGAACATGGGGTGCGCAGCTCGGTGGCTTAGCCATCCAGACCGGAACGTTCGGGTCAATGGTCGACCAACTGGCCGCAGCGTCAGAACGGAGCCGGGGCCAGGGTGTCTGGAGCTGCGGGTTGGCCATCGCTCGACTCGATCAGGGTGACATCGATGGTGCCCGTGACACATTGCAGGGACTCAAGGATGCTCCCCTCGACTTTATGTGGCTGGTCTCGCAGCAGATGATCGCCGAGGCTGCGTATCGGCTCGGCGACCGTGAGGCTTCTGTCGCGGTCCTCGAGCGACTGCTTCCGTTCGACGGGCGCGTCGGCGTCATCGCGTCGGGGACTCTGGTCTTTGCCCTCGTCTCCACTTCGATCGGCGAAGCCGCCATGGGCGCAGGCGAGCTCGGTCTCGCAGTCACCTCGCTGCGTTCAGCGGTTGAACAAGCCAACCTCCTCGAGCTGCCGTTCTGCGAGGTTCGGAGCCGCCGCCGTCTGCTGGACGCGTTGCCACGCGACGAATGGGGCCCTGATGAGTGGGGCACGGCAATGGAGCTCGCGACTGCTCACGGGTTCCCTTCCGAGGTCGCCGCTCTCGTAGCGTTAGCGCAGGCGGGCCTGTAGCTGGAGTGCGGGGTCGAGATCGAAAGGTGCGCCAACCATCATGATGATGTGGGTGGCACCAGCGGCGACAAGATCGTCGGCCCATGCAAGCTGCTCTGGGGAGGTGTCGATTGCCACGGTGCGCTCGATCTCGGCTGGGTCACGGTCGAATTTCTCGCACCACTCGTCGAGGACCTTCATCTTGTGGGCGTATACGTCGGGCGGCCCGAAGGTGTTGTGGGCATCGGCGTATTGCGCCGTGTACTTCAGGGTGCGTTTTTCGCCACCGCCGCCGACCATCAACGGAAGGTCGCCGAGAGGTGCAGGCTTGAGGGCTTGGAGCCGTGACTTGATGCGGGGGAGCGCGTCCCGCAGATCTGTTAGCCGGCTTCCTGCGGTGCCGAAGTCCCAGCCGTAGTCGGTGTAGTCGCGCTCGAACCAGCCGGCACCGATGCCGAAATAGACCCGTCCGCCAGAGATGTGGTCGATGGTGCGAGTCATGTCCGCAGCCATTTCGGGATTGCGGTAGCTATTGCATGACACGAGTAGACCAAGCTTCGCCGTGGTGGTGTCGGCCGCCATTGCGGCGAGAAGCGACCAGCCTTCGAAGTGATCGCCATCGGGGTCGCCAGAGAGCGGGAAGAAGTGATCCCAGGTCCAGATCGAGTCGAGACCGGCCTCATCAGCCGCCTTCCACGCGGCCCGGAGATCGGCGAGTGAACAGTGTTGCGGCTGAAGCTGGACGCCAACGAGAGTCATAGGTTCGAGGCTAGCGGCTATGACTCTAAGGATTCGAAGGCTAGGCGGCTATGCGCGAACGCTCACACATGCAGGTGCACGGGATATTCGAGCAGGGCGAGGGTCGACTGGCCAAGCGATTGGCTCGTCGTGCAGGCCGCGTGCTGAGCGAGGTACTCGCGGCGGGAACTCGCCATCTCGTATGTAGAAATCGCAATGGTGGGGAATCGGTCAAGAACCGTCCGAAAGTTCTCCGTATTAACGACGGCAATCTTTCCTGGCGCCAGCACATCGAACGATGCACGATGCAGCGCATCTCCGCCGTCGAGGAGTGGAAGCCCTCCGAAATGGGAGCCGTGGTCGAGGACCGTGATCGGGACACCATCGATCGACACACCGATCTGGATGTCGAGCACGATCACTAATCCCTCGGCAGGTTCGTTCTGCCTTCCGAGCGAATCGCCGGTAGCGCAAGCCCGAATATCGAGAAAACTGGCGAGCGACGTCAACTGTGACTGGTCGAGTCCCAGAAAGAGGTCGTGGCTACCCGAGAGCGGCCCGACCATCGGATGATGCGTGGGGCGCAGCCGCTGGCGAAGAGCGCTGGTGACGGCCCTGAAAGGCCGTTCGAGTTGCCGCAAGCCGTCGTGCTGCGGAATAGATTCTTGGCGCTCGTGAGCTTCAGACGCCATGAGTAGATCGGCATCGCGCTGCTGTCGAACGGAGACTGGGTCTCTCGGATACATGTCGGACTCCTACGGTGTGGTGACTTTGTCGTGAGACAAGCATCTGCTCCGCTGGTTCGTCCGTCTACGCAAGACTGCGTGATGGACCTGTGAACTGTGACACCTGGGGGCGTCGTCCCAGATCGGTCATCGCGGTTCCGTTGCGACCAGCGAGCCGGCGCGCGATCGGAGCCGCACGAGGTCCAAGATTTCGAGATGGAGTCTGCTCGTTGTGATGATCCCGTCGTGTCGGAGTTGTTCGAGGACGCCGACCGTAGAACGATGGGACACTCCGGCCCACGTCGCCAGCTCGCGTTGCGACACCGGCATTTCGACAACGATCGAACCTTGTTGTCCCGAACGAACAGACTCGAACCGAGGCTCCGACGCGAGCTGAAACAAGCGCCTCGCAACCAGCGCCCTGGAATCACCAGCGGTAACCGCAAGCGTCTGCAACGCCATCGATCTCAGCTGCCCCGTCAGATTGGCGAGCAAGGCAAAGGTAAGATCCGGGCGTTCGCGCATCACTGCCATGAGATGTTCACGACGAAGCGGAACCACACATGCATCGGTCATCGTGACGGCGCTGACCAGCCTCGGCCTGGCGTCCATTGTGCTGAGTTCGCCGACCAGATCTCCCGCGCCACGAATCGCCAACAAGACCTCCGAACCGTTAGAGGCGGTCTTTATCAGTTTGAGCAGCCCGGAGATAACGAGGTAGGCGTCGTCAGTCGATTCGCCTTCGTAGAAAAGCCAGCAGCGACTTGCAAACGTTCGTTGCGCCCCGCTGGACAACAGTGCCTTCTCGGTTCGTGGATCGATGGTGTCCATCAATCGGATAGCCATGACACGACGCTAGTCTCCACCGCTGCGCCGCGCCTGTGAGTTATGTATCCGTCACTCGGTTGACGGCATCCTCCTGATGAGTTTTGGTGCAGTCTCCGCTTCATCACAACCCGATTGCCTCGGGCCAACGCCGACCAGTACGGTCGTGAGATGAACTACGCCGATGTTGCCGCCGCCTATCTGACACCGCTCGATTCTGACATCGCCTCGCCAGCCGTACCCGACTCAAGTGCTCGGCGTCTTCGCGATGTGCTGGAGCCGATTGCAACGATCGGATGGTGGTCTCCGGCCGCTGGCGAGCAATTCGGTGCGGCCAAACTCGATTTCCTTGGCGGTTACATCTGGGGCCGGGCGGCGGCGCTGGGCCCCGATGTGGCAAACGATGTCGTGGCCTCAGCCTTCGGGGTATTCGACCGAGCTCTGCTCGGCGCGGGGATGGACGAAGCCAGGCGAATTGCCTCTCACGAACAGATCCTCTCGAGCCGGGCTGTCGGTGCCGGAGCTGGGCTCGCTGCCGCCACGACGAATATCCCCGTCGCCGATCTCGAGCGGTCGACGCTTCGTTTGCGCTCCGCCCTTGATGCCGTTGACGTCACCGCACGGCCTCTGTTCGCGGCACTTCGGGCCTTGCCGGTGCCCGACAACCCCCACGGCGCGCTGTGGCGCGCAGCAGAGATGTACCGAGAACATCGCGGCGACGGCCACCTCGCGGCTTGCGTCAGCGCCGGGCTGGATCCGGTGGAGATGAACGTATTGACCGAGCTGTGGCTCGACTATCCGGTCGGTGAGTACTCCGCGACGCGCGGGTTCACCCCAGACCGAATCGACGCTGCTGTCCGCTCGCTCGCCGGCCGCGGGTGGGTTGACGCCGACGGCGGAACACTGACTTCGGAAGGCCGTGCGGCCCGAGAACGTATCGAAGAATCGACCGACGATTCGCAACGAGCCGTCGTCGCCGCGTTTGGCAACGCGATCGATGGGTTGATCGACGATCTCGCTCCAGTTGCCGAGGCCGTGCTCGTCGCCCGGTCCGCTCCGGCCGATCCGCGCAAGCGCGCGGCAGGCTGATTCGGGGGCCGATTCGCCTGCACACGGGACTCCGCATGGGATAGCATGCCGCAGTGGCTGTGGAGACGGGATTCATGTCAGGGACGGAGCCGGACACACCGATTCCGTCTGGCGAAGTGACGTATCTTTTCACCGATGTCGTCGGGTCGTCGAAAGAGTGGCAGCGGAATTCCGACGACATGCACGAGGCGCTCCGGATCCACGATGAAGTCATTCGGACCGTGTTCGCCCGCCACGGTGGCTTCGTCTTTTCCGTAGCCGGTGATGCGTTCGGAGCAGCGTTCGAAAGCCCATCTCGGGCCGTGGCTGCGGCTGTCGATATCCAGCTCGGTCTCTCCCAGGCGAGCTCTGGTGCGGTGACCATCGCCGTCCGTGCCGGGCTGCACACGGGCGACTCGCTCGAGCGCGATGGCAACTACTTTGGAACCAACGTGAACCGCGCCGCCCGCATCCAGTCGATGGGTCGCGGCGGACAAGTGCTCTTGTCTCGACAATGTGCCGACCTCGTATCTGAGGAAACGCCTGACGGGTACTCGGTCGTTTCGATCGGGGAGCAAGTTCTGCGGTCATTCGATGATCGGGAGGAGCTGTTTCAACTTCTCGGCGATGGGCTGTCTGACGACACGTCAACCGAAAGCAGTACGGTCACAGATAACTTGCCGAACCCGGCCACCAGGTTTGTGGGTCGCCTCGACGACGTTGCAGGCGTGAGTGAGGAGCTCCGCCCGGGCAAACACGTCACGCTGGTCGGCCTCGGCGGACTTGGCAAAACTCGCCTTTCAATCGAGATCGCCCGCAGTGTGGCGTCCGATTTCAACGATGGTGTGTGGTGGATCGATCTTGCCCCGCTCACCGACGCGGCAGCGATCGCTCCGGCAATGACGGCGATGCTCGGCGTTGGCCAGCAACAGCCTGACGCCATTGAGACTGTGATCGACCGCCTCTCGGGCCGCCGGGCGCTGCTCATCTTCGACAACTGCGAGCATCTCATCAACGGGGTTGCCAAGTTGGTGTCCTCGATCCATCGTCGGTGTCCCGATGTTGCGGTGTTGGCCACCTCGCGCGAGCCACTCGGTATCAGTGGCGAGCAAGTCTGGCCGGTACGCCCGCTGTCGGCCTCGGATGAAGCCGTAGACCTTCTCATCGAGCGGGTGGCGGAGCGCGATGCGAAGCTCGACACGAGCGGGTGGAACCGGAACGACCTCGGCCTGTTGTGCGCCGGGCTCGACGGGATGCCGCTCGCAATCGAAATGGCGGCAGCTCGGCTTCAGACGATGTCGCCACTCGACGTGCTGCGGCGGCTCGAAGACCGGTTCCGGCTCCTTCGCAGTCGTCAGCGAGATGTGTCTGACCGGCACCAGACGTTGTTGGCCGCCCTTGACTGGTCGTACGACCTTCTGGATCAACAGGAGCAAGTTCTACTCGATCGGCTCAGCGTGTTCGGCGGTACTTTCGACCTCGAGGCGGCCGAGCACATATGTTCCGATGAACTGATCGACTCATACGACGTGATCGATCTCATCGCTTCACTTGTCGACAAGTCGTTGGTGACCGTTCTGCGTAGCGACGATTCGACTCGATACCGCATGCTCGAAACCGTGAGACAGTACGCCAGGACGCATCTCGATGAAGCAGGCCTCGCCGCGCTTCGTGGTCAACACCTGGCCTATATGGCTCAGCTCATGGGTGCGACGAATGCCCGGTGGAACGGTGGCTCCCAAGGCGACTTCGACCTCGCATGGAACAGCTACTCGAGCGAGTGGGACAACGTGCGCGACGCGGTCGCGTGGGCGGTGGCCTCGAATGACACCGACAAATGCGGCCTGCTCCTCGAGTCGGTCTGGACCTACGCCTTCGAATCGTTCCACTTCGAAGTCGGGGACTGGGCGAGTGAAGCGCTCGACATGGAGCCACCTCCCGCCGTCGCCTATGCAATGGTTGCCCTCAAGAGCCGACGCCGCCGGGGTCGGGCAATTATTGCTGAAGCGCTGGAGATGATCGGACCACTTGACGAGCCAGTCGGCGGCGCGAGTCTTATCTTCCAGGTTGACGAAGGAATGAAGGCTGCGGCCGGCGACCGTAAAGGTGCCGCCGAGGCGGCAGCGCTAGCACTCTTCCATGCACCGCCGCTGGGGCCTAACGACGTTGCCTACCAAAATGCGGCTCTCGCTGACTACGCGTCTGTGGATGATCCTGCCAGAGCCGCTGAGTGCGCGGCGTCGGTGTACCGCTACCTGAGCGGATCCACCAATCCGATGCGAAGTATCGCCATGGGCCCGCTCGGTTTCTATGAGGCCGCGAGTGGACGACCGGCCGAGGGCTACGAGCTCTGCGCGAAAGGCGTCCGCCTGGCTGGCGAGGCGGGGCTGGATTGGACCGAGTCGATGGCGACCGTCGCTCAAGCCCGCGTCGCCATGCAGCACGGTGTCGGCGACCCTGACGCCGACGTGAGCGCAGCGCTCCGCCTACATCGGCAGAAGCGAGCCTGGTACGCGTTGTGGTTCCTGATCAGCGAGATGCTGCCATGGCTTCGGTCGACCGGACGCGTCGGGTTGGCCGACACGATCGAGCATCATCTGGCCGCCAACGACATCCGGGGAGGCGAGGCCTCAATGGGGTCATCGAATATGACGAGAGACGACCTGATCGACCGGATCCTCAAGGACCTCGAAGGTAGCGGCACACCAGCGACCTGACCGTTTTGGGGGTGCCAGGACGCCCCGTTGGGCATCCTGGCACCCCCAAAACGCGGTGGAGTGGGCTAGGGGTTGTAGAGCTTGGCGTAGTAGTCGTCGAGCATGCGCTTCATTGCGAACGGTTCGGACGTGGTTCGAATGCTCTCGCGCATCATCGACTCCCACTTCGGCGCATCGTCGTAGTACGTCGGCAGCACCTTGTTGAGGACGACGTCGTACAACGAAGCAAGATCGTGGGCGTCGAGCTCTTCATCAGAATCTGACTCGAAGCCGTCGCCGATCTGCCATCCGTTTTCGCCGTCGACACATGCCTCTGGCCACCAGCCATCGAGGATCGAGCAGTTGAGCACGCCGTTCATCGACGCCTTCATGCCACTCGTGCCGCTGGCCTCTTGAGGGCGGCGAGGGTTGTTGAGCCACACATCGGAACCGCGGGTGAGCATCTTCCCGATTGTCATGTCGTAGTTCTCAAGGAACACCACGGCATTCGGATACTCCTTCATCATGGCGACAATGTTGCTGACAATCTCTTTCCCGCTGTCGTCGAAGGGATGGGCCTTGCCAGAGAATACAATCTGCAACTGCCCGCTCTTGAGGTAGGGCTCGATCGTCTTCATGTCGGCAAAGATCAGATCGCTTCGCTTGTAAGTGGCGGCACGTCGACTGAAGCCGATGAGGATCTTGTCGGCCTTGAGCTCGGCCCCGGTGCGTTCCTTGATGAAGTCGATCAGTTCGCCCTTGACCGTGTTGTGTACTGGCAGCAGGGGCTTGTCTTGCTCGTACGCCTTGGTGATCCGCTCGTCGACCCAGGTTGGCGTGTGAATGCAATTGGTGATGCCAACGATCTCGCTACGGCCAGCCACATGACGCCACATCTTGTTTGCCGTTTCGGCATGGAGCATGGCAACGGCATTGGCGTTCCGCGAAAGGCGAAGGGCGGCAACGGTCATATTGAATGGATCGCCGCCGATCCGTGTCATCTCTTCGACGTCGAGGCCACGGAAGGCCCCCATGAACTCCATCGTGCGGAGCTCGTGGCTCTCGTTGCCCTGGATGACGGGCGTATGAGTGGTGAAAACGACGGTGGACTTGGTCTTCTGCCATGCGTCTTCGAAGCTGAGACCGCGAGACTTCTCTTCTTCGATGAGCTCGAGGGCGGCGAGGACGGCGTGCCCCTCGTTGAAGTGATAGACGTCGACGTCGATGCCAAGCTCGCGCAGCGCCCGAATCCCGCCAATGCCAAGCACGATCTCTTGGGCTAGGCGCTCTTCTTTGAACCAGCCGTACAGCTGACCGCAGATCCAGCGATCGTCACCATTGTTTTCGTCAATGTCGGTGTCGAGCAGGTAGAGCGTCGAGTTGCCGTAGGCCTCGGTCTTCCAAACCTTGACGGTCACCTCGTGGCCACGGATGGTTACAGGAACGGTTACGCCGGTGTCTTCCAGGTCGTAGTCACGATTGCTGAAGGTGTCGTAGGGGACGCCGTCGTCACCGATGTACTGGTCGGTGTAGCCCTGCTTCCACTTGATGCCTATGCCGATGATTGGCAGGCCTTCGTCTTTTGCGCCCTTGAGGTAATCGCCCGCCAAGATCCCGAGCCCGCCGGCGTAGAGCTTCACGTCGTTCTCGAGGCCGTATTCCATGCAGAAATAGGCGACTTTTAACTTGCCTTGGGTATTCGTTGACACGGTAGTGCGCACTCCTCAGTACTCGGATCGTGGTGAGCCTACTTGGCGTGGCCCCATCTAGGATCGACCTATGACCCTCCGGCCTGACTATTCGAATCCTGCAGTTCGTGACGGAGCGTTGCTGAGGACCGCAGCTGATTTGCTTGTTCCATTTGGGGAGCTCGGTCGCCTCACCGGGCCTGAGCTGGTTGAGCAGCTTTCGTTGCTCGGCATTAAGGCCGCTACAGCCGACCGGCGTACGGGCTACTTCTGGGTGGAAGGAGCGTGCCCCGGCCCCGAGCCTATGGATGAGGTAATCGTGCTCCGTAGCGACGGTGAGAGTTGGGTAGTCGGCTACTGGGAACGGGGGTCTTTCAGAATTGATCATCGATTCTGGAGTGAAGAGGACGCCTGCCGCTGGCTGCTCCATGACCTCGTGTCGCACTCGGCGATATCAATGGGAAGTACGAAATCTAGGCCACACGTGAACGAGCGCTTTCGGAAATCAATCCTTGCGGCTCTCGACGAAGTCACGGCACTCGTTCGTCGAGGACCCTAATGCAGAGCGACTCGACCGTTTTGGGGTCGCTAGAACACCCGACCGGGCATCCCAGCACCCCCAAAACGAGCGGTGGCGTGTTCAGCTGGCTTCTTCGTGTTGGGGGAAGGCTGTACGAAGCAGCGCTGGTGCCACAAATGGTTTCCAGTCACTCGGAAGCTGGCTGATTCGGTCGTTGATGAGATAGAGCACCGCTGGATCGAACCCGAGCGTCAGGTGGGTCGAGCGGACCTCGACATTTTCGTGACGCTTGGCGGTGGTATCGATCAGAGATGAGCGCCAGGGGACAATGCGGTCGCGTCGCGAGTAGACCGACGTGGTCGGCACCCTGAGGACCCGCGCTGGGGCACCCTGCATGCGAAGCGGACTACCAAGCGTCGTGACGCTGTGAACGAGAGCGGGGACTGCCGTTGCGAGCCAATGCGCGTAGAGTCCGCCCATGCTCCACCCGACGATGGCGATCGGCTTACGGTCACGTTCGAACAGTTCGTTCAGACGTTTGGTGAGCAGCGGGACCGTCTGCTCGTTTGGTCCGGAGTTACGGCCAAGGCGCCATCCGTGGGCGGGGTGACCTCGGGCCGCCAACGATGTTCGGATGGCCTGAGTGGAGCGATCGCCAGCGGCGAGTCCCGGCAGGACGAGGACTCGCGTTCGATCGGTCATGTCTTCTTCTTGGCCGGCTTCTTCTTTGCTGGCCTCTTCGCTGCCTTCTTCGGCGCAGGCTTTGCGGCGGCCTTTGTTGCCGACGCGCCGTCGCCACGGAATGCGACCGGGTCGACTCCATCGCCGCCCTTGCGTCCTGGCGGCGGGGGCTGCGGGACTGCCCACTCGGCGCCTGTGGCCTCAAATAGGCGCGCAACCTCATCGATGTGTAGGTCGACCAAGTGCCACAAATCAGGTACAAGATCGCGGTCGGAGATCAGCCCGAAGTCCATGCGGTCGCCGTAGCTATGCACGGTGATGTTGAGACCAATGCCGTCGGCGATTGTCGAGACGGGAATGTAGGCGTCGAGTTTTGCGCCCGCAAAGTAGAGCGGCGTCCGCGGTCCAGGCACGTTCGAGATGACGACGTTGATTGGCGAGTTGACCCGGTCTGCGAGCTTCAGACGAGACACGAGTCGCAACGCCGAGGCGGCGACGAGGGGTGAGGTGTAGTCGGCAACCTGGCCAAGGGATTCGGCCGGCATCATTTCAAATTGATGCTTGCCTCTATCCATCGCTGCTTTGCAGAGCGCAACACGCTCGATCGGATCATCGCAGTTTGTCGGCAGATCAGCGACAAGGCCTGAAACGCGGTTCGTCCATGGGTCTTCTTCGTCGCCGGTTCGGATTGAGACCGGCACCATCGCTCGGAGAGGGCTGTCTGGCAGTGCGTCATGCTCAATCAGGTATTGGCGCAACGCCCCGGTGCAGACTGCCATCACCACATCGTTGAGCGTCCCGCCCGTCGCGTCTTTGAGCCGTTTCAGATTCTCAAGGGACGTTGAGCGCATGGCGAACCGACGATGCGGTCCGACTGATTTGTTCCATGGCGTCGGCGGTGCTGAAGAGATCGGAAGGCTCGCCCGCGTGGCAGATACGGCGTCCGGGCGCTTGCCGAGGGCCCCAATTGTGTCGCGTGTCTTGGAAGCCATGTCGCCCACACTCTTGATGCCTGCTGCATCGGCGAACTCACGAATCATGTTGAGTGAGACACGGGCACCCCTGGCGGGATTAGTCGCCATGTTCATCATCGCCCGCTGCAGCATCTGAGCGTTGGTTGGAGGTTGCTCGCCAACCCATTCTTTCGCTTCGAGCTCGTACTCGGTGTCGCGAGCATCGTCGGTAAACATCTTCAGCATGATGACGCCTGCCGCGCCGTCAATCGTTGCGTGATGAGTTTTCTGGAGCAGTGCCCAGCGACCATCGGCAAGACCTTCGATGACGTACGCCTCCCAAAGAGGCCGTGACCGATCCATCTTGCGTCCGACAATCCGGGCGACCTGTTCGGCGAGTTGGTCTGCCGCGCCGGGGGGAGCGAGGCCAATATGGCGCACGTGATAGTCGAGGTCGAAATCGGCATCTTCTACCCAGTACGGGCGATCGAGTTCGAACGGCACCTCAACAACTTTGCGTCGCAGCGGCTCGAGGTGGCCGACCATGATGCCTAACCGCTCTCGGACAACAGCGAACGGGTCAAATTCGGGTGACGGTCGGTCGTAGATACTAAGACCGTTGACGTGCCCGTACGAGTTCTCCGTTTCCATCTGAAGAAAGCCCAGATCGACGCCGGTGAGTTGCTTCATTGCTGAATCCCCTTGTTTGTCCGCTCCCCCAGATAATGGCCCAGGTTGGTGGCTGACGACAAGGCGGGACTGAGATCGCGCCTAACGCCAAGGACGGGTGCGATATGAGATGCGCTCTTCGAGGATCGTCCCGTCGTTCTGCACTCGAATTTCGCCATGATTGTCGCGGACCGTGAAGTGAGCGACTCCCGCTTCGGAATCGATCTCGGCCAAACCGAACGATGTCGCTTCCGCAATACCTTGAAGGCCGAGGGCTTCGATAGCGGCGACTCGGGTAGGAAACGCGCCAGCTGGGCCCGATGCCGAGCGGACGACGCCCGGTGCGGCCTGCGGTTCGCCCTGCGGGATTTCGGCCCACGCGGCTGCGCCCCACTCGACGAGTCGGTCTTCGAACCACGCCCAGCGGGCGGTGTGTTTGTCACCGCTCAGCCAACGTGTCCATCCATCACGGGCACGGCACGCCTCGACGATCTCAGCTCGTTCCTGTCCGTACTGGATCCAGCCGCTCTCTGATACGTGCCCGATCGTGGTCTGCGAGGCCACGATCAACAGGTCGGCCGTCGATCTCGCAACTCGGTCGAGGAACCACGCCTTCTGCTCTGGTCCGAGGCATGTCTTCGATGGGCCGTCGAATGCGTCGATGGGCGAACGGTGCAGAACCTCTTCGAGCCAGATGAGCTCCACCTCACCTTCGACGAGTTCGGTAAACCCGTAGCGCCCGTGCGGCTCGGTGGTTGCGTCGTTCTGGTTATATGAATCAAACGCAGCGCTCGCGAATGGTTGCACTGTTTCGGCGTTGATGTTGTTGCCGCCGAGATCATGGTCTGACGCGACAACGAGCCAAGGACGTTTCAGGAGCGAGGCCATATTGGACTCGTGGCCAAGGTCGGACCACAGCGCATGGTATGAGGCCTCGCTCTGTCGGTATGCGCCGGTGTCTGGATACCCGTGGTCGCCAAGGTGGATGACGAAGTCGGCCTCGGCCCGCGCGGCGGCGCCAATGGCCATGGAGTCGTATGGCAGCAGGCTCGAGTTGTTGCACGAACCGAACACAAAGCTGAAAGTGCTCCCAAGTTGACTCGGATCGAGCATTGCCGGGCGGGTAATAGTCGACCGCTCAGTCAGAGGACTGGCCCACGGGAGCTTCTGCTTCGCGATGGCAAATTCGTCGAGCCAAATTTCGAACGTTGTGTTGAGATTGGGATTCACGCAGCCGAACGACACCTGGTCTTTGGCTACCGACAGGGCACTGTTCTTCGCGGTGCCGATCAGCACCTCTCGTGTCCCGTCGAACTGCCAGAGCTCGACGGTTCCGTCGCCAAGTATGCCTATCTGAACTTGGGACCACGCTCCCTCGGGAAGGCCAACTGAAGCTCGAACAGATGTTGAGTGAAGCCCTGAACCCGTCCGCCAATACAACGCTTCGGTCACGTGGTCTTTAGTTCGGATTCGACCGATGTTGACCGACACTCCGTCGCGGCCCCACGCAATCGGTTGCACACATAGTCGAAGCCAGGTTGCCGGTACCGGGAGCTGGTCGTGATTCTTGTAGGCCCTTGATTCGCGGGGATCATCGCAGATGAGCGCCACGCCTTGACCCGAGCCGCCGAAGGCATGAGCAGGGTCAACGACCATGCGTGCCCCGCTTGACTCGACGGTGAGATCGAGTGGCCCTTGATCCTCGAAGTCAAAGGTCCGGGCCCGAATCTGACCAACACTCGCGACCTCGAAACGGTCGGATTGCGACCAGCGGGATCCGGCGCCGTTCGCGGCTCGAACCCGCCAGACATTGGCGCCACCTTGCGGGGCCAAGGATCGGTCGCCGAAGGCAAGGGTGAGGCCAGGGGCCGCTAACGCGGTCGCGACCAGTACCCCGTTTAGTTCGACGTCATAGCTCGCCGCGCTCGGTGTTGGAAGCCAGTCGAGGACGACCTTTACGTCAGTAGTCGCATCGATCCGATCGCCGGGGCTCGTCAATTCGGGTACGTGTGGCGGTCCGCCGGCATCCATTCCCGGCTCGGGTCCGGCTGCGGGCGGGCTTGTCCCGCAGGCGGCAAATACTGTTGCCGAGAGTCCCGTAACCGACAGGCCAGTAAGAAACGATCGTCGAGACAGATGGCGCGTCATTCTGGTTCTCCTGTTGAAAGCGGGAGCGGTCTGCGCCACAGGATCAAGAGCCCGATCGTGCCGATGCCGAAGGCAAGGACGTAGAGCAGCGCGGTGGTTTGGTTCTGGCGAAGGGTTCCAACTGGAGTTGGGTCGAGAAGAACGTTGGTGGCGAGTCGACGATCATCTCTTGGTTGGTCAGAGAATGCATCCTCGAATCCGTTGGATGCCTCCTGTCTGGCCGTCAGCGGCTCGAGTGCAAACCGGTCCACGATGAAGTCAAGAATCGACGTGTGGTCAAGCTCGATGCTTGACACGTAACCAGCCCGTGCGTACGGCGAGATAAGCAGCATCGGAACGCGGAACCCGAGGCCTGTTGGGGGAGCGACATGGTCCTGGAAACCTCCCCAGTCGTCCCACACGACAAAGACCGCCGTGGTCTCCCAGTCGGGGCTCTTGATCGCGGCGTTGAGCAGGCTCTGTAGCCGAGTCTGGCCTTGCTCGCCTGCGCCAGCAGGGTGATCAGTTGGCTGAGGAATGATGACGCTGACGGAAGGGAGTGACCCAGACGATGCATCTCGGTAGAACGACTCTTGGTCGGCCAGGCCCGAGCGCAGATCAGGGTCGGTCCAGAACCGTGGCATTCCAAGCATTGGTGCCCAGTAGAGCGCGGAGGGCGTTGTCGTGCTGGGAGCTTCGTACTCGCCGGCGACGACGGCCTCGGGGTCTATCTCGTCGAGTCGGCCAACGTAGAGCTTCCAGTCTTCGCCGGAGTCAGTAAGGCGGTCAAAGACGGTTGGAGCTTCGAGTGTCCGTAGCACGGCGAGCGATTCTTTGCTATCGGCGGTGATGCCGTGGTCATCGCCGGTAAAGAGATGCAGCGTGTTGGCCAAACTGCCGCCAAAAGCTGACGAATAGTAGTTGTCAAAGAGGACGTACTCGTCGGCGAGATCCCACAGCACAGGCACCGACTCTCGATCTCGAGTGACGAGCGCAAGTTCGCCATTGAACCCACGCTCGTCCTGAGCTGAAACGAACCCGTCCATCGCACCCGATTGATGTGCGTCGAGGGCCGTCAGCCGTCCGTTCGAAAGAGTGCTCTGGCCCGGCTCGCCAACAGTCTGGGCGACCGACTCGTCGTAGCGAATCGACGTGGCCCCATCGGGAATGCCGTTAGCGCCAGGGTATGTGCCGAAGTAGGAGTCGAACGTGTGGTTCTGCTCGACGATCACAATGACATGTTCGATGATTGGTCCTGTCGCGGACTCGTCTGCGCCCGCCGTTGCCGGCGTGATGCCAAGAAGCAGCACACTCATCGCCAATACCTTTTTTCGAAGACTCATGAAATTCCCTCTTGGCGGTCGCCGCCTGTCGTGGTCCCCGCGCCGGGCACGTCCCACACAACGATTCGAATATCAGCTCCGTCGGGGGCGGGACCGTTGACCGAGACGATGCGCTCACCATCGGCATATACGCTGAAGACGATCTCGCCGCCGAGCTTCCTGGCGAGGTCTCGCAATCGCTTGTTGTAGAACGCAGATCGGTCGGCCGAGTAGGCATCCCATACGATGTAGTGCACAGACATTTGGCGCATTGCGAGGTTGGGGTTGGGAAGTGGGACGTAGGCCGGGTTCCGTTTGGCCGGGTCGGGGCTCACGCTGAGCGCAACGGAATCTCGACGTCCGTAGAAGCGAAGAATGTTGCCAAGCGACGGGCCGATGGTTACGAATCGGGAATTGGTAGGCGTGTTGTCAAAAGCCCATTCGCCGAACTCGCGACTCCCGGCAAAGGTCTGGACTTCGATGTCGAAGTCGCCGAAGCCGTCAAGCTCTGCCGCCGGTCCGGCGAGCACGATGCCGCCGGACGAAATGATGAGAGACACGACGAGTGCACCGATGACGGTCCCAATTGCGCGGCTTGGCCGTGCTTTCTGCATCTTGAGCAACGACGTAAGAACGCCAACCAACCGTGCGGCGGCGAGAGCGGCGGCAATCGCCATCGCGGGCAGGATCAGGAAGAGGTATGGAAACAGCTTGGTTGGCCAGAATTGGAAGAACAGGCCGAAAAGTCCGAGCCACCACAACACGAGCTGATCGGCAGACGAGCGCCGTGCTGCCAGCACGGCCATGCCGACCAACAGCAGACCAAGGAAGCTCCAGCCGCTGAACTGGAGGATGACCCTGGCGAAATAGTCGGGGCTGTGGTTTGGGTCGCGGGTGAACTGCCAAAGGAAGAACCGCGACGCATTGCCTGGCTGGTTGATGAGGCGAGTAATCGGAAAGGGAGCAGCGATGGCAGCGAAAAGCAGCGACGGACCGATGAGCCGACGAATCTTGATCTTGGCCGGTCCGGTGATGAGCCAGGCTCCCAACATTGGCACGAGCAACACCGCGACCTCTTTCGAGATAGCGGAAAGTGCGCACCAGAAGAACGCCAGGAACAAATAGCGGCGGTCGTCGTCCTTGACGGCTTTCACCGCTGCGGTGACGCCAAGAATGGCGAAGAAGGCCATTGGCACGTCGACGAGCACCTGACGCGAGATGATCACGTGGTAGGGCAGGACGGCGAGTAGCGCGGCGGCCGCAAGCCCGATAGTGCGATCGTAAAGGAGCGTGGCGAGCCGGTAGGTGGCAACAACGGAGCCGAGACCGAAGACCACCGCGACGACGAGTCGGATGGCATGATCGCTCGGTCCTGTGATGTGAAACACGGTTCCTGAGACAAATTGCAAGAGCAGAGGGTGCGCCCTAAAGATACTGAAGTGCTCGTTGAGGTCACTCACTCCGAGTAGGGAGCCGCCTTGTCCGGCGTAGACGGCTTCGTCACTATTGAGCCCGACTGCGTTGAGGTTTACCACCCGAAGCACGAGACCGACGGCCATTGTGAAAACGAACAGCACGCTGTGCATGCCTGGGACACGGCGCCATCGCGTGGAGTCCGACCGAACCTCGATATCAGGGACAGCGACAACTTCTCGCGGCGGGTCCGGGATGACCACGAGGTCGATCGGCGCCGGTTCTGGTACTTCGGTTGGCATCGGACCGAGCAGGAGATCGGCGAGCGCCGATGCCATGTCGTCGTCAAGTAAGTCGTTAGTCATTGGCGGCCTCCGGCCAGATGAAAGAGCCAGAGAAGCGATAGCGAACCAGCATCAGCGCAACTAGGGAAAGTCCGTTCGCCACCAGATAGTGAAGCGAAGCGGTCTCGATAAGGAGCACGAGGATCGGCCCCCGAACCACAAGTGTCGCGAGGCTCAGCGCGAGAAATATTGCAAAGCGGCCGGCCATCGCTGCGAGACCTGTGTGACCGCCTTTAATCCGGTCGGCGAACACCCAAGCGTCGGTAAGGACAAAGTTGGTCGTGGACGACGCAGCCGTGGCCACGAGAGCGCCGGCAAGATAGTGCAGGCCGAGCGATTCGCTGGCGCCCGCCAGGACAGCTGTGTTCACGGCAAACCCGATGCCGCCGACGATGGCAAAGCGGAGAAGCCGGTGGCTGCTCACACCTCGTGCTCGTTGATGAATGGTCGGGCGTGCGTAGCTCGTTCGCTCTGCCGGTCGCCGCCCCCGATTTGGCAGCGATGCGGTCATGCGTCGAGAGCGGCCGGCGAGACGGCGTCGAGGATCGGCCCAGCCCATCGTCGTGCTTGATAAGAGCGATGAGGGCACCGATTCTAGTGCGGAGGCGATAATCGCTTTCTCTTTCGCCCGCAGGTCGACGGGGCTGATGCTGTGGAGCAGAGTTTCCAGCTCCTCATATGGCGGAAAGCCGTACGCGTCCTCGCAGTTTTCGAGCAGGATCGTGAGGGCCTCCTCGGGCCCAAGCATGCGTGCGCCCTCGTGGTCGCTCCGCTCAATAATGAAGAGTGAAGCAATTGTCGCCGCCCCATGTGTCTTCACGCCGGGGACCAGACGTTCGACGTGATACTTGGGGGGTGGGATCAGGCGCTGCACGACAGCATTCAGCGTGGCGACGGGGAAGCTCTTCCCCGCGATGAGGAAGGCGAACTGACGGCCGGCTTTTGAGTGCAGGCGGCTCTGGAGTGGCAAGGTGAACCGCTCCATTCTTGTGAGTTCGGCGCCAGTGAGGGCATGCACGGTGTGATTACTGATCGTGAGCGGTTTTGGATAGCTCCGGACTTGCCCATCGGCCGTGATCAAGCAGAGGTCATCGGAGACGAACTCGCAGGCAGAGTGGTCGAGCACCTTGAGCATCGTCGTTGTCTTGCCCGTGTCTGTTCTGGCCGTGATGAGGTGGGCGCGATCACCGGTCGTGAAGCAGGCCGCATGGACGAGCGCAGTGCCCGATTCGACCAGTTTCCACCGAATAATTGGCTCGACGACGTTCGTGTAGAGCACGTGGGGAGAGTGCCCAACAACTGAGGACACTCTGATCTCGGTGGTGTCGCCAACCGTGACCTCCATGGCAAACCCGGTTCGGCCAACAGACTCCGTGTAGCGAATCTCAGGCCGCGCTTCCTCGAGGGCAAGGAGATCGGCGCTCTCGGTACTGGTTCCATCGTCGACGGTTACACGAAGAGTCGGTTGGTTTGCCAGAGAGCGAACCCGGAACTTCAGCAGTTCGGGTAGCTCGGTGTCGGATTCGACGGTGAGGAGATCGTGGATGGCATAGCGATAGCGATAACGATCGCGGACGTAGCTGATACGGGAGCGAAGACGAAGCCTGCCAAGTTGCCGAGCGAATCGAGCGCCCTCCTTGAGCGACGCCTTCGACACGCCGGCATGGCGGTCATCGAATCGAAAGCCAATCTCGCTGACTCGGAGCCGGGGATTGCGGCCGAGTATCTCAAGCAGAATCTTGAAGCCGTCTGGCTTCAGTAGCTCGGGGTCGACGGCCTTCCGCCGCAGCATGAAAAACCCGCTGAGTGGGTCGGTGATTCCCGAGAGCCGACGGGGAAACGCCGTGTGGGCGGCCGCAAGGCACGCTCTGGTGACGTGCTGGCGCGTAGGTGAGAGGCTCTCGCTGCTGAGCGTGTCGCCGAGACCGGTGAACCGACTACCAATGACGAGGTCAGTTTGGCCCCCTGCCGCCGCTTCGACCATCCGGGCAATGGCCTCGGGTGGGTGTTGAAGGTCAGCGTCCATCACGATGACCCAGTCGGACTCAGCCCGTCGCAGACCTTCACAGACCGCCGAGCCGAGACCACCGCTACGAGCAGACGGCGGCCGGTGAATCAGCTCGATGTCGAGCTGTCCCCAGCGGCGCTCAGCGGCCAGGGTTTGCACCCGATACGCCGTTCCGTCGTCACTGTCGTCGACGAAGAGCACGGTGGTCGGTGTCCGCATCGAGGTGGCAAGGCGCTCGAGAAGACGTTCGACGCCAGGCGATTCGTTCCTGGTCGGAATAATGATGGTGAGCTCGCTCGTCTTCGCAGGTGAAGCGGTGCGGAAGATGCGCCGGCTTACTGTCGCTGGCGGGTCGATCGTGGCTAATCCGGTGCGCTGTGGCGGGGTGACGGGCTCTTGCATTGGCTTGCCTCCGGGGATCTTTGACTCAGGCGCGGGGACCATCGTCATAGGTTGTATTACCCAGAAGATATACGAAGAGTGACTAAAATACCACAGAGAGTGAGATAATTCTGCAAAAGGGTGCCTAAAAGCGCAATATCCGGCGTCGGTGCCGACCCACATGGGTCGGCACCGACGCCGGACAAGCAGGTGTTGACGTCGATTAGCTTGCTATTGAGCAGGCCTCAATAGCGGCGTTAAAGGTGGCGGACGCTTCCGCATCACCATTCTCGTCGTATTCCGCGAACTCAGACAGGAAGTCGTAGCGCATGGCGGCCTCCATCACGTCGTTGCCGAGGTCGCTGAGGTCGCAGTCTTCTACGAGCGAGGCGAACGCTACACCCAGGTCCATGCAGTCAGTTATCGCTTTCACTGCGATCACCTGGTATTCGTACTCCTGGGGAAGCAGCGAGTCGTCAGGGTTATCGGCCGTAATCCCGATCTCTTTCAGGTTGTCCATGCCGATCTCATTTACCAGTGTGGTATTGGCACAGTGAATCTCTTCTTCGCTGAAGGTGTCGCCATTCTCCTCGACACCTACTGCGTCGAGCGCCGCGATCAGAGCGGCCTCGTCGCCCGACGTGTCACCGCCGGTGGATTCCGCCTCCGTGGTCTCGGTTTCGGCCTCCGTGGTCGCAGAGTCGTCGTTGGACTCCGATGCTGTGTCGTCACTCTGGGTCGCAGTAGCGGCGGTGGTGTCGTCGCTCGCGGTGTCGTCGCTACTTCCGCACGACGCGACGCCGAGCACGCACGCGAACAAGATGGCTGTCAGTTTATTCATTATGGGTTCCCTCCCGTATGTTGATACCTGATGGTGTCAAGCTACGACGCACAGGTTAATGGAGGATAAACACATGGACGAATCTGTTGCTCTTCCGGAGGGATTCGCTGGTCTCTTTAGCGGCGTTGCGCAGCACGATAACTTTCCGCATCTCGCCGATGTGATGCCATCTCACGCGATGGACGCAGCGCCTCAACCTCGCCCATTCTTCGCTGGAGTGCCGGTTCAGCTGCCCAATTCGTTCAGCTATGCAGGCAGCGATCGACCAACTGCAGATTTTCTGACTTCGACAGACACCGCCGCCCTGATTGTCGTGAAGGATGGCGCGATCCGGTTTGAGGACTACTGGCTTACGGGCGGACCCGATGTGCCGTGGATCTCGTTCTCGGTTGCAAAGAGCTTCGTATCTGCCCTCATCGGCATCGCAATCAATGACGGGCATATCGCGTCGGTCGAAGATCTGATGACGGACTACGCTCCGTCGCTCGCAGGTTCCGCCTACGACAACGTCCGCATCAAGGACGTACTGCAAATGTCGTCTGGCGCACGATGGAACGAGGACTACAGCGACCCGATGTCTGACGTCTTCCGACTCGGAGCGGCAGTTGGCGGCGGCTCACTTGATGAGTTCGTCGCGTCTATGAGTCGCGAGTTCGAGCCTGGAACTCTGTGTCGCTACAACTCGGCCGACACCCAGGCGCTAGGACTCATATTGGCCTGTGCAATTGGCCAGTCTATTACTGACTACACCGTGGAGAAGCTGTGGCGCCCGCTTGGCATGGAGTCAGCAGGCGCGTGGCTTCTCGATAGCTCTGGCAGAGAGATGGTGTTCGCTGGACTGATGTCGACGGCACGAGACTTCGCGAAACTCGGCGAGCTCTACCGAAACAATGGAGTGGTGAACGGGACGCAGGTCGTGCCATCGGAGTGGGTTGCGGCGTCGATCACACCGGATGCCCCGCACATCATGCCGGGAGCCGTTGAGTTCTCAGAAGATCCGGCGCCAGTTGGCTACGGCTACCAGTGGTGGATTCCCGGCGGTGACCGAGGCGAATATGCGGCGATCGGGGTCTACAACCAGTTCATCTATGTCGACCCCTCCCGTGACGTCGTGATCGTAAAGCTCTCGGCCAACCGGGCGTACGGCACTTCCGTCTTCGAGCGAGACAATCGCGAGTCGGAGACGATCGAGTTTCTCCGGGCTATTGCGGGACAGTTCGACTAGCGAAGCGCGGGTGCGGCTGCCGGCACGGCGACCTCGAGCAGCTGAAAGATCTTGATGTCGGCGGTGACACGTTCGTTGACGATCGCTTCGGCCTTCTGTACGGCACCGTCAATGTCGTTGAAGTGGCTGTAATCGGTGTCGCCAGCGGCTCCGTCGGCGACAACCATGAATCGGTTTGGTGCCGACGGTCCTGCGGGAGCTTCGTGGTTGTTTTGAGTCCGGCCATTTGCCATCCCGAGATTGTAGAAGCGCCGTCCAGCCAAGTTGGGGACCATGTGCAGACCCGGTCTGCACGACATGGCACGTCGTTCTGGGGGAGACTGCGGCGATGCGTTCTGATTCTCGTTTCTTGCCGGCGTTCGCTGCGTCAGTGTTGCTCTTCGCCGCCTGCACCTCGACCGCTCAGGAGGCAACGGTCAGCGACACTGTGTCTGGTATCGGCAACGGAGCGTCGGCGGCTGATTCAATTGATGCCACAGACGCCGAACTTAACGAACCGATCGACCCAAATCCAGACAACACACCAATAGAACTTAACCCGGCAGTTCGAACTGGCACACTCGACAACGGTCTGACGTACTTCATCCTCGAAAACGATTCGCCCGGCCAGCGGGCCGAGATTCGACTCGCGATAAACGCGGGGTCTAGTCAGCAGAAAGTAGCCGACTCGGGCAGCGCTCACTTTCTCGAACACATGCTGTTCAACGGAACTGAGGCTTATCCAAACAACAAACTCGACGATCTGCTCCGTGGGCTCGGCATGGAAATTGGGCCCGATATCAATGCCTATACGTCGTTTGACGAAACGGTCTACGAGCTGTCGCTACCCGATGTCGAGCCGGCGACCATCGACCAAGGCCTCAAAGTGATTGCCGAATGGGCTGGCTCAGCATTGATCGACGAGAACGAGGTTGTCGCCGAGCGAGGTGTTGTCCGAGAAGAGCACCGCCTTCGCGCTCAATCGGTCGACGGCGTGATTAACGCCCAATTCACCGATGTCTATACCGCAGATACTGGGTATGAAGGCCGGGATCCAATCGGCACTGAAGACCAGATCCTCGCCACCAAGTCGGCAGAACTTCGGCAGTTCTACGACGATTGGTATCGGCCAGACAACATGGCCGTCATCGTCGTTGGCGACTTCAGCGCGCCGTCGGTTGAACGCCGAGTCGAAGAGGCCCTTGGCGGGCTAGAAAGTCGGGGTTCCAACGCTGACCGAGAGCAGATCTCGGCACCCGTGTCGCTCAATCCTGTGGTCGAAGTATTCACCCACCCCGATGGGCCCGAGCCGTCCCTCTCTCTTGACTTCGTGCTCCCTCACTGGCAGCCAGGAACCGTTGGCGGCGAGCGTTTGCTGCTCGCCGACGAGGTGATTGCGATCATGCTGCAGAACTACCTTGACGAGGCTGCAGCGAACGGCACTCTCAGCCTGATTCGACCCTTCGTCGGCACGTTCGAGCTCGCGCGAGAGCGACGCTTCCTCGGGATGAACGTCGCCGCCGATGACCTCGAGATGGCAACAAGCGACATTCTGAGAGCAATCAAGTCGGTTCAGATCACTGGATTTACCGAGGATCAGATTGGACAGGCCGCACAACAACTCCAGGCCGGAATCGACCAGATCAATGCTGGGGCCGATACTCAACAAGACTACGAACTGGCGTCGGAACTTGTCGCCCACTTCCTCAGCGGACACGCCTTCCAAGATGGCCAGACTTGGCACGAACGACTGAGTGGCGAGATCGCTTCGTTCAGCGCCGCCGAACTCAATAATCTGTTTCGCTGGGAAATGGCACATACAGCGCCAATTCTTGTTGCTATCGGTTCAAACCCCGGCAGTTTGCCGACGGTTGATCAGCTCGAGGCTGCACTCGATGCGGCCGATGGTGCCATAGCATTCGACGCCGTCGAGGCGGTTGCGATTGATGAACTCATGGCCACTCCCGAGGGCGTGAACCCGATCGACACCGGAGCTGTGCCAGGGGGCGAGGGTGCCGTCTGGTGGGAGTTCGACAACGGGGCGACGGTCATTCACCAACGGTCAACAATCGCCAGTGGCACCGTCATGATGTGGGCAATCGCTGAAGGTGGTCGGGTGCTACTCAGTGAGGAGCATGCTGCGGTCGCAGATGTGGCGCTTGATACTGTCTCACGGAGCGGAATCGGCACCTACAACGACGTCACTGTTTCGCGGTTCCTCGCCGACACGTCGGCGAGTCTCGGACCGTTCCTGACGACAACTACTGAAGGCTTCACCGGCCAGGCCGATGCCCAGGACGTTGCCGTGCTCTTCCAACTGCTGGCGCTCTACACGACACAGCCTCGAGTCGACGACATTGGGCTCGCGGAGGCGAAGAACTCGGTCGAGAGTCAGCTACGGCAGATCGAAACCGATCCTGGACTTGCGAGCTTGTATGCAAGTCTCGACGCCCGCTTCGGCACCGATAGTCGCTACATCGGAGTACCAACGCTCGACCAGGTGAAGGCGATGACCACCGATGACGCGTTGGCAATTTACAAGGAACGCTTTGCCGGCATTGATGATCTAGTTGTGATCGTGGTCGGTGATGTTGCGGCATCTGACGTAGAGGTCCTTGCAGCCAACTTCGTTGGCACGATTCCCAGCCGCCCCTCAGATGGTGACATACCCGAGATTCCCGCGTTACCTTCCGGCCCAGTCGTGCGATCGGTGTCGGCAGGAACGAACGACTCAGGAGCGGGTTTTGACCTCAGCTATTCGTTAGTCGGCAGCCTCAGTCGGAGTGAGCAGGTCACTGGCGACTACTTAGTATCGATCATCAACGGCCGACTCTTCGACCGAGTCCGTGAAGAGCTTGGTGCATCGTACGGGGGCGGCTCGGCGGGCATCTTGACCGGGTCGTTGGCCGATGGAGAAACGTCGCTTTCAGTCTCTGTCGATGGCGATCCCGAGCGTCTCGGCGAGATCAGAGCCGTCGTGCAGGATGAGCTTGACCGACTGGCAACTCAGGGTCCGGACACCGTCGACTTCGCTGAAGCCAAGTCGATCGTGAAGGCAGACGCCGATCTTGTGTCTAACTTCAACCTGCTGCTTGGCCTCAGCGAGTGGGCAGTCGATCGATCGAACTCGGCGTATTCGCGGTCTGACTATGCGGCTGATGCCACGAAGGTGACGGCGGCGAAGGTGCAAGCACTCGCGGCGAAGCTCATCTCCGACGCCAATCTGGTGGAAATAAAACGAGAACCGAGCTGAGCTAGCTGGCGAGCTTCGCGGCTGCCGCGTCGAACCAATACGCCGGCTTTGGGAACAGGTGGCGAAGGCTGCGTGGAGCGCGGAATGGTTTCCACTCTCCTTCAGCCCTTCGGAGTCGATCGCTGAGAACCCAAAGCACCATGCCGTTGAATCCGAGACCGCTGTGCGAGCCGAGAACTTCGACGTTTTCGCGTAGTTCCCCCGGCTCGTCGATACAGAGGTGCCAGCGAACGACGCCGTCGGTTCGGGTATAGATCGCGGTCGAGGGAACGGTGATTGGCTCCCGCTCATGCTCGGGCAGGTCCAGATAACTGAAGCCCTCATCAAATCGGTGCTCAACAAGATCAGCAAGAACTGAGGCGGAGCTGCGGTCGCCGGAAACCATGCGGAATGGGCTTCCGAGGGTGATGACCTGCCGGACCATGTCAGGATTCTGACGTGCGAGTTCGCGGGCGTAGAGGCCGCCGAGGCTCCAGCCGATGAGGCTGACCTTGCTGCCGTGGCGGTCGTAGAGCTCTTCGAGACGTTGTTGGATCCCCTCGGTGACCTCTTTCGTGGGGCCGAGGTTACGTCCTAATCGCCAGCCGTGCACCCAATAGCCCTGTTGGCGAAGTTGCCAGCGCAGCGGCCCGGTTGATCGGTCGCTCGTGGTGAAACCAGGCAGAATAAGCACGGGGTGTTTGTCGCCACGACCGGCAATCCGAAGGAATGGGGATGACGCAACAAACGCCCCGAGTTCGAAGATAGCGCGCTGCTCCATGGCGAGGAGCCGACGGGCCGGAGCAAGAACCGGCTCAAAGCTTGACGGGGTGTTCTCAATCATACGACGAACGTAGTTCATTGATCTGAGAGCAGCCACCGTAGAACGTCCTATCTTTTTTGGTAATCGTGCCCTTGGTCTGGGCACATGTACCCGGAACAGCGTTGAAGTAGGCAAAACGGTTCAGAAATGTACTGTTCTGCCGATTGATATGGCATGAGAATGAGATCGCTACTTGTAGCGACGATGACTGCTGCCTCCATACTTGCGACGCCAATGCCGACACTTGCGGAGCCGATCCGCGAGCCAGTAATTGAGGTTGGCCCAATCGCGTACGAATCCGAGGCCGATCTTGACGCAGCCGAGGCTGATGCGCTGATCGCTTCGTACTTTGACCCGACGATCGTGTCCGACTTCGATCTGCTTGGCCGCCGCGGCTTGGTTATTCGAAATCTTGCCCTTCGCCAGCTCGCGCTAGATGCAGCCGCTGACGAGCTCAATGTGGCCACGCTTGCCCACATTGAAGCGAAGAATGCTCGGCGACAGGCCGCAACGGATCTCGACCTCATTCAAATCGACCTTCTCGCCTTCGCCGTTGACACGTACACACTCAGCGATCAGGCAGCCGCCGACCGGCTAAATGGCGACAAAGAAGCGAACCGGCGATCCTTTACGATCGATTCCGTCACCGATGACCTGATGGGCCGGGTAACGGTGGCCAACACCGCTTTGCTGAAAAGCATCGATGACGAATCGGCGGCCGAATTGGTACGAGAGCACTTTCGGGCAGATCTCCAACTGCGTGAGACACATCAGGCGAAGGCAATACAAATCTTGGCCGACTTCGAAGCGCTCGTCAGGATTCGTGAAGAGGCGATCAAGGCTCGTATAGAGGTAACCCTTGCCGAGACCCAAGATGGAATTCCGATGGTCGAGGTTGGCGGCATCCGAGTCAACGCCGAGATCGGCGAGCAGCTCGAATTCCTGCTTGAGGCAGCACTGGCCGACGGCATCGAGCTGGCTGGCGGTGGCTATCGCAGTCGAGCCAGCCAAATCGATCTACGTCGAGCCCACTGCGGATCGAGCGAGTTCGCCATCTTCGATGCGTCAGCGTCGAGTTGTTCACCGCCCACCGCTCGCCCCGGAGCCTCACAGCATGAACTTGGCCTCGCCATCGACTTCACTGAGAATGGCTCCATCCTCACTTGGAGCAGCCCCGGCTTCTTCTGGCTCGAGGAGCACGCCGAGGAATACGGATTCATCAACCTCCCAAGCGAAGCCTGGCACTGGTCCACAACTGGCGGCTAGGGAGGCGCCTTGTCCACTCGTCGCAGACGTTCGACCAGCAACCGGTGCGAGGTGACGGCGCGATCTATACTGGCGTCCATGACTGACGGCTCCGTAAACCCCGCTAACTGGTATCCCGATCCGGTCGGGCGCCACGAGCATCGCTACTGGGACGGGTCGGCGTGGACCGATCATGTAAGTAACCAGGGTGTTACGGCCACCGACCCGCTCAACGGTCCGCCTCCACCGGCGGCTGGCGATGGGCTCGATCGGCTTGACCGCGGCCTGACAATTGGGGACGAAGGGGCGAAAGTTCAGGAACAGCTCTCCGGCACTGGCCGGCGGGGAATCGGCCTCGAAGGGCCCGCTGCCGGTGGCGGCGGCACCATCTTTAACGAGCCAATCCTGGTCGTAAACCAAAAGGCAAAGCTGATCGAGCTCAACAACGAATACAGCGTGTTCGACCAGCAGGGCAACAAGATTGCGGCGGTCGGCCAGGTTGGTCAGTCATGGTTCCGCAAGCTGCTTCGGTTGCTTGGCAGTTTCGATCAGTTTCTCACCCACCGCCTGCACATCACCGATGCTTCTGGAGCAGTTGTGCTTGGCCTCACGCGGCCAGGCAAGATCTTTAAGTCGAAGGTCATCGTCAGCGACCAGAGTGGCAAAGAAATCGGCCGCATCGTGCAGCAGAACATGGTCGGTAAGATCCGGTTCGGCCTCGAGGCGAACGGTCAAACACTTGGCGCCATCAAGGCCGAGAACTGGCGAGCCTGGAACTTCCGGATTGAAGATGCGGCAGGCAACGAGATCGCCCGGGTCACCAAGACGTGGGAGGGCCTCGCCAAGACGATGTTCACCACCGCGGACAATTACGTCTTGCAGATTTCGCAACGAGTGCCAGAACCACTGAACTCACTCGTTGTGGCCAGTGCATTGTCGATCGATACCGCCCTAAAGCAAGACCAACGCGGCTTTGGCTGAGCCAATCGGTAAGTAAACTGTTGCGATGAGAATTCAGACCGTCGACTATCACACTGCAGGCGAGCCCTATCGCATCGTGACTGGCGGCATTGCGCCTTTGCGTGGCGCAACTGTGCTCGACAAACGACAGTACGCCGAGCAAGCGCTCGACGACGTCAGGCAATTTCTCGTTAACGAGCCTCGGGGCCACGCTGACATGTACGGCTGTTTCGTCACGGAGCCCGATGACGACGGCGCTGAGTTCGGCATGGTGTTCTTTCACAAAGACGGCTTCTCAACTGCGTGCGGTCACGGCACGATTGCGGGCGCGACATGGGCGCTGGAAACGGGCATCGTCGAAATGCAGGAGCCAACGACAAGCTTCTCGGTCGACGTGCCATCTGGCCGGCTCGCGGTTGAGGCTGAGTGCGCCGACGGTGTAGTTGGCATCGTCCGGTTTGTCAACGTGCCAGCCTGGGTCAGCGGCCTCGATATCGGCGTCTCGATAGGCGATGGTCAAGTCGATCTCGATGTGGCCTATGGCGGAGCGTTCTACGCAACGCTTCCCGCCGCGTCTGTTGGGCTGACTGCAACGGCAACCGACCTCGACGAGTTAATCGCAACCGCCAGAACGATCAAAGCGGCGATGCGTGAGCACGCGGCCGTAACCCATCCCGTCGACGACAGGTTGTCTGGCCTGTATGGCGTCATCTTCTACGACGACGATGGATCAAGCGACGGCGGTCCGGACGATTCTGCCGTTTGTCAGCGAAACATCACGGTGTTCGCTGATGGCGAAGTCGATCGCTCCCCGTGTGGAAGTGGCACCTCGGCCAGGCTTGCGGTGCTCGACCGGCGAGGCCAGCTTCCGAGGGGTGATGTGCTTACCCATAGGGGAGTGACCGGCGCCCTTTTCTCGGGCCGAGTGCTCGGCGAGTCGGCCGATGGGGTGAGCACCGAAGTCGCGGGGCGGGCCTCGGTGACGGGCTTCCACACCTTTGTCCTCGAACGCGATGACGAACTCGGACTCGGCTTTCAGCTCAGGTAAATAGCGCTAGCGTGTTGGCGTCTGCAGAGCAGCAGTTGCGTCAACGATTACGAGGTCATCATGGACACCAACGAGCACACCCCCGGCGGCGCGGTTTTGATGAACGGGCTTCGCCTACGAGACGAGCTCATTGTTGAAATGAAGGCAGAGATCGAGGCTGCGGGAAACCCTGCGGTGTGTCTCGCAACCGTGCTCGTCGGCGACGACAAGCCGAGCCGCCTTTACGTTGGCTCGAAGCAGAAGAAGGCAGCAGAGGCCGGAATGACGTCTCGCCATGTTGGGTTGCCACAAGACGCAACACAGCAAGAGGTCGAAGACGCCGTCCGTGATCTCGTCGACGACTCGACCGTGCACGGGATCCTGGTGCAGCTTCCGCTACCCGATGGCCTCGACCCCGAGCCAGTGCTCAACCTCATCACTCCCGAGAAAGATGTCGACGGATTGACCGAGCGCTCGATGGGCAGGCTCGTCCGCGACAACCCTGGCCACGCGCCAGCTACGCCCGTCGGCGTGATGCGACTGCTCGAGCGTTATGGCATCGAGACGAGTGGCAAGCGGGCGGTTGTTATTGGTCGGTCAACCCTCGTCGGATTGCCCCAGGTGCTGCTGCTCGGACGTAAAGGCGTCGACGCAACGGTCACTCTCGCCCACTCGCGCACAGCCGATCTGAAGGCTGTCTGCCTCGACGCCGACATTATTGTGGCAGCCGCTGGCATCGCGGGACTTGTCACGGCCGACATGGTGAAACCGGGCGCTGCGGTCATCGACGTCGGCGTATCGCGAACTGAGTCTGGCATCGTTGGCGACGTCGACTTTGACGGGGTGCAAGCGGTGGCCGGGGCCGTCACGCCAATGCCCGGCGGCACTGGACCGATGACCATCGCTTGCGTTTTGCAAAACACCCTTACGGCCTACAAGATGGCTCACGGCTGGCCATCAGCTACTACGTAGCCCAACTCCTCCCGGTCCTCTCAGTAGGCGACGTATGGCACAACTGCCGTCGGATGTGTCACTTCGGAACGGGATCAGATTAACGTTAGTCATCGTTCTCGAAATTGGTAGAGGTATCTGATGTTTGCTTCCCTCGGTCGCTGGTGCTTTCGCAACCGGCGCGTCGTTCTTCTCGCGTGGATCGTCGCGCTTGTCGGTGCCGTTGGTGGCTCTCGCGCCATTGGTAATGCGTTCGACGGTGCCTTCGAGATACCCGCGTCCGAGAGCGCGGACGGGTTTGAAACCCTGACGCAGTACTTCCCCGACCAGGGCTCGAGCTACGGCGGCACGGTCGTCTTCAAGACTGACGCCGGTGTTGAAGACAGCACCATCCAAAAGGCGATGGAAGAGGCCTTCGCCGAGATCGATGCCATCGAGGGTGTCGCCGTCGTCAGCCCGTATGGGCCGGAAGGCGTTGGCGCCATTTCTCAAGACGGAACCATCGGCATCGCGAGGGTGAACCTCGACGCCGACATCGACCAAACTGCGGCGGGCGAAATTGGTAAAGAGGTCCGCCAAGCGCTCCCGACGATTGATGGTCTCCAAACCGAGGTTGGCGGTCAGGCACTCGCCGAGTTTTCGCCACCCGAATCCGAACTTGTCGGACTGGCGTTCGCCATTGTGGTTCTCATCCTTTCATTCGGATCAGTCCTTGCAATGGGTCTGCCGATCTCGGTTGCGGTCTTCGGTGTTGCCACTGGCGCAGGCAGCATCGGGCTCATGACACACCTCGTCAAGATCCCCGACTTCGCACCATCCATTGGAGCGATGATTGGCCTTGGCGTTGGAATCGACTACGCGTTGTTCATCGTGACTCGCTACCGCGAAGGCACACGAGCTGGTCTCTCTCATGAAGACGCCACTGTGGTGGCAATGGATACCGCCGGTCGCGCCGTGTCATTCGCTGGGATTACCGTCGTCGTCTCCTTGCTCGGCATGTTGCTGATGGGCCTCGCGTTCGTTTCCGGCATGGGCATCGCGGCGGCAACGACCGTTGCGATCACTATGGTTGCGTCGCTCACTCTGCTTCCCGCACTGCTTGGCTTCGCCCAACATCGGGTCGAAGTCACTCGATGGCGTGGCTTGTTCGCGGCCGGTGGTGCTGCCGTTGCGCTTCTTGGCGCAGGCCTTGGTATTCCCGTTCTGTTCTTCGTCGGAGTCGGCTTCGCAGTGTTGACCATGCTTGCTGGGTTTGTCGTCAAGCCGTTGAAGCGTGAGGTTCCTCCGCGAGTCGAACGACCAGTTCGCGAGACAACAGCCTTTAAGTGGAGCCGGGCGATCCAGCATCGCCCATGGGTGGCCCTCGCCGTTGGCGGCGGAATCCTCGTCTTGCTGGCCGCGCCGGTTTTCAGTCTGCGCCTCGGCTTCTCCGATGAAGGCAACTTCGCAGAAGAAAGCACCACCCGCAAGGCATACGACCTCGTTGCTGAAGGATTCGGCCCAGGCTCAAACGGGCCATTCATCCTCGCCGTCGAGGTTGGCGAGTCGGGCCCAGCCGCGGTTGGTCAGCTGGTCGAGGCCGTGCAGGCCGACCCTGGAGTTGTCCTCGCCCAAGCAATCCCGAGCGACTTCGCGAACCCTGAAGCGTCGCCCGCCTACCTGGTTCAAATCATCCCGACTTCGTCGCCCCAGGACAGCATCACGCAGGAGACCGTCGAACGGCTCCGGTCGCAAGTCATTGCTCCGATCGCTCGCGAAACGGGCGTCACCGCCAACCTGACTGGTGCCGTACCGGCCAACATCGATTTCACCAGCTACTTGTCTGGCCGCTTGCCGATCTTCCTCGGTGTAGTGCTGGCGCTGTCGTTCATCTTGTTGATGGCGGTCTTCCGGTCGCTCCTCGTTCCGCTAAAAGCCGTTGTCATGAACATGCTTTCGATCGCGTCGGCATACGGAGTTGTTGTTGCCATCTTCCAGTGGGGCTGGTTCAACGGTCTTACCGGAGTCGAACCAGCGCCGATCGAACCCTTCGTTCCGATGATGCTCTTTGCCATCGTGTTTGGTCTATCGATGGACTACGAGGTGTTCCTCTTGTCGCGAATCAAGGAGGAGTACGAGCGCCACGGTGACGCTCGAAACTCAGTTGCCGACGGCCTCGCCGCCACAGCTCGCGTGATCAGCGCAGCTGCAGCCATCATGGTTGTGGTCTTCGGAAGTTTCCTGTTTGAAGACGATCGAACCATCAAGCTTTTCGGTACCGGCCTGGCCGCCGCGGTGCTGCTCGACGCCACGCTTGTTCGTATGTTGCTCGTGCCCGCAACCATGGAGTTGCTCGGCGAACGCAACTGGTGGCTACCAGCCTGGATCGACAAGATCCTGCCTGAGCTCAACGTCGAAGGATCTGGCCACCACGACTCGCTCGTCGCTGAAGCGGCTGAGAAGGTTCACGCCACCGCCGACTAAGGTGTCGTGGGTATGTCGTGGGTACGTGGTGTCGTGGGTACGTGGTACCCACAACACTAAGTGTCGACAGAGAAGGTTCACGCCACCGCCGACTAAGGTGTCGTGGGTACGTGGTACCCACAACACTAAGTGTCGCAGGTACCTGGTACCCACAACACTAAGTGTCGCAGGTACCTGGTACCTGAACTATTAGCGAAGGGCGGCGTGGGCTGCGCGGACCGCGTCGGTGACGACTGTGGCGATGTCGGCGAGTGGCACGTTGGTGGTTTCGCCGGTCGCTCGAATGGTGTATTCGGCCTCGCCGCTCTTCAAGCCCCGCGGTCCGAGCGTGACCCGATAAGGAATACCGATGAGCTCAGAGTCGGCAAACTTCACGCCGGCCCTTGCATCACGGTCGTCTAGCAACACATCGACACCCGCGGCTCGCAGATCGTCGTATATAGCGGTGCCAGCGGCGAGGGTCTCGTCGTCAACCCGCATGAGCGTGATTACCGCTTCGTATGGGGCGATTGAGACGGGCCAAATGATGCCCTTGTCGTCGTAGTTGGCCTCGACTGAGCTGGCCATGTTGCGGCCGATGCCGATGCCGTAGCTTCCCATCGTGACCGGCACATCTTTGCCGTCTGGGTCGGCAACCGTAACGCCGAACTTCTCGCTGTAGAGAGTGCCCAGCTTGAAGATGTGGCCGACTTCGATGCAACGAACGACCTCGAGCACTGAGCCGCAGTTGATGCACGCCTCGCCGACTTTGACCTCGCGAAGGTCGGCCCACCGGCCAACCTGCACGTCGCGGGCGACGTCGACCCCACGCCAGTGGAACCCGTCTTCATTGGCGCCGGTTGTCATTGAGGTTCGGCCCTCGAGCGAGACGTCTGCGATGATCGGATGATCGGTGACACCAACGGCGCCAAGGCTGCCAGGGTGCGCCCCGAGGGCAGCGAAGGTCTCGGTCTCTGCCGCCGGACGTGCCTCGATGGCGCCAGTTGCGTCGAGTAGTTTCTGGAGGCTGAGCTGATGATCGCCGCGGACAACAACGAGCGTGATCACGTCGTCAAGCATCATCACGAGGGTTTTCAGCTGGCGATTGGCAGCCGCGCCACCTTCGAATGCCTCAAGGGCGGCGATGGTGACGACACCAGGGGTTGCGAACTTCTCTGGCGCCGCTGGAGGGGTTGGGTCGTCGACGGCAGGGACCGCTGAGGTGGCCTTTTCGATATTGGCGGCGTAGTCGCACGAGGTGCAGCGGATCACGTCGTCTTCGCCTGCGTCTGATGGCGTCATAAACTCGATCGAGTCACTGCCGCCCATCGCGCCAGACGATGCTTCGACGCCGAATGACGGAATGCCGAGACGCTTGAAGATGCGCTGATACGCCTGGTTGTGTGCCTCGAACTGGGTGTCGAGGCCAGCTTGATCAACATCGAAGCTGTACGAGTCTTTCATTGCGAACTCACGAACTCGAAGCAAACCGCTCTTTGGTCGTGCCTCATCGCGGAACTTCAGCTGGATCTGATACCAGAGCTGGGGTAGTTGCTTATAACTGCTGAGCTCGCCGGCGACGGTCGTAAAGATCTCTTCGTGAGTGATGCCGAGCGCAAGGTCGGCGCCTTTTCGATCGGTGAGGCGAAACATGATGTCGCCCATCGTGTCCCAGCGACCCGACTCTTGCCAGATGCTGGCCGGGTGCATCGTGGGGAGTAGAAACTCCTGGCCACCGATGCCGTTAATCTCGTCACGGACGATGTTTGCAACCTTGTTGTGTACCCGCCACCCGAGCGGCAGGAGCGAGTAGTGGCCCGCATGTAATTGGCGAATGAAGCCGCCCTTGACCAGGAGCTGGTGGCTCGGAGCAACGGCATCGCCAGGGGCATCTCGAAGTGTTGGGGTGTAGAGCTGCGACCAGCGCATGTCGTCCGTCCTCGGCGATGGGGGGGTGTACTTCTGAACGACGCTAGCGAGTCGTCCGCTTGTTCTGTGACACTTGTTGCTCAGCTGATGAGACAAATGTCCCTTTTCGGCTACCATAACGGCGGTGCACACCACGTAGTGGGTGAGTTCCACGATGCGGTACACGATGCTTTTACCTTTCTGAGGAGTCTCGATGAAAAGACGATCCCATTCGGCGTCGGCTCGACCCCGGCTAACGGCGCCACTCGTCCGCGAAAACGGTGCCCTACGGGAAGCAACATGGGACGAAGCGCTTGCCCGAATCGCTGAGGGGTTCGGTGCGGTCAAAGAGGCGCACGGGCCGGATGCGTTTGCTCTCTTTAGCTGTTCGAAGAGTACAAACGAGATGAACTACGCAGCACAGAAGTTTGCCAGAACGGTGTTGGGTACGAACAACATCGACTCCTGCAACCGAACTTGACACGCTCCTTCCGTCGTCGGTCTGGCGACAGTCTTTGGAGCAGGTGGCGGCACATCGTCGTACACCGAAGTTGAAACAACCGATGTCGTGCTCTTGTGGGGATCCAACGCCCGCGAGGCCCATCCCATCTATTTCCACCACCTTCTGAAGGGGCTTGATAACGGAGCCTTGATGTACGCGGTCGACCCTCGCCTCACGTCTTCGGCGAAGTTCGCTGACGTATGGCTCGGGCTTAATGTCGGAACCGACATTGCTCTGGCGAACACGGTGGCCAACTACATCATCGTCAACGATCTTCATAACAAGGCGTTCATCGACCACTCGACAATTGGCTTTGAGGCTTTCGCCGCATCGGTTGCCCCGTGGACTCTCGAGGAAGGCGCTCGAATTACTGGCGTCCCTGCCGAAGCGATTGGCGAAATGGCGCACGCCTACGCAACCGCCGAACAGGCTCAGATCCTGTGGACGCTCGGAATCACCGAGCACCACAACGGTGTCAACAACGTGTTCTCGCTCTGCAACCTTGCATTGCTCACCGGCCACGTCGGCCGCTGGGGTTCTGGGCTTGTGCCACTCCGTGGACAAAACAATGTTCAGGGCGGCGGCGACATGGGTTCGTTGCCAGACAAGCTTCCCGGTTTCCAAGATGTCACCGACCCTGTTTCCCGGGGCAAATTCGAAGCGATGTATGGCTGTGATATCCCCGCCGAAAAGGGTTTGCATCTCACGCTCATGTTCGAAGCAATGGATGAGGGCAAGATCAAGGCTGCCTACTGCATCGGAGAGAATCCTGCCGACTCCGAGGCCGATGTCGCTCATGCCAGGAAGCTACTTTCTGGACTCGACATGCTGGTGGTGCAAGACATCTTCCTGACCCGAACCGCCGAACTCGCCGACGTCGTGCTTCCGGCGTCAGTCGGCTGGGCCGAGGCCGACGGAACGGTTACGTCGTCAGAACGTCGTGTCCAGCGAGTTCGAGCCGCAGTTCCACCACCAGGCGAATGCCGTCACGACATCGACATCATCGCCGACGTCGCAACGGCAATGGGGGCCGATTGGGGTCGTCCGACGGCGAATGAATTGTGGGACGAGCTGCGTCAGCTTTCGCCGCTGCATGCGGGTATGAGTTGGGACCGTCTTGAGGCTGAAGGCGGTCTTCAGTGGCCATGCCGAGATCTCGACGATCCGGGGACGCCGTTCCTCCATGGTTGGCTCTGGGCCGACGATCTTGAAGGGCGCGATCCCGCTCCGTTCGTTGTCGTCGACCACGAAGGACCAAAGGAACAGCTGACCGAAGAGTTCCCACTGCGTCTCACCACCGGACGGGCCCTCGACTCATACAACACGGGCGTGCAGTCTGATGGGTTCGCGTCACCAATCCGCTACGGCGATGCCCTCGACGTCAGCCCAGCCGACGCGACTTCACTTGGCCTTTCCGACGGCGAAACCGTCGAAGTGTCATCGCCGCGCGGCAGCATTCGGATGGCTATCCGTATCCAGCCCGACCTCCCGGTTGGCCTGACCTTCACCACGTTCCATTTCCCTGAGCTCGTCGACATCAACCTCATCACGAACGACGAGTGGGACCCGCTATCTGGCACCGCCGAATTCAAGGCGGCATCCATCCGAATTGACAGGCTCGCGAGCGCCTCGACTGAGGGAGCCCCCGTTGGCTGATCTTTATGTTGGTACCGATACCGCAAACGCCCTCGAGATCGATGCCGTTGACGCCGTCATCGCCGCCAGCCAGGGCCCTGCCCTGATCCAAGAAACTGAGCGACTCATACGGGGTGGTAAACGCCGAATCGATGAGCGACGCCAACACCTGCTGCCATGCTTGCATGCGCTACAGCGAACCGCGGGCTGGATTAGCCCCGGTGGACTCAATTACGTGTCAACCCAGCTGCAAGTTCCACCCGCTGAGGCCTACGGCGTAGCCACTTTCTACGATCTGCTGCGAACCGACGAGCCAGAAACCGACGGTGACATTACGCATGTGTGCGTCGACGTCGCCTGCCATATTGCTGGAGGTCCTGACCTCCTGGCTCAGCTCAAGTCCGATGGTGTTGCCGCTCACTCAAGTCCCTGTCTCGGCCAGTGCGAGCGTGCCCCTGCTCTGTACGTCCAAGGTCGAAACCAGGCCGACTCCGTTGCCGCCGACAGCGACCCCGTCGTCGTCCCTCAGCTTGGCGACCCGACGCTGAAATTGCTTGGACGAGTAGGTCGAGTCGATCCAACGAGCGTCGAGTCATACATAGCCTTCGGCGGTTATAAGGCGCTGGCCAAGGCGTTCACCCTCGGGGCACCCGCGATCGTCGAAGAAGTTGCAGCCTCTGGACTCATGGGCCGGGGCGGAGCGGCGTTTCCCACCGGTGTGAAGTGGCGCGCTGTCGCGGCTGAGTCAGGTCAGAAGCACGTTGTCGTGAACGCCGACGAGTCCGAGCCAGGTACCTTCAAAGACCGTTACGTGATGGAGAATGATCCCTTTGCTGTGATCGAAGCGGCAACGATTGCTGCGTTCGCCACCGGGGCAAGCAAGGGATGGATCTACATTCGGGGCGAGTATCCGCTTGCCACGCAACGGTTGGAGAACGCGCTCGCTCAGGCCCGAGATATCGGCTTCTTGGGTGACAATATCGCCCGATCGTCGTTCAGTTTCGATATCGAACTTCGACGCGGCGCTGGCGCCTATATCTGCGGCGAAGAAACGGCGCTGTTCGCTTCAATCGAGGGTTACCGGGGTGAGCCTCGGCAGAAGCCGCCGTTCCCGGTCACGCACGGTCTTTTCGGAGAACCAACGGCAATCAATAACCCCGAGACACTGCTCAACGTGCTTGACATCGTTCTTGATGGGGGAGCAGAGTTCGCCAAGATCGGGACCGCTAAATCGACGGGGCCAAAGCTCTTTTGCCTCAGTGGACACGTGGCCAAGCCCGGTGTCTATGAGGCTCCATTCGGCACAACCATGCGTGAAGTCATCGATATGGCTGGCGGGTCAATTGGCACCCTCCGCTCGGTCCTCGTCGGTGGAGCCGCGGGCACGTTTGTTGGCCCTGAGCTGCTCGACATGCCACTCACGCTCGAAGACGCAAGAGCCAACGGCGTCTCGCTTGGCTCTGGCGTTGTCATGGTGTTCAACGACGAGACTGACTTCTTTCCTGTTGTTGAACGGGTCGCCAAGTTTTTCCGCGACGAGAGCTGCGGGCAGTGCGTGCCGTGTCGAGTCGGAACGGTGCGCCAACACGAGCTCATTATTAGGAGCAAAGGCTCGTTCTCACCGGCCGACCTAACACTGTTGGACGATATGGATCAGGTCCTGAAAGACGCATCAATCTGCGGTTTCGGACACGCTGCATCGATAGCCGTGCGATCGGCGATTGCGCTCGGACTCATCGGCGCTGAAGGAGCCGCACAGTGAAGTCTCAGACAGTGGTGAACGAAGTTACCGTCTCGATCAACGGTGCTGCGGTGGCAGTGCCCGAAGGCTCCACGATCCTCGACGCCTGCAACAAGGCCGGTGTATCCACTCCGACCCTCTGCTATTCAGAGAACCTCACGCCAGTCAACGTGTGCCGCGTTTGTGTCGTCGAGGTCGAGGGGTCGCGGACACTAGTGCCGTCGTGCTCACGGCCAGTCGTTGAAGACATGGTTGTCGAGACCGACAGCGAGCGAGTGCGACACAGCCGCAAAATGCTGATCGAGTTTCTCGGTTCAGGCGTCGATCTAAGTCAAGCTGACGACCTCAACGCATGGGGCGAGCACTACGGTGCCGACGCGTCACGATATGGCCCTGCGTCTGAGAAAATGAACGAGCCAATACGGGTGCAAGATGACTTGTACATCCGCGACTACGACAAGTGTGTGCTGTGCATGAAGTGTGTCGAGGCGTGTGGCGACGATGCCCAGCACACGTTCGCCATCGCGGTTGCCGGCCGTGGCATGGGCGCTCGGATTTCAACCGAGTTTGATGTCGCGCTACCCGACTCGGCGTGTGTCTACTGTGGCAATTGTGTGGCCGTGTGTCCGACCAACGCCCTGCAGTTCAAGACCGAATGGGACCTTCGCCAAGCAGACGCGTGGAAGCCCGAAGAGCAGTCAGTCACACGCACGGTTTGTTCCTATTGCGGTGTTGGCTGCAACCTCGAGCTTCACGTCCAAGACGAAACGATCGTCAAGGTCACGTCGCCGTCTGACCATTCGGTCACCAGCGGTCATCTCTGCATTAAAGGGCGATTTGGTTGGCAATATGTCCAGCCGCCGACGTTCCCCACAGCTGTCTAGGCCGGCGAAATAACTCGAACTTCGCTGGCCGGAATCTCTCGGATTGTGCCATCAATTGCGAGGCTGACACCGAATCGGTCTGCGGCAACAACGACACCGCGAAGCATTTCTCGACCTGTCGAGACGATCGCCCGTCGTCCTTCGAGGCTTGGCCCGTCAAAAGGAATCCTCAGCATTCTTTTATCCGCCTTACGCAAACCCCACGACGCCGTTGTCGGAGGGACCAAACCCTAGGACAAATGTGTGACGATCGTCATGAGCCATTTGGCCCATGCTTGATGGCAGCGTGTCGAGTAAAGGTCAGAGGCCAGAAACTCCGGGTATTGTTGGCGACCCGACGGTTCGAAAAGGGTTAGATGTCTGCACCGATGACACAAGAGATGATCGATTCGGTGACCTCCTTGGTGCGAGGTAGCGCATCGGTGTCCCTCGACTGGTTTCGAAAACCGTCGCTCGTCGGCGAGACCGAGAACAAGGCTGCGAGCGGCTACGACCCAGTAACCGTCGCCGATCGAGCGGTCGAAGATTTGCTACGAGCCGGACTCTCGGATCTGTTTCCGAATGACTCGATCATTGGTGAGGAGAGAGGCACAACCGGGTCGGGAAGCCGGAGCTGGATCATTGACCCCATCGACGGGACTCGCGCCTTTGTGACAGGCCAGCCGATGTGGGGTGTGCTACTCGGTCTCTATGCGGGCGAGACACCGATCGCAGGCTGGTCGTACCTGCCCGTTCTCGATGAGATGTACGTTGCCGCTGGCGGCTCGGCGCAGGTGACGAGTCGTGACGGAGTCGCCCGTCCCATGACTACAAGCGCCGTGACCTCGCTCGCCGATGCCACCATGGCGTGCACCCACCCTTCGATGTTTGCACCAGGCCCCGAGCTTGATCGCTTCTGGGCCGTCGAGCAGGTGTGCAAGCTCAGCCGCTTCGGCGGCGACTGCATGAACTGGCTCCTCCTTGCCGACGGCACCATCGATCTGGTGATTGAAAACCAGCTGCACAGTTACGACGTCGGATCGATCATTCCGACAGTCGAGGCGGCCGGTGGAGTGATCAAGCGTCTCGATGGCAGACCAGCCATTGGTGCTGGTTATGTCGTTGGGGCGGCGACACCGGAGCTCTACGAGCGTGCGGCGGCCATGCTCCGGGCCTGAGGGGCACCTTGGTGCTTGTGACTCTTGACACTAGGCGCACTTTGACGCCATGCTTGGGCGAGCAACCAATGGGAGTCCGCAGCATGCATGTGTCAGAAATCCTGGGTCGAAAAGGCAACGCTGTAGCGACGATCTCTGGTGCGATCAATGTCGCTGAGGCTGTCGCTGAGCTGAAGGGCCACGGAGTTGGCGCCCTTGTTGTGTCGAACGACGGTGACGGTGTCAACGGCATCTTGTCTGAACGCGACGTCGTCCGTGAGCTAGCCAGCCAAGGTGCTGGGCTGCTCGACCAGCCAGTCTCAAGCATCATGACCGCCGACGTCCTCACGTGCACACCCGAGAACACAGCCGAGGAGCTAATGGCGTTGATGACGAGTCATCGCATTCGCCATCTCCCTGTCGTTGTCGACGACAAGCTCGCGGGCATCGTGAGTATCGGTGACGTCGTCAAGGCCAGGCTCACCGACCTCGAAGAAGAGTCGCGCCACCTCCAGGGGTACATCCAGCAATCTTGGTAGAGAGTTAGAGAGTGCGGTTGGCGATGCCGTGGATTGCGGTGGTGAGTTGTGGCCAGTACTGGGGTGGAATGTCGTGGCCCATATTGGACAACACCAGCAGGTCAGCATTTGGCACGGCGGCTGCCGTGGCATGCCCACCCGTCACGTTGATGAGTTGGTCGACGAGTCCGTGGACCACGAGGAACGGGAGATCGAGGTTGGTCAGTCGCTCCGTGCGGTCGCCGGATGCAAAGATGGCCGCCATCTGGAAGGTTGCGCCTTCCGGGTAGTTCGACCGGTCGTAGGCCGCCGTGGTGCGCCGTAGCGACTCAGCTTCGTCCCACAAGGGGCCAGCAATGACCTGGCTGGCCTTGACCCCATGAACGATCGCCCCATAGCGATCCTCCGGAGCTGGCGTGAGCAGTGCGGCCATAGCCTCTGGGGCCGCAGCGCCGACCGCGGCGTCGCCAGTGGTTGACATGATCGAGGTGACCGACTTGAGGCGGTTGGGGTGTTCGATGGCGAGCGTTTGCACGATCATGCCGCCCATCGATGCGCCTACGACGTGGGCCTGATCAATACCAAGATGGTCGAGGAGGCCAATGACATCGCCTGCCATATCAGAGAGCGTGTAGGGGACAGGAACCGTGATCTCCTGGCCCGACTGGGCCTGGGTCATGATTGTCATGGAGTCTGGTGGATCGCCTTCGGTCTTGCTCGATAGCCCACAGTCTCGATTGTCGTGGCGGATTACGAAGTACCCGAGGTCAACCAAGCTCTCGCAGAAGCCGGTTGGCCACGTAATCAGCTGGGCGGTAAACCCCATTACGAGCACGAGCGGGTCGCTCGATGGGTCACCCATCGTTTCGTAATAGATGTCGACGTCAGGCAGGGAAGCAATTGGCACAGGGATCTCCGGTTAGCTGTTCTATTTGGTGGCTTGGGATGGTTCAAGGCCGCGCAGTCCGACCCAAGCCAGGGCGACAAGATCTCGCAGGAGTTCGTCTCTGTCAAGCGTTCCGACTTCGCGTTGCCAGAATCGCATCATTGATTCGGCAAGGCCGACGATGCCATGAGCGAGCGTGAGGCGATGGTGTTTGCTCATTCCGTCGACGGCAATTAGCGACGCGATGGCGTCCGCGATGGAGAGCTCAACATTGCTCGTTACGACACCCCATTCGGGGTCTTGGCGGCTGCTTCCGCTGAAGAGGAGGCTGAATCCGTGTGGGTCGTCCTCGACGAATCGAATGTATGCCTCAAAGCCTGCCTCGACCTGACCCTTTGGCGTGTCGGCGCCGGCGGCCGAAGCGATAACGGTGTCTTGCAGCCGTCGACCAATGTCGGTGAGTACCGCGGTGTAGAGCTCGCGCTTGGAGGCAAAGTGTTGGTAAAGAACCGGTTTCGTAACGCCAGCCGCAGAGGCGATGTCGTTCATCGAGGTCTCATGGAAACCGCGCTCGGCGAGCACCGTGCGAGCAACGGTCATTAGCTGCTCGCGGCGTTCGGGGCCGGGGAGCCGGGTGGTGCTCATCGACCTTCTTGGCGGTCGGCCCGCCATGCGGCCTTGATGCCGTAGTTGAAGACAAGCCCGGGAGCGAGGCAGGCGCCTCCTACGACAAGGCAGATGATAATCATCACGGCGAGCGCGGGTTGGAATCCGGTCATGTAACCAACAAAGAAGAGGGTGCTCGCTACGGCGTAGAGCCCGTAACCGACTCGGAGCGCGGCCGTGACCATGCGCTGGATCTTCGCCCGCCGGGCAAGTACGTCCTGGTTAGAATTGGCCGAAGTCAAGTGAAGGCTCCGCTTTCTTGATGATGACGACGTCGGCGTCTTGCTGCTCAATGAGGTCGATTGTCTCTGCTGGTTCGCGCAAGTCGATGGTTGAGTCCGGTTGCAGTGGCTCTATGTCGAACTCGGCAAATAGCTCGTCGACGCTGATGAGGTTGGTAGCGGTGTACCGCAGCGTGGCATTGATGATGAGCACGATGAGGCCAGCTAGTGCGATGAGATCGCCGAACGACACCACTGTGTTGAGGAGGGGTATAGGGATGATGTCGCCGAGTGCAGCAAGCACCGTGTCAGGACTCTCGACCTGTTCGATTGCGCGCAGCGTGCTCGAATCGAAGACCCCGTTGGTCACCCGCTCAACCGATTCGGCCCGCACCGGAACGCCACCATTTAGCACGAGAACAAGAAGGTTGCTGGCGAGCCCGAGGCCGATGATGCCTGCCCCGCTGATGTCGTAGTTGCGGAAGAGGGCGACGACGAGCCCGAAGGTTGCGATGAGTGTGAGATTCAGCGAATAGCTTGGAATACCGACTGCGCTCGCCACATAGAGCACCAACGCGGGCACGAGAAGCACAAGCCACTTGGGCGCGACCGTAAGTATGTTGGTCAGTTGACCTTTGCGGAAGTATCCACCCACGAGGCCTGCGGTCACCGCTAGAAGTGTCAAAAGCATGGCATTGCCTCTCTCATCGCCGACAGGAGCCAGCTCTGAGGGTATCGGTTCTAGGACCGCGGGTCGTGCTTCTCCCCAACAAGTGCGAGGCCAGCCGTTCCGGAGAACGAGAGTGCCTACGGTTCTGAGGTTGTTGTGGTGGTAGTGGTGGGAGGCGGTTGCGTCGCCGAGCAGACGACACGGCGCTCGCCCCGGTCCCAAAGGCCCTCGTTTGGCGTGAGCTCCCTCGCCACGCGGGCGGAGGTTGAATAGGGTTCGGCGAATACTTGGGCAAAAACGTTGAGGCACACCCTGGCGGCGGCCCGACGCAGCTCACGGTCGCCTGGCCACACGAGATCTGAATCGCCGGGGCAGGGCACAAGGGCGAGCAGGTCGGAGGTTCGCGCTCCAGAAGCTGATTCGACCTGTTCGTCAGCCTCGGGGCTGAGTCCTATACAGAAGCTGGAGTAGATTTCGCCCCTGTTTGTGCCATTGCAGTCGACAATGGCGACGACCTGGGGTCGGGGTGTTGTTGTCTCGGTTGTCGTTGGGGCCTCTGTGGTTGTGGTCGCGTCGCCGGTGACAGGCACCGCCTCAGTTGTGCTAGTGGTAGCGACCGCGAGCTCATCCCAGCACTGGCCTATCGGGAGGCCGAGGTTCGCGGCTGTGGCCAGCACAATAGGTGCCGCTGTGGTCGTCGTGGTCTCGATGATCTCGGTGCTCGCTGACGCAGCGGCGGCATCTGAGGTCGTCTGTGAGGTGCACGCAGATAGGGCGACGGTGGCACATAGGCCGATGACAAGCAGACGGGCGGACACAGCTGAAAGTATGGTGCGAAACGGTTGCGTTGCGTCAGAACGCGGGCAGCAATCGGTCGAGTCGAACGAAACACAGGTAGAGCAGCGGCATGAACGGCAGAAGGGTGAGGGCGTAGGCCGGCCACTTCTTCCAGCGGAAACCGAGGATCGCGCCTGCAATTGCGACTAGCAAGGCGAGTCCAGCCCATATCGCTGCCGGCTTGGCTTCTTCGTAGTGCCAGCCCAATGACTCCTCAAAGTCGTTGCTCGCCGTGATGGTGCTTGCGGGTTCGCTGGTTGACGAGCCAGTCACCTCATCTTCGCTAGCGAGTTCGTCGGCGCTCGGCGGGACCAGCGATGTTGTTGTCGGAAGTGGGTCGCCTGGCGCGGAGACAAGTATGGCCGACACAATGATGCGTTGTCGAGCGGAGAACTTGGGGTGACAGGCGGTGAGTGTGATGCGGTTGTCGCCTTGGTCCTCGACAACCTCGACGTCGGTCGGAGCGACGATCAGGTACCCAACTTCGTTTCCTTCGCCGTCATCGTATGGCAGCACCTCATAGAAGAATTCGCCTTGCGCCGTGGTGATCTTGATGCTGTCGCCCGGCTCCATTCGGTCGATGGCTGCAAATGGGCTGCCGTAGGTTGTGCGGTGTCCCGCAATGGCGGCATTGCCAGCCTGGCCGGGATACGGGGTGTCGGGATAGTGGCCAGGCCCCTTGCGCAACGCATCTCGTGTGACGCCTTCCACGTAATACCAGTCGACGCCGATGCGGTCGATTTCGATCCGACCAGCGATCTCCTCAGACTTCGGTAGCAGCGCCTCGGCCAGTGCATCGGCGACCGCCGGCGGTTGGTTTGGGTCGACCGTTGCTTCGATCGTGGCATCATCGTTGGTCCCGACCGTCGTCGACGTCGTTGCGGGGGCCTGCGTCGTTGTGTTCGAGGCGATCTGTTCGACTGCGGCAACCTGGGCGGCGAACTCAAGGGCGAGGTCGTCTTGGGCAGCCTTGGTTTGCAAGCCGGTGCCATAGAGCTGGAACCCCGCAAACAGGAGCACACAGAGACCAAGCGCAATAAGCGATTGGCCGACTCCGCCGATAATGGTTGCAGTGCGCTTTGTCATGAGTGCGAGAAGCCTAAATGAGTCGTCGGGTGTGATGGTGTCGGGGCGAGAATTTTCCGGGATTTTACGTGGCTCGGACTATCGTTTCTGGCTGTGGTCAATCATCCTCTAGCTGGCGACCAAGCCCAGGCACGCGGCAGCCAGGTCGTGCAGCTTTCTGCGGTTGTCAGTCTTATCGGCAAGTTTCCGGCGCTTGCTGGAGCCGATCTTTCGGTCGGGCCCGGTGAGGTCGTGCTATTGACTGGTCCAAATGGTGCCGGAAAGACGACCCTGCTCCGAGTGTGTGCAGGTCTCGCTCCGGTCAGCAGGGGCCAAGCGTCGGTCCTCGGTTTCGACCTGACTCGCCGCAACGACCGGCGAACTGTTCGCCGCCATGTGGGCCTGCTTGGCCATTCCAACGCCCTGTACGACGAACTCAGCGTTGAGGAGAATGTGACCTTCTGGGCGAAGGCGAATGGTGCAGACACGGCCGCCGTAGAACCAGCAATGGAACGCCTCGGGCTCGGCGGGCGGCTTCGTACGGTCCCGGTGCGGGGCCTCAGCGCAGGTCAGCGCCGTCGCACCGCCATGGCGGTTCTCGTCTGCCGGCGCCCTCGGTTGTGGTTGCTCGACGAACCTCACGCCGGCCTTGATGCCGACGGACGTGATCTGATTGATTCGTTGGTGCGACAGGCGGTCGAGTCTGGGGCAACCGCGATGATCGCCTCTCACGAGCCAGACCGGATTGCGGCGCTCTCGACTCGTTCGGTCGTCGTGGCCGGTGGCCGAGTCACTGATGGGGCACGCACATGATCCGTGACGCCAGGCTGATTGCAGCCAAAGACCTTCGCATTGAGATGTCTTCTCGAGTTCTGACCACACAGGTGCTTCCATTCGGGTTCATCGTGCTCATCCTGTTTGGATTTGGGGTATCGCCCGATCGGCGAGTGGTCGGCGACGGCAACCGGTCGGTCCTCACAGAAGTCGCGCCCGGTTTGTTCTGGATTGCCGTCCTCTTCGCAGCGTTGTTGGCCTTTGGGCGCTCATTCGCGGTTGAGTCAAGCGATGGCAGTCTCGACGCGCTTCGTCTTGCCGGCATTGACCCTGCTGGCATCTTCCTCGGCAAAGCGGCAGCAGTGTTTCTCCAGCTTGTCGTCCTCGAGGTGCTGCTCGGACTGGGGGCCGTTGTGTTGTTCAATGTGCAGTTGGCTGCCCCGTTGCTCGTGGTTGCGGTTGTCGTTGCGACGACCGTCGCGATCGCAGCCACTGGCACTTTGTACGGAGCACTCGCCGCGGGCCAAACCGCTCGCGACACCTTGGTCCCCCTCCTCGTGCTGCCGGTCTTGTCGCCGGTTCTGCTTGGCGCCACTCGAGCGACCGAATCTGCGCTCTACGGATCGGCAAGTGACGGATGGGCTGCCGCTGGTTTGGTGGCGGCTTTCGCCCTGCTTTACACCGCGGCGGGGATAGTCTCATTTGGGCTGCTATTGGACGAGACGTGAGGGAAGACAGCGTGAACGATGCCATTGTTGGCACGGCGTCAAAAGTCACTACGCGCCTCGGCTTCCTAGCCCTCGCCGTTGGTGCGGTGTTCCTGGCGTACGCACTCGTGATCTCCCCGCCCGAAATCAGTCAGGCCGATTCGGTTCGCCTCTTTTACATTCACGTACCAGCCGCGATTGTGAGCCTCTATATCGCATTCGGCATTACTGCGTTCGGGAGCGCTCTCTATCTCTGGAAGGGTTCGCAGTTCTGGGACCTTGTGGCGTGGGCATCGGCCGAGATCGGCGTGTTGTTCTGTGCATTCACACTCGTCACTGGAATGCTCTGGGGTCGTCCAACGTGGGGTGTCTACTGGACGTGGGACGCCCGGCTGACCTCCACCGCAATCACGTTTATCCTCTTCCTTGGTTACCTGGCGGTTCGACGCCTCGATATGCCAGCCGACGTTCGCTCACGGCGGGCCGCCGTGCTTGGCATCATCAGCTTCCTCAACGTCATCATTGTTCGCTATTCGGTTGCGTGGTGGCGAAGCCTTCACCAGGGAACGACTCTGAACCCGGCCGACATTCAGATCGACGATTCGATGCTGTTCAGCTTCTTCCTCGGTGCCGTGTTCGAGTCGCTTGTCTTTGCGTGGCTGCTCATCCACCGTTTCCGGATCGGTTGGCTTGAAACCCAACTGGAAAGCGCCGGCATAGATGCGGCGATCGAGGAACGACGGGCCGAGGGAGCACAATGACACAGAATGCCATGACACAGGGAGCACCATGAGTAACGGTTGGCAATATGTGATTCCCGGTTACGGCTTCGTGTTCGCGGTCCTCGGTACCTACAGTTTCTGGCTCATTCGTCGAGGCAAAAAGCTGGCCCAACAGATTCCCGAAGAGCGGAGACGCTTCCTTGACTGAAATCGATCTCACCCCAGCGTCGCCAAACGACAGCGGCGGCGGTCGTAACCTTCGTAACATCGCAGTGGTCGCAGCGTTCGTCGCCGTGCTCGGTTTTGTGCTGTTCCAAGCGGTGACCAGCGCAACCGTCTATTTCTACAACGCAGACGAGGCCGTCGCCCAACGAGACGAAATCGGAGACAAAACCTTCCGTTTGCAGGGTGTCGTCGCGTCCGAGCCAGCGACTGATTCATCAGGTCGCATCACCTTCGAGGTTGCGTTCAACGATGTGGCAGTCACGGTGTACCACGTTGGAGCCGAGCCAACCGACTTATTCGAACGGGGTGTCCCCGTCGTGGCCGAAGGTCATTGGGATGGCGACACGTTCCAGTCCGATCAGCTTCTGATCAAACACTCCGAATCGTACGTTGCCGACAATCCTGATCGCATCGACGAAGAGATTGAATCAAAGCTTGACGTAGAGCAGTGACCACATCGTGAACTCGGCTCTTGGATTCGGCTTTACAGCCCTCGGTCTTGCAGCGTCCGTGCTTGGTGCACTCGGTGGCGCATACGGACTACTCACTCACAATCGGGCGCTGACAAAATCGGTTCGCCAGTGGGCATGGCTCGTGCTTGTGGCGGGGATCGGGACGTTTGCCGTCATGCAGGTCGCGCTCGCGCAGCGTGACTACTCAGTCTCCTACGTGGCCAAGGTTGGTTCGGACACCACACCGACCTTGTTCAACATTGCGGCGCTTTGGTCTGCGCTCGAAGGTTCCATAATCTTGTGGGCCATGATTCTCGGGCTGTATCTCGGGGCCATGCTGATCAAGTTTCGCAAACAGGCTGACGACCCGCTCTTTGGGTGGGCCTTGGTTGTCATGCTGGCTGTGTCCGCCTTCTTCTTCGGGTTGATGGCTGGGCCCGCGAATCCATTCACACAAGTTGAAGTGCCGGTCGGTTTCAGCGGCCCTGGCCCCAATCCGTTGCTACAGAACCACATCCTCGTTGCGTTCCATCCGCCAATTCTCTACTTGGGCTACGTCGGGTTCACCGTTCCGTTCTCATTTGCAATCGGCGCGCTCGTCACTGGTCGAGTTGGCGAAGGCTGGCTCGTCGAAACAAGGCGCTGGACACTTGCGGCGTGGGGCTTCCTCACGATGGGCATTGTGCTTGGCTCGTGGTGGAGCTACGAAGTTCTCGGCTGGGGCGGCTTCTGGGCCTGGGATCCGGTAGAGAACGCGTCGTTGCTACCATGGCTCACTGGTACGGCCTACATCCATTCGGTCATGGTTCAGGAGCGAAGGGGCATGCTTCGTGTCTGGAACTTGTCGCTGCTCTGCGCCACGTTCAGTCTCACGATCCTGGGCACGTTCCTCACTCGCTCCGGCGTCGTCAACTCGGTGCACGCGTTCTCCGATGGTGGCGTTGGCCCCGCCCTGCTCGCCTTCTTCGCCGTACTGACGCTGGTGTCGGTAGGCCTGATCGGATGGCGGGGCGATCAGCTTCGCTCACCTGGTGCCATCGACTCGGCAGTATCGCGAGAAGCAGCCTTCTTCGCCAACAATGTGTTGTTCGGTGCGTTTGCGTTTGTTGTTCTGCTCGGCACGGTCTTTCCTCTGATCTACGAGGCATACGACGGCACCCGACTCACTATTGGCCGACCCTATTTCGACTCGCTTGGCATGCCACTCGCGATGCTCATTCTGTTCCTGATGGCAGCGGCTCCCGCTCTCCCATGGCGGAAGGCGTCGGCTGAGCTTTTGAGCGATCGTCTTTTCACGCCCGCATTGGCTGGGGTCGGTGCCATGGTGTTGGCCCTTGCGGTCGGGGCCAGAGGTGTGAGTCCGATGATGGCGTTCGGACTCGGTGGCTTCGGTGCCGGTGCTGCGCTAAGACAACTCGTCATTGCGTCTCGCCGAAATGGGTGGCGTGGTTTCGTTGGCCGCGCCAACGGCGGAATGATTGTTCACATCGGCATTATTGTGATCGCTGTTGGCATCGCCGCGAGCGAGGCATACAAAACCGACCAGAACATCACGTTGCTGCCAGGGCAATCAGTCGTCGTTGGCGACCACGAATTCACCTATCTCGAACTCGGTGCCGATCAAAACGAGCGGCGCGAGCGCGTCTTCGCCCTCATCGAAATCGACGGCGGCGACGTCTACGCACCATCGGTGCAGCGGTTCGCCGCCATGGGAACACCAGTCTCGACACCTTCGGTTCGTTCCGGATTTACCGAAGATGTCTATCTCGTACTCGATCGGGTTCCCGATGACTCCAGCGGCGCCATTGGTCTTCGAGTTATCCTCCGGCCGCTCATGGCATGGCTGTGGGGAGGCGGATTTATCATGGCAATTGGCACCGCTATGGCGCTAGTGCCTGGCTCAAAGCGTCGCCAAGATGCAGCCGAACTCCGTCGCTTAATCGCGACGAAGAAGGTTGCCGCCGAGCAGGAGGCTGCCAATGTCTGATTCTGCTCCCAACCCGGGCGATGAAGCCCCCGAGCCAGTGGCCGCGGAACACACAGGTTCGACGGCTCGCTGGCTGGCCGTGATCACCGGGCTAGTCATCGTTGCCTTCATTGTGCTGCTGGCGTTTGCTGGCAGTGATGGGGCTGATGGTCCATCACGCCTTGTCGATCAACGGGTGCCAGCGGTTGAGGGCGTTGCGTTGAGTGGCGACGATTTCAACATCGACAGCCATCGGGGCCAATGGGTGCTCGTTAACTTTTTTGCGACCTGGTGCCCGCCATGTGTCGCCGAGCACCCTGACCTCGTCGAGCTCGAACAATGGGGAGCCGACAACGGCAAACTCCAGATCCTCTCGATCGTGTTCGATGATCAGCCAGATCGAGTCGCTGAGTTCTTCGCCAAGAATGGCGGAACCTGGCCCGTGCTGTTCGACCCCGCCCTTGCGGTCAAGTTTCAGGTCTCGCAGGTGCCAGAGAGTTTCCTCGTGAATCCTGACGGGATCGTTGTTGCCCATGTGCCGGGTGGCATCACTTCCGCCGACGTCCGTAACGCGATCGGAGAATGATGAGCCGCAAAAGACTGATCCAGTGGACCGCGATTCTGGTAGCCGTGATCGCGCTTCTCGTCGTGTCTGGCGTGAGCGACACTGGCGTCGAGACCGAGGCTGAACGCATTCAGCGGCTGAGCTACACCTACGCGTGCCCGGAGTGCAAGGGCCAGTCGGTGGCCGAGTCGAACGCCGCAGTATCAGTGACGATTCGCGGCTTTATCACCGACTCAGTTGCCGATGGCAAGACTGACACCGAGATTCGCGATGAGCTGCTTCGGGGTTATGGCGAGCGAGTGTTACTCAATCCGCCGTCGGACGGCTTCGCCTCGTTGTTGTGGATTTTACCCGTGCTGCTTGTTGTCGCTGGAGCGGCTTCGGTGGCGGCAATCATCACTCGTGATACCGGTGCGCACCGAAAGATGACCGCCGCCGACGAGGCCGTAGTGGCCGAAGCTCTCAAGGGGGAGCGGTGACAACCACCGGTCCATCGCCCCTTGACGAGGAACGCGAGTTCCTCCTTCGGTCAATTAAGGATCTCGACGCTGAGTTTGCCGCAGGCGACATTGACGAGGTCGACTACCACGAGCTGCGAAACGACTACACCGTTCGGGCCGCCGATGTCATTCGGTCGCTCGAGTCAAAGAAGCCTGTTGCCAAAGCCAAGGTCGGCCGCTCGAAGGGAAAGCTGGCGGCAATCGTTGTTGGCGTCGTGCTGCTCGCAGTTGGTGCCGGCTACTTGCTGGCGCAAGCATCGGGCGAACGAGGCGCCGACGAAGCGCTGACCGGCAACCTCGACGAGTCGCTGCGCGACAAGGTTCTCGAGTGCGAACAGCTTGGCTTCGCTCAGCAGACTCTTGAGGCGCTCCAGTGCTTCGACCTCGTGCTTGACGAAGACCCACAGAACGCCGAGGCCCTGACCTATCGGGGCTGGTTCTTGGCGCTTGCCGCCCGCAACGCCGAATCGATTGGTGAGCAAGATAACGCCGTAGAGCTCTTCGCATCTGCACTGGCATCGCTCACCGCGGCAATCGAGATCGAGCCAAACTACCCCGATGCCCGAGCCTTGCGAGGAGTGCAATACAGCTGGCTTGGCGAGGAAGAACTAGCCTGCGCCGACTTCGTTGTGCTCGACGACCTCAACACACCAGACATGATTTCTGGACTCACTTCGTCGGTGCGAGCCGAGCTCGGCTGTGAGGCGAGTTAACGACCGCCTGAGTCTTTGCGAGCGAGATAGCGGGCTTTCTTAAAGCGCTTCTTCTCCCAGGTCAACACCCAGATCGAGCCCTTCTCGCAGCCGCGACCCTTGATCTTGGTCCCGTTATCGGCCAGCAACTCCAGGACCTCGGGAATGATGTTGCCGTGGGTGCAAATTGCAACCCCTTCGGCGCCGACGCTGCGCAACACCGCAAGCGCCTCGTCACGGAGCGAGTCTTCCCATAGGCCCTCGTGTTCTTCGACTTCGAGCCCGAGCGACTTCGCCAACGGCTCGACAGTTTGCACACAACGTGTGGCCGGACTCGAAATTACTCGGTTGATATTGGCGTCGGCCAGAAAGCTGGATATCTCCAGAGCCCGTGCGTGGCCGCGATCGGACAGATGGCGATAACGATCGTGATGCTCAGCCAGCCGGTCGCCCGCATGAGCATGGCGAATGAAATAGAGATCCATGAGTCTGCGAAGAGTAGCAGTCGGCCACCTCACGAGCGAGGGGTAATCTTGGATGGCTGGTCAGCCTAGATTGCGGTCCAGCCGCCATCGACGGGAATGATCTGGCCGGTGACGTAGCGCGACGCCCCCGAGGCGAGAAAGAGCAGCACACCGTCGAGCTCATCAAGAGAACCAGGCCGACCCATCGGCGTATTGTCCGTGATGTAGCTCAAACCGCCGCTTGAGGCGAACATTTCGCTGTTCATCTCGGTTTCGAACCAGCCGGGTGCGATGGCGTTAACCCTGATGTTTTTCCTGGCCCATTGAGACGCCAGCTCCCGAGTGAGGTTGTGAAGACCGCCCTTGGCCGCTGCGTAACCTGGCGCCTTCAGTCGCCCCCCACCGCCAATGCCAAGCACTGAGCCGGTGTTGATGATGGAACCGGAACGACCGTGGCCGATCATCCACTTGGCACTAAGTCGAGCGAGCTCGTATGGGGCGACGAGGTCGATCTCGAGTTCGCGTCGAAATTCATCAATGTCGTCATCGATCGCAGCAAGCACTCGGGAAATTCCTGCGTTGTTGACTACAACATCGATCTGGCCGAACTCGGTAAGGGTCGCCTCGATCAGCGCGGCCGCAGCGCCAGCCTCGGCGATGTCGCACGGAACGGCGAGGGCGTTCGGAAGTTCGGCAACGAGCTCGTCAAGCCGGTCTGCTCGTCGAGCCGCAACGACAACTGCGGCCCCCGCCTGGCTTAGTACCTTGGCGAACCTGTTGCCGAGGCCCGATGACGCGCCTGTCAGAATCACCACTTTGCCAGCCATGCTGAACAGATCAGAAACGTTCGGACTCGGGACGGATTGGTCAGCCATGGCGATCATCGTGCCATCATTCGGGGATGCATACCGAGTTACGACCTAACGAACTTGCTCCACCAGCAGCGAACTATGCCCATGCGGTTCTGTCTTCGTCGGCGACACGGATGCTGCACACATCAGGAGTTGTGCCGACCCTCGCCGATGGAACGGTGCCAAGCACCATTGGGGAGCAGGCCGAGCGGGTGTGGGAGATCCTGCTGGTGCTCTTGGGGGAGGCCGACATGACACCATCTGACATCGTGTCGGTGACGACTTACGTCGTCGATGGCGAGCCGCTCGACGAGGTGATGGCGGCACGAGACTCCGCACTCGGAGGTCATCGAGCTGCCTCAACGCTCGTGGTCGTCCCTCGGCTTGCACAACCCCAGTGGAAGATGGAGATAGCGCTCGTAGCGACGAGCTAGTGCGTTGTCTTGTCCCCCGATCCGCGGTGCCGACGCAGCTCAGTTGTTGCCAGAGGGTTGCCGCCTTTCGGAAGGATCCAATCCAACACCAATCACCCTTTCGATTCGGGCACGTGCTTGAGTCTCGATTGTTCTGCCTAACCACTCAGCCGTTGGCCACGATCTCGATGCGGTTGCCGAATGGGTCGGTGGTGAACCATTGCTGGCGTCCGTCGACGAGTGAGCCAGCAGTCAGTTCGTAGCCCTCCACCTCGAGGCGGCGTCTGAGCTCGTCGAACTGTGTCGTCGCAAGGGCGGGGTGAGCTCGTGTCGCAGGAGTGAATGTTGGTTCTGAACCAACATGGAGTTGTTGGTCGCCGGCTTGAAACCAGCAACCGCCGCGAATAGCAAGAGCTGGTGGTTTTGGGATCTCAGGCATGCCCAGGATCCCACTGAAATAGGCGCGCGCTTCATCGTCAGTTCCGGCGGGAATGAGAAGCAGCATGTGGTCGAGTCCGCTGATGAGTGACACGCTGAAACCGTAGCCGCTTGGTTAAGGCTGAAGTGCACGCATCTAAATGCTCAGCACCTCGTGGGATAAAGAGGCAGACTAACCGAGTGCAAAACGGCAATCACTGGAGGACGATTTGGCGGCTGATCCGCCCTGATGCGTGGCGATACGTCGGCCTCGCCATCGTGCTTGCTGCGGCGTCTGCGCTCCCGCTCGCCGGGCCCATTGTGGTTCGGCACATCATCGACTCAGCGATTGATGGAACGACGACCGGCACCGTCACGCGGTGGGGAATGTTCTATCTCGCCGTTGCGATCGCCTCGCAGGCAGCCACCGTTTTCGTTGCCTTTCTCTCGACGGTTCTCGCCTGGCGGACGGCAAACGGTCTTCGGCTGCGGCTCACCGATCATGTACTCGGCCTCGACCAAGAGTTTCATCGGTCGCATCCACCAGGAGAGCTCATTCACCGGGTCGATGGTGACGTAACTTCGGTCTCTGACCTACTTGGTCGAGTCGCGGTGACAATCGGCGGCGCAGTGTTGCTCGTTGCTGGCATGGTCGTAGCAGTAACGGTGATTGACTGGCGGCTCGGAATAGCGATGCTGGTCTACGCGGGCCTTGGCGTATTTGTTCTTGCGGGGCAGCGTGACCAAGCGCTCGACGAAGCGACAGATGAGTCGGCGGTCAAAGCGAGGCTGTACGGCGAGATCGAAGAGCAGCTCACGGCTTCGCTCGACATCCGTTCGAATGGAGGGGGTGTCTACGGCCTGCGTCGGCTCGTCGAGGTGAGTTCAGACGCGTTGCCTATCGTGATCGGGCGCGAGATGGGATACGTGCGCGGGTACGCCCGCACGATGGCTGTGGTGGCGAGCGGCATGGTTGCCGTTCTCGTGTCGGGGGCTCTGTTCACGGGTCGCGGCGTGATCAGCATCGGAACCGCGTTCCTTCTCTTCCAGTTCACGATGCTGCTTCGTCGGCCGCTTGAGCTTGCGATCGACGAACTCCCGATGGTGCACAAGGCTTCGGGGGCCGCAGTCCGAGTAGGAGAGCTACTCGACATGAAGGCCAGCATTCGTTATGACGGGACCGTGTCGCCAGCCCGTGGATCACTCAATGTCGAGTTTGGGGGCGTCTCATTCGATTACGGCGAGGAGCCCGTGCTCGACGACATTAACCTCGTATTTCCGGCCGGAGAGTCAACCGGAATCGTTGGTCGGACGGGTAGTGGGAAGACGACGTTGTCTCGCTTGGTCCTTCGGCTCGTCGAAGCAACCGAAGGCACCGTATCGATCGGCGGGATCCCGATCGCCGACATCGCTGAGTCCGAGTTGCGCCACCGAATCGCGCTCGTCCCGCAGGAGGTGCAACTGCTTGCTGGCACGGTCAGAGACAACGTAGCTCTGTTCGATCGTTCGATTGACGACAACGACATCATCGCCGCGCTCAAGGAAGTCGGCCTCGACCGGTTGGTCGACACCGGCCTCGACACGCCAGTCGGCAGCGCCGGAGTTGGCCTGTCGGCGGGCGAGGCTCAGTTGTTGGCGCTCGCACGGGTATGGCTGCGCAAACCCGACGTAGTGGTGCTCGATGAGGCAACAGCACGGGTTGACCCCGGCACTGAGCGTGCGCTGCAAGAGGCGATCGGTCACCTTCTCGAAGATCGGACTTCCCTCGTGATCGCGCATCGGCTCTCGACCCTACGCCACGTCGACAACGTGCTCGTCCTTGACCACGGTCGGGTCGTCGAGTTTGGCAAACGACTTGAGCTAGAAGCCGACCCAACAGGTCGGTACGCGAAGCTGCTCGCACTTGCATTGGCGGAAAGCGCATGATGAACGTCTGGCGTCTGTCGTGGAATGCCGCCACGTTCCGGAGCAAGGATTATTTCCTCGCTTGCTTCTACTTCCTCATCTTCTTCATGGTGCCAGCACTCGACGGTGTCCTTATTGGTAGTGCCTTCGATTCGTTGACCAACGGCGAGTCGGAACGGGTGTATGTCATCGGTGCCATTCTTTTGGTTACCGAGACCATCCACATCGTCTCGATCTACTTTGCGGTCCGTTACTTCGTCAGGGCGTTTTGGCTCATCGACAGCATGTTTCGTGCCAACATGCTCGCGGCTCAGATCGCAAGTGGTGGCGACGACGCAGCTGAAGCCGTTGCCTCTTCGGGTGAAGCGATTACACACTTTCGCGATGACCCAGAGGATGTGAGCCACTTCCTGGATTCGTGGATCGACGTATCAGCGGGGGCAGTTTTCGCGATTGTCGCAGTGACAATCCTTGGCGGGGTCAACGCAGGAGCGACGGTCGCATTGATCATCCCGATGGCGGCGGTGTTCATTGTCACCTGGCTACTCGACACGCGAATTCAACAGTTCAGAGCCGCGGACCGAAAGGCGACGGTTGCAGTAACCGGTGCGCTCGGCGATGTCTTCGCCTCGGCCACGAGCATCAAGGTCAACGGCGCGACCAAGCCGACGCTCCGACACCTGAGTGGGCTCTTTGACATTCGACGCGGCACCGCGGTCCGAGATCGGGTCCTCGAAGACGGACTCCTGGCGTTCGCCCGCGGTTCAAGCGAGTACAGCTTCGCAATAACAATCATCGTCGCCGCGGGAGCGATTGCTTCTGGTCGATTCGACACTGGCGACTTCGCCATCTTTGCTGTCTTCCTGACGTACCTCGGTTTCTTGCCACGGATGATCGGTCGAATGATGGCCCGTCGAAAGCAAGCTGGCGTCGCCTTTGACGGCATGTCCGAATTAGTGGCCCGAGGAGATCGCGAGAAGCTGGTCGTTCATCGGTTCCTGCCGTTTGAGGAGCCCGAATCGTTGCCCGCTCGGGTGCTTCCTGAACGGACTCCGCTTCGCTCGTTGCGGGTCGAGTCGCTTGGCGCCAGGTTCGACGGTGGCGGCGGAGTCGAAAATGTCAGCTTCGAGCTCAAACCAGGCACTCTCACTATTGTTACCGGAGTGGTTGGAGCGGGGAAGTCCACATTGTTGCGGGCTCTGCTCGGCCTCGAGTCTGGCGCTGAAACGAGCGGCTCGGTGTTCTGGAATGGCGAGCTGATAAACGATCGTGCCGCGTTCTTCATTCCCCCTCAGGCCGCGTATCTGCCTCAAGTCCCAAATCTGATCTCTGACAGTTTCGAGGCGAATATCGGCCTGGGGGCTGGGTCGATGGCAGAGATCGAGGATGCCCTCATGCTCGCCGAGTTGGGAGACGATCTCGAGCAGATGCCAGCTGGAATGCAGACGTTGGTTGGGCCGCGCGGCCTCAGGCTTTCCGGTGGTCAACGTCAGCGGCTCGCTGCCGCTCGCGCCTTTGTTCATCGGCCAGAATTGGTTGTTCTCGACGACCTTTCGAGCGCGCTTGACGTTGAGACCGAGGTTGAGCTTTGGACCAATTTGGCCGCCGCCGGCGCGACGGTGCTTGCGGTCTCTCATCGGCAAGTTGCATTCGAGCGAGCCGATAAGATCATCGAGTTGGCGGAAGGCAACAGCGTCTAGACCCCGTCGACCCAGTCACGAACGTTTGGTCGAACTTCGACAGGGACTTCGATGCGGTGTGTTCGGCCGCCTTCGAAGCTGAGCTTGAGGTAGCGGTGGCCAAACTCTTTGACCACCGTGTGTCTGGCTCCCTCGCTTGAACCGAGTATCGAACGGGCGGTGACAGTGTCGTCGCCGAGTTCAACACGACGTAGGGCCACGGCCAGGCTGAGGGCTGCCCCAACGATGCCAAACGCAATGGCCAGGACAAGATTTGTGTCGCGCAGAACGACGAGACCGACGATTGCGGCCCAGCCGTAGATCAGCGTTTGAAGCTTGCTGCCGGTGATCGTGATCATTCTGTTGAGTCTGCCGGGGAAGGGTGGCAAGCGCATCGGTTAGCGACAGATTGCGTTTATCAATTCGTTGTCATCCTGTGCCACTATCGCGAACAGACTAAGATAATTGCGTCTGAGGGTGGTTTGTCGAGCAGCGACACCGCGCCGGGCGACAACGGGAGGGAAACCCACACATGACTGATCAGAACTGGCCAGCGCCGGGCGAACCAGGGCAGCCGCCAACCGGCCCCGACACGCCGTTTGACCCGAGCTTTTCGCCGCCACCGCTACCGGGAACGGGACAGCCTGACTACGGGCCTCCTCCCGGACAACCAGCCTACGATCCGCCACCGGCGCAGCCTGGTTATGGAGCGCCCCCCGCTCAGCCGGGATATGGGCCTCCACCCGGTCAACCTGGGTTTGCTCCTCCGGCCCAGCCTGGTTACGCCGCTCCAGGCCAACCAGTAGGCGGGTACCAACCGCCTCCAGCCCAGGCCTATCAGCCGTCCTACGACATTGCGTCCGGAGGACCTGTCTACGGCGACGAGCCGAAGAAGAAGCGCAAGATCTGGCCGTGGATTCTCGGCGTGTTCATGGTCCTGATTCTCGGTATTGGCGGTTGCTCGTATGCACTTTTCCGAGCAGTGTCAGGCCAGGTCGATGCGGCCAATGAGTTCCTTGCGGCTGTCGACAACGGCGATTTCGACACCGCCGCGTCACTGACATCCGACGATTCCTCCTGCTTTGGCTCAACGGCGAAGGCCGATCTTGAAGACTTCTTCTCCGGAAACGACATTCAGGACTACAACCTCAACTCGTCGAACGTCTCCAGCGTTAACGGCCGAACGACCGGCGAGGTCTCGGGAACGATCACCTCGGGCGAAGTTTTCCCTATCGTCTTCTCGATGGTCAAAGACGGCGGCGACTGGCTCGTCTGCGGGTTAGACGTCGGGTAGCCGGAAAGGGACCGTATCAAGGGGTATGTAGCTGGCAGATCTGGAGGGACACATGCCCGGCGAGCAGACTGGAAGCAAGACCAACTACGCAGCAATTCAGCTCCTGGCGTTTGCCATTGGCTTGCTGCTGCTTCTCATCGGGACGGTCTGGGTCATTGAGGCACGAGGGGCGACGGTCGAAGGTCGAGGAACGGTTATCGACAAGACCGTCAGCTACACGAGAACTAACAGCGGCGGAAGCTCAAAGAACCACAGCGTGCAGGTCAAAGATGCCGGCGGCGATCAGTTCTGGATTGACGTTAGCGCTCGCGACTATTCCGATATTGGGAGCCAAGACCGGGTGCAGTTTCGTCGGTCGGCCGTCACCGGCCGGGTTGTGTCGATAACCGGATCAGGATGGTCGTCAGAATCGAGCTCGCAGTCCATAGGCGTGGCCTTCGCCCTTCTCGGATTGGGCCTGCTCCTTTTCTGGGCCTGGTTTGTAGATCGAAAGGTTGTCGCGAGATCGGACAAGGCAGACCCGATGCGGCCAATTCTTCTGATGAATGGAGCTGTAGCGCTTGTAGTGGTCGTTGCTGCTGGCGGGTACTTCGGCTACAAGCGAAGCAGTATCGAAATCGATTCCGGCGACAATACAGCTGCGGCATCAACCGATGACGACTCAGCCGAGGGGGAGACCGTCGCTGGCAAGGCAACAACCTTGACGCTCATTTCGTGTGCCGATGGGGCGGCAAGTATCGCGCGAGTTATCATCGACAACAGCGATGCGGCGAGCACGGGAGTGGTCGATGACAACGTGATGGAAGCATCGTACAACGCGTACGGTGTGGAGCTTTCCGAGGCAAGTCTGCGGTCAGACTGTGGCCGCTTGGAGATGGCTTGCCTAGTCCCTGGAGCCCTCAAGGAACGCCAGTTGGCGATCGAGACGCCGCTGTGGGACACCTGCTAGGGAGCCAGTCTCGCGTTCCTGACTCTGAAGACTGGCCAATCAAAGGAGTGTTCACGAAACTATTTGGCGTGTGAATTCGGCGTTGCCGCAGAACGGCAAGTGACGGCGCGCCGACACCCTCCCGAATTCGCTGACATCGAGAAAGAGCCGCAGCGCGTGAAGATACTTCCTTCGAGAGGCGTTTTCTGGTCGACTAGGGGGATGACGACAAAACTCGTTCGGTACGGGGTCATTGGCACCGGGATGATGGGCATAGAGCACATCGAGAACATCACTGCGCTTGACGGCGCAACGGTGACTGCAATCAGCGACACCAATTCGGCCCAGCGTGACGCTGGCCTTGCTGCTGCTCCAGAAGCCGAGATTTTTGTTGATCACCGCGACCTTCTGGCTAGTGGACTGGTGGACGCAGTTGTTGTGGCCACTCCAAACTTCACGCACGCCAGCATCATGGCTGACGTTCTCGCCGCTGAGGTGCACGTGTTAATCGAGAAGCCCCTGTGCACCACGGTTAGCGACTGCCAAGAATTGATCGCACTTGCCAACGCATCGGCCAAAGATCGTGTTGTATGGGTCGGTCTCGAATATCGCTACATGCCGCCAGTGGCGAAGCTGATCGAGGCCGTTACTGGCGGCGCGGTTGGCACACCTCGCATGGTGTCGATCACCGAACACCGATTTCCGTTCCTAGTGAAAGTTGATGACTGGAACCGGTTCAGCGAAAATACCGGAGGCACGCTCGTAGAGAAGTGTTGTCACTTTTTCAATCTCATGGACATCCTCATGGGGGAGCGACCCATCCGCGTAATGGCCTCGGGAGCGCAAGACGTCAACCATCTCGACGAGGTGTACGACGGCCGTGTTCCCGACGTCCTCGACAATGCATTTGTCATTGTCGAATATCCCTCTGGGGGCCGTGCGATGCTCGACCTTTGTATGTTTGCCGAGGCCACACAGAATCAGGAAGAGATCTCAGTCATCGGTGAGCGGGGCAAGGTCGAGGCACTCATTCCTGACAACGAGCTCCGTATTGGCACTCGTGGGACGCATTCTTTCGGCCAGGTTGAGAAGCGCTCCGTGCACGACGATTCGATTCAGCACGAGGGACTCCACCATGGAGCCAGCTATCTCGAGCACGTGCGATTCTGTGAAGCGATTCGCGGCGAGCGCGAGGTCGACTCGACCCTGGACGACGGACTCTGGTCGGTCGCGGTTGGGGCGGCCGCTCACCTGAGTATTGATGAAGGACGAGTAGTCGAGATAGTGGAGGTTCTGAAGTGACAGGTAGTTCTGAAGCGGCTGAGGGCCCAGTTGAGATGTCGTGGTTTGGTGCGTTGTGCGACGACGATTACGAGTTTCTTGGCCAACCCGATCCGCTATTGCTCAGCACATTCGAGCACTGCCGAAATATTGTCACTGCAGCTGACAGATACCGTTTCGACAACGTGCTGCTTCCGTCTGGCTACGCGCTCGGCATCGACAACACAACGTTCGCGGCCGGAATGGCATCACTTGCGCCGCACATCCGGATGCTTCTTGCAATCCGATGCGGCGAGTTAGTTGTTCCACAGTTGGCCCGCCAGATCGCATCGCTCGACCAGATTTTGGAAGGCCGACTTACCATCAACATCATCTCGTCTGGTGTGCCGGGCGAAGTCCTCGACAGTGCCCCTCGCTATCGCCGCTCCATCGAGATCATGTACGCGCTTCGTGAACTGCTCAACGGCAATGCGGTCAAGATGGACGGCGAGTTCCTCCAGTTCGACGTCGAGCCACCACGGATTCAGACCGTCAGCGGCAAGAGCCCGCTCTTCTACTTTGGTGGGCTGTCTCCTGCTGCCCGCGAGTGCGCGGCTGCGGGAGCCGACGTGTTCCTGATGTGGCCCGACACAACCGAGAAGGTCCTTGAGGTGAAGGCCGACATGGATGCCAGGGCCGCCGCTGCGGGACGAAGCCTTCGTTATGGCTGGAGGTCACATGTGATTGTGCGCGAAACCGAGGACGAAGCACGGGCCGCCGCCGAGCGCCTCTTGGCCAAACTCGATGACAAGGTCGGTGCCGAGATCCGCCAGAAGTCACTTGACTCAGCATCTGCTGGGGTTGCCAGGCAGGCTGAACTGCGTGAATCAGCAGGCGATGACGGCTACGTCGAGCGCCACCTCTGGACTGGTGTCGGCCGTGCCCGTTCGGGGGCCGGGGCGGCAATTGTTGGCAATCCAGACCAGGTATTGGCCAAGATCAACGAGCTCAAGGAAGCCGGCATCGAAGCATTTATCTTGTCTGGCTATCCGCATGCGACAGAATGCGACCTTTTCGCTCGTTACGTGTTGCCCAATATCGACCACGGGCGCCTTGAGTTTGAGCCTCACCCGGTCACGCTTGCGTCGTAGGCGGCGACCGCTTCGAGGGAGGGTCCTGTTGTATGGTTCGGTTTTTGCGTACTGTTGGCGGCGGCTGCCAGGAGTCGAAACCCATGCACATCTGTGACCAAATAGGACGAGCACTATGAGCGCTCGCGTTCTTGCGAGGCGCAGCGCTGACGCGACCCTCGTGCGAAGCGACGTCGATAGCTGCGCGATGCTGCACGCAGAAGGCTCGCTTTTCTGGCTCGATATTGTGACAAGCGATGCAAATGAACTCGACGCGCTTGGCGCTCAGTTCGATTTCGATCCGGCAGCCATCGAGGACATCCTCGATATTGAGCAACTCCCAAAGTTCGCTGACTACGGCGACCACCTCTTTGTCGTGCTGCATGCGCTCACGTCAGAGGGGGAGCGGGTCGACACGCTCGAGGTCGACTGTTTTGTCGGTCGCAACCTGCTCGTCACCGTGAGCGCCGGTCCTGTGCCAGGAATCGACTGGCTTTGGCGGGCCGTGCAGCGCCACTCGCACATGAGCGAGAACGGAGCCGATGAACTCTTCGCCCAACTTGCTGAGGTGATCGGACGGCGCTACCTCGAGGTGCTTGTTGAGTTCGAGAGAAGGATCGACGAGATCGCCGACGACGCCCTCGACGGCGACCCCGATGTGCTGCGAGACGTACAGGTTCTGCGACGCGAAGAGACGACCGTACGGAAGGTGCTTCGTCCTCAGCGCTTGGTGATTGCGAATTTGCGTAAGAGCAACGTTTCCGTGCTCGGGCCGGGTTCGATCGCGATGCTCGGTGACGCCTACGACGTGCACAACCAGGTCGTTGAGTCGCTGCTGGCTGCTCGGGCACTACTCAGCGATGCGCTCGACACGTACCGTGGGGCCGCCGCCGACCGACAGGCTGCGGCAACCACGATTCTTGCGGTCTACTCGGCGATCTTGCTGCCACTCACTCTGATCACCGGTTGGTATGGGATGAATCTCAACCGACTGCCAGGTTCAACCCATCAGTGGAGCTGGGAATTCGTCCTTGGAGCGATGGCTGTGATCACCGTCGTGTCGTTTGCCGCCTTCGTAAAGGCAGGCTTTATTCGTGCGCCGGAGTTCGGCGAAAGCACCGTGCTACGAGGTCTCGCGAGCGCAGCAAAGACGCCGGTCAAGCCGTTCACGATGTTGCGCCGCTCGATCCGTGAGAGTGACTCCCGCCGCTAACGAACGTTCGTGGTTGGGACTTCACTGAGAGTACGTCGCCGAACGAAAGGACTGCTCGATAGCCTAAACACAATTCCCCTACCGCCGTAGTAGAAATCATGTGCGGCGGCCCTAGATCTACTCGCACATACCCAACACGTCGTTGGATGGAGACCCCGTGACCACCACTAAAGAAGCCGTAATCGAAGCGCTACGGCCAGTACAAGACCCCGAGCTGCATCGCAGCATCGTCGACCTCGGCATGGTGCGCAACATTGAGCTCACCCCGCCCCGAGCTGTCATCGGAATCGACCTGACTATCGCCGGCTGCCCGCTTCGGGCCGAGATCGACGGACGAGTCAAGAACGCAGTTCTTGCCCTCGACGACATTTCCGACGTCGTCGTCGAATTCGGGGTAATGACCGACGAGCAACGCGCCGCAGTGAGGGTGCAACTCAACGGCGATCCCGGTGCAACTGCCGGATCCCAGCCCGCACACGGCCATGCCGAGGGCCGGGCGATCCCCTTCGCCGATCCTGGCAACAAGACCAGAGTCCTCCTCATCGCCTCAGGAAAGGGCGGCGTTGGTAAGAGCTCGGTCACGACCAACCTCGCCGTTGCATTGGCCAACCGCGGCAAGAAGGTCGCCATCGTCGACGCCGACGTCTGGGGCTTCTCGATCCCGCGCATGCTCGGGGTAAGTCAAGACCCGACGATCATCGACGAGATGATTGTGCCGCCCGAAAGGTACGGCGTCCGCTGCATCTCAATGGGCTTCTTCGTAGAAGAAGACCAGCCAGTTATCTGGCGAGGTCCGATGCTGCACAAGGCGCTCGAGCAGTTCCTCACCGACGTGTACTGGGATGATCCCGACTACTTGCTTGTCGATTTGCCGCCTGGCACTGGCGACATCTCGTTGTCCATCAGCCAGTTCCTGCCGCGTAGCGAACTCTTCGTGGTGACCACACCGCAGGCAGCAGCACAAAAGGTTGCTCAGCGCGCTGCATATATGGCCCACAAGGTCAATATCGCGGTGAGCGGTGTTATCGAAAACATGAGCTGGTTCACTGGCGACGACGGCAAGCAGTACGAGATCTTCGGTAGCGGCGGCGGCCAGGCACTCGCCGATCAACTCGAGGTCCCTCTCATCGCCAAACTGCCACTGGTGCCTGCACTTCGTGAGGGCGGCGACACCGGACACCCCATCGCCGTTGACACGTCGACCGAGTCCGGCGCCGCGTTTGCCGCGATGGCCGAGCGAGTCGACGTCGAGCTCGCCCCTCGGAAGCGATTCCGCTCCGAACTCAAGATCATCTAGGTGGTTCGGACCTACCCAATCGCCGGGTAGGTTCTGCCGTAGACATCGTCTCGGGCCACATGGCCCGCACTACCCCGGAGGCAACGGATGGACGTCCGTATTGGAATTGCGCAGTCTGGCCAAGTCATCGAAATCGAGATGGCTGACGACACCGATCGTGAAGCCCTGAAAGCCTCGATCACTGCCGCGCTTTCGTCTGAGGGCGAGGCGCTTTGGTTCGCCGATACGCGGGGCAAGGAAACAGTCATACCTAGTGCACGGGTCTCCTTTGTAGAGCTCGGCACCGACACTGCCGATCGCCGGATTGGCTTCGGAGCGTAACGACGACTCGACGTCAATGAAGAAGCCGCCGATGCGTCGGCGGCTTCTTATTGTCGCGGGCAAGGGCGGGGTTGGCCGCTCGACAGTCAGTGCCGCGCTTGCGGTGGCAGCGGCTGAACGCGGGGCGAAAGTGCTCGCTATCGATGGCCTCAGCGATGGTGGGCTTCGAAGGGCGCTTGGCTCGAAGCCGCGTCCCGGAATCGACGTCATCGACCTCAACACTGAGGTTGCGCTTCGCGAATACCTCGACCTCTACCTGCACATCCCAATTCCGGGGCTACGGCTTGGGCCTATCGCGAAAGCTTTCGATTTCCTTGCCGTTGCGGCGCCGGGAGTACGCGAGATCCTGGCGATGGGAAAGGTCTGCAACGAAGCAAGGAAGGATGCGCACGACCTGGTGATTCTCGATGCGCCTGCCACCGGTCACGTAGTTGAACTTCTCGCTTCGCCCGACACGCTGGCAGAGATGGTGCCGCTCGGGCCTCTCACGAAGCAGACCGCGTGGATGAGAACGATGCTCGCCGACGAGGCCACTGCGGCAGTGGTGGTGACGCTGGCCGAAGAGTTACCGGTATCTGAGGCTCTTGATCTCTACAAGCGGATCACGGTCGAGACGTCGGTTGGCGTTCGGGCCGTTGTCGCCAACCGCGTGCCACAGCCGCTGTCAGACAAGGGGCAGCGCGAGGCGATCCGCCTCGCCAAGAAAAAGAACAACCCGCTCGGTATCGGCTCCCAAATGCTGCTCGACTCGCGGCGCCGGTCGACAGAAGCACTCGAACCGCTGACGGCGGCGATTGACGTCCCCATGGTGATACTTCCCGAGCACGTAACCTCCGACGACGTACCGACGTCGATTGCGCCACTGCTTGAGGAACTCCTGTGACTGCCTCGTCGATCGACGAGGCACTTTCATCAGCGAAAGTGCTGATTGTTGTCGGCCCTGGTGGCGTCGGCAAGACCACTATGAGCGCCGCACTTGCCGCACGGGCGGCGATGGTCGATGGGCGACGAGTGCTTGTCGTCACCGTTGACCCATCGAAGCGTCTCGCGGAAATGTTCGGAATCGACTCAGCAACGCACACCGAGCCGACGGAAGTTCCGCTCGATCAAGGAGAGGGCCGACTCTGGGCGTACCTCGTCGACATGTCTCGCTCATGGGACGACCTCGTCCGCGACACCGCTCCCGATCCGAAACTTGCGCGAGAGCTCCTGGCCAATCCCTTGTATCGCACGCTCACCACCCGTTTCGCCCAGAGCCACGACTACATCGCGCTCGATCACCTTGTCAGCATCGCCGACGACCCAAGTCGGCCAATCGACTTGGTCGTTGTTGACACTCCGCCATCCGTGCATGTCCTCGACATCCTTGATGCCCCCGGGCGTATGATCCAATTCTTCGATTCGTGGCTGCTCAAGTGGCTTATCGCCCCCTACCGGTCGCGGATGGGCCAGCTCGCGGCGAAACCGTTTCTGCTCGTGGCTGATCGGCTGCTCGGCGCCGCATTTGTTCGCGAGATGGCCGAGTTTTTCTGGATGTTCTCAAAGCTGCGTCGGGGCTTCGTCAGACGAGTGCAGGGCGTTCAGCAGAAGCTCAGTGACGAGTCGACTGAGTACGTGGTCATCCGCACTTCTGACCCTAGCCAGCGATCAAGGGCCGACGAGCTGCTCGTCGAGCTCAAGGCTCGCGGTAACAATGCGCCGATCGTAGTAACCAACCGTGCGGTGCCCCCCGCTCTGCTCAACCTGAGCGCTGACGATCTGGCGAAGGGCGTGAAGGATCCGTCGCTGCGCGAAGAGCTTGCCGCGCTCGTCGCCCAGGCCGCTGATGAGGCGCAAAGTGACCAATCAATCACCGTCGAGTGGCGGCCAGATGCGGTCACGACGACAGTCGGCCTTGTTGAGTTGTTCGGCTCAGCCGATGCTCGGTGAGAAGGCATTAGTCGATGGCTGGACTGAGTGAACTCGTCGCACAACACACTGATCTCGACAGTCTCGACCGAGCGCATCTACGGCGCCTCGCGAGGGCATGGGGCGTCTTGGCTGACCTGTGCTTCGCTGACCTATTGCTCTTTGTACCAACTCGACCGTTTGAGGGTCTCGATCGTTTTGTCATTGTCGACCAGATCCGACCAACCACAGCCCAAACGCTCTATCAAGACGATCAAGTAGGACGGTTCGTCGATCAGGACGAGCGAGCGCTGGTTGGCGAAGCGTTCCGTACTGGCCGAGTCGTTGAGCAAGCGGTCGAGCTTCTCGTGCCCGGGCAGGTCGCAAATGTGGCTGCAATTCCGATTCGTCGTGAAGGGTCCGATCAGCCGGGTGACATCATTGGCGTTTTGACAACCGAGAGCCCGCGACTTGGCTCACGACCAAACGGTGATCTCGAGCGGACCTACCTTGGCGTGTTCCAACGCTTCGCAACAATGATCGTTGACGGCAAGTTTCCGTACCCAGACGAAGGTGGCCGCGGCGAGGACTGGCCGCGGGTCGGCGATGGGACCATGGTGCTCGACCGCGATGGTCGTGTTGTGTACGCCTCGCCAAACGCGGTGTCTGCGTTGCACAGAGTCGGCTACCAGGCCAATGCCAACGGGCGCAGCATCACTGATCTCGGCTTCGGTGGCGATGTTGTTCGGACGGCATTTCGGCTTCGAGTTCCTGTCACGGAGGAGGTCGAACGCGGCACGTCGGTCACGATCTCGGCCCGGGTGCTGCCGCTCATAAAGAATGATGGTGTTGATGGCGCCCTGGTGCTGTTGCGTGATGTTTCTGAGATCCGGGTCGCTGATCGACTGATTGTTTCCATGGACGCGTCCATTCGAGAGATACACCACCGAGTGAAGAACAACCTGCAAACCGTGTCGTCGTTGCTGCGATTGCAAGGGCGACGGTTGGCGTCAGCCGAGGCGAAGGCCGCAATCGATGAATCGGTACGCCGGATTCGGTCGATCGCACTCGTGCACGAGATCTTGTCGCGAGAGGGCGGCGATCAAGTCATATTCAGCGATGTGGTGCAGCCAATCGTTGAGATGGTTGAGCAGACACTTACCTCGCCGGAACGCCCGGTAAGGGTTCGCCTAGTTGGCAACGGGCCAACCGTCTCGGCGGCAAAAGCCTCGTCGCTCGCCGTGATTACAACCGAACTACTTCAGAATGCGGTGGAGCATGGTTTCCCACCAGGATCGACTGGCGGTCAGATAGTGGTTGAGCTGGTCAACTCGCCAGACGAGTTGACAATTCGGGTGCATGACGATGGCGTCGGGCTTGCGCCCGGCTTCGACCTTGCAACTTCTGATGGCCTTGGCCTCACGATTGTGCGCACCCTTGCCTCGGGTGAACTGAGGGCAACGCTCACGATGCGGCCGTCAGCAAGCGGCGCCTCTGGCACCGTTGCTGAGCTGCTCGTACCGCTCGACGCAGACTAGTTCGCGTCGCAACACGACTCGATCGTTATACGAGACGACTGCGTCGACGGCCGATGAAGGTGCGGCGCAGGTGGCGACGATCTTCCTCGGACGTTCCGCCCCAGATGCCAGAGTCTTGGTTGGTAAGGAGGGCGAACTCGAGACACGGGGTCTGTGCGGCGCATCCCATGCAGACCGCCTTCGCTTCATCGATCTGGACGAGCGCTGAACCAGTAGTCCCAATGGGGAAGAAGAGGTCGGGATCGGTGTCGCTACACGATGCAACAACGCGCCACGACGTATCGATTGGCATGTCTGGACGTTCAGCCACACGGCGGGCGATACGTTCAAAGAGGTTCGGTTCTGCTGGTCTGGTTTCCCACGATTCAGCCATTGTCATCTGCTCTCAACACTCCCTTGTGAAGATTCAAGTTCCCGCACACGGCGGCCCGTTGTATCCCATCGTGCACCTGAAATAGTGGAGTACCAAGACTTCGGAAGGTGTTCGGCGGGACCAGCTGACAGTATCAAGTACTTTGAAGCCCGTAAAGAGTTACTTTGAAGTTCAACAGAAATTTATATGCGTACGCGGGCACCAAAGGCAAAATCCGTCGCCAGATGCCAAAATAGGGCAAACTAATGTAATGCCGACTGCGGAGAACCCCCTGACGAGTCAGAAGCGAACACGCATCGTCGCTCACCGAGGTGCTTCAGCCACCCACCAAGAAAACACGGTTGAGGCCTTCAGGGAAGCAGTGTCTGTTGGTGCGGGAGGCATCGAGCTCGATGTGCGACGTAGCGCCGACAACGTGTTAGTCATTCACCACGACGCACAGCTTGCCGACGGCCGCTTAGTATTCGAGCTCAACGCTGACCAGCTTCCGTCGTACGTGCCCACGCTCGCCGAGGCGCTCGAGGCGAGCGGCGACACTTGGGTCAACATTGAGGTTAAGAACCATCCGACCGATCCAGACTACGACGCCGAGATGGGTATATCGGTTGGCGTTGCGGCCCTGGTCTCGGCGTTCGAGGCGACGGACCGGGTGTTGGTCTCATCGTTCGACTTCCAGAGCCTGCTCAGCATTCGCGAGGTCGACCCGTCGATTCCCCTCGGCTGGTTGGTGTGGGGCCAGGCTAACCCCGCGATGTTGATCGAGCGAACGAAGTCTCACAACTTCGACGCCATTCATCCTCCCGACGCCATGGTTGATGCTTCGTTTGTTCGCATGGCCCATGCGGCGGGCTTGGCCGTCAATGTGTGGACCGTCGATGATCCGACGCGGATGGCCGAACTTATTGCCCTCGGGGTTGACGGCATCGTGACCAACGATCCGGCCCTCGGAGTTCGGGTTGTGTCAGAGGCGTAAGTGAGGCTACTTACCCGGGGTTTACCGGGACGATGACCGAGAGAGCGTCTGGCCGGTGGCTCACCGTGAGCGAGTGAACTGGTGGGTGCGGTTCGCCATCGAGCTGATAGCGAAACGGCGTTGTACCGCGGTAGGTGACCGAGGTGAGGTCGCGTAGATGGTGGAGCGCTCCGTGGTTGGGGAGCCCCTCCTCATTGGGGAACAACGCCAGCTTCGCCGCGGGGAGCAAGCGATTGAGCGAGAGCGACGACAGCGCCACCACGCTCAATTTCGAGGTCAGCGTTGCTTCGGGAGCGAGGTCGAGGGGGCGATCGCCGAGGAACGTGTATGGGTTCGTGTTCAGCGTTACTGCGAGCCGTAGGCCGTCGAGGTGGCTGCCGTCAGAAAAGTCGGCGGTGAAGCCGTCTTTGAGTCGGGACTGCTTCAGCCAGGTTGAAACAGCGCAGGCGAGGAACCAGGGATGACCCGCGATGCGCTTCATCGTGCCGCGCGACTCGACCTGATTGACCACTGCAGCGTCGAAGCCAGCGCCCACATGAAAGAGGAAGGCGCGATCATCGGCCATGCCGACCCCAGCTCGGATGATCGAACCGGCCTCAAGGGCGGCAAGAGCGAGACTGGCGGCCGCAACGGCATTGTTTGGATAGCCGATGGCACGGGCGAAGACGTTGGTCGAGCCGCCCGGAAGCGGTGCGACCGGACACGGGGTGTCGAGAAGGCCGTTTGCGGCTTCGTTGATGGTGCCATCGCCGCCGAGGGTGAAAACCGCGTCGGCGCCTTCGCGGTACGAGCGATGCGCCAACCGCGTCGCATGACCCTGGCGGCTGGTCTCGTGGACGACGAGTTCATGGTTTTCGCCGAGCACTATTTTTAATAAGACAAGGTCTCGGCCAGACACCGAAGATGCCACAGGATTAACGAGGAGGGCTAGCTTCACGCCCCCAGTGTGGCCGATGCGGAGCCTCGAATTGGGTTAGGGACAAATTTCACAGGTGAACCATTTGACCGGACGGTCAAGAAACCATCTACGATGTCCCCCTATGAAGGTCGTCGTCTGCGTAAAACAGATCCCGGACCCAGCTGATCCTGGCGTCTTGGACCCCGAAACACGAACCCTGAAGAGGGACGTCAAGCTGATTCTGGATGAATCTGACAGCTATGGCGTCGAAATGGCTCTTCAGCTCGTTGATGCCGCGGGAGGAGGTGAGGTTTCTCTCGTCTCGATGGCGCCAAATGGAGAACGTTCCGGTTTGGCTACTGCGCTTGCGATGGGCGCGGCCTCTGCCGTGCTCGTGAGCGATCCTGAACTCATCGGGTCCGATGCACTCACCACGGCCAAGATTCTTGGGGCCGCCATTAAAGATCAGGGCGCCGACCTCATCATTGCAGGCTCGGAAAGCTCTGACGGCTACACGGGAACGGTTCCCGGACAGCTCGCAGCTGTCCTCGGAATCCCGTCAGTCACCGCCGCTAAGGCCGTCGAGGTTGATGGCAGCACCCTCAAGGTGCAGCGCCAGACCGACGGTGGTTACGACGAGGTCGAATGCCCGATGCCTGCCGTCATCTCGGTAACCGCTGGCGTGGTTGAGCCTCGCTACCCCTCGTTTAAAGGCATTATGGCTGCGAAGTCAAAGCCCGTCGACGAGAAGACCACTGCCGATCTCGGCTTTGCCGCCGACTCAGTTGGCTGGGCCGGATCCAACCAGGAAATCGTCGATGTGGCCGTTGCGCCCGTCCGCGAAGCTGGCGACATCATCGAAGACGACGGCGAGGGCTACCTCAAGATCATCGCGATGCTTGAAGCCCTCAAGGCCATCTGAGCGAAGGGACGATTATTATGACACTCGATACCATCTGGGTTTACGCCGAAGCTGAAGCTGGCGAACTCACCTCCGCCACTCTCGAACTCATCACCAAGGCCCGTGATCTCGCCGACACCGTCGCCTGCGTATACGCCGGTGACGGCGACGACATCGCGGCGGCCGCTGGTGCCTACGGCGCCGAAACCGTCTATGCCACTGGCGATCTTGAAGGCGCCCTGGTCGGCGTTCCTGTCGCAGCGGCCATTGCGGCTGCGGTCGATGCTGGTGACGGGCCAGACGCAGTGCTCTGCGCCAGCTCATATGACGGCCGCGATGTTGCAGCTCACCTTTCGGTGCGCCTCGACCGCACGGTCATCACCAATGTTGTCGACATCGAACTCGATGGCGACGCTCTCGTCGGCACCGAGCCAATTTTCGGTGGCGCGACCGACATCAAAACCAAGTTCGTTGGCGAAGGCCCGTTCATCATGGTCGCAAGACCAAAGTCGTTCCAGCCCGAGTCAGTCGACGGCGGCGAGGCCGACGTTGAAGACCTCGATGTGCCCGATCTCGGTAGCGCCGGCGGCGCTATCGTGACCAACCGACACATCGAAGAATCTGACGGGCCAAAGCTCGACGAAGCCAGAATTGTCGTTTCGGGTGGCCGTGGACTCGGCGAAGCCGAGAAGTTCGCGATGATCGACGATCTTGCCAAGCTTCTTGGCGGCGCTGCGGGTGCATCTCGTGCCATCGTCGACGCCGGCTGGGTCCCCTACTCCCAGCAGGTTGGCCAGACCGGCAAGGTCGTGAAGCCTGACATCTACATCGCTGCTGGAATCTCCGGCGCCACTCAGCACCTTGTTGGCATGAAGGGTTCCAAGAACATCATCGCCATTAACAAAGATGCCGAGGCGCCAATCTTCGGCATTGCCGATCTCGGCATCATTGGTGACGTCCACAAGGTCATGCCTGCACTCATCGAGGCCCTGAAAGCCCGATAGGCGCGGCGACAACTCGTAAAACGAACACTCTGGGGTCTGACCCCAAAGTGTTCGTTTTTGGGTCGTGGGAGTAAGGTCGCGTCATGACCGACGCCTCGACCCTTGATCGCCTGACAAACGAAACCATTGACCTTCTCCAGCAGCTGATTCGCAACCAGTGCGTCAACGATGGTCGCCCCGAGTCAGGCAACGAAGAGGTCAGTGCGAAGCTGTTGCTACATGAGCTTGAGGGGACTGGCGTCGATATCCAGACCTTCGAGCCGACCCCGAACCGGACAAGCCTCATCGCTCGCTACGAAGGCACCGACAAGACCGCTCCCGCGCTGTGCCTGATGGGACACACAGATGTCGTGCCTGTCTCTCCAGAGGGCTGGGATCGCGATCCGTTCGGCGGCGAGCTTGTTGGCGACGAGATTTGGGGGCGGGGTGCGGTCGACATGCTCAATCTCACGTCGTCGATGGCTGTCGCCTTTCGCCACATCGTGACCTCGGGCCAGCGCTACCCGGGCGACATCATCTATTTCGGCGTCGCCGACGAAGAGGCCGGCGGCGTCCACGGCGCCAAGGTGCTCATCGACACCGAATGGGATGCGTTGCGCTGCGACTACGTGCTCACTGAGTTTGGGGGGATCCCTTTGCACTCGCCAAACGGAACCACGTTGATGGTTACGACGGCGGAGAAGGGTGTGGCCTGGACCAAGATCACCGTGAAGGGCACCCCTGGCCATGGCTCGATGCCGTACGGCACCGACAACGCACTCGTAAAGGCGGCTGAAGTTGTTCGCCGTATCGCCGCCTACACGCCGAAGCCGAAACTGGATGAGCTGTGGGCGGCCCGCATCTTGGCGATGGGATTCCCCGATGACCTCACCAAGAAGCTGCTGGATCCAGCGGCGCTCAACGATGCTCTAGCCACCTTGCCACCAGCATTCGCCGGTGTGAGTCATGCGTGCGCCCACACGACGTTCAGCCCGAACGTCGTCCATGGTGGAGTAAAGACAAACGTGATCCCTGACAAGGTTGTCGTTGAGATCGACATTCGCACGTTGCCTGGCGAAACCTATGACGACGTGCTTGAGCACCTGCGGACGGCTCTCGGCGACGCCATTGACTGGGTTGACATCGAGTCGATCTCTGATGGTCCAGCCACCTCGTCGCCGATTGACAACAGCCTGTGGGGTGCTCTGAACGACTCGATGCACCTCGCGTATCCCGATGCCGCCATTATCCCGAGCATCGTTACCGGCGGCACCGACTCACGATTCTTTCGAGAGAAGGGGACCGTCGCATTCGGCGCCGGATTGCTGAGCAACAAGATCGATATCGGCGAGTTTATGCGCCGCTTCCATGGACACAATGAACGAATCGACATCGAGTCGCTTCGACTTACAACGAAACTGTGGCTCGATGTTGTTGATCGCTTGTGGCTGTAACAAGCTCCAGTGGTCGTCGCCCAATTACCTCAACGTCGAGATCGGTTGGCGCTCCGCTTGTGAGCGACCAACGAACCCGCATCGTCAAAGGTCGTTGACCAGCGGCGCCAAGCAGTAGGAGCCGTCCATCTGGCAAGGTGCGAAGTCGAGTGCCTGACCGCAAGTCGGCGGGAACTTTGATGCCGGTGGCGAGCTGCGAGCCGATTCGTAGCCGATATGGCTCGCCTGATTCATTAACGAGCTGTAGCCGGTCATCCTCGACGAGCGGAACTGCCGTTGGCCAACCCGCGGCCCACCGAGAATGCAGTGGACCGAGCTGGACGATGGCATCTGATGGGCGTACGTCATCGACGGCGATGGTTGCGAGTGGACCGAACTGGTCGGCGATGAAGGCGCGAAACGCAGAGTGCGATGCGCCAGGTCCTGAGAGCATGATGGTGGTGAAGTTCGATGCAACCGCGACCCAGGCATCGTCAATCACTGTCTCGCTGGTGGGAAGATGAGCGGCGACGTCTCGGACGTAGGCACGAAGCCGATTGGCGACTGTCTCTTGCGATTCAGATGGGCCAACGCTGAGTGGGGCCGGAGGAAACACGCGGCGCCGGGCACTGTCGAACGCGACGACTGAGATTTCTCCGGCATCGTTGTGCACGACCAGGACGGGCGAAGGAGAACGATTGTGGCATGATGTCAGCGAGGTGACGGGGCGGCGAACAACCGTCTCGACGGTGGCTACACGCGAAAATCCCGTGGTGACCGCAGCCTCGCAGACCGGCCCGAATGCAGCCGGGATTGCAATCACTACAGGTGTCGTGGCCGGGAATGCAGCGAGCAGTTCACTCGCAATCTCGGCGACAAGATCGTTGGCCGCCGCCAACTGGTCTTGGTCGACCAACTCAATGAGTCGATCGGTGAATCGTTCGGAGGAGAGCCCGTTATCGCCGAGACATCGAACGGTCAGACCGTCGCGACCGTCGATGAGCAACGGCGTGGTCGAGCCGTCTGCGGCGACGACGCTGCCTGTCGCCCTATTGCGGCCGAGGTCGATGGCGATAAGCGATGGGGCCTCTGCGGTTTCTTGTGCGGACATCGGGCCTCTCACCATCAGCGGTCGAACTGACTTTAGCGGTCGGACATCCCATGATGCACAATCGTTCGTCTCGCGTAAGGATAATTGCTAGAGTCGCCCCCTATTGCACACCTGATCCATCGTCGGCCGAATGAGTTATTTTGCTTCGGCCGCACACGGAAGAGAGTATGACAAGTTCGCTAGACGGCCCTGTTTCTAAGGGCCATGAAGGACTCACTCGTCGAGGGTTTCTTAGTCGAGGAGCGATGGCACTCGGTGGCCTTGCGTTCTCTCCCGTTGTCCTCAGCAGCTGCGCACGCGGTGGCGAGATTGTCACCACAGAGACGACGGTCGGGTCCCTAAAGGATGTGGTGGCAACAAATTCGATTCGCTGGTCGAACTGGCCTGCATACATCGACCTTGCCGAGGGAAGCGTAGATGGCACCTCGACGATTGACGATTTCACTGCGGCCAGCGGGATCGAGGTCGTGTACAGCGAGACAATCACTGACAACGAGCAATACTTCGCCAGCATCAGCGAACAGTTAAAGAACGGTCTCGACATCGGAGCCGACACATTCATTGTGTCCGACCACATGGTGGGACGACTCATCTCGCTTGGCTACCTATCGCCCCTCGATATGAATCTCATTCCGAATGCACGGGCCAACCTTGCGTTTGGTCAGTCGCCAATCGACCCCGACCGGGCCTTCAGTCTTCCCTACTTTGGCGGCTTCGTTTCGATCGCCTATAACGCGGCGCTGACTGGGCGCGAGATCACGAGCATCAACGACCTCTTCGACCCGGCGTTCGCAGGCAACGTCACTATGTTCAGCGATCTCCGAGACGGGCTTGGACTGGTCATTCGAAGTATGGGTAATAGTGTGGCTAACGCCGATCTGGCCACGGTCCAGGCAGCCGCCGACAAAGTCAGAGCAGCAAGGGACGCAGGCCAGATCCGTGCCTTTACCGGCAACGAGTACCTCGCCGATCTGGCCGCTGGCAACACCGCTATCGCGATGTGTTACTCGGGCGACATCGCCCAGATCCAGTCGGCAAATCCCGATATCGCTTTTGTCGTACCAGATGAAGGCATGTTGAGCTTCGCCGACAACTGGGTGGTGCCGATCACAACGAGTCCCGAGGCCCATGCCGCAGTCAACCAGTTGATCGACTACTACTACGACCCTGTAGTGAGTGCCAAGATCACCAATCGAGTGCAGTACATCTCGCCGGTCAGCGGCGTCGGGCCCGAGCTAGCGAAGCTCGATCCCGAAGTGGCCAGCAACCCGCTTATCAACCCGCCACAGGCGTGGCTCGATGCGGCCACCGATTGGCGCGTGTTGACCGACGAGGAAGACGCTGAGTTCTCTGCCGTCTATCAGGCTGCAATCGCAGGCTGATGTGATTCGACGAGTCTGGTTCGGTCATCGTCGATGACAGTTAGTCGGGGACCTGCGGCTAACAATCGCTTTCCGCGACGTTGTCGCAGCCATTGCAAGGCCAAGGTCCGAAGTGGGTGACATTGTCGGTCCACTCAGCGCCATTGAAATACCGCAATCGGTGCTCGCCCCTCGGGTCACGATGCCAACCGGCGTCAAGTGCCAGCGAGATAACGGGTTTTGGCAATTCGATTGCTGTCATTGGCCTTCACACTCCGCCGTAGCTTCTCCAGTGTTTTCGGACCCCCACCGGAATACTTGAGAAACACAAGCGTTATGAGGTAGTGAGGAGTTCGATAGCGGGCGCGTGGCTCGGCAGGTTTCCCTTGTCGTAACGGCTTTGTAGGTAGGCCATGCCCTCTTCACAGTGAACGGCGTATGGGCACCAGCCACATAGGACGGCGGTCTTTGCCGCAAACGTCTCGGTTTCGCATGACGTAGTCAGGTCGACCCAGGTGCTGTTGAGTTCGCCAACCGCAGCCTCGATCTTTCGATCAGTAACGGTGGTCGCCACGGTTTGCTGGCCAAGGTAAAGCAGCTGCACCCGCTCCGGTTGTTCACCGTTCATTGCTTCGAGCGCGGCTGCGTACAGCATGACCTGCTTGATTTTGTCGTCGCGGTAGCGAGGCTTTGGTACTGAGCCGGACTTGTAGTCGCTGATGACAAGTTTTGAGCCATCGCGCTCAACCCGATCGACGATGCCGAGGAATGGCACGTCGCCGAGCGAGACGGAGACTTTCTGTTCAGTGGCGACGACGTCGATTGTTGCCGGGTCTTCGAGATCCCAGAGACCAGCAATCGCGAGCCATGACTTCCAACGGAAGGCCCGCTTCTCGTCATCAGAGAGCTCGAGCTCGCCAAAGTTGCGGGTTGTTTCAAACTCAGGCCAAAGCTTGGCGGCGAGCGTCTTGGCCTGGTCGACGGTGCGATCGACCTCGGGGAGTTCGCACAGATGCTCCAAGACCTCGTGCGCAAAGTTGCCGACCAACGCGGGCTCGCTCGGTGGCTCGGGGAGCTTGTCGATGTACTTGAAGCGCCAACGCTTGGGACAGTCGTCGTATGACGCGGCGGATGAGGGGGAGAGGTATGGGGGGAGGTCTTGGGTCATTAGCGGCGGCCGCCACGACGGGGAGCGCCGCCAAGCACAGAGCCGCCGAGAGGTCCGCCCCTTGGCTGAGATGACGACGAGGTTGCGTCCCGACGCTCGGTGCGACGTGAGCTCTTGCCGTATGAGTTGAAAAGAAAGGTTGCCAGCATCATGAGAATCGACGTGCCCATACCGCCCCCTCGCCTTGTGCTCGCTCGGCCCGGTTGACGCCGCGGCTTGTACGAGCGTTCGCGTCGAGCTTGTCGTGTCGGACCGCTCCCGCCGAGCACCGAATCGTTCGGGCCGAGGGCGGGTCCGGCTGATGGAGGTGGGGGAGCGTTCTTTGCTGCTTCCTGGGCTTCGAGCACGGCGGGCGACGTGGGGATCGGCGTTCCGTTCAGGCGAGCCTGAATGACCTCGAGTTCCCACTCTGCCTCGTCGATGCGGTCATCGAGCGCGTCAACCGCCTCGGGGGTTGACGCCTCATCCACTGACTGGCTCACCTCTTGGTAGGTTCGGCTCGCCTTGTCGTAGAGGTCGATGAGTTCTTGATCGCGGCTCGCAATTACACTGTCGCCGAGAGTGATCACCTGGTCGGCGTTGTCTTTGAGCTGCTCTTTGATTTCGGCCCGGTCCGTTTCCATATCGGCAGTGAGAAGCTTCTTCGCTTTGGCTTTCGCCGAGCGCCAACGGACAAAGAAAAACGTGGCAACGGCGGCCAAAATCAGCCAGAGCCAGGGGATACCGCCGCCGGACGAATCGGAGCTCGTTGCTTGGGGGGTTTCGCTGCTGCTCGCAGGGGCGCTCGCGTCGGCGGGGGCGGTTGTTTGATCTGTAGTGTCGCCAGCTGGAATATCGCCACCAACAAAGTCAACGATCGAGGTCAGCCCTTGGCCGACATTGCCACCACGGAAGTCGTCAATCGTCGTTTGGCGGCTTACCGCTTGATTGAGTTTGTCTGGTCCATGTGAGTACACGCCATCGCTGAAGAGCACCACAACCGAGTCATAGTTGCTGCTGAGGGAGGCGAGGTTGGTGGCAATGGCTTGACCGTTTTCGTCGCCATCTGCCGTCTGATCAAACGACACAAACGCGATGCCATTGGCAACGGCAGTTTGGATGCCTTCCCAGTCGGTGTCGGTGAGGTTGGCCTCGACACCAGTGTCGACGTAGAAGCCGTCGCTATCGATGGCCTCGGCGATCGATGCCATTGTTTGTGCCCCTGCCGGCTGCGCCAGGCTGGCGAGCAGAAGCAGAAGACCGGACAGGATGACAGACAGGCGTCGCACGGGGGAGAGTCTAGCCCGCTCACCAGATGCCGAGGGTGCCTGGTTCGTTAGGAAGGACGGACGAAGCCTCGACTCCCAACCATTCCTCGGCCAGCGTTGCCAGGTACCGATCAAAGCTGATCGTTGTGCGAAGGTTGCCATCGTTGTCGAGGTCGTTAAGCGGCGAGTCTTCGCCGTAGCTGCCTGGCTTGATAGCGCCGGCAAGAAGCATGGTCGAGGCGTTGCCGTGGTCGAGTCCCGAATCGTTTTCCTCCACCCGGCGGCCGAACTCGCTGATCGTGGCGACCACCACATCGTCACCTCGACCAATATCGTCCATCCACCCGAGGAATGCGTCGATCGCCCCGTCGAGGTCGTTGAGGAGACGATCGTGGTTGCCCCGATGCGAACTGTGCGTGTCGAACCCACCTTGTTGGGCATAAAAGACGGTCGTGTCGATTCCGCCGTCGATCAGCGTCCCGGCTGTCATCAATTGGTTGCCGAGCCCCCCTGCTCCTTCGAAACGCTTGGCGACGGCCTCGTTGTACTCGTCAGAGAGCGATGCGAGTTGGCCTGCGACTTCGTCGAGCACGCCGTAGCCGGTTCCAACGAGCGACCCGAGACCTTCGCCCTCGAATGCCTTCATCGCTTCTTGGAAGATGAGTGCCTCCTCCCAGTCTGTCTCTTCGAGAAACCACAATGCGCCAGGGTCCGTGAGCGAAAGCGATGACTGGCCGCTGCCGAAGAAGTGTGGGGTTGCCCCCGAGAGCGATACACCGGCGAGCGGGCTGCCGTCCGCGATGGTGTTGATCACCCGGCCGAGGAAGCCGTCTCGTTGACGCTCGCCGCCGTTGACATCGCCCCGCGCCCAACGGTTCTCCATTTCGAAATGCGACAAGTTGCCATCGAGCGGTCCGACGCCGCTGACATACGCGAAGCCGCGTTGGTGGAGCCGTGCGAGATTCTCATTGACCCCAAGCTGATCGGTGAGTTCGAGCATCTCGCCTTCGGGAATCGCGTTCTGTGGCCGGAGGTCGTAGTAGGTGCCGCTACCGAATGGAACGAGCGTATTGAGGCCGTCGTTGCCGCCAGCTAAATCGATTATGACGAGCACGCGACTGCCTGCTCGGTCGTCGAGGCGCGAACCCATCGATGCCGCAGGAGCCGAGATCCCCGAGACCCCAACGTTCGTTGCCTCGGACGTTGCATCCCCGAATCGCCCGCAGGCACCGAGCGAAGTCGCCGCCCCCGCGGCCATAAGTTGTTGAATGAATCGGCGCCGATTGAGCTGGGGCCCTGAGAATCTGGTTGGGTAGATAGTCATGCGAGGTTGAACTCCGGTGTGCAGAGGGTCGAGCGCCAGCGGACGAGCTGGGCCGTTTCAGGGTCGAGCTGTCCCGCGGCCCTGTCGACCTGCTCAAGCGCGGCGAGCGTGCTGTCCGACAGTGTGAACAGGCCGAGGCGCTCTGTGATGTCGCGTGTCGTGTCGTGTGCGGGAGGCCGCTCCTCGCCGATGAGACTCCAGGTCAGTTGGGAACGCTCGGAGAGCGAGCCGACGCTGAGCCACCGCGTGTCACGTGGCCATCCTCCAACATTTGGCGGATAATACGGCACTTGTTCAAGTCCTTGGAGCGCCCAGTAGTCACTGGGCGCAAGGTCGAGTCCGGAGTGTGCGGCCAGCCACCACTCAAGCCCCGATCTCGGTCGATTCAGACGGGCAATGAGAAACTCAGAACTCGACAGCACGCGACCGACAAGCGGCCTGATCTCGAGGTCATTGTCTTGCCACCACATCCCAAGCTCAACTGGATCAGGGGGTGGCGAGCCGACAAGGTCGGTCCACAGAATCGAAGCGATGCGTTGGGCCGTTGCCGGATGGTCGCAGAGCCGATCAACAATGCTGGCGGTGTCCCAGTTGCGCTGTTCTCCCATGAAGATGAGCGGTGCAACGAACGAGTTTGACCGATCGAACTGCACGACGGCGTGGCCTTCTTCATTCGGGTCTTCCCTGATCACCCAACCGGCGAGTGCTCGTGCGGCGCCGCGGACGTCATCCTGGGAGTAGTTCGGCTGCGAGGGTTCGCCCGGCCCGAGTGTGAAAAGCTCCATGAGTTCCCGAGCCAGATTCTCATTCGGGTTACTCGCAATCGACCCGTTGGCAGTTAGGAAACCGAGCAGCAGACCATCGACAACGAACGCCTGGAGGAGGTCTCGAAAGTTGCCGAGAGCATTGGTGCGTAGCAACTGGAGTTGGTCACCGATCTGGTGATCGCTGCGGGCAGAGTCGCCGCTGCTGGTGAGTATGGTGTGCCAGAACCACGTCATCCGTTCATGGATCCCGGCGTCGGGACTGAGCATTCGGTCGAACCACCACTTAAGAGTGTCTTGCCATTCGCCTCGAGGCGGCTCATCGGTATTTGGCTTGGCATCGAGTGCCCAGTTGACCGCCGCGTCGGCGTCCTTCACTTGCTCTAGCGCATCAGGGTGCGCCGCCATCGTTGCTCGCCGTAAGACGTGGGCTGCTGCTGCGCGCTGTGGGTCCAGTTCGGTGTACGCCATGGCGACACCTTAAGAAATGGACCGTGAAGTCTCTATGAGCACCGCCTTCATGCTTTCTTCATGGACTTCGTGGGACACTGCCGGGATGCGAATTCTTGTCGTCGAAGACGACCCAACACTCGGGAAAGTGCTGAACCGAGCGCTTTCTGAAGAGGGGTACGCCGTCGATGTCGCACCCACCTACCACGGCGCCATTGAGCACCTCATGGTGAATGAGTACGATCTGCTCGTAGTCGATGTGGGGCTTCCTGACGGAGATGGGCTCAGCCTTTGTCGGGCCGTTCGGGCCGGAAACGACGGGTTGCCCGTCGACGCGCCCATTTTGTTGCTCACCGCTCGCGACGGACTATCAGACAAGGTTGCTGGGCTTGACAGCGGCGCCGACGACTATCTCACGAAACCGTTTGCCTACCCGGAGCTTGCCGCCAGAGTTCGAGCACTTCTTCGGCGAAACCCGGCCCGTCATCAACCGGTGCTCGAGAGTGGCGATGTCAGGCTTGATCCGGCCAGCCACACCGTATGGCGGGGCGCAATCATGATTCCATTGACGCCGAGGGAGTTCGGTCTTCTGGATTATCTGCTTCGTCATCCAGGCGAAGTGGTGAGTCGAGAGGCGCTGCTTGAGCATGTCTGGGACGCTCACTACGACGGATTGTCTAATGTGGTGGACGTGCATGTAGCGAACCTGAGACGCAAGCTCACCTTTCCCGACAGTCCGGCGCCGATCGAAACCGTCCGTGGCGTCGGCTTTCGGATGACGCCATGAGCGCAGATGTGCCGATCAAGCAGCGCCTCGGCGTCGCAGTTCTCGCCTCTGCTCTGGTCTTCGGCCTCGGTCTGCCACTCGCCATAGCTGGTTACCGTTCGGCTTCGTCGGAGATTCGCGAGCGCACCATTGCCGACGGTGAATCTCAGATCACTGCGGCGCTCATGCACTTCATCAACGAGAACGTCGAAGCCCCCGGCAACGTGTGGCGAGTGAACGTCGCCGATGAGTGGTCGGACCCCATCGGAGAGGTGTGGACGACCCCGCCGCTGCTCGGACTGGCAGAACCTGCGGTCGGCGGGACTGCCATTACCGACTACGAATACGAGGGGCGGTGGACAGCGGTTGCGTCGTGGGTCGCCGGCGATGATGTTCTTGTCACCGTTGTCGACCGCGAACCGGAGACGTCGGCCCGGCGATGGGCTGCGATCCGATGGTTTGGCAGCGCGCTAGTGGCTGCATTGGCGGCAGGGCTCATTGGGTGGATTGCGTCCCGGAGGCTGGCGGCTCCTGTTCGTCAAGCTCAGCTCGTCAATAGCGACTTCATCGCTGATGCGGCTCACGAACTCCGCACGCCACTTTCAATAATCCAGGCCTCCGCAGGGCATGCGCTGTCGCGCGATCGTGATGCCAGTCAGTATCGCGAATCGCTTGAAGAGATTCTCGAGGCGACGGAGCGGGCTGGGTCGTCGGTCGGAGAACTCCTCGAGTTTGCCAGGCTCGAATCGGGCCAGTCGACGGTGCGGTCGGCGCCGCTGCGGCTCGACCTGCTGGTTGAAGAGGTCGCAGCATCGGTCAGGGTCGATGGCACCTCGGTCGAGGCCGACGTGGGGGACGGCGTGGTAGTTGATGCCGACTACAACCTCATTCGTCAGGTGGTCGACAACGTCACAAGGAATGCCGCGGCGCGGGCCGAAAAGGTCGTGCTCCGCACACGGATGGAGGCGACGGGCGCGATCATCGAGATCGCCGACAACGGGCCAGGCTTCGACCCCGGACTACTCGACCACGTGTTTGAGCGATTTCGTCGGGGCGACGAGTCAGGTTCGGCCGGACTCGGAATGTCGATCGCCCGCACGATTGTTGAGCTTCACGGTGGCACGATCGCGGCGGCTAACCAGCCAGAGTCTGGTGCTCTGGTAACGATCGAACTGCCCTTCCGTCAATAGACACAGATTCAGCAGGCTCAGCGAGCTGAAGAGTGGCGTTTCTGCCACTCACCAGCGAGATCGCGAGCTTCGACCTCGAGGCCAATCGAGCGGTAGGCGGCTCGCCACGAACGATGAGTCTTGAGCCCCTTCACGAAATCGGCGAGGTACGAGCTCAGGAAACGGCGGGCTCCGAGCTCCTTCCACTGCCGGACATGGACCAGTTCGTGGGCCAGGAGCACGCTGTACGCGTCGGTACTAAGCGACTGTTTGAGCAGCACGATCGGCCCAAGCGTCATGCCGTCGTAGCCACCAGGGATGAAGGGCACGGAGATCAGCCGGGTCTTCGCTCTTAACTCGGGGGAGATGTGGTCGTACAGATCGAGCTCAAAGGCCGAGAGGCGGCGCGAGGAAGGGCGGAGCTTGGCCAACCCGCCAACGGATCGTTTTGGCTGGCTAGCCTTCCACCGGCTCATGCGCGATCCACCTTGTCCCAATCCGCCCGGGTGATTCGGTAGACGTCGGCGGTGATGTCGGGAGCGATTGTCGTTTGTTGCTCACGCGTCATGGACGTTCGGGTCGCGATCGTTGCGCCCCGGACGTTGTCGGGATGCACAATGGCGACAATCGCCTCGAAATTGTGAGTAGCGAATCCCCAGTCGAGGACTGCGGTTGCGGCTTCAAGGCCAAACCCTTGCCCCCAATAGGAAGTGGATAGTCGCCACCCAATCTCAACGGTTGGCATGATTTCTGGCGCATACGTAGGAAGGCTCAGGCCACAGAAGCCGACGAAGTCGTTGGTTGACTGCTCGATGACGGCAAACGCGCCATAACCGTGGGTATGCCAGAACCGTTGATATCGATTGAGCCGGTCAGCGACCTCAGCATCGGTAAGGGCGCGTCCCGAGTTGACGTAGCGCATAACTTGCGGGTCTTGACATATCGCGGTGTATGGCGCCGTTTCGGCATCTGTCCATGAGCGAAGGATGAGTCGTGGCGTCGCCAGCGTGGGGATGCCCCACTCTTCGTCTTTTTGCAGATCGGCCGTAGCCTTACTCATCTGTGAGCTCTCGTTCTTCAAATCGACCCGTATCTACGTCCCGTCAGCTTGCCCGAAATCTTCGGCTGGCACGACTCGGCGCAAAAAGTGGCGGCCGTCTCGCCGTCTCCAAGGCGCGCCAAACCTTCGCGTCGGCCGAGCGGAAGGAAGAGCTACACCTCGACTTCCAGATGAAGACGGCGGAAGACGTCACTCGCGAGCTCGGCAATATGAAGGGCGCGATGATGAAGATCGGCCAGATGGCGAGCTACCTCGACACTGGGCTTCCTGAGCACGTACGCACCACTCTCGCCTCACTCCAGCACGATGCGCCGCCGATGACGCCAGAGCTATCGTCGGCCACCTTGACCGAGGCGCTCGGTCGTCCGCCTTCTGAAGTCTTCGCGGAGTGGGACGCCGTGCCAATTGCAGCTGCATCTATCGGTCAAGTACACCGAGCGATCACCCACGATGGCCAGGCGGTCGCCGTCAAGCTGCAATACCCCGGCGTGGCCGATGCTGTTGCCGCTGATCTCAACAACGCAGGCTGGCTCTTCTCCGCGATGTCCTCGATGTTCCCCGGACTCGACCCAGAGCCGATAGTCGCCGAGCTGAAGGAGCGACTCGCCGAAGAGCTCGATTACGTCCTTGAGGCGAAGAGTCAGCAGTACTACGCCGACTTTTTCGATGGTCACCCCATCATCACGGTGCCCCATGTGCTGTCCGAGCTAAGCGGCCCGACGGTGCTTACCACGCAGCTTGCGTCAGGAGTGCGTTTCGATGAGGTAAAGACCTGGTCGCAGGAAGAGAAGAATCTCACGGCCGAGACTCTCTTTCGGTTCAGCTTCGGTTCGATCTACCGGCTCGGCGTTTTCAACGGCGATCCTCACCCTGGCAACTATCTGTTCGAACCGGGTGGCAAAATCACGTTCCTTGATTTTGGTCTGGTCAAACGGTTTACCGCTGACGAGACCACGCTCTTCGAAGACCTCATCACCTCAATGGTGATCGACCGAGACATCGCAGAGTTCCGACGCATCATCATTTCTGCCGGCCTGCTCTCAGCCGAGTCGCAGGTGGCGGATGACGTCGTGCTCGAGTACTTCTCGTTCTTCTACAACTACGTCATGGACGACAAAGTCATCACCATCGACGACGACTACGCCGCCAGTGGTGTTCGGCAGATATTTGAGCAAAAGGGGCCGTTCGCCGAGCTGAAGAAAGAGCTGAACGTGCCGCCATCGTTCGTGTTGCTCCAGCGGATCACCCTTGGGTTGATGGGGCTCTTCGCCGATCTCGACGCCACTGCCAATTTCCGACTGCTTGCTGAGGAGCTTTGGCCATTCGTGATGGGGCAGCCGTCAACCCCGATGGGCGAAGTAATCGCGGCGTTCCGCCGTGATGCGGGCGACGACTTCTGGGGCCTGTAGATCCTCAGCAGTTCGTAGTGTCGGCCGATAGGAGACGATTCCTCGTCGACCTCGTGTTCTCGCCTCCGGCGCAATCGTCGCCCTACTCGCTCTGGCCCTGACGCGCCCGTTCTCGTCGCCAGTCAGGTTCGATCCGAATACGCCAGCGATTGAGCTCTCATCAATCGCGGACGGCGTTTTCGCCGACTTAACTGCACTGCCGTTTCGCGTAGAGGAGCCCTTCTCTAACCCTGAAGATGCCGCGCTTGGCTACCTCTTGAGTTCGGCCGTCGACACGGGCTCGGGCTGGGAGATACCTCTCGACAAACATGACGTTGCGGCAGACCAACTTGCCTTCGCCTTGCTCACAAAGCGTGTCCCGTTCGAGCGCTCTGGAGTCGATGGAAACACCCTCTCCGGGCGCGGCGATGTGCCAACGTGGGATGCGGCCAGCCCTGGCGCGGTGATCGCAGGGGTCGCTCACCTGCACGGGAATCGCCGAGGACTGATCGGGTCAGCCGACGAGGCTGGCGTCATCGCTGAGCTTGCTCGTGTTAGCGGAATCGAAACCGTGACACGGCCGGGCGATGAAGGACCAGACCTGTGGGCGACTGGAAGAGCCTCGCTCGTCGCGCTCTCTGAACTCGCGAACCTCTGTGGCACCGATGTTGCGTTGCGCGGAAACGTGTCATGCGATGACGCTGATCCGGTAAGTAACCTGCTGGCTAACGAGGCTCAGTGGAAGCTAGCCACCACCGGCCCGCTCCAGCCGGGAGCGCCCGTGTTTCCGTCGAATGAAGACGGCGGGGTCGGCTGGAATAATCGAGAAGCGCAGTCATACCGACCAGACCTTGCTCGATTTGCCGATGGAACGCTTGAACTGATCGCGGTCGAGAACCCATCGCCGAGCACGCTTTCGCTTCCGTTCGCGAGCGCCATGGTGATGAGCAAGACCGAGTTTGGATTGGGCCGAATCGACATCATGGCTCGGCTCCCGGAAGGCGATGGGCTATGGCCGGCGCTGTGGCTGCTCGATGCTGCGGCGTGCGAAGCGCCCGGACGCTGCGCCGGCTATGAGTCAACGGACTACCACGAAATCGACATTGTCGAAACTGACGCCGCCGAGCCGCAAGTGCTCCACACCTCGGTGCATTGGTACGACGAGCGAGTGCGAACCGAAACGGCAATATCCGACACGCTGAACGTCAGCGATGGCAAGCCCCATTTGTTTTCCCTCGTACGAAGGCCGGGGCTGCTTATCTGGCTCATCGATGATCAAGAGGTGTTCCGTGTCGCTGGCCCGGCCGACGCCGAGTTTGGCCCTCATCGGACCGCGCCGATGTATCTCATCGCGAACCTCGCGGTTGGGGGATCATTCGCCGGTGACACGCTTCTTGGCCCGTCGTCGCAGTGGTGGGGCGATGCTCGGGTTCCTGACACCTTCCCCAACGTCGGGTGGACCGAAGCAACCCTCGGGGTCGATTCGATCTCGTTTACGCCCCTTTAGTCATCGCCCGGATCGAGTTGGTGCTGGTCGTTGTGGTGCTGGGCAATGCCCCTCTGGGCACATGTCTGGCCAAGCCGGGTGCTCGCCGACAGCGAGCCGTGCGGCGCCAGTGAGTTGTTCTTCGACCAGATCAGCGATCATCGACACGAAGGCCGGATCGGTGCCAACGGTGTTCGCCCGTTCCATATCGAGGCCAAGCTCTTTGGCCTTCTGTGCTGCGAGGGTGTCGAGGTCGTAGAGAACCTCCATATGGTCGCTGACGAAGCCAAGCGGGCAGACGACAACGGCATCGACCCCTAGCTCGGCGACATCGCTGAGGTGATCGCCAATGTCGGGCTCTAGCCACGGGACCTGCGGCGGCCCGCTTCGACTCTGATAAACGAGATCCCAAGCAAGTGGCTCATCAAGGCCTTCGACTACGAGGCCTTTGACAACCAGGCGAGCGGCCTCGGCGAGCTGGTCTTCGTAGTCGCACCCTGCGGCCATCGATTGGGGGATGCTGTGGGCCGTGAACACGAGCCGAGGTGTTGCAGAGGACCGTTCGGCGAGCCGCCCAATTGCTTCTCGCACCCGATTGGTGAGTGGGTCGATGAAGCCAGGATGATTGTAGAACAGGCGGAGTTTCTGGAGTCGGGGCGATCGATCGCCAGCGACGCCGACTGCTCGATCGAGGTCTTCTCGATACTGCCGGCATCCGGAATAGGAACCGAATGCTGAAGTGGCGAACACCAGAGTGTGCTGTGCACCATCATTTGCCATTTGGGCGACGGTGTCTTCGACGAGAGGGTCCCAGTTGCGGTTGCCCCAGTAAACGGCGAGGTCGAGGGATCGCCGCGAGAACTCATCGGTGATCGCGGCGAGCAACGCGCGATTGTGGCCGTTTATAGGGGAGCGCCCTCCAAACAGTTCGTACTGCTTTGCTACAACCGCGAGCCGCTCGTCTGGAACATTCCGCCCGGCAGTGACCTTTCGGAGAAAGGGGAGCACGTGCTCTGGCTCTTCTGGTCCGCCAAACGACAACAGCAGGAAGCTATCTGGTGCTGGCACGATTATTGATCAGCGCTCCGCGCCGCGAGAACGGCACGTCGACTAGGCGAACGAGGGACGAAGCCAGCCGCGGCTCGCTCTTCATCGTTTTCGCCGCCCCAGAATCCGTGTTCAAGGTTGAGTCGGCCTGACTCTCGGCAATCGAGCCTGACTGGACAGACCATGCAGTACGACCGGGCCACGGCCTCTCGTTCGGCCCGGCGCTCAGGTCGTTCTGAGCTCGGTCCGAAGAACAAGTCGGTGACGCCTCGGCAGAGGGCATCGACTTGCCACTCCGTTGATAGCTGGGTGCGCTTGAGCTTCACTGCGACTGCTCCGTTTCGTGGCGACCGGGTGACCGAATCTAGCAGGAACCGCGTGAGGTGCCATTTCACGACTCACGGTCTTCGGGAGGTTAGGGTGATGGCTCGATCGAACCGGACTGCCCTGACCAATGCCTTCTGATGTACCTCCACCTCAAGTTGCTCCTGGTTGGTATCCCGACCCTCGCCGCCAATTCGAGCTGAGGTGGTGGGACGGCAACCTGTGGACCGAACACACGCACAACTACGATCAATCGCCCCAGACGGGCTCTCGATCGGACTGGCTTGGCCGAACGATCAAGGCAGTAGCAAGTAGGGCAGGACACGTTTTTACGCTCACGTTGTTACTTGCCGCCGTTCCCTCTGTGTTGACCACACTGGCGGTCTGGTGGGCTGTCGACGGCGTTGTCCTGACCATTACGCAGGCGCCGGCCGAGGACATCGCAGTAACCGGGTTTGACCAGGGCCGGATTCTTCCTCTCGCAGCAGCGATCGTGATGTCGTTTCTTGTATCCGTAGCGCTAGGTGCGGCCCTTCGACGTCAGACGGTGGCTGCCGACGCAGGCCGAAGCGACTCGTGGGCGGTTTCACTACGGGCAACCGTCCACCGTTTGCCCAGATTGCTCGGTACGTGGATTTCATGGGCTCTGGTTCTGGTTGTCGCGTCGATAATTGGGCTTGTAGTTGTTTCGATCGTGGCTGTCGCCGCACCGGTTCTCCTCTTGCTGATCATTCCCGCAGTGCTTGCGTTGGGATGCCTGTTTCTCATCCACGTTGGACTCGTGCCGGCGGCGGCCGCTCTGGCGCCAAAGGGTGTAGGTGCCTGGCGCCAGTCGTGGGAGGCTCCGAAGGGCCGTCGCATAGATTTTCTCGTTCGCAGTTTTCTGATCTGGGCTATCACGCTCGGTTTCCAGTTCTTCGTAGGCACGTCATTCTCTAGCCTGTCTGGCGCAGGCGGCGATGGTCTCGACCCCGAAGCCGACATTCTTGAGCTGACGCGCTCGAGCTTCCTTGGATCGAACCTCGCGCTCGCGGTTGGGTCCGGCTTGCTGGTCGCCATTATCGGAGGCTTTGCGATTGCGACGAGAGCGGCCGGGTATGGGCTTCTTTACAAAGAATCAGGGGGAGCCATAGACGATGCCCTCCAGTGACCCGCACGCTGAACTGCAGGTTGAGCAGGACTACCTCGACAAAGCGGGCCGGCTGCTCACTCAGATGCAGGAGCGCACTGCCGTGGTGAAGGCGGCGAGTGACCGAGCGGTTCGAGAAGAGAACACCGTTGATGCCCGCATTGCCCAGTGGCATCTTCTCCAGCGCCAGAATGCGCTCGCCGCAGGCAGCGGCCCACTCTGTTTCGGTCGTATTGACGACGAAGAAGGTGACCGCTGGTATGTCGGACGGCGCCACGTCGAAGATGCGCAGAGCAATGCCGTTGTCGTCGACTGGCGAGCCCCAGTATCTGCCCCGTTCTATCGAGCAACCGCCGTCGACCCATGTGGGCTGATTCATCGCCGCCGTTTCAGTTGCGACGGTGCCGAACTGCTCGCTATCTTCGACGAAGACCTCACCGATCCCGACGGCGAATCACATGGTGGTCTTCCTGATCCATTGCTCGCTGAGCTCGAGCGCAGCCGCACCGGGCAGATGCGAGACATTGTGTCAACCATCGCGGCCGAGCAGGACGTCATCATCCGCTCGGGGCTCGATGAGTTGTTGATCGTCCAGGGTGGTCCAGGAACCGGGAAAACCGCAGTCGGACTGCACCGAGCGGCGTACCTTCTGTTCTCGCACCGTGACCTGTTGCACGAGCAACGCGTCTTGGTCGTAGGCCCTAACCCTGTGTTCCTTCGCTATATCGCCGACGTGCTCCCCTCGTTGGGCGAGACATCGGTAGTGCAGACCACGCTGTCAGGGCTTCTCAGCGCTCGGTTTAGGGTGCGAACCTCAGACGCCGATGCGGTCGCTGCGGTGAAGGGCGATATCCGCATGGCGAGTGTCATCGCGCAGCTCATCTCTGACAAGCTCACCGTGCCTTCTGACGGCCTCGAGCTGAGGTCGGCGCTCGCCGTGGTTCGCATGAGCGAGACCGATCTCGTCCAGCTCCAGAAGCAGGCGTTTGGGCGAAACCTCCCGGTCAACAAGAGCCGTGAGACCTTCAGGACGATGATCGCCCAAGAGGCTTGGCGTCGGCACTCGGCCCGCGCCGGCGTCGATCCGGCCGAGCAACCACACTTCACTCGCGGCCTCCTCAACGATGGATCGTTTAAGAAGGCGTTTGACAAGATGTGGCCAAACTTGTCGGCGCCCGTGCTCGTACGCGAGCTGCTTGGCTCGCCGACGAAACGACGTCGCGCCGCTGACGGGATCTTGACTCGGGCCGAGCAAGACTTGCTCGTCCGCAAAACGTCAAAGAAGCTGGCTGACGAGGCCTGGAGTGCGCCCGACATGCCCCTCATCGACGAGGCCACACTCCTCACCACCGGGGTGCCAACCACCTACGGGCACGTCGTCGTCGATGAGGCACAAGACATATCGCCGATGGGGCTACGGATGCTCGCACGGCGGGCTCGCAAGGGCTCGATGACGGTGCTCGGCGATCTGGCCCAGGCGACAGCGCCGGCGTCGACGAGGTCGTGGGACGATGCGCAAGCGGTGCTGAGCGCCGCCGTGCTTGGCGAGTCGTCGCTCCGGCTCTGCGAGCTGACTGTCGGCTACCGAGTTCCCTCGTCGATTCTCGATGTGGCAAACGCATTGCTGCCCGAGGCCGCACCCGGCGTAACCCCAGCTCGCTCGGTTCGACCGGGTGGCGACCCGCCGCTGGTAGTCCGCACCACACCCGAACTCCTTGCCGCCGCAGTGGTGTCTGAGGTCGCCGCCCTGAGCCATGGCACCAGCGTCGCCGTGGTCGGCGTAGATGAGCATCTCGTTTCGGTGAAGGCCGAACTCGACCGCGCCGGGGTCTCCAACAACCGTGCGGGTAACGATGCGCTTGCTGGTGCGAGTGCCGTCACCCTGATCGAGCCTGACCAGGTCAAGGGCCTCGAATTTGATGCAGTGATAGTGGTTGAGCCTGCGGCCATCGCTCAGCTTGAGCATGGCTTACGGCGGCTCTACGTGTCACTCACCCGAAGTGTCCAGAGTCTCGGCATCGTCTGCAGCCGGCCCCTCCCAGGGGCGATCGAGACGGGCCTCCGGAAGAGTGAAGCAGCCATCGACGACATCGCCTAGGTCTGAGGGAGTGTCGTTCTTGCGCCAGAAGAAGAGTCGATCCAGTAGTTTCACCGACCTAGTTTGGCACGAACCGGGCGCCCTTGTCTTAGATGTCGAGGAGCTCAGGGTTGATCAGGCTTGAGTTGTCGATGATGTAGTCCTTGCGACTAGCGACATCTGATCCCATCAGAATCTCGAACAACTCTGCGGCGTCGCTCGCCTGCTCGCCCGCGGCCATGGTCATCCGCTTCAAAATTCGTGTTGCGGGGTTGAGGGTCGTTTCGGCGAGCTCTTCGACGTTCATCTCGCCAAGACCCTTGAAGCGCTTCCACTTCTCGATACCAATGCCGAGTTCGTCCGAGATCTTGTTTCGCTCGGCATCGCTATAGGCGTAGTGCTGAGTACCTCGATATTTGACGGCGAACAGGGGTGGTTGTGCCGCGTAGACATGGCCAGCCTCGAGTAGGGGGCGCATGTGATGATAGATGAGCGTTAGCAGGAGACAGCGAATGTGGCTGCCGTCGACATCGGCGTCGCACAAGATGATGATGCGGCCGTAGCGGGTGGACGCCAGATCGAAGTCTTTGCCTGAACCTGCACCGATTGCAGTGATGAGAGCTTGAGCTTCGGTGTTATCGACGACCTGCTTGAGTGATGCTTTGCCCGCATTGACGACCTTGCCCCGCAGGGGCAAGACAGCCATGATTTCTGCGTCGCGACCTGCCTTTGCCGGGCCAGCGGCCGAGTTGCCCTCCACGATGAGGAGCTCGGAATCTGGACCATGGAGACGGCAATCTGCAAGTTTGTCTGGCAGTCCAGTCGAGCCGAGGTTGGCGGCTTTCCGCCTCGCCTCGAGGGCCTGCTTCGACATGACCCGGTTGAGGACGGCGTTGGTCATCTTCTCGCGAAGGGCGTTGATCTGGGTTTTTTTGCCTCCACCATTGGACCAGTCGGTAAAGCCAGCTTTGAAGCTTTCGTAGACAATGCTTCGGATCGCCGGCGTGCCGAGCTCTTGCTTGGTCTGGCCCTTGAACTGAGGCTCGGGGAACGTGACCTTGACGGCCGCGATGAGACCCTCTTGCACGTCGGCTGGTTGGGCCCGGTCCTGGTTTGACTTTGCCAGCTTCTTTAGCTTTTTGGCGTCGTTGAGCAAGGTGTCGTTTGCGACAAACGAAAGTGCCCCGGTGAACCCGGCGATGTGGGTGCCGCCTTCAGAGGTCGGGATGGTGTTGACGAAGCTCACGATCTTGCTGTCGTAGCCCTTGACCCAACGAGCCGCGATATCGACCGTGCACTCGCGGGTGACGGTCGTCATTTTGCCGTCGACGGGAACCGTCTCTTCAAAGGTCACTTGATCGTGAATAGTCAGGATGTCAGTAACGGCTTCGCCGACCGACAGCGTCTCGACGTAGTCCGCGAGTCCACCGGCGGCAACAAACTCTTCTGGATCGGTGCCAGCACCGCGGCGATCGTGGAGCTTGATGTGCAGACCAGGAACCAGGAAACAGACTCGAGAAACGTGTTCACGAACGTCCTGGTATTCGATACGAGCCTCGGAGTCGAAGATCTGCTCGTCGGGCCAGAACCGAACCCGCGTGCCGGTGCGGTTTGCGGGAATCGACTTGATCTTCGCCAACTTCGAGCCTGGCTTGAAGGTTCCGCTCTTGAGGTAGTTGCCAGGGAGTCGTTCGTTGAAAACAAGTCGCCACGTGGCACCGTCTCGATCGACTTCGGCCACAACCTTCTGGGCTAACGCGTTGACGACTGACGCGCCAACCCCGTGCAGTCCGCCAGAGGCGCCATAGGCCCCAGACCCGAACTTGCCACCAGCGTGCAATTCGGTGAACACAACCTCGAGTGCAGTGCGACCGTCTGGCTTCTTGTCGATTGGGATGCCGCGGCCGTCGTCGGAGACTTCGATTGAACCGTCGCGATGGAGGATGACCTCGATGTGCGAGGCGAACCCAGCGGCGGCTTCGTCAACACCGTTGTCGATGATTTCCCACACCAAATGATGAAGCCCGCTAGAGCCGGTGCCGCCGATGTACATGCCTGGCCGCTTCCTGACCGCGTCAAGCCCTTCGAGGACCTGGATCTGCGAGGCGTCGTAGGTTTGTTTCTTTGCTACCACCGGAGGTCTCCAAGCGTAAGTACACGGTTGGCCAGAGCAGAGCTGCCACCATCACGACGGGTTGGCCGCATTGCGAATGATTCGGGCGTGTTGTCTGGCTTGGTTGGCGCATCGGCCTGGCCGATAACGGCGACGATGCGATCAGGAATGCCGACCCACGCGTAGTCGAGTCGGTGTTCGTCTTTAAACTTTGTGATCCTGACACCACTCGTGCCGCGGCCCTTTGACGGGATCTCGTCGACCGAGGTGGCCTTGCCCGTTCCGATGTCGGAGATCGTAATGATCACCGACCGGTCGAGGGCAGTACCGGCCGCGACAACTCGTGCGTTGCCCTTCAGCGATATGCCGGCGACGCCTTTTGAGCTGGCACCTTGGATGCTGATGCCATTTGCCGGGGTGCGCAGGGCCTGCGCGTCGTTGGTGACCAGTACGACATCGTCGCCATCTGCCACCGGTAGAACTGCGACTAGGCGGTCGCGGTCGGCCAGCTTCATAATGGTTCGACCGCTTTTGAGGTCGGCGGCGACGGCACGGTCGAGCCGTTTGACTGTACCGAGGGCGGTAACGAGCAGTAGAGGGTCTCCGGTGTTGTCGAAGAGTCCCAACACCGATTCGCCTCGGTCTGATCCAAAGCACTCACTTGCGTCTTTGCCCCGGCTTCGGCCGCCGACTTCTGGCAGGTCGGCGGCGAGGACTTTGAGTACTCGACCGCTGCTCGTAAAGGCCATTACCGTGCCTTGCAGCGTGGTAGTGACCGCGGACGTGATCACATCGTGGCGGCTGGCGGTGTAGCTTCGGCTCGTCCCAACGGCATCTCGACCGATGATGCCCGATACAGCGAGTGTCACGGTGCACGGGTCGTCTGGCGCGTCGGCCTGAGCGATCTCTTGCAAGACGGCCACATCGGGGATTTCGTCAGGTGAGATGATTCGAGTTCGCCGCTGCTTACCGTACTTTTCGGCAACCTCGCCGAGTTCGCGAAGCACGATGGTCCGTTGCCGTTGCTCGGAGCCAAGTATCTTCTCAAGATCTTCGATCGTTTTTAACAGCTCGGACTTCTCGACGACAAGTTCGTCGTAGGCGAGTGCGGTGAGTCGTCGTAAGCGGAGCTCCAGCACGTACTCGGCCTGGGTCTCTGACAAGGACAGCTGATCCATGAGGCGAGTGCGGGCTTCAGCTGAGTCGCTTGACGTGCGAATGATCGAGACAACGAGGTCGATGTTGTCGATTGCGATGAGGAGGCCCTCGATGATGTGGAAACGCTCTTGTGCCTTCCTCAATCGGAACTGGCTTCGCTTGACGACGACGTCGAGTCGGTGAGCGATGTAGTGGGTGCAGAGCTCGTAGAGGCCGACTGTGGTTGGCACCCCGTCGACGAGCACCACGTTGTTTGCCCCGAAGGTCTCTTCGAGTGGGGTAAGGCGGTAGAGCTGCTGCAGCAGTAGATCGGGATTGACGCCCGTCTTGCATTCGATGACGAGTCGCATGCCCGACTTGCGGTCAGACAGGTTCTTCACGTCGGCGATGCCATTAACTTTGCCGCCGTTGATGAGCTCTTTGATTTTGCCCATCACCCGCTCGACCCCAACGAGGTAGGGAAGCTCGGTGATGACGAGTCCTTGTCGATGCCTGGTGACGTTGACGACCTCGGCAGTGGCCCGGATGCGGAAGGTGCCGCGACCGGTTTCGTAGATCTCTCGTAGGCCCTCATCGACGACCATCGCCCCGGTAGGGAAATCGGGCCCGGGAAGTACCTCGAGCAGCTCGTCGATGGTTGGCCGAGGCCGGCGCTTGGTCATCACGAGTTTGATGGCCTCGTATGCCTCGATCAGGTTGTGAGGCGCCATGTTGGTCGCCATACCGACCGCAATGCCGGAGGTGCCGTTTACGAGCAGGTTGGGAAGGAGCCCAGCGAGGTAGGCGGGTTCGTTGAGTTCGCCGTCGTAGGTTGGCCGGAACTCAACAGTTTCTTCGTCGATCTCACCAAGGAGATCGAGCGCAGCGTCGGTCAGTTTGCATTCCGTGTAGCGATAGGCCGCCGGCGGATCATCGAGACTGCCGAAGTTGCCCTGTGGGTCGATGAGGGTGACCGGTCGGGCGAAGTCTTGGCCGAGTCGCACGAGCGTGTCGTAGATAGCGCCGTCGCCGTGGGGATGGAACTTGGCCATCACATCGCCAACTACGTGAGCGCATTTTCGATGGGGACGATCGGGGTAGAGGCGCATCTCGCGCATCGAATACAGAATTCGACGCTGGACCGGCTTCAGGCCGTCGCGGATATCAGGAATCGCTCGGGAGGTGATAACCGACAACGAGTACGCCAAAAACGACTCGCCAAGCTCTTCGGACACCGGTACATCGACCACTTCGCGTGCGAACGGAAGGAGTTCGCCTTGTGCGTCATTCGAACGGGTTGCCATTGCGGCCTTTCAGGGGATCCACTTAGGGTCGAAACCCAGGGATGGGCGAGCATGGTCGCAGTGTAGGGACGAGGTCTGACATCGAGGTTTCCCGCCACGGCGAACAGATGTGCCATTTTGGCCACACGCGACACCGAAAGGGTGGATGAGGCGAAGAACCGGGTGCGAACGCGAAACAGCGCCCCCCGCAGAAGCGAGCAGCACTGTTTGGTCCTTTGGATAGTTGTAGCGAGCTCGAGCGTTTAGCGACGTCGACGTCGACGGGCTGCGTCGATCTGACGAGCACTCTTAACGACGTTGTTTAGGCGTTCTTTGAGCTGTTCGCCACTTTGCTGGGCTTCGAAATTCAATTCTGGAGCCAACGCTTCAAGGATGGCGCTGACGCTTACGCCCTGCTCGGCGGCAAACCCGTGCCACAGATCGTGTGCATCGTCGGATACGTACGCGTGTAAGGCTTTACGGCCACTATCGTCTGACATTCATGCCCTCTTTTGCTGCTTGTCGAAGCAATGGAACAAGCTTGATCCATGTGCTAGTTGATAATTGAATCACCGACAAGCCTGTGGGTCAACCATTTCGCCCCGAAAACCTTACGCTGGAAGGTCCCTACTTCTGCTGTACTACGCCGTCGCATGGCGAGCGATGAGCGCCTTTACCTGTCGGACACTCGGGTTGACAAGCGATTCTCCGCCGAACGAGATAGTCGGAACGGTCTCATTGCCATTGGCTGCGCTGCGAACGAATGCGGAGTGCTCGGGACTGTCCCAGATGTTGAGTTTCCGGTAGCTGATGTCTTTCTTCGCAAGCCCACGCTCGAGCATGCTGCAGAACGGGCAGCCGGGGCGCCAGTAGAAGTCGATGGTGGTTGTGTCGTTTTCCATAATCAGACGTAACCCGTCAGCCACTCAATCTGTTCCGCATGTAGTGAAACTTGAGTCACCCTAGGCAGGCTCAGCATCGTTCACCGGGCCGTCGAAGTCTTCCACCAGCTCATGACGTTGCACATAGGCCGATACGAAGCCGGTCAACGTGGCCACGAATGGCAATGCTAAGACGGCACCAACCCCTCCGAGCAGTGAGGTTCCCGCGAGAACCGCAACGATAGAAACTCCAGGATGAAGGTCAAGCGTCTGGGCCGTTATCTTGGGTTGAAGCCAGTAGTTTTCGATCTGCTGGTAGATCAGCACTGCGGCGATCACCCAAAGCGCTTTGCCCGGGGAGGAGCCGAGGGCGACCAAGGCGGGGAGGATGCCGGCCAGGTAGGTGCCGATGGCTGGAATGAACTGAGAGACGACGCCAACCCACACGGCGAGGGCGACTCCTGACGGGAGATCAAGAATCGTGAATACGGCGTAGTGGAAGATCCCGGAGATCGCCGCCAGGATGACGCGAGACGAGATGTACGCGCCGGTCTTTTGAGTTGCGAGGTTCAAGACCCGTAGCACTTCGTGTTGTCGGGCTGGCGGAAGGAGAGAACAGAGCGTTCGCCTCATTCTGGGTCCGTCGGCACTCAGGTAGTAGGTGAGGAGGAGCACCGTAAGTATTTGGAAGAAGAGGCTGGCGATGCTCGTTCCGACGCTCACCAGGTTGCCGGCAACGTCGGAGGCCCAGCCTGACACGTCGCCACTCTGGATCTCATCGGCGAGCGAGCGGGTGTCGATCTCAATTCCGAATTGCGAGTTCGCCCACTTCTGACCGCTTTCGAGATAGGAGGGGAGGTTGTCGATCAGGTCGTTGAGTTGGGTGGCGATGAGCTGCCCCATGAGACCGCCAAAAACAAGGAACACGATGACCACGGTGAGCAGGCTGATCGCAGCTCCAATGCTGCGGCGCACCCCCCGTTTTTCAAGCCGGTTTACCATCGGCTCGAGCGCGAACGACAGGAAGAGCGCGAGTGTCACCTGGATGAGCAAACTCTGTAGCCGGTCAGCGAGCGACGCGGTAATCCATAGTGCGGCGCCAACGAGCCACCAGACGACGATTGCTCGCCGTATCTCAGGGCTTAGCTTGTTTGCTCGGGGATCCACCGTGAGACCCTAGCGCGCCATCGAATCGCGTCGGCTCGGCCCCAGAAATCGGGTGGAGCAAATAGGGGGTGGAGTTGGAGATCAGACGCGGTGCCAACGGGCCGTCGGGTCTTTGCATCGTGGACAACGACGAAACCGTCGACGCCAAACCGCTCAAAGTCTCCGCCAGACCGTTGCAGAACGGTTGCGATCGGCTCGCTTGACCATGCTCTCGCAACCTTTGACTCTGGGACCATGAGGTCGCCAACGGAGACAAACGATCGCTCGTCGGCGGGAACCGACATGGCCGCGACGGGGGAGCAGTAGCCGATTGGCTCACGCGACCACCTCACTACCGGGACGGCGGTGCGAAGGAGCCCATCTGGCATCGACGCCAACCACTGGTGGGCCGTGGTTGTATCAGAAATGGGCGGTGGATAGTGGGCCATGACGGCATCTACTGAACGATCCCTCAATCGTTGTCGTATGACTGCACCGGCTATCTCGCCCTTAGCCGCAAGTCCGATGAAAACAGCGGTAGCAGCGGTAGCCCAGCCAGTTTGGCGATCCCAAATCACGACCTCTGCGATACCAGCCACGAAGATGATGGCGCCCAAGATTATCCCTACTCGTGCACTCGTGAGGCGGCTCTTCTCGGGCTCGCCTGTTCTATGCCAAAGGATTGCCGTGAGAACACGACCGCCATCGAGCGGTGCGCCGGGTAAAAGATTGCTGATGGCGAGTACCAGGTTCATCGCGCCAACGAGGAGGAAGACAGTTCCCGCCAACCCATATCCGTCTTCATCGTGAAGCATTCGCGCCAGCCCGATGAGCCCCGCCCCAATAAGGGCGCTGGCGAGCGGCCCAGCAAACGCGATTTGAAACTCGGCCTTGGCCGTTTCGGCCTGTTTGCTCAGTCTGGCGATCCCCCCGAGGAGCCAGAGATTTATCTCGTCGGTACCGATCTCGTGTCGCCGCGCCGCGAGCGCATGACCGAGCTCGTGGCCAAGAATCGACAGGAGGAACACCACTGCGGCCGCGAGTCCCCACACGATTCGACTGGTGAGCCCGGCGTCTGGATCAACACGCGGGAAGCCGACCATCGCGAGCGAACCAGCGACGAACACGACAACCGCGAGCACCGACCAATGCACCTTGATCGGTACTCCTGCAATCTTTCCGCAGCGAAGAGAGAAACCCATCGACGTATTGTGCTCGGTCGTAGCGCTGATTAGGGCGCGGTGTCGGTGATCGAAGCGTTATCTGCGGAACGACACGAGGCCGCCACCGTCGAGCACGATTCGCTGCCCGGTGATCCATGAGCTCGCATCTGAGGCCAAAAAGAGGGCCGCGGAAGCAATGTCGTCGACCTCGCCAAGGCGCTTGAGCGGGTACGACTCGGCGATCTGGTCGCCTGCATCACCTTCCCAGAGAAAGCGGGCAAAGTCGGTCTTGATCAGCCCAGGGCACAGAGCATTGACACGAACGTTCGGGCCGAGTTCCGCGCCGAGCTGCTCGGTCATGTGGATGAGTGCACTCTTTGTGAGGTCGTAGACACCGATCGATGAGTTGGTGAGAAACGCACCAACAGACGAAAGATTGATAACGACGCCGCCGTGCTCTTTCATCCACATGTTCCAGGCCGCCTGAGTCCATTGGAGTGGAGCTGTCAGGTTGACTTGGATCGTTTTGTCCCAACGCGGCATGTCGACGTCGATCATCGGGCCGGCATAAGGGTTAGTCGCCGCATTGTTGACGAGTATGTCGCACGAGCCGAAGGCCTGGATTGCAGCCTCAACCGCAGCGGGCCCCGCATCGGGATCTCCTGTGTTTGCTGCCATCCATTGGCAGCCGTGGCCGATCTCGGCTGCAGCCTGTTCAAGCACATCTGCTTTGCGAGAGACGATGAACACGTTGGCGCCCGCCTCGGCGAACATTGTGGCAATAGCCTTGCCAATTCCTCGAGATCCGCCAGTGATGAGCGCGGTCTTGTTGTCCAGTCGGTGTTCCATGGGTGCACGTTACTCGAACGGGTATTCTCTGCACTATGTCGATCGAACGTTCTCTCGAGGTTCCCGTGAACGGCGGATTCTTGACGGTCGCTGCGTCGGGTCCCGACCCCGCATTGGCTGAACACGTTGTGGTGTTCGTCCATGGCATTACGGCGAATCACACAACGTGGTCCCTAATTACCCGACGGCTGGCTCCTTCGATCGCCGCCTTGGCCGTCGATTTACGCGGTCGCGGCGGCAGCGTTGATCTACCTGAGCCGTGGGGTATGGATGCGCATGCCGACGATCTGGCGTCGGTGCTCAATTATGTGGGCGTCGACGAGTGTGTTGTAGTCGGACACTCGATGGGAGGCTTTGTCGCCACCGCGTTTGGCCGCCGCTATCCCGACCGTTTGCGGGGGGCGGTGTTGGTGGACGGCGGGGTTGCGCTGGCGCAGCCTGCCAACGCCAACGCAGACGATGTGATCGAAGCGGTGATTGGGCCTGCGATGAGCCGCCTTCGCCAGAAGTTCGCCTCGCGAGCCGACTATCAGGCGTTCTGGCGCGCTCATCCAGCCTTTAGCGACGAGGGCGTGTGGAACGAGGCAATCGCGAGCTACTTCGACTACGACATCGGTGGCGTCGAACCGTCGCTCACTAGCCGTGTCAATGAAGCCGCGGTCAGGGTGGATGGCCTCGAGGTGCTTCTCGATCCGATCGCCGCTGACGCCGCCGCTTTACTCGACTGCCCGACTGAACTCATTCGCGTCGAACGTGGCCTGCTCAATCAGCCAGAACCGCTCATTGCGGTCGGAGTCGCCGCTGATCTCGCGCGAGCAAACACCCACGTCCGGGTGACAAGCGTTCCCGCACTGAACCATTACACAATCACGCTTACCCCTGCTGGAGCTGACGCAGTGCTGGCGTCACTGAGACGAGTGTTGCATCGGGTCGAGGCAGAGACCTAGGGCTAGCGATATCCCGCCAGAAGAACCATCACAATCAGCATGACCGCGATGAACGAAACGAAAAGCCATTCAATGCGATCTCGCGTGTCTCGTTCGATCGTCAACGACCCCTCGAGATCTTTCGACCGCCCATTTAGCTCATCAAGTTGTTGTTCGATGGTCGAAATTCTGAGTTGTTTTCCAGCGGCCGCTCGCCGCGCCAACTCGAGTTGCTTGGTGAGACTGCCAAAGCTGTCCTGTAGGTCTTGGAACGCCGCTTCACTCTCGCAGAGTTGCGCTTCAAGTTCTATGGCCGCCTCACGATCACTTGCCGACTGCGACGCCGACACGGTCGAAGAAGCCGCGGGTTCCTTCACGAATGTTCGAAGGCGGCGCAGATCAGAGACGTGCTCCGGGTCGATCGGAGCCAATAGTCGCTCAATCGTTAGGAGGACCCGATCGAGATACGCCGGGTCGTCTGGCAGGCTCAGGTGAGCCCACAGGTTTCGGGCTTCGATGAGCTGACCGATGAGTGGGCGGAGGTCTTCACCAAAGAAGTCGGCGAAAACGGGTCCCCAGAATCGTCGCAAAACGAGAAGTTGGAAGAGTGGATCCGAAGCCCCGTGCTCATTCGCTCGCCCCATTCGGTTCGCCGCGGTTTCTTCCCACGACAGTTCTTCGGAGAAGTATTTGCCCATGCCGCTGTCAACGAACGGTCCAAGGCCGTCCGCGAGGATCTCAAACGCCTCTGCGACGTGGGCGTGCCGACGACTGCTCAAGCTCTGAATCCGGGGCGATTCAAGCGACATGGATAGGGTTCCTCCTTCTCCGCCCTACTATCGGCCGTTTCGCCCCTGGTGTTGAGGACATATCGGCTCCCGTCGATGAACGAGGCCGAATACTCAACTTTTTGCTGCGTATGCCGTTGTGAGGAGGGTGCAAGGTAAAGGTTTCGGCATAAGTCCGGCCGGTGTTGGCATCGCCGGTCTTGGGGCTTCTCTCTGTGCTTTGGTAGGGCTGCGGCTTGGCTACGGCCTCTCTTGGCGCGAGTTGGGTGCAGCTGCGATCGGTGCGATTGCAGCGATCACGGGAAGCACGCTTATTGTCGGTGTGCACACCTGGCGAAACAGAAACAACCAGGTCAGCTTCGCTAAGGCGGCCCACCAGGCTCGTCACGACAGTCTTACGGGGTTGGTCAACCGAACCCAACTATTTGAGGAGCTCGAGCACTCGATTAAGGGGTCGCGCGAGGCTGGCACCGTGCTTGGCGTCATGTTCCTCGACCTTGACCGCTTCAAGGTCATCAACGACTCGATGGGCCACGAAGCCGGTGACGAACTGCTGCGCATCATCGCAGGCCGGCTCAAACACACCGTCCGGGGCAGCGATGTCGTCGCCCGATTCGGCGGCGACGAATTCGTCGTCATCACTCGCGATCTCCTCTCGGAAAAATCCGTCTTGGCCGTCGCGGAACAGATCCTCAAGACCTTCGCCGCGCCTGTTTCGTTGTACGGCAGCAACCTCGTTGTCTCCACAAGTATCGGTGTTGCGATTGCACGGCCTGACGACATGCGCACCGGCGAAGAACTTGTCCGTGACGCTGATGCCGCGATGTACAAAGCCAAGCGGAGCCGAAGCGGATATGCCGTGTTTGACGAGATCCAGCGGCAAGAGGTTACGACCAGACTCGACACCGAGCGAGACCTCACTGCGGCCCTCGACTCGTCGCAGTTCGTTGTGTACTACCAGCCTCTCATCTCAGTGAGCACGCGAACCCTCTATGGGTTCGAAGCGCTCGTGCGGTGGCAACATCCGACGCGAGGTCTGCTCGGCCCTGCCGAGTTCCTGGCGGTTGCGGAGGAAACTGGAATGATGGCCAGAATTGGCGAGATGGTGCTCCGGGAGGCGTGCGCCCAAGCAGCGGTTTGGAATCATCTAAACCCAGACGCCAAACAGGTGAAGATGAGCGTCAATATCGCCGAGCAGCAGTTGCTCGACAGCAGCTTTCCGACCCGGGTGCACGACATCCTCACCTGGTCGAATCTCGATCCATCGCAGCTTCAGCTTGAAATTATTGAAGATGTCGTGATCGATCATCTGGATGGGCTCAGCGTGTTGCGAGAAATTCAGGCCCTCGGAGTCTCTCTTGCGATTGACGACTTTGGCACTGGCCAGTCATCGCTGAGCTACATAAAGCAGTTTGACATGGTCTCGTCGCTCAAGATCGATAAGACCTTCGTTGATGAGATGGGAGGCGCGAGCAGAGCCATCATTGAAGCAATCACTGCTATGGCGAAAGCGCTCGGCCTTGAAGTCATCGCCGAAGGCGTGGAGAACACCGAGCAGGTCCGACAGCTTCTCGGCTACGGCATTGATCTGATGCAGGGCTACCTATTTAGCAGGCCGGTTCCTGCTTCAGACATCGACCCCGCCACTTGGTTTGGGGTGAGGCCAACGGCTGGACCAATTGGTCCAGAGGCTCCAGAGCCGACGCACGCGTTGCATCAAAGTCGACCAGAGCGGCGCGCCTAGTTAGGGTTCGGCCGCCTAGTGTTCGGTAGGTGGAGCGACAAAATCGATAAGTTGCTCGACAGCCCCGACGAGTGGTGCTTCAAGATCGGTGAAGCTGTTGACACGGCCAAGGATCCGCTGCCATAACTGGCCTGAGTCGCCGGTGAAACCGAAGGCCTGACACACCCCAGTCTTCCAGTCAGTCCCTTTCGGGATAACTGGCCACGCGTCAATGCCGAGTACAGACGGTCGAACGGCCTGCCAAATGTCGACATACGGATGCCCTGTGATCAACACGTCGGGGTGATCGATCGTGGCTGCGATGCGTGACTCTTTGCTGTAGTCGACGAGATGGTCAAGGAGGATGCCGAGACGACGCCCGGGGCGGGGTCCGAAGTTGCGCACAACTTCGGCGAGGTCGTCTGCACCGTGCAATGGCAGAACGACAACTCCCTCGATGCGGAGGTCGTCGCCCCAAACTTTCTCTACAAGTTCTGCGTCGTGCCGGCCTTCGACCAAAATTCGGCTTGGTAACGCGATCCGGGCCTTGACGTTTGGCATCGCGACCGAACCAGAAGCGGTGACACCGGTGCCGCTAGCCGCCTTCTTTCGCGGAGGAATGAGCGACACCGTTCGACCGTCGTGTGAAAAGGCTCCCTTTTCGACTCGTAATACGTGCTCGCGGCCGTTGGATTCACGCAGGGTTAGCCAGTCGGGCCCGAAACGAATGATCTGGCCGACATATCCATGCGAGCGATGACGTACGACAGTTCCGAGCACCGCTTCGAGCGGCGGCCACTCTGGCCTCCGTCGCTTCGGACCGTTTACGTCAAGTGGTTCGCTCAGGATTCCCGACATCGTCAAGAGGTTAGTCAGCGCGACCAGACGCCGTGGTCATGGCATTGAGAATGGGCCGAGAGATAAGCCGATAGCCGTGCTCGTTCGGGTGGAACCGATCGGGTCCTTGAAGAACGGCGCCCTTCGGACGAGCCTGGTCCCACGGATTCACCGAAATGATGCCGTGTTCGGCACTGAGCCTGCGGAGCAGTCGGTTGCAGGATTGGGCTCGCCGTGAGGTGCCCCACACTTCACACACGACAGAGTTTTGTGGGAGGGCAGCAATCAGCAGCCGGATCTGGTCGCGAAAGGCGCTACCGGCGAGCGACCACAACACATCGTTAGAACCAATGAACACAGTGACGACGTCGATGGTGTGAGCGTGCTCGGCCAGCGAGTGGAGCTGGGGAATCTGGCGCTCGACGGCATCGGATACCTTCGCGCCGGACATCGCGAGATTAATGACGTGCCAAGGCTCGTGGGGCTCAGCCGTCTTGTTGAGTTCGCCGAGAAGGTGGCCAACATAGGAGCCCTGCGGCTCGTGCGCCCCGATTCCAAGCGACATCGAATCGCCGATAACGACCCAGCGTTTGCCGACTTGTGTAAGCGCTTCTTGGTTCTGTTCGCACCACCACTGGGTGTACGGCTCAATCTGGCCAAAGACGTCACGAAGCCCCGGGATGACGCGCGCCGCCGATCGGAGGCCAATGCCTGGCATCTTTATGGGGAGCTCGGAGAGTGAGCTGGTGTCCGGGTTGGCCACCTGGTGAGTGTGCCAGAGATGTCGGCCGTTTTGATACCACCCTGGTCTAGTCAAAGGTTCGGCGGCTGCGAACCCCTCAAGAAACAGCGAGCTCTGTAGCCTGCGCAGCGTGATCCTTGTTGACGTTATTGCCGCCACCATGACCCGACCCGATCGGCCTTTGTTCCGTGACGTGTCGGTGACCATCTCGACTGGCGACCGCCTTGGCCTCGTTGGCATTAATGGAACTGGCAAATCGACGCTGCTTCGGGTAATCGCAGGCAAGGTTCTGCCGGAAGAAGGCGAGGTTCGATTGGGAGGTGGTGTTCGCATCTCAATGCTTGACCAGGAGGCGCCCCTTCCCCCTGGCACCGTGCTCGGAATCGTTTCGGCCGACGCCGACCCCGAGCGTGCTTGGGAGGCCGAAGCGGTGTTGACCAGGCTCGGCATGGGAGCGCACTTCGATCGTGACGTCGACACGCTTTCCGGTGGCGAGATCAAGCGAGTGTCATTGGCGATGGCGCTATTGGCCCCGAGTGACCTTCTCATTCTCGACGAACCGACGAACCACCTCGACCTCGACGGGATCCAGTGGCTCGAGGACTATCTCATGTCGTATCGAGGCGGGTTGATTCTTGTCACTCACGACCGTCACTTGCTCGACCGCACGACAACTCGCATGATCGAATTAGACCGGGGCACAGGGTTTGTCCATGAGGGAAGCTACGCCGATTACCTCGAGGCGAAGTCGGAACGAGACACCGCAGCGGCAAGCGCTGAGACCATCCGCAAGAACCTCGCGAAGACTGAGCTGGCCTGGCTGCGGCGAGGTGCACCAGCCCGAACATCAAAGCCGAAAGCCCGTATTGCCTCGGCGACCGCTCTCGTGAACACGAAGGCTGAAGGCCCGGCACGGCCTGCCGACCTCAATCTAGAGTTCCCAACCCCTCGTCTTGGCGACGTCGTTATCGAACTACACGGTGTCGGCGCAACGGCGCCAGACGGTCGTGAGCTCTTCCGCAACGTCGATCTGATGCTCGACCCACGCGAGCGGCTTGGCATTGTCGGCCCAAATGGTGCCGGAAAGACAACTCTGCTCAATCTGATGGCCAGACGTACTGAGCCACAGGTCGGCACGGTGAGGTGGGGCTCGACAGTCGAGCTTGGTTATTACGACCAGCACGGGGCTGAACTCGATCCGACGGCGAGAGCCCGTGAGGTCGTTGCTGGCCCGAACCGGGAACCCGATTGGACCGACGCTCGGCTGCTTGAGTCGTTCTGGTTCGACAAAGACACGCAGTGGGCGCAGGTGGGAACACTCTCGGGTGGCGAACGCCGCCGGCTCCAGCTACTCACCACCCTTGCCGCCAAGCCAAACGTCCTCTTCCTCGACGAACCGACCAACGATCTCGACCTCGAAAGCCTTAGGGCGCTCGAAGACTTCCTTGAGGACTGGCCAGGGGCGATCGTGGTTGTCAGCCACGATCGGGCCTTTCTTGAGCGTGTGGTAACCGACGCGTTGGTGGTCGATGGCGAAGGATTCGTTGGGCGAGTGGCCGGCGGCTATCCGGCATGGGATGCGCAACGTCGTGCCGCGACGTCAAAGAAAAAGCCGGAGAAGCAAGCTAAGAAGCGCCAAGAGAACAAGTCCGCGGAGACCAGAGAGAAAGCCCAGGCGGGACGATCGAGTAGCACAATCGGCCATTTGCTCCGGACGGCCGAGAAGGAGATCGCTCGCCTCGACAAGAAGCGAGTTGGGCTGTTGGCCAACCTCGAGGCTGCCGCCAGCGATCACACCAAACTGGTTGGGCTCGGATCGGAGCTTGCCGAAGTCGAGTCGAGTCTTGCTCAGCAAGAAGAAGCATGGCTCAAGCTGGCGGAAGAACAAGAAGCAGCCCGCTCCTAGCGAACCGGCCCGGTCTGAAATCTGCAGATGTGCTTCGACTTGCGGCCCGGTCGGCTAGCTTCGTGGTGTGTCAACGACGAATCTACCTATCCGTCTCGCGTCTGGCTTTGCTGCGGGGTCCGTGTTCGCAACTGGGGTCCCGGCCGGTCTAGCGGTAACGGCCCGGCTACCTCATCGGGTCGATGTGCTGGTTGTTGGCGCTGGTCTCGCAGGCCTCGGTGCGGCAACCGAACTCGCAGTCAGGAAGCACACTGTGCTGGTTGTCGACTTAGGCGAGGTCGGTAGCGGGCCATTCGCAAGCGGTCTCGGCATCATGCACGACACCTTGCCGTCGACGATAACTATTCCGGAAGACCGTGATCGCGCCACAAAGATCCACGCCGCGGCCAGTGAGGCGCATCGTTGGACGACCCGGGTTATCAGTGAGTTCAAGATTGGCTGCGGGTTCGATGCAACGACCAAGTCTGTTGACCCTTATGCGTACGCCATTGGTCTTGCTCGAGTCGCCGCTACTCAGGGTGCCGCGATCAGACAGAACACGAGGGTCGTCGATGTGAAGCCAGCCGTTGGCGGTGGTTTTAATGTCCGAACGTCGGCCGGTCGATTGTTCGCGCAACAAGTAGTTGTCGCCGACGCCGCTCTGCTCAAACAACTGGTGCCCAAGTCTTCAGTACGCACCAAGGTTGAGCCTTGGACCTACGTGGTCACCGAACCAGTTGCCGACAACGTAGCTCTGTTGACCGACACGGGGCTTCGTCGCCTTGGTGATGGCCGTGTGCTCGCTGCGGCCCAGGTCGGTGGACCGCTAGTTGACGCTCGCGATGAGGTTGCTGCTCGCTTGATCGGTAGCCAACCGGCGCTCCAGAGCGCCTCTGCCGATGGCGAAGAGGCGAGAATCTCCGCGGCATGGCAGTCCGACTTCGTGCTGACGGTCGATGGCATTCCGCAGGCCGGTGAACACGATGGGATCTACTTCGTGGTCCCTGGTTCTGTGCAAGACACGGCGAGGTTGGCGTGGCTCGGTTCGCGGACCGCTCGCTGGATGACAGGCGAAGGCGAACCCAAGTTCAGTGTCGCAAAAGCGCAGCCAAAGCTGGCCGCTCTCGTGAGCGCTGTCGCACAAAAGGTGAAGCGCTAGATCGCATCATCGGCGGACGCATGGCAAGATTCGCCAATGACGTCCGCAACCGCATCTCCACCGTCCGTCCCGAATCCCGACTTGCTGAAGCTCGCCGCGTTCACGGTGTTTCAGATCAAACAGGGCGAACTGTTGGCCACGATGATCCATCTCGGGCATCGACTTGGCTTGTTTGCTGCGCTCGACGACAACCCGGCCACGATCGAAGCATTGGCCGAACGGACCGAACTGCATTCCCGTTGGGTTCAAGAATGGCTTCATGCAGTAACTGCCGCGAAACTCGTGAGCCTGAGCGACGACGAATTCAGCCTCTCGACAGAGATGGCCGTGGTCCTCGCGAGGGATGGTCAACCGGGCTTCGTCGGCAGCATCTTCGGTGCCCCGCTTACCCCGGCGACGGTTGATCGGCTTGCTGAGGCGTTCAAAACTGGCATCGGTTTCTCGTGGGATGATCATGGCGAATCCACTTGTCACATGCAGGCCGAGCTCAGCTCGGGAAGCCAGCAACATTTCCTGGTTCCCGTAGTACTGAAATCGGTCGAAGGTTTGACCGAGCGTCTGACCGAAGGCATCACGATGTACGACGCAGGGTGCGGCTCGGGCATCGCCTCCTGCACAATCGGCGCCGCCTTTCCCAAGAGCAAGGTCATTGGCATTGACCCATCTGGTCACGCCATCGCGGCAGCTCGAAAGCGAGCAGAAGAGGCTGGCCTCGACAACGTCGAATTTGTCGAAGGCACGTTTGACGACATCCCAGAAGGCGAGGCCGAGTTCGTGATGACGCTCGATGTCATTCACGATCTTCCTTACCCAGTGAAGGCCATTGAGCGCGTGAAGTCTGCCCTGCAATCAGACGGTGTGTGGCTCATCGCCGACATCAAAGCGGGGGAGAAGTTCGAAGACAACCTCCATAATCCGATGCTGCCCCTCTTCTACTCAATGTCGGTGGCTTACTGCATGAACTCGGCCTTGTCGGCGCCAGGCGGCGCGGGTCTTGGCACGATGGGGCTACACCCAGAGCGACTCATCGGCTGGGCCGAAGCGGCCGGCTTCCGGTCGGTCGAGATTCGCGAGTTCGACCACGATGTTTCCAACCGGTACTTCGAGGTTCGGCCATGAACACCTACGGAGCCGATTTTGATCGACTACGCACACTGGAAGGCATCAAGTGGAGTCGCGATGGCGACGATGTCCTGCCGGCCTGGGTGGCCGACATGGACTTCGCTCCCGCGCCTCCTGTACTCGACGCGATCGCCTCTGTCGCTGAAAAAGGCGACTTCGGTTACACGCGAGCGGCGGGCGAGCAAGCGATCACCGCCTTCCGTTCATGGACCAAAGCCAAGCACGGCATTGACTACCCGGTCGAAGAGACGTACTCGTTCTGCGAGGTGCTTCAGGGCATTGAGGTGATGCTGTGGCTGCACCTAAACGAAGGGGACGGCGTTGTTCTCTTCACGCCGATCTACCCGCCGTTCATAACTGCGGCCACCGGGCTCAATCGGCGGATGGTGAGCTGTCCGCTCGTTGGCGAGGGGTGGCGTGTCGATCGGTCGATGCTCGAATCGGTCATCGACCCAACAACCAAAGCCATCCTCCTCTGCAACCCGCACAACCCAACGGGGCGCATGTTCGACGCCGACGAACTCGCGATCATTCTCGACGTCGCCGAGCAGCACGACCTGCTGATTCTCAGCGACGAGATTTGGGCCGACCTGACCCACCCTGGTACGACCCACATTCCGTTTCTGTCACTCGGCGAGCGAGCGGCACGGCGAACGGTCACTCTGTCAGCGGCGAGCAAGTCGTTCAGCCTCGCCGGCTTCCGATACTCCGTCGCCCATGTTGGTCCACCCGAGCTAAGGGCCAAGCTCGACAGCTTGCCGCCCCACCTGCTTGGCGGCGTCAACACCATCGGAGCGAAGGTGGCCGCACGCTGCTGGACCGACGGCGACGACTGGCTCGACGAGATCAAGGAACACCTCACCTCGCAGCGCGACCACGTGGCCGCCCGCCTTAGCGCCGAGCTGCCGCTTGTCGACTTCCGGCTACCGGAAGCGACCTACCTCGCCTGGCTCGGATTCGAGGCGTACAACCTCGGCGATGATCCAGCCGGGGTCTTCCTTGAGCAGGAGAAGCTCGCCGTCTCGCCAGGGCGGTGAACTCGGCCACGGTTGGGCTCGCATCAACCTGGCAACGTCCCGAGAGATCCTCGATGACGTGCTCAACCGGATTGTCCGGGTGTGTGCAGGACGAGGCTGATGGCACGGGACGAGGCCAGGAATGAGTAAGGCGGCCAGAACGGGACTGTTGGCTGGAGCCGCAGCGCTTCTGGTGATCGTGGTGGCCGTTGCGTGGTTCGTCGTGGCGCAGATTCGCGATGACGTGTTTGGCTATGAGCACCTTAGGTCGGGGTCCACGACTGATGGCAGCTATTCGTTTCGGTTTGTGGACCTCGAAGGACTTTACGAAGAGCTCCAGATTGTTAATGCCGAGGGCGAAGTCGTCTTCAGCGATGGGGAGACTTTTCGAGATCGCGATCGGAACAGGGTGGCTTGGGCGAGCGACATAGCGTTAATGGCCGATTCAGGGGATGTCGGATCAGAATGGATTGAGCGAGTTGACGGCGAATGGACGAGTCGCCCCGCTGCTGTCGTCGAGGAGGGCGAAACTCGACAAGCCGACGGAGTGTGCTTTCCTAGCGCGCTTGCGGAGGCGATCAAGATCAGCACCTACGAGCCGCTTCTTTGTCCCTGAGTCGCGTGGCTCTAGTCCTGCTCGGTTGGGTCGGTGTCTCGTTTGATCTTGTTCTCTGGGTCGCAAAGGATCTGGCCGTTCTCGAGTGAGGTAGGACCGCCTTTGGAATGGGGTTTGATGTGATCTGCTTGCAGCCAACTGAGTGGCGCGTCGCATCCGATGGTTGAGCATCGTCCTCTTGCTCTGAGCAGGAGGAGGTGTTTCATCCAGGGCGGGAAACCACGTGATTTGACCGATGTTTCGATGGGTTTCGATTTCGCATCCATCACGACCCGTCGGAAACAACCGGCGGCGAGCGCTATTGCAGCCCAATAGGGGTGCAACGGTGTTCCGTCAATAAATTCGCAGCGGTAGTCAACGTCGCAATCGGGGGTTGGCGTGTCGGTCGCATTGCCGGCGAGGTCGCTGAGGATTTCGTCAGCGAGTTTCTTGCCGAGGACGATGTTGACGAGTGGCGTGGGGTAAGTGCCGTCTGGTCGGGATGCGCCGCGAATAACCAGGTTGGTGAGCGCTCGTCCTGCTCGCATGTGATGCGAGGAGATCACATTGTTCTCTGTATCTGAACGGAAGAGTTTCTGTGCTTCGAGATCGATCGCGGTGCTGAAGGCATTGCCGCTTAAAGGGTCAAGATAGAACTTGCCACTGACGGAGCCGTCAGCGTTTTTGCGGTAGGACAAACCGGTTTTGCGGGCTTGGTCTAGGGGCAACTCACCGTCGGGGTCGGATGCGTTGAGCCAGTAGCGAACCACTTTCTCGAAGTCTTTGAAGTCGAGTGTTTCGGCGTGGGCAACGAAGTTGGGTTGGTCTTCTTGGAGCTGGAGTTCGTTTCGGGGGTTGCAGATTTTGCGAAGGAGTTTGATGTGACTGCGCGACATGACACCGGCCAGATGCGCATCCGCTAGGACGGGGAAGTCGTCCAACCAGCGGCCGAGTCGTTGGTCTTCGCGAACGATCGCGGTTTCTACTTTGGTTTCGCCGGCGACGAGGTTTGCTGATTGTTCGCCTGGTTGCTCGATCGAAAGGGCCCGTTCGGTTTGGCGGATTGTGATGACTCGGATCGCATCGATTTGGTTGGTGATGCGTTGGATATCGCAGGAACGCTCGGTGAGTGCTTTCGAATCGGTTCCAAGGCAAGAGTCCGCAATCACCTCCGCGACAGCGTCTCGGAGGGTATTGATAGCGCTGTTGTCGGGTGGGACTGACATATTCCCTAGTCTAACGAACACCAGTTCTATTCACAACGATAAATGATCTTTAATGCTGAACCTTGTCGCAAATGTGAACTGGACGAACCCAATGGTTGGTCGGGTTGCTCTTGATATACAAACGTATATAGAAGTAGTTTAGCGTAATGCAACTACGTAATGGTGTCCATGATCTTGTTGTCGAAGGGATAGATGGCTCGATGTGTCCTCCTGGCCTTCTGCGCGGCGAGGATCGAGCTGCTCCGCCGAGCCGTCGAAACGGGCTCTGGGGTCGGCGCCCCGATCATCGAGGGCTTCTCGTCGTGCAACGCGGCCGGGCGCCGCTCCCTTCAGTGCCCGCTGAGTGCGGGCCGATCGGAGTAGCGGTTGATGACGAGCCGGCCGATGCGATCGGGATCGCGTGGGCGACGATGCTTTCGTCCGTAGCTGCCGCTCTCGTGATGTCGCTTGTGTTCTCGCCATTGATGGCGGTGCTCGCCGGGGTGTCGGTCGTTGCGATGGTTGGCCGCTCGCTGGGCTCTCGGCTTGTTCGGCGACGACGGCTGGCGAGGCGCGCCACTCAACTCATCGCCTATGACGCCGAACGAATCGAGGTGGTCGTGGCGAGTTACTGAGATCGAGCGGCGCAAGGCCCTAGCGACAATGCCGACCGAACTGATGCTCGCGCTCGCCGAGGGCACGTGGATGCCATGGACGATTCGCGAAACCGAGACAGTTGTGGTGCCGCTTGGGGCCGGACCGGAGACCGTCTCGCTCACAATTGGCGATGACCCCGAGGAGGCTGCCGTCATTCTCGACGGAGTACCACAGTGTGGCGAGATCGGTTCGGGTAGGGGCCTCGCGTTGTGCGGCGACCGCGAGCCGTCGCTGCGGCTGGCCCGCTGGATCGTTTCATTCTTGGCTTCCTCGATTGGTCCAGCAGACCTCGGGCTGATTCTGCTCACCACCGAAGATCGGCTCATTGACTGGGACTGGATCAAGTGGCTACCAGGTGAACCGCTGGTCGCAGTCACCGCTTCAGAAGCCGACTTGGCGCTCGCTCAACTAAGCGACAGCAGGGCATGCCTTGTGGTGGT